>Ga0157374_10001928_pt1 | contig 17407 bp, 13 predicted proteins | sample M25metaG_FD_115308 | JGI IMG/M metagenome (GOLD analysis project Ga0157374, IMG submission 115308) | Miscanthus rhizosphere microbial communities from Kellogg Biological Station, Michigan, USA - M2-5 metaG | ecosystem: Host-associated > Plants > Roots > Rhizosphere > Soil | place: USA: Michigan...
ATGGGTCTCTGTGCGAAGGATGCGGAGATCGGGCCAGCAGATCGGCAGGTCTCTGAGAATGTCGGGACTCCTCCTAATTGTTCTGGGAGCTGTTGCGAGCGCCACGGGATGCGGTTCAGGCTCTAGTACCCCGGCGACCGTCAACCCCGTCAGCAACTCAGTCGTAGTAAATGCAACCAGTGGTAGCGTTCAACATACCGTTACCGTCAACTACCAGGTTCAGAAGTGACACTTGATCTTCTGAAAGACTTTTTATCGCACTTTCCGCGGCACGTGTGGGCGCTCCCCACACGTGCCAATCGCCATCTTCGAGTCGAATCGCCCAGCATTCGATGAGTTAACCAACATTGCCCCTACTCATTCATCGTGGGCCCGCGGTGAACAACGATCGAGCTATAAAGAAGACCACACCAAGCGTCCAGTCAACGGTGTAAGTGCCGATAAGTTTACGGTCGCCAGGAAACAGGTCTTTCGGAACAGATGCACCTAAGGAATTCAGATGTCGCTAGTTCAGGAGAGGATGACGCAGGCCAAGACGTTCGAGGCTTCGCTCGCCCAATCGACAGAAGAACTCAAGCTTAGTGATATTTGGCGGTTTCTTGTTCGGCGCCGCTGGTGGATAGTCGTGTTTTCGACTATCGGATTGCTATGCGGCTTCTTGACCACGATTCGTGCGCCCCGGATGTATACCGCTACCACGACTGTAGAACTCAATAAAGACGCTTCCTCTGGTCTAGGAATTCAAGATCTTTCCGGGCTGGCTTCCCAGGTAGGTGTCGGGCAGGAGTTTATGACCGACATGCTGACGCATCAGGCCGTATTGCTCAACGATAATACTGCTCTTTCGGTCATCAATCACCTCGGCTTGATGCGGACGCATCCTTACGTCGACATTCGAACCGGCCAAATGCTGGGCACCCCTTCCCTGGATCAGGACTCGCTGACGCGAGACAGAGCCCTCGGCATCTTCCGCAGCGGCCTGCGCGTTTCCGTGGTAAAGAATACCCGCTTGTTGACCGTGTCCTACACCGATACCGACCCGCAGAGGGCCAGTCGAATCGCTAATGCAGTTGTCGAAGCGTATCTGACGAATCACACGGAAGCGCGGTACACGGCGACGTCAAAAGCTTCAACATGGCTAACAAATCAACTCGAAGATCTGAAGCGACGGGTCGAAGAGAGCCATAAAAAAGTCAACGCGTTTGAGCAAAGCACAGGTCTGGTGGGCATAGCCCCGCCGTCGGCCAAGGGCGGAGCAATTGCCCAAGACTCAACGAGCACTGCTTATCAGCGATTGACAGCATTGAACACAGAGTTGAGCCGTGCTGAGGTGGCTCGAATCGCGAAGGAAGCCGTATATCACTTGACGGAAACCGGCGATCCCGATGTTGTGCTGGGCATAGGGGAGACGAGTTTGGCGACGGAAATGGGAGACAGCCCGATTGCGGGCAGCAACAAGAATATCCAGTTGTTGCAAAAGCTAAGGGAGCAGGAAGCATCTCTCAAAGTACAGTTGGCGGCTGAACAGGTTCGGTATGGAGCTAAGAATCCCGCCCTGCAGGAGATTCGCAATCAGATCGATTCGCTGGAGACTCAGAGCCACGAGGAATTGCAGCGAATCAATAAAGAAGCAAAAACGGACCTTGAGCTGGCCAAGACGAACGAAAATGCCATTCGCAAGAGTTTTAACGACCAGCAGCGCGATGTCGCTGCGCTGGGAAATAGCCTCGCGGCCCTCACGTTCCTTCAGCAGGAGGAAAACACAAGCCGCGGTCTTTACCAGGATCTTTATACGCGCTTGGAAGAGGCTAATATCGCCGCCGGCGTTAAATCCTCCGATATTGTCATCGTGGATCCAGCTCGCGCTCCCGGCCGCCATTCTTCGCCCGTCATGAAAATGAACCTAGCAGGCGGTCTTTTCATGGGATCGCTGGTTGGACTGCTTGTCGCTGGCGTCGTGCATCTGAGGGATACATCTCTCAATGCGCTTGAAGATTTCGAGGCAATATGGGAGTTTCCGCTTCTCGGGATCGTGAGGCGTTTCGATGCAGGCGCACGTTCGAGGCTCCGTTATGGCTTGCCGAGCGTTGAAATTCAAAGACCGTCAGTTCAGGGGAAGGAGACGGCGTGGTTGCTGACCTCACCAAAGTCAGAAATCGCAGAGTCCTATCGCAATATCCGAACTTCAATCCTCTTATCCAGCATTGATAGGACTCCGCAAGTTATTCTCGTCACTAGTCCTCTCAGCGGAGACGGCAAATCCACGACGGCCTATAATCTTGCGATTGCTTTCGGCGTTCAGAACAAGCGTGTTCTTCTACTGGATGCTGATATGCGGCGGCCAACAATCGGCAAAAAGACGAATTGCAATGGCAGGAAGGGCCTGAGCGATCTGCTCGCGAACGATTTGCCTCTCGATGAGGTGATACAACCGCATCCAGGTCTTCCAAGCCTATCGGTACTTACCTCTGGAACGATTCCCCCTATGCCGGCCGAATTGCTTGCTTCTGAACGTTTTGCCCGGCTGATGGATCAACTGCGCGAACAATTCGACTACGTCCTGATAGACGCGCCACCGGTCCTGCTTGTTACAGATCCTCTTCTCCTGGCGTCATCAGTGGACGGCATCGTCCTGGTGGTTCGTTCCGGTGTGACGACAAAGAATGTGATGAAGCGGCTGCGAACAGTATTGCAAAAACCGAATGTGAAAGCTCTCGGCTACGTTCTCAATGGCCTACGGAATGACTCAGAGAGATATGGATACGGATACGGGTATGGAGAAAAGGTGAAGAGCGGATATTTCGAAGACGGTTCTAAGACGGGAGGGAACAATGGCCATTATACCGCATAAATACAGCCGTTGTTTTTTAATTACGTCGATTGTCGGATTGCTGGCCAGTGATGGACTGTGTGGAGCGCAGCAGGTCTCGCCCTCCATTAGCTCCAATCTCGAACAGACCGCTGGGACCACCTCAACGCGCCGTTCTTTGAGTTCGAATGCTGGCCCGACTGCTCTACCGGATGATTTTACTAAGCTGCGCCTCGATACCGGCTATCAGTTGGAGTTGGAAGTCTACGGCGCTTCGGAGATGAATTGTTCGCTGCGTGTCGATGACGATGGCAATGTAATCGTTCCCTTGATTGGTGCCGTTCATGTAGCAGGCGATACCCTGCGCGAGGCTGAGAAGGCGATCGCACACGAGCTCGTGGCCAAAGAGATGCTCAATTCTCCGAATGTCCATCTCCGGATCAGCGCATTTGCTGCAGGCACAGTCACAGTCTCTGGAGAGGTCCAGAGCCCTGGAAAGCTTCAAGTGTTGGCACCTCGTAGCTTGTTGGCCATACTTGCAGATGCGGGTGGCGAGACGGCAGCCGCGGGAGGTCATGTCGAGATTCACCATACCCAGCCGGGAGGGCCCGAGCAAATTGTTCAGGTCGCCTATGCGCCTGGAAAGAATTCCGCGGAAGCCGAGAAAGCGCTCGTCTCGCCTGGCGATACTGTATACGTCCCGCGTGCGGGTGTTATCTACGTCCTGGGCGCTGTTAACAGGCCCGGTGGTTATCTGATGGTGAACGGCGGCACGCTTGATCTTCCGCAGGCGGTCGCCCTGGCAATGGGTGTCTCCCCTATTGGATCGTCGAAGTCGGTCGTTATTGTAAGGAAACGCGATGGCCAGATCGGGGAATATCATCTGCGGCTGGATGAGATGCAGCGCGGAAAGGCAGAGACGTTCGCACTGACAGATGGAGATATGGTTTACGTTCCCACCAGCAAAGTTAAGTCGGCGCTCGTTAACTCCTCGTCGGTTTTGAGTGCAGCGGCTTCAGCCACAATCGTTTCCACCCTGAAATAAACGTGAGGTCAATGTGAGACGAGTTTTGCACGTTATGGGAAGCCTGGAACGATCTGGCATGGAGATAATGCTGACAAACAGTGCCGGACAATGGCGTGCTGCCGGGTACTCCTGCGATGTGTTAGCGACGAAACGAGAGATAGGTCCGATTGCTGAACAGGTTAGAACTGCAGGCTACGGAGTTTTCCACATTCCTTTTCGATCAACGAGACGTTATCTTCCGAGCCGTAGACTGATTCCCGATTTTTTTAGGCTTTGCAGGACGAACAGATACGACATCATTCACATCCACACTGAGGCTGCCACTCCAATATTCGCTCTATTGGCGAAGCTGGCTGGAGTACGAAGTGTTGTTCTGTCGGTGCATAACACTTTTCTCTTCGATGGAACTCTCCGAGTTCGAAAGAAGCTCGAGCGGATACTTATCAGGGCAATTGGTGGACGCTATGGAATGGTGAGTGACGCTGTAATGGAATGCGAACAGGAGCGGTTCCAGAATCCAGGTGTCAGATTGTGGAACTGGCTGAACACGGATTATTTCAGACCGCCGAGCGCCGCAGAACGACAGTCAGCACGGCAAAGTCTGGAATGCACTGAGGACCGATTTGTTCTCGTCTCTGTTGCCAACTGCAACCACGCCAAGAACCATTCGGCGTTACTTCGGGCTCTTCCGCTGACTAAACAAGCCATTTCTCCGCTCTATCTTCATGTTGGGAAAGAAGAGTCGGGGAGGCCAGAGTTGGTATTGGCGGAGCAGCTCGGACTTGAGAACGAAGTTCGATTTGTTGGATCTCAACTCGACCCCCGTCTTTTCTTTTGGGCTGCAGATGTGTTTGTCATGCCATCACTCTATGAAGGTTTGGGAAATTCCGCTTTAGAAGCAATTGCCTCCGGCTGTCCAGCTGTCCTTGCCGAAGTGAGCGGCTTGAAGGAGATTGCGACCGAAACGAAGTGGGCCCTCTCAGTCACTCCGGACGAGCAGTCGATCGCTGCAGGATTATTGCGCATGGCTGATATTCCCGGAGAGGTCCGGCGCTCTCGGGCTCTGGAAGACAGCGCAAGAATCCGAGAGCGTTTTTCCATGCAACGCGGGGTTCAGGTGATGATCGACAGCCTGTACACGGCGCCTACCGTCGCGGAACGGCAGTCAATTCATGATGTCAGTCAGGAACTTTCATGAAGATAGCGATGTGTGCGCCAGCAGACCTCCACGCCCTTGCTCGTTCCTGCGGGCAAGAGACTGAAGGGATACCTCCCGGTCTTGGCAGTACCGCCACGACGCCTCTGATCGAAGAATTGCTGCGTCGAGGTCATGAGGTTACGCTGTTTACTCTAAGCAATAGGCTTGCGAAAGCTACCGTGCATGAGTGGGGTAGGCTGAAGATCTTTACGGGGCCGAACAGGCAATATGGAGCTGCGCGCAATCTCTATTGGCCTGAGGTTACTTATCTTCGTCGAGTTATTGCACTGGAGCGGCCGGCATTCATACACGCGCACTGGACATACGAGTTTGCACTCGGAGCACTGGCGCCGGGCATTCCCATGTTGACGACTATCCATGATCTTCCGTGGAATGTCTTGAGGTACTTCCGTGATCGGAGCCGTGCTGTTCGGTTGCTAATTGCTTATTGGGTTGCGATGCGCTGTCAGCGCTTTACGGCGGTCTCCGAGGATGCTGCAAATCATTTTCGGCGTTATCTCAAGCCCGGGGCACATATCGAGGTCATTCCAAACTTCCTCACTGACAACATCTTTGAAATTAGTCAAAGCGCAACAGCCTCCGATCGCCCCTTTACTTTTGGGACCATTCTCCAAGGGTGGTCGAGAAGAAAGAATGCAACTGCCGCGCTCGAGGCATTCCAGGCCGTCTCCCGAATTGCACCGGAATCGCGGCTGATCATGATGGGAATCGACTATGAGACAGGTGGGCCTGCGCATCGCTGGGCTCGCCAGCGCAACATGGACGCCGGTGTAACGTTCGCCGGCATGCTTCCTTATGAACGGATGCTTCGGCACGTGCGTGATGAAGTGGATGTGATAGTGCACCCATCTCTCGACGAGGCATTCTCGATGACCGTGCTGGAGGGCATGGCCCTTGCAAAGCCTGTAATCGCCGGTCGCAACACGCCAGGGATTCGACAGGCTCTTCGAAATGGCGATGCGGGCGTTCTGGCGGACGTGCATGATAGCGGGTCCATCGCCCGGGCGATGATCACGCTCATGACGGATCCCCCATATCGTCAGAAGGTGGCTCAGTGCGGGCATCAACACGTTTCATCCGCCTACCGGAAGGATTCTATTGTTCCGCAATATGAAGCGGTTTACAGGAGCTTAGCTCGCCAATGAAGGTAGACGTGCCCAATCGCGTTTGTCGTAGGCTCGCGAAAATGCATCGATGGAGCCTGCTTTGGAGTCCGCTATGGTGACGTTGGTCCTTGGGATAACAGGTTCAGCGCTCTTTGGAACGTTCGTGTACCAACTCTCCAGGAATGTACTCTTCGGCTGGTACTGTCTGCTTACGGTCAGTCTATTAAATGTGGCCCTGGGCTTGAGTCAGATGACAATCGGCGGCCTGCACCTTGATGCGGTCGACCTAGTCAGCATTAGTTTGCTGGCCGCCGGCACAATACGATTCTTCCATCGGGTGAAGCAACCTGGAAGAGCCAGGCTCATCATTCTTGCCTATCTTGTGATCTTTGGTATAAGTCTGCTCCGTGGCGTGGCCTTGTTTGGCGTTCAGACCGCATGTAACGAAGCCCGCGGTCTTGTGGGAGAGATCCTTGCCATGCTCTATTTCTTCACAACGCCTACAGATCCTCAAACGATCAGAAAGATTCTGATTGCATATCTGCGCTTTGGTGTAGGACTTGTCCTGGTCGCTGTTCTCCATTACGCAGGATTGAATGTCGGGTCAATTGGCCTGGATGGAAAGGATCGAGCTCTCCCGTCTGCTTCCGGAGAGACGATTGCTCTTTGTTTCTTTATAGGGTTGGGGTGGATTACCCATCGAAAGAACTCACAAGTCCTTCGCTGGCTCTTGCCGGTCTTTGCAGGTATGGCAATCATTCTGCAACATCGAACGGTCTGGACCGTCATGGTGGTGTGCGGTGTAGCCATTCTCTTTATCGACTTCAAACTCGTCCGGCGACTCATACCGCTAGCCGCACTCGCGACTGTCATCGCGGTTGGCCTGGCAGTCGTTATCTACGGAACAGAAAGTGAGGCTTCAACTCAATTTGAGGATAGTGCCACCAATAACGGGACCTGGTTGTGGCGAGTTGAGGCTTGGCAAAACTCTATCTCCGATGATAGTCAGACTATCCCGTCGATGATTTTTGGACAGCCAATAGGGAGTGGATTCGTGCGCTTCGACAGCACGACGGGAGGATACGAAGACCTACCACCGCACAGCGAATATGTCGTGCAGTATCTTCGCGTGGGCGGTCTCGGTCTGGTCTTCTTTGTGGCTTTTCTTTTCCGCCCTATCCTACGGCTCTATGAGTTGCAGCGTGACGACCCCTTCGCTCTCTGTCCCTCTCCGTCTGTATGGTGCCTGATCGTCATCGGCGTTGTCGTCTACGGAATCACATACGGATACGATGCGTCTGCAATAGCACTAGTCGGAGTCGCGAACGCAGTTCTGCTTTCTCTCAGATCGCGTCAACTTGTACAACCTATCGTTTCTTCAATAGAGGAGTATGCGCTCCTTAAGCCGTGCGAAGCGGCACATCTTTAAACCATGGAATCGATGCCCAAAATGCGTATTGCGGTCTTGATGACCTGCTTCAACCGGAAAAAGATGACACTCGAAGCGCTTGACTCGCTTTTCCGCCAGATGCGCGTTGACGATCTAGACATGGTTGTCTACGTGGTGGATGACGGTAGTCGCGACGGAACAAGCCAGGCAGTGGCGGAGTGCTTTCCTCAGGTCTCGCTCTTGCAAGGCGATGGCTCCTTGTTCTGGAACGGAGGGATGCGCAAAGCCTTCGCTCATGCACTTGCTAAAAGTTTTGATGGATACATCTGGTTTAACGACGATACTCGCCTTGACGAAGATGCCCTACACCGGTTGACTTCGTGCGCCACTGAGGCGGCAAAATCCCTCGGAGCGGCGATTGTGGTTGGAAGTATTCGTGACCCTTACACAAGAGAGCGTAGCTATGGTGGAGTAAGAAAGAGGACTTCGAGGTTTCGGCTCGACTTTATCCCTCAGCTGCCGGACGACCACGAGCCCATCCGATGTGACACCATGAACGGCAATTTCACACTCATCCCGGCTTCTGTCGCAGAACGGTTAGGCAATCTGGATGGTGCCTTTCGCCATCAGCTGGGGGATTTCGATTATGGTCTTCGCGCCACGGAGGCCGGTATTCCGATCATTCTGGCTCCGGGGTATTACGGCTGCTGCTCAGATAATCCGACCAGCGGGACATGGAGAGATCATTCCCAGCCACTGTCGAAGCGCTGGCGGCATCTCTTATCCCCGAAAGGTGCTCCAATTCGGGAGTGGCTTCTTTATACGCACCGGCACTTCGGATGGCGTTGGCCGCTGTACGCGCTTTCTCCTTATGTCAAAACAATCCTGGCAATATCCTGATCCTTCCCACTGCGGAGTCCAAAGTGCAAGCAGCCAATACAGTGAACAGTGAGCGGAAGGTCTTCGCAAGCCTGCAGGCGGGCCGAGGCATCGCCGCAGTTGCCGTTGTTGTCCACCATGCTGCCGCCTATCTGGGGGATCCTCGCTTCTGGAATAACGAATGGTATACAAGGCAGTTTGACTTTGGGGCCTTCGGAGTTGAGTTTTTCTTTGTTCTCAGTGGCGCGGTGATTCTGTTAGCACATTGGAAGGATCAAGGTCAGGCCAATTCATTCCGGAGTTATGCTGTCAGACGTATGAGGAGAATCTATCCCATCTATTGGATCGTGCTGGCTGGGGTAATCTTAGTCTTTCAACTCAACCCCATGCTTGGCATGGGATACGAGCGCGACGGCTGGGTCATTCTCTCGTCCATTCTGTTGGTGCACATCGGCTCTCTGGAGACGATTCTCCGCGTGGCATGGACCCTCTTTCACGAGCTTATGTTCTACGTGCTGTTCGGCGCCATAATTCTCTCCAGGAGTTTCGGCTATGCTCTGCTTGTCCTGTGGTTCGGAGCTTCCGGCTTGATGCTTGTAGTCCCATTTGGCGGTCCGTTTTTGAGGGAATCTCTTTCTCCTCTTCATCTGCTTTTTGCTCTCGGCATGGTCATAGCAGTAATCATCAGGCGCCAGATTGTTTTGAGGTCCGGCATGTTTTTGATCCCCGGCATTGCGCTGCTGGCCTATACATCGGTCTGGACTATGCTGTATGGCCTGCCTGACATTAACCACTCCCTGCTCGCAGGCATTGGTTCTTTTCTGGTCCTGCTGGATTTGATCTTATTCGAGCGCGAAGGCCGTCTTCAGGTGCCAGCGTGGATAAACTTTCTGGGCGATGCTTCTTACTCCATCTACCTGGTGCACTTTCCTCTTCTTTCGCTCACCGCCCGGGTGTGCTTTCTTTTGTCGCAAAGAGTTAACATTTCCTTATGGGCATGGCTGGCGCTGCAGGTTCTCTTTGCAGTAGCGGCTGGCATCATCTTTCATCTTGCTATTGAGAAGCCTTTGCTTCGCATGTTCTCCGGCACGAGCATGAGGAAAGCGATTCCAGCGGTTGAGTAAGTATCCGTAGGATAAATCCTCGTACAGATCCGAGCGGCGTTCAGTCGTCTGCATCAGCGTTGATTGCTCCAAACGATTGAATGCAAGAATTACAAACTAAAGTACCGTGATTAACGTGTAGGTCAGGAGGCCTTCTAAGGACAGCGTTACCATGCGCATGCCGATGAGGAGGGCATGACATGCGCGGCGTATCATGGGAAAATGGTGCTGTTGTCGGTCCTGCTGGCCTGTTCGAGCGTCGTATCTTCGATTGGCTGTGGAGGTTCACAAGTGGGGCCAGGGCCCTCGGGAAAGACCATGCCAGGTGCATTGCAACTCTCACCGGCTGTGGTCAATCTAGTGCAAGGGGATAGTGTGCATTTCGCGCTGTCCACTGATGAGATCGCATTCAACCCATCAAATTGCATATGGCAAGCAGTGGACACGATCGTGTCGTCGAAGGGGAACGGTGAGTTTGTGGGTACTGGCATCGGATCTTCGTCGATAGAAGCTACGTGCGACGGGAATAGCGCCTCCGCATCAGTCTTGGTTTCGCCGGCAACAAATCCGAATGCCATACGGATAACTTCGGGTGGAACGTATAGCGGCAACTGGAGTAGTACGGACCCAAAGGTCCCAGCCGTGATGATACTTACCAATGAACCAGTGGTCGTACGAAATTCGACGATTACCAGTCGAGGAAACCTCATTGTCATCTATGGTAGCCAAGGCGGCGCCAACGTGACCATCGATAACGTTACTGGCACAGCGCTTGATCCTGGCGTTGCGGGGCAGGGGAGAGGGAAGTTTCTCGGCGCGGAGGTGATGTCTCGCCTTGCGGTCACTCATTGCACAATGCACGGCGTCAGCTTCGGCGTTTATGTAGCCACCTCCAAGCTGACGTCATTGACTATCAGAGATAATGTTGCCGATAACCTCGATGATCGGAAGAGCAATGGACATGGAGGTTACCTTCTCAATCAGAGAGTGCTGGGACACTTTATTCAACTGAACAGCGTTTCATTGCCTAACGGAGCAGAGATCGCCTGGAACCAGATGACAAATTCGCTTGGAGCGGCTTCGGTTGAAGATGTCATCAGCTTCTATCAAAGCCGCGGATCTGCAGAAAAGCCAATCGTGGTTCACGATAACTATCTTCAGGGTGCGTTCGCTGAGGGACAAACGACCTGGTATACCGGAGGGGGCATCCAGATGGATGGGGCATCCGAGGACCCAATGACTGCAACTGGCTTTGTGCAGATCACCCACAACAGAATCGTACAGACAGCGAACTACGGCATCTCGATCGGCGCAGGACATGACATTACTGTGACAGACAACCGCATCGTATCGTGCGGCAAGGACAGTACCGGAAGGTGGCTCGCCTCGCAAGGCGGGAGTGCCTTGATCCTGTGGAACTACTACCAGACAAGTCAGTTCTACAACAATTCGATCTCGAGCAATTCAGGGGGCCTTGTGAGGCAGGATGCCAACGGCCAACCGGAGAACTCAGAGATGTATGTTCCAAGCGTTTCGGCGACGCTGCACAATGTTGTCAGCAACAATCCATTCGAACATCCCTGTTGGGTGAACGGCTTGCTGAGTCAAGCGGCTGAAGCGGCAGAGCGCGTATCCTGGAACATACAAGTGAGAGAATCTGGAGAGATGCTTGGCGATCAACATTAGTGCGTCCCGGTCACACATGAATCGCGACAGGCTCTTATTTCAGTCCATGCTTCAAAAAATAGCTAGGGTACCTGCCTCGCTAACAAAGACGGCGACAGCCTCAACTTATATGCTTTCGCTCTCTTGATATCCGTGCAAAAGTGACCATCAACAATTCCGTCAAACTGAAACACGGAAGCACGATTTGGAGGGCGAGGGCATTCGCAGAAAAAGAGCGAAGCGCATGCAGTCACCATCTTGGACATCTTTACAACTCATGCAGGTTTTGGGTCTCAGCAAGTAGGCTGATCCTGACGCAGTATCTGGCATACGTATTTTGACAGCTAATTGCTAAAGGGTCAATGACCAGCGGGGAGGATGGCTGATTCGGCGATGTACGCCTCAAATGTAAGAAAGGGGATAAAGCGTGATCGGAACGCCAGCTGCTTTTTCAGGTAATGCTGCCCCCAGAGTTTTGTACCTACCAAATGAGGGCGATTTTCAGGAGGGCACAGGCCAGGTAGGGGGGCGATCGGCATTTAATGAAATGGAGCAGGATGGAACGATCAGAGAACTCGGTATTTACAGTTTTTTGGCAGATTTCAGGGTGGACCGAAAGAAAGCTCGCTCACATCAAAATTTAGTCGATACAGTGCGCGCGTTTCAACCCGACATTATCTTCTGGCAACACCCCCAAGATTTCCCAATCGATCGCGACCTGATTAGGGCCATCCGTGAGTGTGGTAGCTCACCTCTACTCGCTTATCACGAGGCAGATCCCTTCGACCGACTTTATAAGCCACTCGATAAAACGGCAAAGACACTTTATGCCGAGTCGGATATTTTCTTCACGGTCGCGCTAGGTATGGCTCGTCGTCTGTTCGATGAGGTGAGAGTGCATCCCCATTTCTACTATTCGCCAAGCTGCGTAGACCGCGAGCGTTTTGCCGTTTTACCCGCGGATTCCAAACTACCAGGCAACAAGTACGATGCTGTGATGTTCGGCACAATTGCCAAAAGATTTCGATTGATTCGCCAACCTGGATCTCTACGGCGAGTTTGTCTCGCTCGCGGCCTCCGCCGGCTCTTTGGGGATCGCTTTGCTGTTTTTGGAAGAGGGTGGCCAGCGGGCACGAATTGCCATGGACCGTTTCCATACGAGAAGCAGACAGAGATACTTCATCAGTCGAGGATGTCGATTATTTGGGAACTTTATGCTGAGCATACATTTTACTTTTCTGATCGCCTGCCGATTGCTCTTGCCGCCGGAATCCCCTTCATAACTATTCGGCATGGAGGTTACGACACTCTCTTTTCGCAGACACCGGGTCTATTTTATGTAGACACCATTGAGGATGCGTTGGACACCGCTCTCTATCTGAAGAGCTTGCCTAGTGAAGAGATTGCTGAAATGGGAAGGGGAGCGCGCAATTGGATGCTAGAGAACCTCGAAGCGCGCGTGGTCTTCCGACGTGCATTTGAGATTTGCCGAAGAGAGTGGAGTCTCAGGCGGAAAGGCAGTGGAGTTACTTCACGTTTATGACAGATAGCAGCCACTCGCAGTTCCGTTGGAGTTACTTATCTACCATTTCTACGGCGGCGATGCAGTTGGTTGCGTCTGCAACTTTAACACGTTTTCTGCAGCCTTCTGACTATGGTCTAGCGGCCATGGCCATGCTTTGCTACAGTTTGGCCGGCTATTTCACACAGCTGGGTATGGGGCGTGCTGTAATACAGAAATCTAATCTGACAGATGGTAATATCCGCGCTGCTTTTTCACTCAGCTTAGGCACTGGACTGGGCGGATTTGTCGTTCTCAGCGCACTTGCCCCGTTTTTGGCTCGCTATTTCCGAGAACCGAGACTTACATTTGTCATCATCGCTTTTGCACTGAACATGGTCTTTCAGTCGGCCTCGATGGTCACCGGCGGGCTATTGCGGCGAGAATTTCGCATACGCGATCTTGTGGTCTGCGACTTTATCGGATATGCATTGTCTACGTTTGGCTTAGGCCTTCCGCTGGCGATGAAAGGTTTTGGGGTCTGGGCACTCGTCGCCAGCAACGTATCTCAGCCATTGATCGTGGCGATAGCCTACTTCGTGGCCAGACCACATTCAGTCGTTCCGACGATAAAGCGAGCCGATTACCACCACATCACTGCCTTTGGAGGCAAGGCATCGGCTACTACTTCTGTGGAAGCGCTGGGGGTCTCCTTGGATACCCTCGTCATGGGTCGTCTGGTTAGCGCTGCATCCCTTGGAATTTACAATCGCAGCCTCACCTTGAGCACGCAGCCCGGCTATAGTCTCTCGATGGGACTGACAAGAGTCTTTCATCCGACAATCGCACGTGCGGCCGAACGCAGTATTTCCGATTGCCGCAAAATTCTTGTCAATAGCGAACGTCAATTGATGGCGATCATCATGCCATTCTGTGCGGGCGCGGCGATTGCCGCACCAACGATCATCCCCGTCATCTTCGGCAAACAATGGACACCTGCTGTACCGGTGTATCAAGTCCTCTGCCTTGTCGCCGCTCTCGACGCGACCTTCCATCTCCCGGCGATTCAGTTGGAGGTAATGAGCCTCTTCCGTTACAAGTTTATTATTCAAACCGCATTCGCTATAGCGTTCGGTACGGGAATCTTCCTTGTGGCAAATTGGGGAATTGTGGCCGTCGCTTTGGTTTACGCCGGGCTTCAACTCCTACGGAGTCTGGGGCTGCATTGGCTTAGCGCACGTTCCCTGAAGTGCAGTATCTGGTTGCTGCTCGAGACCTGGGTTCCAGGACTCGTTTGCTCGGTGATGGTGTCGGCCACTCTTTATTTTGTGCAAGCCCGTCTCGTATCCTTGACCCATATCGAACCAGCATTCCGTATGATCATTCTGATTCTGCTGGCAGGTGCAGAGACACTCGTGGCTTATAGGCTCTTGTATAAAAATTCTGTATACGAGCCTTGGATGCTTGTCGTCCGAATCAAGGAGCGTGGGGCCATTACTTCCTACTCTCCTATTGAAACGATCACATGATGGACGAGAGGAATCGCATTAGATGAGCATACTTGAAAGTGTGTGGCTGGGTAGAGTAGACGATGGCCGGCTAAATAACCTTAACCTAATTCGCCTAGTATTGGCATCTATCGTCATTCTCTCTCATTCTTATGTCCTGCTTAATCAGTTCTCGGAGGAGCCTCAACACCACCTTTTGCACTTCGGCGATCTCGGCGGTACAGCCGTCTTTAGTTTTTTCTTCATCAGCGGCTTTCTGATTTTACGAAGTGCTATACATCATAAAGATCCTGCCAACTTCATCGCCGCGCGGATACTCCGCATATTTCCAGGACTGATTGCAACTGTTCTGTTGTGTACGTTTGTGCTTGGTCCTATATTTACAAAAATTTTGTTAACAAATTATTTTAATAGCAAAGCCACCTATTCTTACATGTCCGCGGTAGCTTTACACCATGGCAACCCAAATCAACTGCCAGGCTTATTCGAGGAAAATTTTGTGGCACATGCTGTAAACGGCCCTTTATGGACGCTCTCGTCAGAGTGGACTATGTACATGGTCGCATTGATTGGCTGTCTGATTTTTCGATGGCGAATGATTTTCCCCCATACCGCGAGGTCGTGGGCTCTGTTGTCTGGGGCCGTGCTATTTACGATACAGATGTTCCCGCTTCCGCTTCAGTATGCAGCTCCTTGGATAGCCTTTTTTATATTGGGGGCGGCGTGTTATTTATTCCGCGCAAGGATAAAGCTCTCCCCCCCACTAGCGATATCATTATTATTAGCCGATTTATTTTTGCTCAGGTTTCTCCCGCATGCAGGTAAGCCTTTATTCCCATTTGTCTTGGGTTACTTTCTACTAGTCGTGGGTTTCCATCCAGGACTATACGTTCAGGGGTTTCATCGCGTTGGCGATTTTTCGTATGGTCTTTATATCTATGCGTGGCCCGTGCAGCAGATCCTTGCGCAGCGGGTGACTTTTCCACTACTGCTCTTTGTCTACAGTTATGCCTTTACGCTGCCGTTGGCTGTTTTGTCATGGTATTTGATTGAGTCTCCCTGTTTGTCAATGAAGCAAGTGCTAGAACGTCGTAAAGATGCGAATAGCTATACAGGAGATCGGTTTCATGAGTTATCGCTAAGCAACAACGAATGTGCGAGGAATGATTACAGTGGCGGAGTACAGGACCTCGGCTCATAGCGCTCTAGATGCACCGTATGCTGATAGCACCACGAGCAACTCTGATCGTGCGAAGAGGAATGACTTTGTGGTGAAGAGTAAAGCGAAGGTCGCGCTGCTAACAAACTTTCTTCCCATCTATCGGGTACCTCTTCTCGAACACCTCTCGGAAAGCGTTGGACAGCTTCGCATCTTCCTCTCAGTCAAGATGGAAGGAGATCGGGACTGGCCAGTCTTTTGGGGCACTCTGAACGTCGTCGTTCACCGCTCCCTGACTATTCCGAGGACCTTCCGTAATGCCCATGGCTATGTCGATCGGACCCACACACATATTCCTTACGATACGCTGCCTCTTCTTTGGAGCTACCGTCCTGACGTGATCGTAGCCGGTGAACTTGGCGTCCGGACGCTGTTGGCTGCCTTCTACAAGATGCTTCGGCCCGGAACCAAGCTCATCATTTGGGCTACTCTGTCAGAGCATACCGAGGCGTTGCGCGGACGGATGAAAAAAGCCTTGCGGCGCTGGCTGTTGCGTCGCGCCGATGGCGTCTATGTCAACGGAGCGAGTGGAATGCGATATATTCAATCCCTTGGATTTAAGGATGGGCCTATTTCTGTTGTTCCGTATACGGCGGATAATCGGGCTTTCCAAGACCCGGGCATTCGCGAACACGGTGGCCCGCTTCGTCTTCTCTACACTGGTCAGCTGGTCGAAAGGAAAGGGTTATATCCGTTCCTCCGACAGCTCGCACTTTGGTGTGGGCATCATCCGGCAAAGTGCATCGCGCTGTCGGTCGTAGGCGGGGGGGACCAACTCAATCGGCTGAAAGAGATTGAACTTCCGCCAAACTTGCAGATCGACTTCAAGGGAAGCGTAAACTTCCAGCAACTGCCATTCCATTACCACAACGGTGAAATCTATGTGTACCCTACTCTGGCAGATGAATGGGGGCTAGTGGTGAATGAGGCGATGATTGCTGGCCTACCTGTATTGGGCAGTCGCTACAGTCAAGCGGCCGAAGAACTGATCCAGGATGGTGTGAATGGCTGGCTTTTCAATCCGACGGACGAACAGGACACCTACAGCGCAATTGACCGCGCATTAGAGACTGATTCCGCTACGCTCGATGCGATGGGCCGTCGCGCCATCGACAGGGTCGCGGGACTCACGCAACAGACTATGGCGAATCGGATGAGCGAAATGATCGGGCAGGTTTTTGGAAGCTGAGTTTACTGGAATCGCAGAGGTTACGAGCGGTTGCCGCGTTCGCTAATGCGCTTACGATTGGCCAGCTTCCCGAACTAGGACGCGGTCGGGGTATCCCCACTCATCCAGGATGGCAAACATCCATACTCCAGAAGGCTTGCTTTTGGGTCTTTCGACAGAAGCCTGCGCCGAAGTTGCGTGATCAGCCCTGAAGGCAAAGCTCCTCTTACCTTCATCGAATACCCTCTAAACTCGGCCTCCCAGGCTGAACCAGGTTCTATTCCTCGTGTAAACATTGCGCTCAAGTTCGTAGGGGAACTCTTCAGGCGTTGCTGATGTTCCATGCCCCAGAGGCTGTACAAGCCATCAGTATAGGTCAGTTGCGGTTCATACCAGAGATAGGGGCCGCCCGAAAGGAAGCTCGCCACCATGCTGTACGAAGAGATGGAGCAGAGCCGCAGATCAGCCTGGGCCATCAGCACAAGATCGCTGCACTCAGTTAATCCTGGCTGCCTGGTTTGTCCAGGGTTGAAGCGTCGCACCGCCTCATCAAATTCAGGTCCTCCGCGATCCGTGAAAAAATGAAACTGGAGGCAATCTCCCAGCTGATCCTGTAGTGCCTGACATGCATTCAGATACCACTCCCCCGGAATAAAAACATTGAATCGCCCCCGTGCGCTTTCTCCCTCCGCTAATCTGGCAAAATCACCGCCGAAACGCATATGAACTGCGACGAAGAGTTTCTGGCGGTCTAGGCGCGATGCGATTTGATACACATTCTTGATTGTGTCCCGGCTGTTCAGGAGTTTGGCC
>Ga0157374_10001929_pt1 | contig 17404 bp, 14 predicted proteins | sample M25metaG_FD_115308 | JGI IMG/M metagenome (GOLD analysis project Ga0157374, IMG submission 115308) | Miscanthus rhizosphere microbial communities from Kellogg Biological Station, Michigan, USA - M2-5 metaG | ecosystem: Host-associated > Plants > Roots > Rhizosphere > Soil | place: USA: Michigan...
CTTCTTCAGAAACCTTAAGCTATGATGGCAAGGAAACAAAAACAACTTTTTTTGGCACTTCAACAAGAACAGCCTCCGCCAAATGGTCTGACGACGGGCAAACACTTACCATCAGTTATCTTCTAAATCTCGACTTCAATGGTCAAACAACTGAAATAAAGGGTACCGAAGTGTGGACATTAGGTGATGGCGGTAAAACTCTTGTATCACAAAACAATTCCTCTTCTTCATTCGGAGAAATGCAGGCAAAAGGAATTTACGAGAAATAAAGCCAACTGCTTAACTGCGATCCCGGAGAAATTTTTTCTTCGGGATTTTTTATTTTAAATTTTTAAAATTACAAAATGACGAGAACCAAATAATAATTAAAGAGACCCATCTTCGCTACTTGAACGCTTATTTGAAAATTGAATTTTGAATCCTTATTCATGAGCCCGCTCTGTGCAAGACCGGTAATTGTTTAGCAATGTTAAGCAGACGTTAAGTCCGTGGCTATAAAAAAGTGTTGTCAGAGCTACATCGTCAAAGTTTAATTCTTTCAATTAAAAACTTTCGACTATGAAAAAGGTATTTTGTTTATCAGCCGCTTTATTCATTGCAGTAATTTTAGTTATGGCGGATCCACTGATCACGGGCAATGGTCGTGATATAAAAAAGAAAAAGGAAACCCGCTGGGAACCAAGTCGGGCTACCAGGTTTGATTTCTTACAAGATTTTCCAAACGCAAAATTTGTCACCTGGTCTTATGGTCAATTTGTCGAAGCCTCATTTATTGATAATGACGTGCTCAAAACTGCCTATTATGATGAGGATAATAATTTAGTCGGGACCACAACTGATGTGGACGCTTCCGCTTTACCAGAAAAAGCGCGGGATCATATTAGTAAAATGTATCCCGGTTATACTATTGAGAAAGTAGTTTTCTTTGATGATAATGAAGCAAACGACACAGACATGTTTCTGTTTAACCAGTCATTTGAAGACGAGGATAATTATTTTCCTTTGTTGGTCAAGGGTTCAAAACAGATCATCCTTGAAGTTTCACCCGAAGGAAAAGTTTCCTTTTTCCAGAATGTTAAATAAAGAGGAATGGGCTGGCCAAAGGTCAGCCCTTCCGTGCTTTTTTCCTCGCTGTACAGGGATTGTTGCGCATATATTGTTAAGGAATTTCTCTGCGACAGGTATATGATAAAAATACAAATTACTCTGGCTTCACCGAGTCCAAAAAGGACCCGGCGTTTGACGACGTTGTTGGTCTCCACCATAAACTAAAAACTATAGACTATATATCATTGCCGTAGGTTCCCCTGACAAAGCCTTACCCCCTATCTTTGCGCCATGCAAAAAATCGGCATTCTTGGCGGCGGCCAATTGGGGCGTATGTTGCTACAGGCAGCAGCCAATTATCCCGTCGAGACTTTTGTTTTAGAAAATGACCCGGCTTGCCCGGCTGCACATCTTTGCCATCACTTTGTTTGTGGAGATATAAAGGATTTTGACGCCGTTTACAATTTTGGAAAGGGATTAAATGCCCTCACCATCGAGATCGAAAATGTAAATGTTGAGGCCCTTGAAAAACTGGAAAACGAAGGAACAAAAGTTTTTCCGCGACCACATGTTTTAAAAACCATCAAAAATAAGATACTTCAAAAACGATACTATCAGCAACATGAAATCCCCACCGCTGAATTTATAGTAACTGAAAATTTGGAAGATCTTGATTCAAGAAAAAGTTTTTTGCCCGCTGTCCATAAGCTAGGAGAAGGAGGTTACGACGGACGCGGGGTGCAGATACTGACTAATCCCGGAGATATTGAGAAGGGTTTTGATAAACCAGCCGTGCTGGAAAAACTGATACATATTCACAAAGAGATCTCCCAGATCATTGCAATTAATGACCGGGGCGAAACAGCCATCTATCCGCCGGTAGAAATGCTTTTTGACCAGGTATTGAACCTGCTCGATTATCAACTTTGCCCGGCGCAACTGGAAACAAAAATTCTCTGGAAAGTGGAAGCCATCGCCCTGGCTGTAGTTCGCAATTTTAAATCACCGGGAATTTTTGCTGTAGAAATGTTCATTCACAAAAATGGGGATGTGTTTGTGAATGAAACGGCCCCCCGCGTGCACAACAGTGGTCACCACACCATCGAGGCTCACTACAGTTCCCAGTTTGACATGCTTTGGAGAGTTATGCTAAATTATCCACTGGGCAATACGAATGTCATCCTGCCTTCGATCATGGTGAACATAGTGGGTGCCGAAGGATTCAGTGGTGAAGTGAAATATGAGGGACTGGAGGAAGTATTAAGAATAGAAAACGCCTTTGTTCACTTATATGGTAAAAGGCAAACAAAACCTGGCCGTAAGATGGGCCATGTTACGATTCTTAGTCCTGAAAAACAGGATCTTCTCTTTAAATCGAACAAAGTAAAAAGAACTTTAATAGCAAAATCATAGCGTTCTTTTCCATCCAAAAGAAAAACCGTTTGTACTTTTGAATTGTTTGTTGTGCAGGAATAAGGAAAATCTGGCGTCTAAAACGTTTTGATTTTCTGAAGTTTTTCTCTTAACCATAATTGAGCTCTAGTGAAATTACTCAAACCGTTACGACTTCTATTGACAGGAATTAGCATTATCATTTTTTCATCATGCGGAAGTTCCGACAAAAAAAGCGCTGCGAGCAAACCCGGTGGTTCCCAACCCGGCCAGGGAGGGCAACAGCCGGCCATGGCAGTCGACATTTTTGTGATCAAACCAACGCTCATTAATGAAAAAATTGAAGTGTCCGGAAGTTTGGAAGCCAATGAAACTACCGAGATCCATCCAGAGATCTCCGGACGGCTTGTGCAATTAAATATTGCGGAAGGGAAGTTTGTAAGTAAAGGAGCTTTATTGGCTAAAATATATGATGGTGATCTGCAGGCACAACTCAAAAAGCTGCAGGTGCAACTGGACATTGCAAAAACGAACGAAGAACGTTCGGCTCAATTATTGAAAATACAGGGCATCAGTAAATCTGACTATGATGCAAGTCTTTTGAATGTAAACAATATCAGGGCTGACATTGATATCACAAATGCGAATATCACTAAGACGGAGATCAGGGCACCATTCGACGGAAAGTTGGGTTTAAAAAATATCAGCCCCGGTGCTTTTATAACCCCGCTAACAGCCGTTACCACCATTAGCCAGGTAAATAAACTAAAACTCCAGTTCAGTGTACCCGAAAAATATGGACAAGAGATCAAAAATGGCCAGCCAATTTCATTTACAGTAAATGGCTCGGAAAAAACTTTTTCAGCAACTGTATTGGCTACAGCAACAACGATAGGCCAGGATACGAGAAGTTTAATGGTAAGAGCCCTGGTACAAAATAATGACCCGGCATTAATACCCGGCACATTTGCCAATGTGCAAATGATCCTGGGGAAAAACCCAAAAGCCATCATGATCCCGAATAGTTCGGTGATACCTCAGGGTAGAAAAAAACAGGTTTTTGTTTTCAAGGATAGCAAGGCTCTTGCTATGGACATTACTACAGGCGTCCGGGATTCTGCCAATGTGCAGGTACTAGCGGGATTGGCCGCCGGTGATACTCTTATCACTTCAGGTTTGTTATTCCTTCGTCCTGGCGTTGATGTAAAGATCTCGAAGCCTGATAAAGGGGGGTGAGTCGTGAGTGGTGAGTGTTAGCAAGTCAATAAAGTTGTAAAAGGTAAAAGTGTAACCATTAAACCTAAGATATGTTTCTACAGCTTGCACACACCAAACTTGAATCTTTTAAAGTGTCACAGGAACTTGCAATGGAATGTTATAAGATAACAAAAATTTTTCCCGATTCAGAGAAATTTGCAATGTGCCAACAGATAAGAGGGGCTGCGTTATCAGTGCATTTGAATATTGCCGAAGGGTGTTCAAGAAAATCAAAGCCCGATAGAACAAGATTTTATGAAATCGCCAGAGGTTCGGTTATTGAAATTGATGCTGCTATTGGAATTGCTTACAAGTTAAGTTATGTTAAATTAGAACAGCTGGAACACCTTGGCGATAACATTATAAAAACTTTCAAGTTGCTGAGTGGAATGATAGGCGCATAAGTTCAGATACGTGTGCTGATCACTCACTACTCACAACTCACAATTCACTATATGAATTTATCAGAACTTAGTTTACGAAGACCGGTATTAGCCATAGTTTGTTCAATTGTTATTATTGTTTTTGGAGTTATCGGCTATAAATTTCTTGGAGTAAGAGAATTTCCTGCTATTGATCCCGCAGTCGTCAATGTGCGCACCTTTTACGTGGGTGCAAACGCTGACATCATTGAACAACAGATCACTGAACCTCTTGAAAAAGTGATCAACGGTGTACAGGGAGTAAAAAATATTACCTCATCAAGTCAGCAGGGAACGAGTGCCATTACAGTTGAATTTGAATTGAGCGTTGATCTTGAACAGGCGGCGAACGATGTACGGGATAAGGTATCGCAAGCTGTAGGAAATTTGCCACAGGATATTGATGCCCCTCCCGTTGTTTCAAAGGCCGATGCGGACGCAGATCCAATTCTTTTTGCCCAGATACAAAGTGAGCATAAAGGGTTGATGGAATTGACGGACTTTGCAGAGAACGTGGTACAGGAACGGTTGCAAACCATTCCGGGCGTTAGTGGAGTAAGTGTTTTTGGCATGCGTTATTCGATGCGTTTGTGGCTCGATCCTTCGAAACTTGCATCCTATAAACTCACTATTGGAGATATCCAGGCTGCCCTGAATAGAGAAAATGTGGAATTGCCTGGCGGGAAGATCCGGGGTAATGAGACCCAGCTTATCGTAAAAACATTCGGCAAACTAACAACCGAAGATGATTTTAATAATCTTATTCTTCATGAGGATAGTAGCGGCGTTGTGCGGTTGAAGGATGTTGGCTCAGCCCAACTTGGCCCGGATAATGAAGAACAATCATCGCGTAAGAATAATGTTCCTTCTGTAAATCTTGCGGTCGTTGCTCAACCAGGCAGCAACCAAATTGAAATTGCCGATGAAGTTTACAAGCGTCTCGAGGAGATCAAAAAAGACATGCCCCCTGATATCATTTTGGGCGTTGGTTATGACAGAACACAATTTGTTCGTAAGGCAGTGAGCGAGGTTAAGGAAACTTTGGCCATTGCTGTCGGTCTTGTTGTGCTGATCATTTTTCTTTTTTTCCGTGAATGGACCATTGCTTTAAGGCCACTGATCGATATTCCTGTCTCACTTATTGGCGCCTTTTTTATTATGTATATCGCCGGGTTTTCTATTAATGTGCTGACACTATTAGCTATTGTACTTGCCACCGGTCTTGTTGTTGACGATGGAATTGTGGTGACAGAGAATATATTTAAAAAAATGGAGCAGGGCATGAACAAGCGAAAAGCCGCTCTTGAAGGTTCGAAAGAAATTTATTTTGCCGTTATTGCTACCTCCCTCACCCTGGCGATCGTTTTTTTGCCGATCATTTTCCTGCAAGGTTTTGTTGGCCGGTTATTTCGCGAATTCGGGATGGTCCTGGCTGGCGCCGTTTTGATCTCTGCATTTGTTTCCTTATCGCTAACACCTGTACTGAACATCTATCTTACAAAGAAAGATCCCCATAAACATTCATGGTTCTATCGTAAAACAGAGCCTTTCTTTTCCGGGTTAGAAAATGGTTATCGCAGGGCACTGCAGGGTTTCATGAAAGCCAGGTGGCTGGCCTTCGTTATTGTCATTGCCTGTGTAGGCATCATTTATTTTATTGGAAGGTCACTTCCTTCAGAATTGGCACCGTTGGAAGATCGTAACCGTGTGCGCACATCCATTACTTTGCCCGAGGGAACCGATTTTGACTACACTGATAAAGTTGCTTTTAATATTACACAACGACTCCTGGATTCAATTCCTGAAAAATATGTTGTACTCACTTTTGCTCCTGGTTTCGGAGGAGGAGGAAGTAATGCAGCCTTTGTAAGTATGGGTCTTGTAGATGCCAGTCAACGCAAACGCAGCCAGGACCAGGTCGCACAGCAAATGACAAATATGTTTCGCCGCCTGAACAATGTAAGAGTTTTTGCCGTGCAGGAACAAACCATTTCAGTAGGCACCGGTGGTCGCGGTGCTTTCCCGGTTCAATTTGTTTTGCAGAATTTGAATTTTGATAAACTCAAAGAAAAAGTCCCCCAGTTCATGGAAGAGGTGAGAAAAAGTCCGGTATTCTTAGCTTCTGATGTGAATTTGAAATTTAATCAGCCTGAATTGCAAATCACCATTGACCGCTTAAAAGCAAATCAACTTGGTGTTTCGGTGCTCGATGTCAACAATACTTTGCAACTGGCATTGAGTGGAAAGAGATTTGGTTATTTTATCATGAGCGGGAAACAGTACGAAGTGATTGGACAGGTGGACCGGGGCCAGCGTGATGATCCTTTAGATCTGAAATCGTTTTATGTACGAAGTAACAAAGGCGAATTGATCCAGCTCGATAACCTGGTAAGTATGGTTGAGACTGCGAACCCTGCTACTATTTATCATTTCAATCGCTTCAAAAGTGCCACCGTGCAGGCCGGTCTTGTTCCCGGAAAAACCATCGGTGATGGAATTGTAGAAATGCGGCGAATAGCAGGTAAAGTACTGGATGAATCATTCACCAGTTCTTTAGCTGGTGCATCGCGAGATTTTGCGGAGAGCTCATCCAACATTGCATTTGCGTTCCTTCTTGCACTGGGCCTGATTTACCTGGTACTGGCCGGGCAGTTTGAAAGCTTTTTGGATCCATTTATTATTATGATTACAGTATTGTTAGGATGCACAGGTGCAATATTGAGCCTATGGTTGTTTAATCAAACATTGAATATTTTTTCAGAGATCGGTATTATTATGCTGATAGGATTGGTGACGAAGAATGGAATATTGATCGTGGAATTTGCCAATCAAAAACGAAGAAAGGGCGAACAAAAATTTACCGCAGCTATTGAGGCGGCATCCTCCCGTATGCGGCCAATCCTGATGACAACCCTTGCAACAACATTAGGTGCGCTTCCCATTGCATTAGCCATCGGCTCTGCAGGAAAAAGCCGCATACCGTTGGGTATTGTGATCGTGGGCGGAATGTTATTCGCCCTTATACTTACATTATTTGTTGTGCCAGCCTTGTATACTTTCCTTTCATCAAAAAAGAAACAGGTGAACTTGGATGAGGAATTAGGAACCGGACAAGCGAGAGTCAGTCATGAAGAACTGGAAACTGCATAAAGGATCAACATATCAATCAAGAATTTATTTTTACGAATGCTGAATAGAAAAAAGAAAGTACAAGAGTCCGAAGTCTGTAAACAAAAAAGAGTCATCCATCATTTCTTTTTGTCTCTTTTCATTCTTACTGCTTCCTCATCGTATGCTCAAAGAGTATTAACAGTTGAGGAAGCCGTTGCAAATGCTCTGCAAAAAAATTATGACATCATCTTGTCAAGAAACGATTCGACCATCGCAGCCATTGATTATTCCTATAAGAACGCTGTATTTCTTCCTCAATTAAATGCAAACGCCGGAACACTTTGGAACAATAATTCCCAGAAACAAACGCTGGCGGATGGTAGCCACAGAGACAAAAGCGGGTTGAAATCAAATAATATCAGTTCGCAGCTTGCGTTAAACTGGACTTTGTTTGACGGCTTGAAAATGTTTGTGCTCCGCGACAAGGCTGAACAATTACTGGAGTTTGGAGAACTGGAAATCAAGAACCAGGTGGTGAACACAGTAGCTACTGTGATCAATAACTATTATAATATAGTCAGGCAAAAACAACAATTGAGATCCATTGAAGAACAAATGTCAATTGACAGCGAACGTGTACGGTTGGCTCAATACCGCCTGGATGTTGGGGTGGGAATAAAACCCGACCTGTTGCAAAGTAAAATTGATCTGAATGCTCAAAAGGCGGCGCAGCTTCAGCAGCAAGCATTGATAGAACAATTGAAAGAGCAATTGAACCAGGCTATGGCTGTGCCCCAGTTTACAATGTATGATGTGATGGATACTATTACCATCAATACACAGATCTCACTCGGTGAAGTAATGAATGCGGCTGAAAAAAACCCTTCGATCATGATGGCGAAGAAAAACATAGATATCGCTAATCTTACATTGAAGCAAACAAAGGCAGATCTCTATCCAATTATTTCGTTTAACTCAGCTTATAATTTCGGCCGCACGACCAACCAGGTGGTCATTAATAATTTCTCCACTCTTTTTAACCAGGTACAGGGATTTAATTATGGATTTTCTGCCACCATTCCTATACTAAATAACTTAAACACCCGGAGATTGGTCAAACAGGCAAAATGGAATGTGGGTTACCAGAATATCGTCTATGAGAATCAAAGATCGGTCACAGGCCTGAATGTCATCAATGCATTTCAGAATTATGAACAACAGAAAAAAGCGCTGGCATTAGAAGAAGAGAATATCCTGCTGGCAAGAGAAAATCTTGATATTGTTTTTGAAACATACAAATTGGGTGCGGCTACATTGCTTCAGCTCAAATTAGCCCAAAACAGTCTTGCTGATGCAGAGAACAGGTTGATCGAAGCAAGATATAATGCAAAGGTTTCGGAAACAGAATTAATGAGACTTAGCGGCCAATTGATAAAGTAGTTTATAGTTTATGGTTGGTAGTTTGTAGTTATTTTTGGTTTGAAAATTCACCTTCATGGCCACTGTCCAGCGATTTGAAGATTTAGAAATCTGGAAACTTTCAAGAAGCCTGAGCAATAAAATTTATCCTCTTACATTTATTCAACCAATATGCGATGATTTTCGTTTAAAGGACCAGCTTAGAGGAAGTTGTGGCTCCATAATGGATAATATAGCAGAAGGTTTTGAAAGAGGAAGCAAACTTGAATTTATCAATGCATTGACAATTGCAAAAGGCGAAACAGGAGAACTAAAATCACAGCTTTACAGATCCCTGGACAATAAATATATTTCTCAAAAGCTTTTCGAAGAATTATATAGTTTAGCTGACCAGTTAACAAAAATGATCACTTCATTTATAACTTATCTTAATAAATCACCAATTAAAGGACAAAAGTTCAAATATAGAACCAATGCCTAAACCACAAACCACAAACGACAAACAAAAAACTCCGATTGTTGGAATTATCATGGGAAGCGACAGCGACTTAACAGTCATGCAAGCTGCTTCCGATATTCTTAAACAATTTGATATTGCTCACGAAGTAACAGTAGTGTCAGCGCATCGCACACCCCTTCGCATGGTTGAATATGCACAAAGGGCAAAAGACAGAGGATTAAAAGTAATTATTGCGGGAGCGGGTGGCGCTGCACATTTACCGGGCATGGTGGCTTCCATTACTCCACTTCCCGTTATTGGTGTTCCCATTAAATCTTCTAACTCCATTGACGGATGGGATTCTGTTCTTTCGATCTTGCAAATGCCCAATGGTGTGCCTGTGGCAACCGTAGCGTTGAATGCTGCAAAGAATGCGGGCATACTGGCCGCAGAAATTATTGGCAGCTTTGATGAAACAATTTCCAAAAAGATCTCTGATCATAAAAAATCACTCCATAATGAAGTGATCGGGAAAGTAGAGAAATTAAAGAGGGATGGTTGGGAGAATAAATTTGACTGAAGAACCACGATTTACAGGATTAAAAATGATTTGGAGGAAAATGGAAGCCAACTTAATGGCAATCGTTTCGTCAATAAACTCCTAATAATCCAATAATCTCCCCAACTCACGGTTCAGACAATATTGCAAACTCTTGTTCCAACGTCAGTGAGTGCTGATAAAGTTGTCGAATAAAGTCCTTTCCCCATTTTGCATAATAATACATGAAGTTGTCGATCCTTTCCTGCAAACCGTTTTTTGGGAACAGGTCTTCTTTGATGTTATGTATTTGCCGCTGCTGATCTGTAAATTTTCTTTTCTCCGCACGTAGCATTTTCTTTTCCAATTCCTGCAGGCGATAGAGCGATTGAGTTTTCAACGCTTCCACATGTTTTTCAAGCGTGGTATCTATGGCTATTGCCTGCTTTTTCAACGATTCATATAATTTATCAGCATCGGTGAAATTTCCATTCAGCCTTATCTCATTCTTCGTTTCCCTGGCCACCAGTTTATTCATTAATTCCTGTTCCGGTAAAAAGAAATCTTCAATGGTGAATCCAAGTTTACCGATCTTTTCCCGCCACTTCTTTTCAACGATCAGAAATGAATTGCGAAGTAATAAAACAGGGAATGGAACTTTATAAAATTCAAACAGATCTTTTAATTGCAACCAGTAAGCGATCTCCCCTCCGCCGCCGATATAGACAAGATTGGGTAAAATGATCTCCTGGTAAATGCCACGCAAAATAACATTGGGACTGAACCTCTCAGGATGTTCTTTCAGTTCTGAAAGGATTTCTTTTTCGTCAAACGTGATTCGTGCAGCGCCTTCGGCAAGCCTTCGGCGACCGAAGGAATCGTGGGTAATAAATTTGTCTTTCACTTTCACTATCCTGTCCCTGCCATCATCTTTTAAATAAAACAAATTAATTTCTCTTGGGTTGGCTTGCAGCTTATAGCCAACAGCTTGCAGTTCTCCTGCTGTTTGTTCCACAATTCCTGAAGCAGTTTCATTCAACAGATCATCCTTAAAAATTTCTTCTGCCCTTTTTTTTAGAGCAGCATTATCCGGTATCAAGACGATCAACCCGTATTCACCAAACAAAGTGTTGATCAGTTTAAAAGTCGCATCCTGGATCAATACCCCTTCTTTATAACAATCTCTTATTATAGATAGGATCTCTTCCCCATACGTCAACACAGATAGCTGTCCCTCCAGTTGTGAGATCAATCGCAGCAGTTCTTTATCGATCTTCATTCTTCCTACCGCACCGGTTTGCCTGGTGTTCCACGCAATTTTTTCTCCATTCAAATAAAAATGCCCGAGTTCCTCGAGGTCTGCATCCTCGGAACCTATATAAAAAACAGGAACAAAATTGTATTGAGGTAATGAGGATTTACAATGTTCGGACAGTTTTATAGCGTGGAGTATCTTGTAAAGAAAATACAGCGGGCCCGTAAAAATATTCGGCTGATGTGCCGTAGTAATTGTAAATGTATTCTCAGAAAGAAGCGCTTCTATACTTTTCTTAACCGCATCGTTCTGTTGAACGTCACTATATTGTTTTTTTAATTCCTCAACGAGAATCTTCCTATTTGTTGAAAATCCCTGTCTCCTGGTTATCGCCTTCTGTATCCCCTGCATCGATGGGGCATGATCATAAAATGGTTTCAAGCCTTCTGCATGATCCAAATAATCTAAAATGATCTTTGTAAAACAATTGGTTTGCCGGTAAGGCAATCGTGCAGAAGTAAACTTCATAGAAGTAAAAATAAAAAGACGCCGGTGCTATCGTAATATCTTAATTCAAAATTAACGTTACTTTACCTGGAACGCAATAACGGAATTTCTGAAGAAAGTAGGCACATACACAATTTTTGTTTTGGGATCAAAGCCGATATCCGCAGTATTTGTATTCTGCGCTTTTCCATCAAATAATAATTCCTTTTTTCCATCAGCATGTACATACCACAAAGCCCCCTGCCAGCAGGAAACCAGGAAGTCGTTACCGGTAAAATTTTCAATGCCGTCTGTTCCACCTTCCATACCATCACTGATCTTGGTAACCGTTTTATCATCATTTACTTTAAGAACGCTGCCAGCATCCACTATAAAAAAATCGTTCCCGCGTTTCAATACTCCATTGGCGCCCTTCAGATTTTGCACATAAACGGAAGATCTATCATTGTTCACTCTATAGATCACGTTGTTTTTTGAATCAGAAACCCAAACAATACCATCGCTGCCGATAGAAATATCATTCAATCCCTTTGCTCCCTCAATGGGGACCTTTCTTTCAATAACCCCTTTCTTTATATCGATCACAACAATTTCATCAATGTCAGCAGCTAACAATTTCCCTTTATACATTCCCAGGCCTTTTGGTGAATTTAAACCCGTCACCCAGTCTACGGCAATGATCTTTCCATCCAAACCGATTTTGCCAATAGAACCGTTCCCGTCCTTTGCCCAGCCATCAGTTCCATTAATATTAGAAACATAGAGCACATTATTGTCAGCATCGAGCAAAACCGATTCGGGCACTTTCAACAGAGTATCTGTTTCCCAAAGTTTTGTTACGGAATGTTGTGCAAACAAATTGGTGGACACACACAAAAGAATGACGGCTGAAAGAAGAATTTGTTTCATAACCAAGAATTTTATTAAAGGTACCAATGAAATGAAAGATTTAGGAAAATCTTTCCGGATCAAAAGCAAAAATATCAATAGATGTAGGCCGGTTACCGAGGATCTCATTTACTAATTTTCCAGTAGCCGCAGCTGCCGATACTCCCAGCATAGCATGACCGCCTGCGAACGTGAGATTAGAAATTTTTTTGTGCTTACCAATGTAGGGAAGGCCATCCGGTGTAACAGGCCTGTAACCATACCATGCTTTTCCAGGTTCAGGTCGCGAAATATCTAATGAAGGGAAATATTTTTTTACGGAATCATAGATGGCTGTAACCCGTTTCGGTAAAACATTGTCACTGTGACCGCTCAATTCCATTGTGCCACCGATCCTTAGCCACCGGTCAATGGGTGTCATCGCCGTCCGTGCTTCAATCAATATTGCCGGGCGGCGAAGATTCTTTTCCATATTTTCATACACCACGCTATATCCTTTTCCCGGCTGCATCAACAAATGAATACCGGCCATCCTGGCAACAGCAGGCATCCATGAACCGTTGGCAATAATTATTTCATCCGTATCAATCTTATCCTTGTCAGTAATGACCGAATTTATTTTTCCATTAGTTCTTTCAAATCCCTTCACCTCAGAATTCAGGAAAAATTTTACTCCTTCAGTTTGCAAAAAATGATGTAAAGCTTTCATCAATTTTGCAGAGTCCAAATGACAATCATCCAGCCACAACACACCACCGGCAGCATCTACTTCCACTTCTGGCTCTAATTCCTGCACTTGTGATGCTGAGTAAGTTTGTGTTTTTAAGCCTAACCTCACTGCCTGCTCTGCTAAATGCCTTTCATGATCGGCCGTCTTTTCATTTTTGTAAAGTGTCCAGCAACCTTTTTCGATCATGGTAAAAGAATCATTGAATTCTTTTTTCAGATCATTCATTAACTCACGGCTTAATTGCAGCAAATTATTGAGATGAGGAATATTCTCTTTTACTTTTTGTGCATTTGAGTTTTTCCAGAATGTCAGTCCCCATTGTATCAGTTCCCGGTTCAACCTGGGTTTGATGTAAAAAGGAGACGATGGATTCAACATCCATCTCAATCCCTGGCTTACAATCCCTGGCGTTGCTAAAGGAATAAAATGACTGGGAGAAATATAACCCATGTTCCCAAACGAGCAGCCATCTGTTATGTCATTACGGTCAATGACAGTTACTTCATATCCTTCTTTATTCAGGTAATAGGCGCAGCACAATCCAACGACTCCACCTCCTATTATTGTTACTTTCATATTTTCAGGCCGCAAACTTATGAATTTCTTTTTAAGCGTTCCGTCTCATTTACTTCCATGAGTCATTTTAATTATTTTGCCGTCCTTCGCACTCATGATCATTTCAAAAACGTCCGCGGTATAATTTTTAGGAAGAGTTCCTCTCAGGAACCAGTACCCATCGATCAGGTAACATTCATACGGTCTTTCTGTAGTAATTGTAGCCTTACCATATGATTTGAATAACATTATTTCGGCAATGGAGATCACCGTTTCTTTATCCCTGATCAAAGTGTCAGGGGATAATTTATAACCGCCATCACTTACGATATTCCTGATCATTTGTTTTGCACTATCCTCACCAATAATAGCCCTGTTCTTATAATTCTGGCCTAAAAAACTAAGCGGTAATATCACAGCGGCCAGGATCAAAATAGATTTTATCATAAGTTTTCTCTGATTCCTAAAGAAATTTTTAGCAACAGGCACATCGTTAATTTTTCCCTGTTAAGTTTTTTATTACAGCAACTTCATTTTGATCAAATGGAGTTCCGTCCTTTCTGAAAATATCATGAAACCAGGTTTTTGGTTCTGCACTTCCCTCTTTGCTTCCCCAGGGAAAAATAGTATTGCTCTTGCCACTTACAAAACCCCAATTGATCGCCCCAACGTTGTATTTCTTCAGAATGGGAAGATGAGTCTCAAATTTGCTTCCATTGGTCCTGGCCATATATTCGGTACAGATCAATGGGCGGTTTCTTTTCAAAAGCTCTTTTATCTCCTTCTCCATATCCTCAGCCTTGTTGTAATTATGGAAAGTAATGATATCCGAATTATTTAACTGGAATTCATTAAGCTCTTTGTTATCGTACCAGATGCCTACTGTTAGTGGCTGTGAAGGACGAATGGTCCATGCCCACTCAAATATCCTTTTTAATAATGGCATAGATGTCAAATTATACCCACTGTTACCGGGTTCGTTATAAAGATCCCAGCAAAGAATTCTGGGATCGTATTTGAAACTTGCTAAAATGTCCTTCACATATCGTTCAAGAATATCCCATCTTGCGCTGTCATTATGCACGGATTGAGCAGGACTTCTCATCCAACCGGAATTGTGAACACCCGGTTTTGGCAGTGGCTGTGTTCCATACTTTGGTTCAGGATTCCAGCAGTCGTCAAAAAAGACAAATAACGGCTTTATGTGATGATTCGAAGCAATTGTCAAAAACGTATTGATCCTTTTCTTGAAACCAAACGAGTCATTTTGCCAAACAAGATCGTGAAGAAAAACACGCAGGGTGTTAAATCCTATTTCCTCTGCCCAGCCCAATTCACGATTGATGGTAATGGTGTCAAAGGTTTCAGGCTCCCACATTTCCAGTTGGTTGATGGCCGTACTTGGCAAAAAATCACAACCCACCAGCCAGCCTTGTTGCTTGTACCAGTCATTCGCTTTTTTCTCCGACCAGGCCTTTGATTGTGCATTGGTTGCAAATGAAAAAGTAAAAAGTAAAAATGCAGTTAGCGTTCTTTTCATTTTATCGTTTTAAATTTTCGGAATAAATTAATCAAACTTTTGGAAGTGTATATCCATTGTGATATTCCGCAGCCAGGTATTTATTGGCTTCTTCTTCTTTGAATTTATTTGATGCCGCATCCCAATAAATTTTCTTCCCCATGCGGAATGCAATATTTCCCATATCACAAACGGTAGCTACATGGGCTGCTAATTGCACAGGGCATTTTAGATCTTCGACCTTTCTTGTTCTTACAGTGTCAACAAAATTTTTGGTGTGTAAGGCCACCCCGTCATCCACCTTCTTTTGTCTTGCTACCGCTTCCATTTTATTCTGCCCGTTTATGACCTCAGGGATAACTTCCCAACCGCCGCGATCAACGACCAGCGTACCATTGTTACCAATAAATGCCACGCCATGATCACGTTGATACGGACCATCATTGATACCCGTCGCATGTTCCCACAGCATATTAAAGCCATTGAATTCAAAAACTGCGGTTAATGTATCAGGAGTTTCTTCGGCATCATCGGGGTAAGCAAACTTACCACCGCTTGCTACGATGCTTTTTGGTACCTCCGCTTTTGAACCCAACAATGCATAATCGATCATGTGTACACCCCAGTCGGTCATTAATCCACCTGCGTAATCCCAATACCACCTGAAATTAAAATGAAAGCGGTTGGGGTTGAAGGGACGTTTTTTTGCCGGGCCCAGCCACATATCATAATCAACGCCGGCAGGAGCATTGCCATCGGGCTGTACAGGAACAGGTTTCATCCATCCCTGGTATGCCCAGGCTTTTACCAACCGGACATTTCCCAATTTTCCCGAGTGCGCAAAATCCATTGCATCCTGGTAATGTTTGTTACTATGCTGCCATTGACCTACCTGCACCACACGATTATATTTTGATTGCGCGGCTACCATTGCCCTGCACTCTTCTATTGAATTACCGACGGGTTTTTCACAATACACATCCTTTCCTGCCATACATGCGTCCACCATTATCTTACAATGCCAGTGATCCGGTGTGCCGATGATCACTGCATTTACATCTTTCAATTCCAGCACTTTCCTGTAGTCACTAAAGGTTTTGAGTTTTGACACATCCACATTCATCTTTGAAAGATCAGTCATTCTTTTATCCAGGACATTTTTATCTATATCGCAAAGTGCAACAAGATTGACGCCTTCATGCTTCAACATGGCACTGAGGTCGGTGAAACCCATTCCATTAATACCAATAGCAGCGATATTAATTTGATCTGAAGGAGCGATCCGGTTTTTCAGGATGGAAAACGTTTTGTTATCAAATGAAGATAAAACCACTCCGCCTGCGGCAAGCGCAGAGGCATTTTGCAAAAATTTTCTTCGGGATGACATAGCGATTGTTTTAAATTACAAATAACAAATCTCAAGCTCCAAATAAGTAAAAATTCAAAAATCAAAAAGATCTTCGAATAAACCCTCTTAAATTTTTATTTTTCCTTTTAATTTATTTGAGATTTGTTATTTTGGTTTTTGGAATTTTTCTCTAATAATTTCCTCCGTCTTCATATCTGGAAGAATAATTAATCTTTATTTCTTTGATCTTTGTCGGCAACCAGACCTGCATATCATTCGCTCCACGGTTAGCCCAGCAATAATAGGGAATAGCTGTGATCTTTCTCTTCTCTATTTTAACTCCATCCCCATTTTCATTGGCCATAGCTGAAGGTAATTCAGTTTGCAAAGCAACGACAGGTTCGTCTAAAATTTTATAGTCGATCGTAGTAAAATTAGTACCTGCCGGAAGGGTCAAATTCCAAACTCCATCTTTGTTATCTGCACCTTCTATACAGTATACTAATGGACCTCTTTGAATAGCTATCCTGTCGTTATCCACTTTTACCTCTCCCCTTGCATTCACTTCTTTTATATCCATTGGTAAATTGAATTCTACAACATCTCCTTTTTTCCATTCACGGTCAATGACTGCATAACCATTTTCCGTTTTATATTCAATCGCTTTGCCATTTATATTAATAGTCGGATCGAAATAATCACGAACACCGGCACCTAAATCTTCATTAGATATATATAAATTTCCAGTAACCATTTTCCCTTGCGACCATCCTGGCATCCTTACATAAAGCTTGAATTTAGACTTCTTGGCCGGATCAATATCGATCTTCACTTTTCCATCCCAGGGATAGTTCGTTTCCATTTTTACAGCAACATCAGTATTCGAAAGTTTAATATTTGTATTACTTCCCACAAATAAATTCACCCAAATGCCATCATTACTTTTCCCATAAATATAATTGCCGACAGAAGTTACC
>Ga0157374_10001931_pt1 | contig 17393 bp, 28 predicted proteins | sample M25metaG_FD_115308 | JGI IMG/M metagenome (GOLD analysis project Ga0157374, IMG submission 115308) | Miscanthus rhizosphere microbial communities from Kellogg Biological Station, Michigan, USA - M2-5 metaG | ecosystem: Host-associated > Plants > Roots > Rhizosphere > Soil | place: USA: Michigan...
GACAAGCGGGTTCCGGTCGGGGAGTAGCTCAGCCTGGTAGAGCACTGTCTTCGGGAGGCAGGGGCCGGAGGTTCGAATCCTCTCTCCCCGACCACTTATTCGTGAGAGCGCGGACCACGTCGGCAAGGCAGGGTTGGCGCCACTCGCTGAATCCTTCGCCGTCATGGATCGATGATCGGCGTGCTGGTGAGCGAGGTGCGGGAGCCCGGTGCTGCTACAGCTGACAGGAACCCACCCACCTAAAACGTCTCTGGCGCCTCAAGCCGGCATCTGAACAGGGCCAGGAAACCGGCGGGTCAGATCATTAAATCCGACCAAGCATCTGCGCTCCTCGTCCCACAACGCGAGCCGCCAACACGACAAGCTCTCACGCAGACTCACGCACCTTGCGACGCCATTGAGTTCGGGAGCCGCGTCCACACAGGCTTGAAGCCGATAGTTGGGAACGCGGCTGCACAAGTGGTGGACGTGGTGCAGCCCCACGTTTCCGGAAAACCATTGCAGGATCGCCGGCAGCTTGAAGTACGAGCTGCCGCTCACGGCAGCGACGTGGAAATTCCAAGCGCCGTCGCGTTCCCAATGTGTACTGTCGAATTGATGCTGGACATAAAACAGCCAATTCCCGATCCACGACGCGATAAGCATCACGGGGAGGTAGGTCGCAACTATCGGCAGAATGCCGAAGGCGGCGACGGCGAGCCCGAACACGACCGCAAGGACCAAGTTCAGCCACAGGATGCTGCGGCGTAAATTCGGGTCTCGAAAGGCGTGGCGCAGCGGCAGTCTTTGCAGCACTATGAAGTTAATCGGCGCGCCGAGGCCAACCATTACTAAAGGGTTGCGGAAAAGGCGATAGAGGAGCTTCTTTAAGGGAGGCGACCTTAGATATTCAGTGACAGTCCACGTCTCGACATCTCCGCGTCCACGTCGGTCAAGATTCCCCATCGAAGCATGATGGACCGCATGGTCCTGCCGCCAACTCCCATAAGGAGTCAAAGTCAGCACCGAGAGCACGCGCCCGAGCATATCGTTTGCAACCCTGGACCGGAAATAGGAGCCGTGGCCGCAGTCGTGCTGGATAATGAAAAGGCGGACGAGCAATCCGGCGGCCGGTAGCGCCAGCAGCAGGGTCAGCCAAAAAAGGTGGTGTGACAACGCGCCCATGACGACCAGCAGCGCGATGAAAGGGACAGCCGTCGTGAATAGCTGAATTACGCTCCCTTTAAGGTCCGCTGCATATGCTTTGAAGCGTTGGGACAATATTGGGCCGAGCATCTCAGGGCACGATGAGTCATTTGCGACTTGCCATTCAGAACCGTCAATCGAAGCCAAATCATTCCTACTTTCACGTTGTGTGGCGCCCCCAGTCAAAGCATCAGGCGATTACCAAAGCGCTTCGGCCAGAATGATTTGTTCCGCATCCGCTGTCGCACATCCGCTCGCGCGGCTTCCTCCGAAAGAGAGCACCGCTCCTTCACCATAGTGACGAGCCTGGCGCCCGCTTGATGGTGGACGCGTCAAAAGACTGAGGACGGGCCAGCGCGCCTGCGCTTCGATCATATTACCCCTTTTGCGCAGGACGGTCTGTGGTGTGTCAGCGCCAGTAAATGGAAACACCAACTGTCTCCTCGCCAAAAATCCGGCAAATACAGAGATAGTGTTTTATTTTAATAATGCTACGCGAAGACGGAATTTTATTTTTGAAGACATCTGACGAATTAAGTTTTATTTTCACTTACACCTTGCGACCTGTGAATTAACAGCCTACCAGATCAATTGCTACCAGTCGGTATCGACGGTCCTTGGCGCTAAGTCGCTCCTCCGCCCCTCTTTTACGCCTCTTAGCGGCGGCGCCATTCCGGTTCCCGCCACGCAAGGAACTCACCATGAAATATTTCGGAACCATCAAGTCGTTCGACGTCACCCAGGGCCGCGGCGAAATCAAGCCGGAAACCGGCGGGAACGATCTTCCCTTTGAAAAGAGCGCGATCCAGTGGGACAAGAATGTCGATCCAACGGTCGGCCAGCGTCTCAGTTATGACGTCGGGCAGACCAGCGAACGCCACCCCTGCGCGTTAAATCTGCAGACCATTTAATTCCAGTCGGCGAAGCTCAAGCTTTCGTCCTGTACCGCGTCGGGGCCGATCCCGGGCGGCGTGAAACATGGTTTTGCGCGGTCCGGGTGAGCCGTCTCTGGTCTTCCCCTGAGTGTCATCCCACCTCCGACAGTCTCCGCCGAGAGAGAATTTCACTCATGAAGCACATATCTAACGGCGGTTGGCGCATGGTCGCGCTTCCGTTGCTCCCTACGGCCGTGGTCGTCGGATCCGCGCTCGGCTTCGCCTTCAACCAAGCCTGGCGTTGCAGTGGTAATTTCCCGCTCAATCCCCATATCGGAAGTATCGCTGGCACGGCACTTGTAGGCGCTGGCGGCTGAGAGACTCGAGGCGCTCCCGCTTACAGAATTGGGGAGGATGACTCATGGACCTTAATTCCCTGCTGCGCAGGCACCAGCTCTCCTTGATGGCTGCTGACCGCTCGATGACCTCCCGCGACAGGCAGGCACATCAGCAGTTCGCTCGAGACTATGCCGAGCACATCAGTAGCGTACGCGACGCACTTGGTGCGGTCCCGGCCCTGCCAGGGTCGGTCACGTGAGCGACCCGGTCGAGGAGACCCCGCCCGATGCGAATGTTGGCCGCTCCACGGTCTTTCGCAAACGGCGCCACACCCTCGTACAGACGCAGGATCAATCCCGACGGCAGGCAGAGCTCGTGCAAATGGCATGGCGCCACTTCCGTGATGCGGCACCCATGATCGCTTTCCTCAACGCCCACCACAAGGAACTTGAGGGCCGGCCACTAACCCTTGCGATTGAGAGTGATGACGGCCTCGCGCGCGTCGAGCAGCTGCTCGCCAATGTGCGTACATAGGGGGGCCGATAGATGCGAAATAAACGCGAGCAGGAAAGCAATCAGCGTCGCAATGATCGCTTGACCAAGAAGGCTCAGGAGCGGCGGGACGACGCTTTCGCTGAAGATATTGCACTGGATGTCGCCGTTAGGCGGAGCATCAAGGAATTCGGCGCCTGACGCATTCCGCGTGCAGGCACCGCATTCATGCGGACTGGAAATGACATGAAAGGCAAGAGCTTCACTGCATTTCGCTCGGCTGCCGAGGAGGCCAACACAAAACGTGACAACGATGCGATGGGACACGCGGAGCGTGCGTCTGACGAAGGCGGTCACATGAGTTCGACCGAAGGTCGCGTCACGCATGTCCCGGGGGCCGAGCTGCCTTACGTGGTCGTCCTCGCGCACCACGGAAGCGAATCTTCAGAGCACCGGTTCGCGACGATGAGGGAGGCGGAAGCCTTCATCAAGCGTAACACGCCATTGCCACGAGAGGTCTTATCAAAAACGTACGACCAGCCGGCAGCAGATCCAAACGACACTAATAACGGCTGATCGTTCGTGCGAACGATTACCGGCCGGTATCATGCTCAAGATCTCTCGGGGCTAGGCCACCGACGCAACGTCACAGACTCGGAACAATTCTTATCGCGTCGATTGCGCTGGCGCTGTTCCGCATCATGTCCATTGCATCCCTGATCAGGCCATCTAGCTGATCCGCATTGAAATTCGGGTAGCCCGGCCGCAGCTCGAGACCCGTTTCCACGCACAAGATAATCCGTCGTTCCCCGTTGCGGATCTCCCATTCGTGCCAAGACCGGAGCGCGCCGGAATCATTGTCAGCGAGGTGGGTCGGGGAAATGCGTTCCATGCCGAGAGCCCTTCATCCAGAGAGTTCGTACAACGATTTCGGCGATTCTAGTCTGCGCGCCCTCGATCCGGATTCTCATTGGGTTCCATGTCCAACAGTTCGTCGGCGTCATCTGACGCAGTTGGTTCCAATGCCCCGCCGGTGTCCCCATCCGTTTCGGACTCGGCTACGCGCGAGCTTCGGACGAGCGGGCTGCAGCAGTTTCGCGCGGCCATGGCTAGGCGCTCGCCGCAGGGCAGGTCGCCGCAGAAGCATCAAAACGTTCCTGCCAGCCGACCAGGCCATTTTTGCTCATCGGAGCCGCACAGTGACGGCAGGAACTCCACCAACGTCTTTCGATAGGATGGAGATAGGCGAGCTTCCGGGATCGATGATGCCCAACGGCACGACAGAGAAAGCGTGGAAGAAGGTGCATGCTCATGACAACGCATGGATCGTCGAAAAGCCCAGAAAGGCTCCGAATATGAGAAATATACGCAGGGGTGAGCGACAGAAGCCAAAATCCTATTCGCAACAAAGTAGTCAGCGAGCGTACACACGACCGGATGCAGGCAGACGCAATAAGAGGCGGATGCCAAAATCGAGCCTCCTAAAATCCGTTGATCGATGACGCGCTACGCGCGGAGGGGCTCTTCCAGGTTCACTATGCCGCGTGCGGCAGTCGCGACACAAACGTCGCGCGCGTAATCTCGACCGTCAGCCCTTTATTCGTCGATATCTCTGATACGATCGCACCCAACTGCTTGGCGAGGGCTCCAATTAGTGCAGTCCCAAGGCCCATTGAGGGCGACGGCTCCTGGGAGTCACGACGTCCGGCGCCATTGTCTGCGACGGTAAGCTTCCAGTCCGCCTCCGCCTTTTCGAAGGTCACTCGGATGCGTGCTGACTTGCAGTGGCGCGGAAAGGCATATTTCACCGCGTTCATGATCAACTCGGTGACGATCAAGCCGATGCTGACCGCATGGCTCGTCGGCAAGGTCCCGGCGTCCGAAAGAACCTTGATGTCGATGTTTTGCTTGGGACCAACCATCGACGATGCGAGACCCTCGGCGAGCTTTGTCAAATAAGGACCCAATTCGATCTGCTCGATCCCGTCCGATGCCTGCAGATGACCTTGAACGGCCGCGACAGACATCACCCGTTGGTGAGCAGCGCGCAGTTCTTTCCGGGTTTCCTCCGAAGTCACAGATCCAGCCTTGAGCAGGAGGATGCTGGCGATAATCTGGAGACTGTTGGCAATCCGATGCCTCATCTCCCGCAATAGAGTCCTCTGCTGCTCGAGCAGCTCCTCGGTGTGCTCGAACAGTTGCTGCTTTTCCTGCTCTGCCTCTCGTCGCTCCGTGACGTTCTTGATCGTCACAAGGACCATCTGGCTTCTGGCTCGATCGTCGCGGAGGGGCAAAGCGTTCAGTTGGATCGTGCGTTTCCCGAGCTTGCCGAAGTTGCCCTCAAATTCGAACCCCTCAAGGCCGCTGCGTTCTGGCAAGACCGCGCTCAACAGCTGACGCAGCCCGGGGATGTCCCATTGACCTGCCGACAGCTCGAAGAAGGATCGGCTATGTGAGTCGGAGGGATCCTCTCCATAAACCTCATAGAAGCAGCGACTCGCGGCGAGGACGTGGAGCGTCTCGTCGAGAACAAGAAAAGGTTCGGGCAAGGTGTCGAGGATCGCCAGCGCGAGCCGGCCGGCCTCGACCTGATCTCTGAGCTGTTTCACCGGCACTTCTCGAGGTCGGCAGCTGCCGCCTGGTCAATGGTCTTTTCCCGATCGCGTTCAAGTGCTGAATCAAGGTCGTTCGGGCTGATCACGAACATGCGGGTCGATCCGCTGTGTCCCACATGAAAATAGATCGCCGTTCGGCGAAATGCTTGCCGATCCCGGCTCGGGATCTCCTCCTCGTCGATCTCGATCTGGTAGCTGCCCGCCGGCAGCTCACCGACATCTTTGTTCAGGATGAACGATGAGCGGAACGTGACGATGTATAAAGTGGTGCGCATGTCCGACCTTCGGCGGGAGTTCGCACGCTTCGCCGCAGCGATGGCGTCACTCCCATTCGTGTAGCGGTAGCCGACAGCGCACATACATCAGTCGGGCTCGGGGCAAAGCTTAGGGTCGGGCTTCTGCCGTTCAGCCGCGGCGCCGAGCTTGCCTTCGACGCGCTTCGCTTCGGTATCGAAATCCTCGGCGGACTGGCGCAGCACCTGCCGGTCATGCGGGCTGGCGGTAAGATCCGCAAGGTAACGGCAGTGCTCGGCGTGTCCGCGCAGTTCGGCGGGGTTCGCCATTCTACGCCGCTTCCGGCACGATGCTGAACGCATGCCTGAAGGCGAGGCTGTAGACGATCTCTCCGCCTTCGTTCTCGGCATCGATCCGGTAGCGAAGGTCCACGACGCCATTACGTAAGTCGCCTGCGAGGACGTCGCGAGCGGCGGTCATTACGTTCTTGCGGACGGCTTCGATGCTGCCCAAGTCGATGCCTTCCGGGTCCAGCAACTCATCCGTGCCATCCCGCAAATGCATGAAATACCTGGCCATTGAGCGCGCGTCCTACGAAGGCGGGAGCGCTTGCGTCTCTCAGCCGCCGAGTGCCTCGGATTTTCCGACTCGGCGATGCTGCAAATGATAGGCTAGGCCGCAGTTATAATCCATGTTTATCGTTTGTTCACAAACATTTGTTTGGTTGAGAATGCGAAACAATGTTATGGCTGAGCCATTGCCGACTGCGTATCTCTAAGGGCGTTGGCGACTGAGAGAGAATCCGAGCTCCCGCCCCAACCGCGGGAGATCAAGTTGGACGCCCCTCATGAAACGGCCCTCGAGCTTTTGGCTCGAAAGCTCAACCTGCACCATCGATTGTCTCCTGAGGACCGGCAGGCCATCCTCGACCTTCCCCACAAGATTCGACGCCTCGAGGCGCAGTCATACATATTGCGCGAAGGCGACCGGCCGGAGCGATGCGCGGTCCTGCTTCAAGGCTATTCATTCCGCCACAAGGTGACCGGCGACGGTTCGCGGCAGATCCTGGCCATCAACGTCCCCGGCGAGGCGCTGGACTTCCAGAACCTCTTCCTCGAAGAGGCCGACCACAACATCCAGATGCTCGTTCGCGGCGTGGTCGCAGAAATTCCGAGGGAAGCGATCGAACAACTGGTGCTGGAGCATTCAGAGGTCGGCCGGGCCATCCTGATCACGACGCTGGTCGAAGCATCCATCTTCCGGGAGTGGGTCGTGAACATCGGGCAGCGCGGGTCGCGAAGCCGCATCGCGCATCTCCTTTGTGAGTTCGCATATAGGCTCACAGCTCAACAACTTGCGGCCGATGGTATCTTCGAATTGCCGATGACTCAGGAGCAGCTGGCAGATGCAACCGGCCTGACTGCTGTTCACGTCAATCGCGTGCTGCAGGCGCTGCAGCGGGAAGGGTTGATCGAACGCGATAGACGAATGATCCGCTTTCCAAGTTGGGAGCGGCTGAGCGAGGTCGCCGACTTCAACCCGCGTTATCTCCATTCGCTTGATCTGGAAACATTGCCTCACATTTATCAGTCATCAGACGCATAACATTGGTGAAGGATGTTCCGCCGGCGGAAGGTTAGCTCTGCGGGAACAAACCGGAGCGCCCGTTGACCGAATCCTTGATACTCGGGCCCTTGTTCAGAAGGTGGTCGCGGCGCCTCGCACTATCGAACGACGACAAGACTGCCGTCGCCGGCCTGGGGTGGTCCCGAAAGCAGTTTCAGCGCGACGCTTATCTCGCGCGTGAAGGCGAGCCGACCAGCGTCTGCACGCTGCTGCTCGACGGGCTTGCCTACCGCCAGAAGATCCTCAGCGACGGGTCGCGGCAGATCATCTCCTTCCACATCGCGGGCGAATTCCTGGACCTCCAGAATTGCCTGCTGGAGGTCGCCGATCACAATGTGCAGGCGCTGACGCGCTGCAACATCGCGGTCGTGCCCAAGGAGCTGTTGCTCGAAGTGATGAACGACCGGCCCAATGTCCGGCGTGCGATCTGGCTGGACGCGCTGATCGATGCATCCGTTTTTCGCGAATGGGTCGTCAACGTTGGCCGCCGCGATGCCAAGCAGAGGATCGCGCACTTGCTGTGTGAGCTCGCTTTACGCCTGAAGGCCGCTGGGTTGGGTGACGGGCCGATGTTTGATTTCCCGCTGACGCAGGAGCATATCGCCGACGCAACGGGGCTGACCGCCGTACATACTAACCGAACGCTCCAGGCGCTGCGCAAAGCCGGCCTCATCAGCCTCAATTCAAGCAAGCTGTCGATCCTCGACTGGGACGCGCTCGCCGAAGCGGGCGATTTCAGCGAGCGGTATCTGCATCACTCAGTGTAGGACGTCGCGCCAATCCGGAGGGTGATTCCATTAAAGGAGGCGCGCGATCACGCGCCCCCTTCTGGCGAGACCGCTTACTAGCCGCGGATTCGGATGCCTGTGACCGCGCCGTTGTAGGCGACGTTGCAGCGAAAGCTGAGGTTGGCTGCAGAATGGGCTCGGTCTTGGTAACCGTTCGGATAGCCGTTTTGATAGCCGTACTGGCTGCCGCTGGCCGAGCTCAAAGTGCCCGACACGCGCAGTCCGTTGCCACGGCGCTGGACCTCGGTGATCGAGGTGACGCGCAGGTTGGCACCCGCGTAGCCCTGTTGGCGATAGCCGGTGCTGTAGCCGTTGTTGTAGCCGCCATACTGCTGAGCTGCCTGTGCCCGCGCCGCGTTCGCGCACTGCCTCACTGCCTGCCGGTCGGTCACATTGTAGCGGTTGCCGAGCAGGCTATCGATGACGTCTGTGACGGGATTGCCGGTACCTTGGTTGTAGCCGTAGCCCGGGTAAGCCTGCTGCTGCTGCTGTTGATATCCATATGGGCTTGGCTGCTGGTATCCGTAGGGAGTCGGCTGTTGGTATCCATACGGATAGGGACTCTGAGCGGCCGCCGGAGCGCAAACGGCACCGAGCACCGCGCCTGCGGTGAGATAGGTTTTGAAGCTTGTCATGAAGGATTTCCTAATTCTCACGCGGAAATCGCCGGTGAGTTCAATAGCAGAACGAACAGAATCCCAATGCGATGCATGAACGCCAGACAACGATGCTTCGATGTCGAGTAAAGCGGCCAATCGGACCGAATTCACATCACCCGCCGCCCAGCCTTGCGTTCAGCTTCGCAAGACGCTCTTCGAGCGCTGCAATGTTTTCAGGCGTGAGGGCCTGCAGTTCGCGCAGATCCTCTTCATCGATGTGCGTAATCTTCCCGGATTTGATGGCTTTGAGGAGGCGCACCAGCCGGTCTCGTTCCTCACGCCAAGTTTCCGCGCTCACGATTGCCTCCAGCCAATGCGAACGGCAATCTTCCGAAATGCCGTTCCCACAGATCTGCTCCACCATAATAGCAGGTCTCAGCTCTGTCGCCGCACACTGCCCATGGGACCGGCGAATGCCATTTGCGTATCTTGCGTTTGGGACAAAAGCCCTTAGCGAACACGCACGCGTGTCAGCTCATTTTCCAGCTGAGCGATCAGTTCGGCGACCGGCTCGCCGAGCGGTCCAGTTTCCACCTGGCGCGCATGTTCGAGAACCCCGCGCCAATGGTTGATCGTATCCTTATGGACGGGCTGTCCCTGCCACCGCCGCGCGCTAGACAGGGCGGACAGCAGGTTTGACCGAATGCTGCCTTCCATTTTCATGCCTTGGTGATCCTCTTCAAGGAAGGATGAGATGCGTTGGTATTCTTCGGCGCGTTTGCCTTCGGCGCACGCGCTTCTTTGGGCGATCCGAGCTGTCCCTTAGCCATTGCGGCTGTCCCGCCTGCGTCGCCTCGGTTGAGCTTGAAGATTTTCGGCCGCGTGTTCGTTAAAGCTGGTCTCGAGCCGATCCAGCAACGTGGCCCGGGCATTCCACGCTTCAGCGCTTCGTGCGAGGCTCTCCCGCAAGTGCAGATTGGGCGTGGCCAACGCGCGCAGTCGGTCTGCCTGCTCAAGCACGCGACAGCCTTCGGCCGAGTCTTCGGGCTTTCGCCGCGCCAAGCTCATTTTGCATTCCGTTTTGCGGCAGCTAACGCGTCTCGCGCGTTCGAATATCGATAACCGCCCCACAGAAAGACATCGGCGGGCACTCGTTCGATGCAGTACCGTTCAAGTTCGGATTGCGGCACCTCGTCACGATTGCTTCCGTTCATTTGCAAGACTCCTGGATCAGCGCTTCACGCTCATGGGTCATCAGCCGACGCTTAGCGCCGGGCGCGGGCACTTGGCGCCCGCGATGCGCGCGGCATAGCCATCGGCCAAAGCGCGATGGGCACGGCGCGATTCCTCGCCGGCCGCATTTTCGGCCATGAACAACGACACCTGGTGACGGTGATAGAGATAATTGAGATCCATGGAACGCTCCCTAATCCGTAAGCGGGAGCACGTTCCGTCTCTCAGTCGCGCAGGCTCACTGATAACTTCGGCGCGATCTGCATTCTATATCACATGAGCAGAGGAAGCCCTAATCAGAATGTTTATTGTTGCCGTTGGTCTTACAATTCTAAGACAGCGCGCTATATGCCCCTTGCTACTAGTCGCAAACTGACGGTTTCTGGCGCTTTGCGGCCCCTTTTTCCTTCTCTGCCTCTCCTAGCACGCGGGGACCGAATTCCGGTCCCACACGGAAGGAAAATGATATGACCACCGGAACGGTGAAATTCTTCAACGAGAGCAAGGGCTACGGGTTCATTGCTCCTGACGGCGGCGGCAATGACGCTTTCGTCCACATGACCGCCGTCGAGCGGGCCGGCATGCGCTCACTGCGTGAAAACCAGCGCATCAGCTACGACCTCCAGCAGGACAATCGCGGCAAGATGAGCGCAGTGAATCTGAAATCCGCAGAGGAGTCCGCGGGGACCGAGCCTACTGGCGAAGAGCCCTCGACCGACCAGGCTGAGGCGACGAACGGCCAACTGGCCGAGTAGTGCCTGCACCCATCGTCCGAAGCACGACTCTTGAGTTCTACCTTGCTCGTGCCAAGCAGGCGCGGGATGAGCTTGAAACGGCAACGCTTGATCACGTGCGCGAGCGTTGCCGCCGTTCCGAGGCGGCCTGGAGCGCACTTGCGTCTCAGGCACAGCGGTCGGAGCGGCTGCGGGCGGAAGAAGCGAAACGAAAAGCTATTCAAGTAGCGGAATAGAATGGTTGGCCGCTGTTGCCGAATCCGTCCGCCAGGAAATACGTCTTCGGGGGCAGGGGGGTTCGAAGCTCTTTTCCCGAGCAACTTTCCGTTGGCCTGACCTGCAGCATGGCGCCGAAAAGCTGAGCAACTTCTTAACCTTAATTCGATAGCCCTTGGGGCATGAGCTGCATTGCTCGCCCCCTGCGTAGATTGGGCGCGATCCCCCTGGGCTGCGCGCTCGCCGCGCTATTGCCCTCGCCGGCCCGAGCGGGATCCGACGTGAAACTCTTCGCTCGCGACTCTTTCGAATTCAGCGGCGACGTCCGGTTTGTAGCCGTCAACGGCGAAAAGAGCTGGGTAAACGGCGGTTTCGGCAAGCTTCGGTCTGGAAGTGACGGCGATCTGCGCGCGGAACCCCAACTCGGCAATCTCAACCTCGTGTGGAAGCCCCAGTTTACCTGGTCCTTCGGCGCAATCGTCGTCGGCTCGATCCAGGGTGGCCAGCGCACGGAAACAGGGCTCAGCCAGGCTTATCTGACCTTCAAGCCGATGCGCGGCCGGGGGATCGCCATTTCGGGCCGTGCGGGTCTGATGTGGCCACCGGCCAGCCTCGAACATGAAGGGGCGGACTGGCATGTGAAGGATTCCATCACGCCATCCGCGATCAACAGCTGGATCGGCGAGGAGGTTCGCCCGGCTGCGGTCGAAGCAAGCCTCGCCACGACCGCTGGTGAACACAAGTTCAGGGCGACAGCCGCTTTGTTCGCGGCCAACGACACGGCGGCGACCTTGCTGACCTTTCGGGGCTGGGCGCTTCACGATCGGACCACGCTCGCCGGCCATCGCCAGCCCCTGCCGCCGCTCGAGGAGCCGGTGGCATTCTACCAAGCACCATACACGCACCCGTTGCTCGACGTCGGTTCCGGTTTCGCGAAGAGGCCCGGCTATTACGCGAAGCTCGCCTGGCAGCCGCCAATCCCGGTCCGTTTCGAGCTTTTCCGTTACGACAATCGCGCCGATCCGGAAGACGTCGATGCGAACATGGAATGGGGCTGGCGAACGTCATTCAATCATGTCGGCCTGGTGGGCGACCTTGGCCGCGGCGCGCAGCTGAAGGCTCAGGCGCTTCAGGGCCGCACACGCATGGGCTATCGCGAGCCGGCACTCCGGTGGATCGACAACCGGTTCAGGGCTGCATTCCTTCTCCTGACGCGTCCATTTGGAGCGTACGGGGTGACCGCGCGAGTAGACGCATTCGATACGCGAAATCGCGGAAGCGACGTTCGTGACGAATATGACGACAACGGCTGGTCGGCCATGCTCGCGGCGAAGCGCGACTGGGCCCATTTCACGGGCATGGTCGAGCTGCTGCACGTGTCGAGCAGGAGGGACGACCGCGAGGAGGTGGACTTGAAGCCGAGGCAGCGGCAGACCCAGCTCCAGGCCGAAGTGCGAATGCACTGGTAACCATCTTCGCTAGGCGAGGCATTTACCGTTCGGGTCTTAATTCTGGCGGATGGTGCGTAATCTAATTGTAGCGATGGCCCTTGCTGGAGCGGCGTCGCCTCTGTCAGCGACCAGTTTGAGCGTTCGTGTCGTCGATGTCACCGGCCGACCGGTCCGCGATGCCGTGGTTACCCTTTATCCCTCGGGCGATGCCGCCCGGCCGGCTCATCCCAATGGCCGATACGTCGTCTCCCAGCAAAATCTGCAGTTCCATCCCTTCCTGGCGGTCGTCCCGGTCGGAGCGGATGTTTCCTTCCCGAATCTCGATCCGACGAAGCACCATGTCTATTCCTTCTCCCCCGCCAAGAAATTCGAATTGAAGCTGTTCGCGAAGGACCAGTCGCGAACCGTTCATTTCGACAAGGCTGGGGTCGTAGCGCTTGGATGCAACATCCATGACCAGATGAGCGCCTTCATCGTCGTGACCGATAGCTTCTGGACCGCACGCACCAACGGGCAGGGAGTTGCATCGTTCAGCGATGCTCCGAACGTGCCGGCGCGATTGACCGTTTGGCATCCCTATCTTCGAGCGCCGGGCGGCCAGATCCAGCAAGCCATCGCCGCTTCGCAACGCAATCTCCATCTCCAGGTTCGGCTTCGCGCGCCGCCGGCGATGTCGATGACGGATTACTGACCATGCCTCCGTTCCGCTCGCTCAGCGCGCGGCTGACGGTTCAGTTTGCGCTGCTGTTCGCCGCTGCGATGCTGGCCGTATCTGCGGCGCTATCGACTTTCATTGCCGGCTCGGCCTCGCGCGAGGTCGAGGGGCAGCTGCAGTCGAGCGGCGCCGTTTACGATCGGCTGTGGCAGCAGCGCGCGCACGAGCTCCAGAGTGCGGCGCAACTGCTCGCTCGCGATTTCGGCTTCAGAGCGGCGGTCGCGAGCGGCGACCAGGCGACGATGCAGTCGGCACTGGGAAACGCCGCAGCCAGGCTCAGGGTTCGAAGCGCCTTCATCGTATCGGCCGACGGAAGAATTTCCGCGATCGACAACTCGGTCGCTCACGGTGAGGCACAGGCTCTTTGGCAGCCTCTCGATGACGGCCGGCTGACAGGTGTCTCGGAACTTGGGGGGCGACCGCGCCAGCTCGTCGCTGCCCCAATCATGGCTCCGACCCTTCTGGGCTGGGTGGTGTTCGCAGCCGATCTCGACAAGCGGGAGATGCGAGGGCTCGAGCGGCTATCGGCAATTCCGCTGCATGCGGCGGTCATGGTCAACGAAAATGGCAAATGGACTGAATCGGGTGGAAGCATGGCGGCCCTCGATGCGAACACGGCCCGCCTGGTGGCCGCGCACGTCGGAGAGACGGCGGCCTTCGAAATGACTCTGGGCGCTGGGAAATCCATCGCTCTCGCAAAGCCGCTGCAGACCTTCTCGGATCGCGAGCGCGCGATCCTGCTGCTTGCCTACCCCAAGGCCGAAGCGATGTCCGACGCGCGCAAGCTGCAACTCGCGCTTGGACTCATGACCTTGTTGGGCCTCCTGGTAGTCGCTGTTGCGACCTGGAAAGCAGCGCGGCGGATAACGCAGCCGCTCGAACGCCTGGACGAGGCGGCCGGCCGCCTCGCCTCGGGCGAGCATGTCCAGGTCGGCGTGCGCGGAAGCGACGAGCTGGCGCGGCTTGCGAACAGTTTCAACGAGATGGTTGGCAAGATCGCGGAGCGCGAGCAGCGCATCACGCAGCTCGCATTCAATGACGTCCTGACCGGGCTGCCCAACCGGACCATGTTCCAGCAACAGCTCGAACATCTGTTCCGCGCGACGGCGGGGAATGGAAACCTGTTTGCGCTCCACTGCCTCGATCTCGACCAGTTCAAGGTGATCAACGACACTTTGGGCCATCCGGCGGGCGACGCACTTCTCGTGGAGGCGGGAAGACGCGTCCAGCAGGCCGCGCGAGGCCATTTCGTCGCTCGTCTCGGCGGCGATGAGTTCGTCGTTCTTCAGAATGTCGGCCAGGACCGTGACGCGATCGATCGGCTCGCCCGTGAGATCCTCGTCGGAATGGCACAGCCGCTCAGCATCGATGGCAATGAGTTCGTTCCTTCGACCAGCATCGGGATCGCGATCGCGCCTGAGGATGGCGCCGAGAGCGGCACGCTGCTGCGCAATGCCGACCTCGCGCTCTACCGCGCCAAGGAAGCCGGGCGGGGCACCTTCGCTTTCTTCGAGGAAAGCCTCAACGAACAGGCGCAGCACCGTCGTCAGCTCGAATCCGACCTCCGGCTGGCGATCGAGCGTGGAGAATTCGAACTCCATTACCAGCCTTTGTTCGATCTCGAGCAGAATTGCATTTGCTCGTTCGAGGCGCTTCTGCGCTGGCGCCATCCGGCGCGCGGGCTCGTCTCGCCGGCCGAGTTCGTGCCCGTGGCGGAGGATACGGGGCTTATTGTCCCCATCGGCGCCTGGGTCATTCGCGAGGCTTGTGCGCGGGCGGCGCGCTGGCCCGGAAACATCCGAGTGGCCGTCAACGTCTCGGCCGTGCAATTCCACCGCGGATCCCTCCACGAGACTATCCTTCGAGCCCTCGCCGATAGCGGCCTCGCCCCTAATCGGCTGGAAGTCGAGATCACCGAATCCATTTTCCTCGAGGGTGGAGACATCACGCTGCGTCTGCTCCATGCGCTGCGGGCGCTTGGAGTGCGCATTGCGCTGGATGACTTCGGCACCGGCTATTCGTCGCTCAGCTATTTGCAGAGCTTTCCCTTCGACAAGCTCAAGATCGACCGAAGCTTCATTCAGAACCTGCTAACTCGCGATGGCGCGACCGCGATCGTCCACGCGATCACCGAGCTTGCCAATGCCCTGGGGATCGAGACGACGGCCGAGGGTGTGGAGGAAACGGCTCAGCTGATGGAGCTTAGGGCCCACGGCTGCTCGTCAGTGCAGGGTTATCTGTTCTCTGAGCCCATGAGCAGCGCCGACGTTGAACGGCTGTTCAAGGAACGGGGCGGAGTACTTCAGAACGTCGCCTGATTGCCGCTGCGTTCCAGGATGTCATTTCCGATCTCGTCGATCCTGGTGCATCCCGTGAGTGCCATTGCCACGCGCATTTCGGCATCGATCAGCTTAAGGGCATGCGCCACGCCTGCCTGTCCCCGGGCGGCCAACGCATAAGCCCACGCGCGGCCGAGAAGCGCGAAATCGGCGCCGAGGGCGAGCATCCGGACGACGTCGAGGCCCGATCGAACTCCCCCGTCAGCAAGGATCGCAAGACGGCCGGAGACGGCGTCCGCGATCGCGGGCAGAGCGCGGGCGCTCGACAACACTCCGTCGAGCTGTCGTCCGCCGTGATTGGAGACCACGATCCCGTCAGCACCGCTTGCCGCCGCCGCGCGCGCGTCATCGGGATCGAGGATGCCCTTGATGACGAGCGGACCCTTCCACTGCGAGCGCACCCATTCGGCGTCCTTCCACGTAACGCTCGCATCGAAGTTCGCATGGATCCACGCCTGGAAATCGTTGAGAGGCGCATGCTTTCCGACGACCGGCTCGAGGTTGCCTAGGCTGAGCGGCCGGCCACGGATTGCAACGTCCCAAAGCCAGCCGGGCCGGGCGAGCAGTTCGCTCATTCGGTGGAGGCGGCCACCAACGGCTCGAGCATCGCGATAGCGTGAGCCCGGTACCGCCAGGTCAACCGTCAGGACCAACGCCTCGCAACCAGCTTGCTTCGCCGTTTCAATCATCTGGGCTACGAAGCCCCGATCCTTGACGAAATAGAGCTGGTACCAGGGGATGTGGCCGGAGGCGGCGACTTCACGAAGAGGGCAGGCGCTGACCGTCGACAAGGTGAAGGGCACGTTCGCGGCTGCTGCAGCTCTCGCCGCCTGTACTTCGCCGCGGCGCGCATAGAGTCCCGATAGCCCGACCGGTCCGAGGCCGACCGGCATTGCCCAGCGCTTTCCGAACAGCTCGGTCGAAAGATCGATCGACGAAACGTCGCGAAGCACGCGTTGCTTCAGCGCGATCGATTGCAGGTCCTCGACGTTCCGCCGAAGAGTCACTTCGTCGTAGGATCCGCCATCGAGATATTCGAACAGGAAATGCGGCAGCCGCGCTTTTGCGAGCGCGCGGTAATCGGTGACGTTTGCCGCCTTCCTGCTCAAGCTCGCTTCTTAGCCTCCCGCTCCCCGGTCCTGTCATCGCTTACGACACTCGCGGCGAGAGTTTCCAGCGCTTTGACGTGCTTTCGGAACGCCGTCCGTCCGCTGCTGGTCAGCCTTGCCCCGGTTCGTTGACGCCCGTCGGACGCGGCCTTGCGGAGCGCGACGTAGCCTGCATCAGCAAGCGCGGAGAGATGCTTGGACATCACGGAGTCGCTGGCTCCGGTGATATCCTTGAGGAGGGCGAACTCCGCTTCCTGCGCCTGCGCCAGGACTGCCGCGATTTGCAATCTTGCTGGTGGATGGAGGACGGCATCGAATCCCGTAGGCACGTCCATTGTCAGGCGCCCATCTCACGGACGAACACGCGTTGCCAGATGACGCTTCCGATGGTGCCGATCAGGACTCCTGCAATTCCAAGCAGCAAAGGGGTCACGTGGTCATGATGGTCAAAGCCGCGAACGACGCTGACAGCATAAAGCGACAGCTCGACGATCAGAACGCCGATGGCGACGATTCGGGTTTTGCCCCGCCTGTATCCGTTGATGAACATGCCCATCCGCTTGCGATCCGAATGAATGATCATCGGGATCAGGCACAGCAAGGCCGCAAGGATTGCGAACCGGATTGTCGTTTCGAACGCGGGGCTCGCGACCAGGCCGCCCATCATCAGTCCGAAAAGGGCGTGCCGCCACGGCGGGCAGGTGGCTGCTTTCGCCATCTGGGCCTCGGCAAGATGTTTCGCATCCAGGGCCCACTGAGCTTCAAAGGTTTCCATGTGTCTACGCCTTTCACTTTCCGTGTTGGAAAGTCATTAGGTACGACTTTCCAATCTGGCAAGTGAAA
>Ga0157374_10001932_pt1 | contig 17377 bp, 20 predicted proteins | sample M25metaG_FD_115308 | JGI IMG/M metagenome (GOLD analysis project Ga0157374, IMG submission 115308) | Miscanthus rhizosphere microbial communities from Kellogg Biological Station, Michigan, USA - M2-5 metaG | ecosystem: Host-associated > Plants > Roots > Rhizosphere > Soil | place: USA: Michigan...
ACTCGTCCGAACCTAGGTGAAGCGTTCTCTGAGGGCCAGAACGTCAGCGATGAAGAGCCTCGTCGCTCGGAACGGCCCGCGCCTGCGTAGCGACGTTGGTCCCTGATACCAGCCGCCAAGCGCAGCTCGTTGATCGCCACCGAATTCACGCAAAAGCTGGCGCATGAACGCGACCCCGATGCGGATGTTCCCCGAGACGGTGCGCGGCACGTCGTGGCCAATAAGCCTCGTCTCCGCATACGTCCAGGTCGAAGGGAGGACCTGCATCACGCCCCAAGCCCCCGCCGACGAGGTCAGGTTCGACTGGTACCCGGATTCCATCCAGGCGAGTGCGCGAACAAGGGCTCTGTCGACGCCGTAGTGGGTCGCCCAGTAGTCGAGCAGTGAGCGTACCTCTCCGATTTCGACACCGGGGCGGGCAACAGCAAGATCATTCGTCCTGACCATACGCAGCGCAGCGAGCGTTCGAGGGCCGACGATACCGTCGACGACAAGTCCATGTGCGTGCTGGAACCGCCTCAGCGTTCGTTCCGTGTGTGGGCCGAAGTATCCGTTCACGGCCAAGGTTGAACCTCTCTGCCCGAGCAGGAACTGCATCACCGAAACGTCCCAGCCGAGAGCCCCCCGCCGCAAGGTTCGCCTACCAAAACTAGGTCGCCCAAGACGGCCGAGGGCGTGCCGAGTCGCGGGACTGATCCTCCCGTCCACCTCCAAACCAGCCCTGCGTTGAAACCGCCGGAAGCCACGCGCAGTCGCCGGCCCGTAAACGCCGTCAATCGGGCCCAAGTACAGACCTTGCGCCCGCAGCGCCACCTGAAGCCCGGCTACCTGGGACCGTGCCTCAGCGATCTCCGCCGTCGCTCCCACGATCACGCAGAGGAACACAAGCACGCACGCGCAGCGCCACAATCTGCCAATCGCTTCGACGGCGGTCTTCCTATCCCTTGTCGCGACGGACGCACCCGCTTCCGGCACTGAGATCGACGCCGCCGAGCCACCGGTCGCGGTAAGCCAGGGCGAAATGCGGATACTGACGTCCAGTCCACTCCAAGCGAGCGCTTAGCGGCGAGTCTCGCGCTGATCGCCGACACGTGCGACGAAGGAACTGCTCGAGGACGAGTTCGTCCGAGCGGCTGAGGACGATCCCGATCACGCGCAAAGCGAGCTCGAGGCGTGGTATCTCGTGAGTCGCCGAGCGAATCCCGGAGGCGAACCCGAGGAAGTTTGGGAGTCCCTAACCTAGGATCGGCAACGTCAGCGGCTCAAACGCCTGACGCGCGACGTTCACGCCACGCTTCCGCTGCACGGACGAGTCGCAGTCCGCCGAGAACGAGCAGGTAGACCCCGACCAAGGTGATGACGGCCTGGAGGCTCTTCCCCGGACTGGCGAGCAGCGCGACCCCGAAGACGAATGCTGCGAGACCGGCGAGCGCGCCGAGCCACCGCTCGTGTGAGTCGAGTGTGGTCGAGAGTGAAGCGACCTCGGCGAACGCGAACACGACGCTCGCGGCGCCCGCCGCGTAAAGCAACGCGTACTGGGAGATCGTTGGCCATGCCAAGGCGAGCGTCCCGGCGACGGCCGAAGCAGCGATGGTGGCGAGTCGCCCTGCGCGTTCCGCGCCACTTCCACCTCGCACGAGCTCGACCGCCTCGAAGGCGGCGAACACCAACAGCACGATTCCGAAAACGATCCCGAGCGTCCGAAGCGATGGAGAAGGTAGTGCGAGCAGCAGCAGCCCTCCGACGACAGCGACGAAGCCCTGGGCGGCGAGCGGCAGGCCGGCCAACCGGCTCTTCGGCGCCGAGCTGTGACCAGTCCGGAGACGTTCCGCGGCGGCCTCGAGGGCCGTTGAGCTCGGCCCCGGCGCCGGCACGACCGTCACTCGACGGCTCGACCAGCCGTGCATGGCCCAGACTGTGAGGAACGTAGCGCCGACCAGTGAGCCGGACGTGTCGGCGAGAAGATCCGTTTCCGTGTCCCAAAGGCCCTTGACGAAGTTTCCACCGAGGATGTCCAGCTTGTCCTCGAACCACTCGACGCTTTCGTAGCCGGCGCCGACCGCCATCCCGAGCGCAAGCGTGACGATGAAGATGCCGCTGATGCGTGCGGTCCGCCGCTCCCGGATCGCCTCGCCCGGATCCGGGACGACGCCGAGACGCACGAGCACGATGTACAGAACCGGGGCGTACGCGACCGGCGACAGGCCGTGGACGACCTTGTCGTAGTAGAACCATTGGCCGTACAGGTGCAGCGCCGTGCCCCAGGCGATCAACGTCATCGCCACGGTCAGCCCAAAGTCGAACCAACGCGGGAGGTCGATGATGCGTGCGATCAGCAGGACCGACGACGCTGCCGTCAAGGCAATCACGTCAGAGCGTCCCTGGACTGCGAACGCAATCGTGCCGCCGATGAACGCGAGACGGATCACGTCGATCCAGTCGCGGACGAGCCAGGTCCAGTCTCCGTAGAGGATCCGCTGCCAGTCCCACCCGCGGATCGTCGTGACCATGGTCTCGGGCGCCGCCGTCATGTCGCTGTCCCGAGTATCGCAACGTCGACGACGAGCGGGAAGTGGTCCGAGCCGATACTCGGTCCGAAGTGACGCTCGCGAACGGCGAGCCCGCTGCTGATCAAGCAGTGATCGAGCGGGACACCGAGCAGCCGACTCCACGAAGGCCAGCTGTATCCGTGCCAGGCGCCGCGGAAAACGTCGGTGAGCCCGGTAGAGCGGCTGAAGTCCTGAAATTGAGCCGCCCACGAGACGGTGTTGAAGTCCCCGCAGACGATCAGGCTCGAGCCGAGGCTCGGGCGCGCAGCAGCAAGCGCGCGTAGCTCGCGCTCGTGCACCGAGCCGGCGAACGGCGTGTGCACGTGCACGAGCACGAACGTCAGCGGGTGGTCACGGATGTTGAAGCGGGCGATGAGCACGACCGGGCCATCTGCGGGGAAGTGACGCGCACTGAGCGCAGCCGGTGTCGCAACGCTCAGGAGACCCATGCCGTATGCGCCGCGCTGCACGACGAAGCCCCTCGGTCTCACACGCGACGACGCCGTATCCGCGGCATGTGCCCAGCCCGGCGTCAGCTCGACGAGACCGAGGATGTCGGGCTGGAGCCGCGCGATCAGCGGCGCAAGCTGGTCGTAGCGGTGGTTGCCCGACTTGACGTTGAACGCAACGATGCGCAGCGTCGGGTCGGTCGACGACGCGGCAGAGCGGGCACCATCCTGCCAAGGGGCGATTGCCGCGATGTTTATGCCTGCAAGGGCAACGGCGGCAACCACGAGATAGCGCTGCCGTAGTGCAAGCGCAAGGAGCGCAGCTGCAAAGAGCAGCACCACGTACTGGAGACGGAACACCGTCGCGGGTTCGAACACCCAGCTGACGCGATCGAGGAAGCCTGCAGCCGTGACGACGGCGAGCAACCCCACGAGAACGGTGACGCCGCGACGCATCTGTGTCGTAGTGTCGCATTCAGGCAGTGAGTGGCATCGGCGAAAGCTCGTGTTCGGTGCGGCCTCTCTCCGAGCGGGAGGTCGACAACATGGAGCCGGAGACCACGGAACGTCTCCGCGTCTCCGGCCCCGATGCGTTGGCGCCTTAGACGTCGAGCGCTAGTCGCTGAAGCAGCTCGTCCACGCGGGCGAAGCCGCTCTTCGCTCCTTCCTCGACGCCGTACTGCATCGTCGCGTCGCGCTCCTCGGTCGTTGCGAAGCGCATCGTCTGCGTCAGCTTCGTCTGCTCACCGAGATCTTCGAACTCGAGCGTCTGCAGGTGGTTCATGAACGTCTGCACGAGCCGCTCGGGCGGATCGACCTCGCGGAACTCGCCCTCGACGACGCCGTGACCGGTGTTGAAGCGATAGGTGCCGCCGGGACGGACGTCCATCTGCTCGACGACCGTGCCGTCGCCCCACCATTCCGGGATCAGCTTCGGATCCGTCCAGACCGAGTAGACATGCGTGCGTGGTGCGTCGAAGATCCGCTCGACGCGGATCTCGAGCTCATTCGGAGTGGTGACGGTGGTCTCGGTCATCTCAGCCCACCGCCTTCTTCACGAGCTTGCCGATCCTGGCCTCGTCGGCCTTTGTCAGCTCCTTCACCGCGAAAGCGACCGGCCACATGGAACCCTCGTCGAGCTTCGCGCTGTCGTTGAAGCCGAACATCGCGTACCTCTCCTTGAACTTCGTCGCATTGCGGAAGAAGCAGACGACCTTGCCGTCCTTGGCATACGCCGGCATCCCGTACCAGGTCTTCGGCGAGAGCTCTGGAGCGGTTGCCTTGACGAGCTCATGGAGCCGTTTGGCGAGGGCGCGATCCTTCGGCGACATCGCGGCGATCGCGGCGCGCACAGCGGTTTCCCCGTCCGTCTTGTCCTTGAGCTCTCGGGCGCGCGCTCTCATCGCGGCCTTTTCCTCGGCGGTGAATCCTTCTTTCTTCTTGGTGCTCTTGGCGGAGCTCTTCTTGCCTTTCGTAGTCGTGCTCATCGTGCTCCTTTCGTACGTTCGACAACCTGCGCGAAGCGCTCGAGCCGTTGCAGCCACGTGCTGATGCCCTCGAAGGCATACGGCACGAGCGTGCATCTGCGGGCACGGCCGACCTTCTCCGTTTTGACGAGCTGCGCCTCCTCGAGCAGCCGGATGTGCTTCTTCATCCCGGTCAGCGACATGCCGAATGGCTCGGCGAGCTCGCTGATCGTCGCGCTGCCTGCGCCGAGCCGTTCGAGCACGGCACGGCGGTTCGGGTCGGCGAGGGCCGCGAAGGCACGGTCGACGGTCGGAGGATACTGAACCATTGAGTTCATTATTGCAGACAGGCCCCGAAGAGGGCAAATGGGGTGCAGCAAATGCGCCTCAATTCGGTTTACACGATCGTTCGCGGTAGCGTCCGGCTGTGATCGAAGCGACCGCCGAGCGCGAGCACCCGGTCACCCCGCTCGAGCTCTACTTCGACCTCGTCTTCGTCTTCGCTTTCACCCAGGTCACGACGGTCCTGTCCAACAATCCGACCTGGAGTGGCCTCGGGCACGGTCTGCTGATTCTCACGGCGCTCTGGTGGGCGTGGGCGGCCTATGCCTGGTTGACCAACACCGTCGATCCCGGGGTGGGTGCCGTCTGGGGGGCGCTGCTGGTCGCGATGGCGGCGATGTTCGTCGCCGCGCTGGCGGTCCCGGATGCGTTCGGCCGTCACGGTGTCGCTTTCGGCGTTGCCTTCTTGATCGTCACCGTCATGCACCTCACGCTCTACGCGCTCGCAGCACGGGGTGATCGAGATCTCTTGACGGCGATCCTGCGAATCGCTCCGTGGCCCCTCACCGGCGCGGCACTGATCCTCGCTGCCGGGTTCGTCGACGGAGAGGCCAAGGCGCTGCTGTGGCTGGCCGCCATCGTCATCGGCTTCTTCGGACCGCTGCTCACCGGGGTCAGCGGCTGGCGGGTTCAGCCGGCGCACTTCGTCGAGCGTCACGGGCTGATCGTGATCATCGCGATCGGCGAGTCCCTGGTCGCCATTGGCCTCGGAGAGAGACGCGTCGGGCTCACCACCGGGGTGACGGTCGCCGCCGTGCTCGGATTCGTCGTCGCGACGTCGTTCTGGCTCGCGTACTTCGACTTCTTCCCGATCCGGGGGCAGCAGCTGCTCTCCGACCGAACGGGCGTCCAGCGCACCGCCCTGGCACGCGACATCTACACCTATCTGCACCTACCGATGGTGACCGGCATCGTCCTCTTCGCGTTCTCGATGAAGACGACGCTCGCACATGTCGGTGACGAGCTCGACGCGATCCCGGCCCTCGGTCTGTGCGGCGGCCCCGCGCTCTATCTGCTCGCCTACGTAGCTCTGCGCGTACGAATAACGCGCACGGTCAGTCGCGGCCGCCTTGTGGCCGCGCTTGCCTGCGTGGCACTGATACCCGTAGCGATGTCGGTACCCGCGCTCGTCGCGCTCGCACTCGTGGCGGCCGTGTGGGTCGCACTCCACGCCTACGAGATCATCTGGTGGCGCGAGGCTCGCGCGGAAACGCGCGCACTCCGCGCGCCGGCCTCGGCTTCCTGAAGCTCGTCCCCGCCGGCCGTATTTCGCTTAACGTCTTGCCGATGGACGTCACCGCTGACGCTGCGCGGCGCTTCCTCGTCGCGCGGCAGATGCTCGCGCCTTCACGTTCGCTCGACGGTGGGCCGGACGGCGTGCTCGAGGTCTTCCGCCGGCTCGGCTCGATTCAGTTCGATCCGCTCTCAGTTGCCGGCCGCAGCCACGATCTGGTCCTCCACGCGCGGGTCGCCGGGTACGACCCTGCCTGGTGCGATTCTCTCTACGAGCGGCAGGAGATTTTCGAGGCGTACAACAAGGGTCTTTCGCTCGTCCCCACGAGCGAGTTTCCGTGGTTCCGCGGAGTCCTGGCTGTGAGCTCGCGGCGCATCCTCGCCCAGCACCCCGACGTCGCGGAGCGCGTGGTCGAGCGGATCCGTGCGGAAGGCCCCCTCACTGCGCTCGACTTCGAGCGCAGGCAGGGGTCCCTGGTCGACTGGTTCGGCGCTCCCACGAACGTCGTACGCGCGGTGCTCGAGGCATCCGCCGTGACGGGAGTGCTGGGTCTTGCTCGACGCGAGGGCAATCGCCGCTACTACGACCTGATCGAGCGACTCGTGCCTCCCGACATCCTGGCGCACAAGGTCCCGTTGAGGGAACAGCTCCGCTACAAGCTCCTGTCGCGCTATCGCGCGCACGGTCTGCTCGGCGTCAGCGGTCCAGACATCTTCGGCGGCTTAGGCCGGGCAAAGCACGATCCGGAGCTACCGGAGTCCCCGGGGCGCACCGCGCTGCGCGAAGAGCTGATCGAGGACGGTGAGCTCGTGCCCGTCACGGTCGAAGGCGTGCGTGGCAAGCGCTTCGTCCTCCGCGAGGAGGTCGACCTGCTGAAAGCGCCGCCCGAGCCCGGGCAATCCGCTGCATTCCTGCCGCCGTTCGATGCGCTGGTCTGGGACCGCGCCCTCCTCGGGTCCTTGTTCGGGTTCGAGTACGTGTGGGAGCTCTTCGTGCCTCCGGCCAAGCGGCGTTGGGGCTGGTACGTGTTGCCGATCCTCTTCGGGGACCGGCTCGTCGGTCGGATCGAGCCCCGCATCGACCGCGCCGAAAGTCGTGTGACCGTTCTCGACGTGTGGTGGGAAGACGGCTTCGACCCGCGTCGCGACGAGGGTTTCGTCGAGGCGATGCTGGATGCGCTGCGTGCGTACCTTCACTTCGCCGGCGTGAGCCGGCTCGAGTGGGCACCGCAGCTCGAGCTGGAGCGCAAGCTCTTCCGGTCCTTAAGCTGAAGGGAACGATGACCGAGCTCGAGCTCATCCGCACGCCCGGTGACCGCCGCCGCTACGCACTGGAGGACAACGGCACGATTCACCTCGAAGGCCTCTTTGCACGTAGCGCAAACGCCGAAGCGGGCAGTGACCACTGGCAATTCGTCCGCAGCGGCTTCTGGCAGAGAGTGATGCAGGCCACGGACGCGACGGGGATCGTCGTCGGCGAGTTCCGGCCACGCGATCTCCGCCGAGGCGGGATGCTCGAGTGGACAGGACGCGAGCTCACGCTTCGCCCGGCCAGCAGCTGGCGCGAGCGCTACGCGCTCGCCGACGGCGACGAGGAGCTCGTCATCCTCGACGCGAAGAGCTGGGGCCGCCGGCCGGTCTCCGTGAGCATCCCCGACGGCCAGGCCGTGGAACCGGGGCTGCTCCTCTTCGCCTGTTTCGTCGTGCGTCAGCTCGCGGTCAACGCGGCGAACGACTCCGCGGCCGGTTCGACCGCCGCTGTGTCGAGCACGTCCGGCTAGCCTCCGCCTCTCAGGTCCGTGGCGAGTCCCGGAGCTCTTGGTGCTTGATATATTCATATCGGTATATGATCTCGGGCATGGCACGAGCAGCGACGACCGCAGACGCTTTCAACGCCGTGGCCGAGCCGCGGCGGCGGCTGATTCTCGACGTCCTCGCGGGCGGGGAGCGGCCGGTGAACGACCTGGTGCGGGAGCTCGGGCTCGGCCAACCACAGGTGTCCAAGCACCTGCGTGTGCTCCGTGAAGTTGGAGCCGTGGAGGTCCGAGACCACGGCCGGCAGCGGCTCTACCGGCTGAACGGGCCGGCGCTCAAGCCGATCCACGACTGGGTGAAGAGCTACGAGAGCCTGTGGTCGGAGCGGTTCGACCAACTCGATGTTGTGCTCGATGAACTCAAACAAAAGGAGGAAGGAGATGGCAGTGACGAGTAGCGGGACGGCGACGGTGACCCTGCCGACCGACACGCAGATCCTGATCACCCGGGAGTTCGACGCGCCGAGGCACCTTGTGTACCGCGCGTGGACGACACCCGAGCTGGTCAAGCGCTGGTGGCACGCGAACAGAGGCGAGGTGACGCTCGCGGAGATCGATCTACGGGTCGGCGGCATGTGGCGCTACGTCAGCAGGAGCGACGACGGCCTCGAGGTCGCCTTCCACGGGGAGTACCGCGAGATCGTCCCGAACGAGCGTCTCGTGTCAACCGAGGTCTACGAGGGCATCCCCGACGCAGAAGAGCACGCGGCGCTGGACACTCTCACGCTCACCGAGTCGGACGGGCGGACGACGCTGACGGTCCTGGTCGAGCACTCGACCAAGGAAGGCCGCGACGCACACATCAACTCCGGGATGGAAGCCGGGATGCAGGATGCGATGGATCTTCTCGAGGAGGTTGCGGTCTCACTTCGCTAAGGCACAAACCCGAACGCCGGACCACCGCGAGCTCAGCCGGTGGTCCGGCCGTCAAGGGGACTCGATCGTGTCGAGACCGAGCCAGGCAGCCAGGTCCACGAGCTCGGCGTTCACGGACTTTGTCATCACACGGGTGAACTTCACGTCCTCGTGGATCGCATTGACCCGCAGCACGGAGGCTTTCCGGTCGGCAACGGTGTCGACCTTCCCGACCAGCCGATCGCCGTGGAGGATGGGCAGGGCGAAGTAGCCCCAGCGGCGCTTGGCGGCGGGCTTGTACATCTCGAGCGTGTACTCGAAGTCGAACAGCTCCTGGGCGCGCGCACGGTCGTAGACGAGCCGGTCGAACGGCGACAGCAGCGCCGTCCGCCCTTCGAAGTCCTCGCCGAGCGCAGCGGGGTCGACGCGCCAATCGCCCTTCGTGCCCTCGACCACGGCCGGCTCCCCCGCTTCACCGACGTCGACCGGCTCGATCGGCATGGCGGTCGTCTTCTGCCGAGCGATCCCGAGCGAGGCGAGCCGCCGCTCGTTCCTGACCCTGCGCGCCTCGTCCACGGACGGGACGACGACGTCGGCCGGGTACACCCGCGCGGGGATGTCCCACAGCCGCTCCCGTCCGAGACGCCCCGCGATGGCGACCTCGCCGCGCATCATCAGGAACTCGAGCATCTGGGTGACGTTGCGGTTGTTCGTCCAGCCGGTCGAGGCCCAAGGCACGACGCACGTGTCCGGAATGTCGCGTGAGCTCAGCGGCCCGGAGCGCCGGAGCAGCTTCAGGATGTCGCGCCGAAAGGCGTCGTTGTCGCGGATCCAGTTCGCCGTCCGCTCGTGGCTACGCGCCGTCCGCGCGCCGGCGAGGACCAGGCCAAGGTCGCTCATCGGTCGCACGAGGGCGTTGTGCTCGAACAGCGTGCGGTCCCGCTCGAGCGCTTGCTGAAGGTCGGCGGGTTGGTACGCCGAGCCGAGGCGGCTCCAGGCGACGAGGTCCGCGCTCGGCGCTACAGCAGCGGTCGGGTCGATCTGCAGGAGCGTCAACTGCTGCACGACGGGGAGCAGCTTCCGCGGCCGCGGTGCGTCGAGTAGTTGCGCGCGCACCGCGATGCGGCGGGCCTGCTCCTTGGTAAGCCGGTGCACGGACAGGAGCGTCAGGGTAATGCACGTCGACCCGTGCGACTCATGGCTTTCTCATCCGCCGCTGTTAGCTTCGGTCATCCAATGCCCGACGTTCTTGCATACCTCGATCCAGGCAGTGCCGGCATCATCCTTCAGATGGTCGCCGGCGGGCTCGCGGCGCTCGCCGTGAGCTTGAAGCTCTTCTGGCGCCGGATCCTGCGGTTTCTCCGCATCAAGAAGACAGACTCGGTCTAACCGCCGGAATGACGCCGAGCGAGTTCCCCGCGCACGTTGACGCCGGGTCCTTCCGCGACCCCGTCAGCCGTGTCTTCCATGCCGACGGCGAGATCTACCGTGCGCTCTCACCCGCCGGCTTGGAGGACTACGAAGCACTCGCGTCGAGCGGCCTCCTCGATGACCCGCGAATCGTGCACAGCGAGCGCGCCAACACGGCGCGTCTTCCTGATGACCTGCTCACCACGGAGGTCGCCGCGGTGCTCCGGCACGATCCGATTCCGTTCATCTCGTACCCCTACGAGTGGACGTTCTCGATGCTGAAGGACGCTGCGCTCCTGCAGCTCGACTTGTTGCTCGCTGCGGTGAACCAGGATCTGATGCTCAAGGACTCGACGCCGTACAACGTCCAGTTCCCGGGCGCGTGGCCGGTGTTCATCGACGTCGGCGCTTTCGAACGACTACGCGAAGAGGAGTTGTGGACCGGCTACCGCCAGTTCTGCATGCTGTACCTCTACCCCCTGCTGCTCCAGGCTTTGCAGGGCGTCGACTTCCAGCCGTGGCTGCGCGGGTCGGTCGGGGGGATCACGCCGACCCAGATGCGCGACCTCCTGTCGTTCCGCGACCGCTTCCGCCGCGGCCTTACGACGAGCGTCTTCCTCCACGCACGACTCGACCGGCGGGACGCGGCACACGGTGAGCTCAAGCGCGAGCTGCGGAGGCCCGGCCTCGGCAAGCAGTTGATCCTCGCCAACGCGCGCAAGATGCGCAAGCTCGTCGTCAGGCTTGAGTGGACGCCGCCCGACAGCGTCTGGCTGACGTACGGCGACCGCAGCACGTACACGGCCGACGACGCCCGGCAGAAAGACGAGTTCGTGCGAGAAGTCGCGGCTTCGCAACCGTGGCACCTCGCGTGGGATCTCGGTTGCAACAACGGCCGTCACGCCCGCATTGCCGCCGAACATGCGCGCCACGTCGTCGCGATCGACGCGGACCAGGGGATCGTCGAACTGCTCTACCGAGACTTGCGTGACGCCGCTGACGAGCGCGTGCTGCCGCTGACGATGGACGTCGCCGATCCTTCGCCGGCGCTCGGGTGGCGAGGGCGTGAGCGCAAGACGCTACTCGAGCGTGGACGCCCGGATCTCGTCCTGGCTCTGGCGCTCGTGCACCATGTGTCGATTGGGTCCAACGTTCCGGTCAGGGAGTTCGTGGACTGGCTCGCGGAAATGGGCGGTGCCATGGTCGTCGAATTTCCAACCCGCGAGGATCCGATGGTGGAGAAGCTGCTCGCTCCGAAACGCGCGGGCCTGCACCCGGACTATGACCGCGGCTTCTTCGAGCGTTGCCTGGAGGAGGCCTTCGACGTGCGACGCAGCGAACAGCTCGCATCAGGCACGCGGATCCTGTACTTCGCAACGCCAAAGATGAATGCCGCGCGTGTCACTTCACCTGCATCTCCTTGAACTGATACGGCAGATCGAGCTCCGGATAGCTCGCGCTTCGGAGCAACGGGTAGGCGGTGCCGAAGTAGCGGTTGAACACGAGCCGCAGCGTGTTGACGGTGTTCGGGGGCTGCGGGATCCGCGCGCCGGCGACGCCCGGAAGGTGGAGGGCGATCAATCCCTTGATGCGCACCTGCTGCATCGCCGCCTCTCCGAAGGTGTCGGGACTCGCCTGGAATCCCTCGTCCGACTGGATGACGATGACCGGCGGGGTCTTCGACTGCGCGAGGATCGCGTCCACGGCTTCGAGCAGCTTCCGGTTCAAGAACTGAAGCTGCTTCAGGTAGTAGCTCATGCCGAGCTTCGAGCCGAGCGCTTCGTCCGAGCGGTCGGGGAAGGTCACAGACTGCCCTTGCGCGCCGAAGATGTACGGATCGTGCGGCACGAGTGTGTGAAAGACGACGAACTTCGGACCCCCATCACGCGGCACGGCCTCCAGCTTGGAGAAGCCGGAGCGAATGGTCTTGCGAAAGCGCTCGTCGGCAGCGGTGTCGCTGAAACCAAGCCTGCCGCCGACCAGCCGGAGGAGCGTCTGCCGTAACCACAGACTCGGGAAGCTGTCCGGCGTTGCGAAGGGTGAGATGTGCGGGTTTCCCGCCGGGAACGTGACCTCGTCCGTGTCGAGATGCACATATCGGTAGCCGAGCGGCTTCAGCAACTGCGCGGCGCGGTTATCCGCGATCAACTTCTTCACCGGACGAACGTCCTGCGAGGTCGCCCCGAGGATCGTCGGCAACCGGCTCAGGTAGTCCATGTTCAACTCGGCGGCGATGTTCATCTCGCTGTCGGAATAAGGGCTGCGCGCCTGCTGCGAGATGAGGAACCCGCGCTTCGTCAACTCGCGGACGAAGGCCGCGTCGTCGTAGTGGAAGTACTGCTTGAGGACATCGAGGCGCGCGTAGTCGTCGGGAATGATCACGTAGACGTCTGGCCGCCGCGCACCGGCCCGCGCCGTCGGAGCTTCCAGGCGAGTCGGCCAGAGTCGAGGATCCGAGACCGAGATTGGCCGATGGTGCGCCTGGTAGACGCCGATTTTGACGACGGGTAGCAGGACCAAGACTGCGGCGCCGACGCCGAGGATCACCATGAGATTGACGAGCTCGCTCCGCGTCCTGACCAACACGAAGACGAGAGCGGCCAGGAGTGCCACCCATGGCACCAGGAACCACTTTCCCGTGAAGAAGAGCCCGTAGTAGAAGAAGGCGACGACCGTCACGGCCGCGAGGGAGCCCGCTTTCGTCGCGCTCTTGAAGACGAGCATGAAGACGAGATAGAGGGCAACGGCGCTCGCGACGCAGATCGCGAGCGGCAGCCAGAGGACTCCTAGCTGGATCTCCGACTGGTTGTGCTCGAACAGCGAGAGGAGCGGATACACGGCAAGGACGATCGCCGGGACGAGCGCGTAGAGCCGCTGCATGGTGCGAGCCTAGGAAACGAAAGATGAAGTCACGATGAGAGCTCTGTGCTTTGAGGCTCGGCGCCACCCTTCTTCCGTCGCTTGTGTCCCTGCGCATGCGCGTGGGGCCGAGACGCAAGCAACGCCAGCAGCGCTATCGCGACGAAGTTGCGAAAGGTGGTCTCAGGCCAATGCACCCTCGCACTGCCGTGAAACCACGACGGATCGACGAGAAAGACGATCGCGGTGATCACGACCTTCGGGAACCAGCCGACGACGAGGAACAGCGTCGCGAGCACGATCCCCCAGAAGCCGAGCTCGGGCAGCCCGAGCGCAGGCCCGAAGTTGAGCACGTTCCAGGCCAGCCAGAAGACGATTGGCCCGAGGAGGAGCACCGCGGCGAGCGCCGCGAGCGCAACCGCGATCCCGCCCGCGACGAGCGCGCCGATCCCAAGGATGCGGAGGATGCCGCCGAGGACAGGGCCCACGAGCCGAGCATACGACCCTCCGAGAGTCGGGTCAGGCCGGACTTGCTTCTTGGAGTTAGTGAAACTAGTCTTTAGCTATGCCTAAAAGACGACCGGTGACGCGGCGCCAGCTGCTCGTGGCGGCGGCGCCGGTTCTAGCTGCGGCTCCCCTCGCCAAGCTGGCACTCGGGGAAGCGGCGGCCGCTTCGGCGGCCGGGCATGCGGGCATGGCGATGGGACCGATGGGTCACGCGGCCATGATCGGGGCCGAGGTTCCCGCACCCGGCGGCCCAAACGAGCTCGACGCGCTCCTGTATCCCCCGAAGGTGCTCGCCCACAAGCCGGGTCGGCTACGCGAATACACGCTCGTGGCCTCCGACCGGCAGGTCGAGGTCGCCAAGGGCGTGTTCTTCTCCGCATGGACCTACAACGGCACTGCGCCTGGGCCCGTGATCCGGGCGACCGAGGACGACCTGTTGCGCGTGACTCTCGTGAACGCGGGCTCACACCCGCACACGATTCACTTCCACGGCATCCACCCGGCGAACATGGACGGCGTCTTCGAGATCGTCGAGCCAGGGGGTAGTTACACCTACCAGTTCCCGGCCCGCCCTTATGGCATGCAGCTCTACCACTGCCACTCGACGCCGCTGAAGAAGCACATCGCCAAGGGCCTCTACGGGGCATTCATCATCGACCCGCCGAAACCGCGTCCGCCTGCGCAGGAGCTCGTGATGCTGCTGGCCGGCTTCGACACCGATGGCGATGGTGCGAACAACTTCTACAGCGTCAACGGCCCCGCCTTCTACTACGCGAAATACCCGATCCGCGTGCGCCGCTCGGAGACGGTGCGGATCTACATCGCGAACCTGACCGAGTTCGATCTCATCAACTCGTTCCACCTTCACGGCGACTTCTTCCGCTACTACCCGACCGGTTCGACCGATCACTTCGAGTACACGGACACCGTCATGCTCTGCCAGGGACAGCGGGGCATCATCGAGATCGACTTCCACAACACCGGCCGGTTCATGTTTCACGCGCACCAGTCGGAGTTCACCGAACTGGGTTGGATGGGCTTCTTCGACGTGGTGGCCTGATGGCGGCGACCTCAACGGCCGAGCGGCGTGCCGGGAACGCCTGGCGGCTATGGGCTTTGATCCCGCTGCTCCTGCTCGTCGGCGTCGTCGCACTGTTCGCGTCAAGCGGGACCACACTGCTCGACCTCGTCGGGCGCGCGCCGCCGGCGCTCGATCAGTTCGACATCCGCCGGGTCGAATTCAAGCCGGGCGAGGTCACGATCCGGGTGACGAACCCGCAGCAGAAGAAGCTGACGATTGCGAGCGTCACGGTCGATGACGCCATCGTTCCGTTCCACACCGATGGGCCCACCAGGCTGAGCAAGCTGCGCTCGAGCACAATCGTGGTGCCGTACCAGTGGGTGGACGGAGACCCCTACACGGTCGGCGTCACGAGCTCCACCGGCATCGAAACGACCGCTTCGGTGCCGGCTGCGGTCGAGGCGCGCGGCGCGAGCCCGCGCGGCTTTCTCGGTTACGCCCTCATCGGCCTGCTCGTCGGTGTGATTCCGGTCGCCCTCGGGCTGGCGTGGCTGCCTTCGCTCCGCCGCGCCGACCCCCGCTGGGTGGCTGCCTTCATGGCGCTGACCGCGGGGTTGCTCAGCTTTCTCGCGCTCGATGCGCTCGCGGAGGCGCTCGACCTCCAGGCGCGCCTTCCGAGCGGCCTCCAGGGGCCAGGTCTGATCCTGCTCGGGGTCGCCGCCAGCTACCTCGGCCTCACCTTCGTCGCTCAGCGCTTCTCCGCGCGAGGGAACCGCGACAGAAGCGCCCCACTCGAGGGAGTACCGCTGGCCACGCTCGTCGCGATCGGGATCGGTCTCCACAACCTTGGCGAAGGCCTCGCGATCGGCTCCTCGATCGCGATCGGCGAGCTCGCGCTCGGAACCTTCCTGATCATCGGCTTCATGGTCCACAACGTCACCGAGGGGCTCGGGATCGCTGCGCCGATCGCAGGCGGCGAACGAGTCAACGCCTGGCGGCTCGCTGCGCTCGCGCTCGTTGCCGGTGGTCCGGCGATCCTCGGCGGCTGGATCGGCGGCTTCCTCACGAGCGACGTGCTCGGCGTGTTCTTCTTCGCGCTCGCCGTCGGCGCCGCGCTGCAGGTCGTCGTCGAAGTCGGCCGCTACGTCGCGCGTCGAGCTCCGGGCGGACTGCGTTCGGGACACGTCGTCGGGGGCTACCTCGCCGGCATCGTCGTCATGTACACGACGGGTCTCCTGGTCGCTTAGTCATGGCCGCCAGGGAGAACGCCGCGCGCACAGGCAAGCGCCCAGGAAAGACCGTCCTCGCGGACCTGAGCAACGCGGTCCAGGACTACCTGCGCGAGATCTACAAGCTGCAGGCGGAGAGCGGACGCGTCAAGACCTCGACGCTTGCGCAGCAGATGGGCGTTGCTCCGCCCTCGGCGACGGCGATGGTGAAGAAGCTCGCGGCGCTCGGACTCGTCGACCATGAGCTCTATCGCGGCGTTCGGTTGACCCGTGACGGCGAGCGCGTCGCTCTCGAGCTGCTCCGTCACCACCGTCTCCTCGAGCTCTACCTGGCCCAGACGCTCGAGCTCGGGCTCGACGCCGTCCATGCTGAAGCCGATCGCCTCGAGCACGCTCTCTCCGAAACGCTCGAGACGCTCATCGACGAGGCGCTCGGCTCGCCGACACACGATCCGCACGGCGATCCGATCCCCGACGCGAAGCTTCGAATCGTGCATGCGAAAGGAAAGCCGCTCAGCCGGCTCGCGCCGGGGGAACGAGCGACCGTGCAGAGGGTTCCCGACAGCGACGCCGAGCTGCTCCGCTACCTGACGTCGCTGGATCTCCTTCCGGGTCGGCCCGTCGAGCTTGTTCGCGCCGAACCGTTGGGCGGTCCGCTCACGATTCGCGCGCAGGGCCGCGAGACTGCGATCTCGCGGCAGCTCGGCGACCAGATCCACGTCCTCAGCTGAGGTCGATGGTCATGCAGACGCTGTGGCGATTGCCCGTGTAATCGCCGAAGGGCTCGCACGGGACAAAGCCCAGCTTCGAGTAGAGCGAGCGAGCAGGCGCGAAGGCAGCCATGGTGCCGGTCTCGAGACTCACCCGCGTGTAGTTCCGCTCCGCTGCGAACGCCAGAATGTGATCGACCATCGCTCGCCCCACTCCGAGGCCTCTCGCGGCCTCGCTCGTGTGCATCGACTTCAGCTCGGCGTGCGCCTCGTCCAGCCTGCTGAGCGCCCCGACTCCGAGCAAGACACCCACGCGGCGAGCGCTGAAGAGCGTGATCGCCGGGTCCATGAGACCGTCGGCGTCCAGGGCGTGCACGTGACCCGGCGGAGTCACTTCGCGGGCAAACGCCAGGTGGCACTCCAGGAGCGCTCGAACGTCGTCGGTGCCCGGGTCGTCGACGGCGATCACGAGATCCATTCGGTCGGCGCCGACCATCAGGTCGACGGCGCGAGCGCGGATAGTCCGGCCAGGCTCGGGGCTCCGGGGTCGAGCTCGGCTCCTCGTGCAGTGAGTGCCGTGTAGCGGCCGCCCGCGCGAATCAGGTCTTCGTGGCGACCGGATTCGACCACACGACCGTGGTCGAGCACGATGATCTGGTCGGCGTCTCGCACCGTCGACAGCCGGTGCGCGATCGCGATCGTCGTTCGGCCTTCGGAGAGGCGGTCGAGTGCCTCCTGCACGAGACGTTCGGTCTCCGTGTCGAGCGAGCTCGTCGCCTCGTCGAGGACGAGGATCGGCGGGTTCCGCAGGATCGTGCGCGCGATCGCGATCCGCTGCTTCTCGCCACCGGAGAAGCGGTAGCCACGCTCGCCGACGACCGTGTCGTAGCCCTCGGGCAGCGCCGCGATCACGTGGTGGATGCGCGCTGCCTC
>Ga0157374_10001936_pt1 | contig 17362 bp, 18 predicted proteins | sample M25metaG_FD_115308 | JGI IMG/M metagenome (GOLD analysis project Ga0157374, IMG submission 115308) | Miscanthus rhizosphere microbial communities from Kellogg Biological Station, Michigan, USA - M2-5 metaG | ecosystem: Host-associated > Plants > Roots > Rhizosphere > Soil | place: USA: Michigan...
ATGGTGATCCATATAGTTGAAGACGTTCATCAGCCCCTGCATGTGGGTCACACCTCAGACAAGGGTGGTAACGATATCAAAGTTACCTGGAACAACAACCCAAGCAACCTGCACTCGGTTTGGGATTCGGGCCTGATCGATTTTCAGCAGCTGAGCTATACCGAATATGCCGCGGCCATCAATTTCACCACAGCCGCACAACGCGCCCAATGGCAAAAGCAACCGATAAGCCAATGGCTGTTCGAGTCGAACCAGATAGCAGATAAACTATATGAAGAAACGAAATCGGGCGATACGCTGAACGGCTTCAAATACAATTTCACTCATGTTGCCACACTCAACCGCCAATTATTAAAAGCCGGGGTAAGGTTGGCCGGGGTGTTGAATGCTATTTTCGGTTGATTGAGTTGATTAAGTTGAATGGTTGGATTGAGTTAGGCCATTTTCAACTTAATCAACCTAATCAACAACTCACTTAATCAACTCAAACAATGAAATTGTTAATGGTCTGCCTCGGGAACATCTGCCGCTCGCCTTTGGCGGAGGGTGTCATGCAGCACTTATCCGATGAGCAGGGCCTCGGCTGGAAGATCGACTCAGCCGGCACCGGCGGCTGGCACGTAGGCGAAGGGCCCGACCGGCGTTCGACCCGCGCCGCACGAAATCATGGCATCGATATCAGCAAACAGGTTTGCAGGCAATTCAGGAAAAGCGATTTCAAAGATTTCGATCACATCTTCGTGATGGACAAATACAACCTTTCGGATGTGCTGGCCATGGCACCGGATGAAGTTTCCGCAGAAAAAGTAAAGCTGCTCCTCGGCAACCGCGAAGTACCCGATCCTTATTATGACGATAGCCAGTTCGAGCCGGTTTTTGAATTGATAGAGGGTGGGTGTAAGGATATAATTAAAGAATTGACGGGGAAACGAGCTAAATAGGGGGTGTCACCCTTCCCGAAAGCATTCGGGATCGAAGGGTGTGCGCAGAGGCCCGACGCTCATGGTTCGAGTGCCTCACCATGACACCTCCCGCGCGACGTTCTATTAACTACCCCTCTTCACCCTGAAAAAAGCCAGCTCAAGCCCATCCCGGTGAAAGTTGTCCAAGCGCTCCATTCCTGCCTTGAGCAGCACGTTCTGAGAAGGGGTATTCCCAAGCGTCGTCACGCCAACCACCTCCTCCGCATCCGTATTGGTAAAAGCATAGGCGATCATGATCTGCGTCATTTCGGTGGCTATGCCTTTGCCCCAGTATTTTTGGTGCAGCGAGTATCCCACCTCTACCATGCCCTCAAAATCGTGAAAAGGGCGCAGCAGGCAACTGCCGATATAATCGCCGTCGCCATTGTTAAACATACCCCAGCGGGTGAGGGTTTTGCCGGCCTCATAATCGGCCATTGTGCCTTTGAATATCTCGTACTGCTCCTCCCGTGTACGTTTGGGTAGGTGGATAATTACCTTTTCATCATCATAGAGTTCGACATAGAGTTCCTCTTCTTCAGGCTTGAAGTCGCGGATAACGAAACGGGGTGTTTGGATAAAAAGCGGCATATTTCCAAAAATATGTTTTTTGTCGACGTATGGATGTGTAGCATACGTATTTTACACAAGCTTGATCGTCTTATCCGTAAAATCCTCAAATCGTGTTACCTTTGCTCCCATGGCATCCATCAAACCATCCGTCCCTAAAGGCACCCGCGACTTTTCACCTGCCGAAATGGCCAAACGCAACTACATTTTTGACACCATCAAAAGCGTGTTCCGCAAATACGGCTATCAGCAGATCGAAACGCCGTCGATGGAAAAGCTTTCTACTTTAATGGGAAAATATGGCGATGAAGGCGACAAGCTCATATTCAAAATATTAAACAACGGCGATTTCCTTGGTGACGGTGGTATCAACGAATCAAATATAACCGCCGACAGCAAAAAGCTATTACCATTGATCGCAGAAAAAGCTCTGCGCTACGATCTCACCGTCCCCTTCGCCCGCTATGTGGTGATGCACCAGAACGATATCACCTTCCCCTTCAAACGTTTCCAGGTTCAGCCGGTTTGGCGTGCCGACCGCCCGCAACGCGGCCGCTACCGCGAGTTTTACCAGTGTGATGCGGACGTAGTCGGCTCAAATTCATTGTTGAACGAAGCCGAATTTGTGCTGATCTACGATGAGGCTTTAAGCAAATTAGGCCTGCGTGATTTCACTATAAAACTAAATAATAGAAAAATTCTATCAGGCATAGCAGAAGTTATAGATAAAAACGATAACATCATTGACCTTACTGTAGCGATAGATAAGCTGGATAAAATTGGGCTGGACGGCGTGATCAAAGAGCTGCTGGAGCGGGGCTTTTCCATCGCCGATATCGATAAAATAAAACCCGTTATTCTCCTGGAAGGATCAAACGAAGCCAAGCTGGCCAGCCTGCGCGACGCCCTGGCAAAATCTGAAACCGGTCTGAAAGGCTGCGACGAAATTCAAACTGTCTTAAATTACATCGCGAATTGCCCGACTAAAACGGCGAAAGTTGAATTAGACATCACCCTCGCCCGCGGACTGAACTATTACACCGGCGCGATATTCGAAGTAAAAACCAATGAAGTCGCCATGGGCAGCATCGGCGGCGGCGGCCGTTATGACGACCTGACGGGTATGTTTGGCTTAAAAGATTTGACCGGCGTAGGTATCTCCTTTGGCGCCGACCGTATCTATGATGTAATGGAGGAGCTGAACCTCTTCCCGGAAGCCACCAACCAAAGCACCCAGGTGCTTATCTGCTGCTTTGACGCTGAAGGTGAACAATACGCATTCCCGTTGGTACAAAATCTACGTGGGCACAACATCAACACCGAGCTTTACCCTGCCGGCGCCAAGATCAAAAAGCAGCTGGATTACGCCAACAGCAAACAAATCCCCTACACCATCGTCATCGGCAGCGACGAAATGCAAAGCGGTTTGCTGGCCTTCAAGAATATGGCAAGCGGTATGCAGGAGAAATTGCCTGCTGAGGAGATCATTAAGAGACTTAAATAATAAATCAACTAAAAAACTATGTCATTGCGAGACCTTGCGCGAATGCCTGTGAAGTGGCGGTCGTGGCAACCTCGTCGTAATGCATACGGTGATGCACAGTTACGAGGTTGCTTCGCCGCACAGGCTTTTCACAGCCTGGCTCGCAATGACAAAATTTGATAATTTATCAACTATCCATTGGTTTTCGCCTTCGGCGAAGCATCAAACGGTATCACGATCTTCACGCTAATATTCCGTCCCATATTAAATATACCCGGTTGTATACCTGCCGGCACATTCACATTGTCGAAATACTTCAGGCGGCTCATGTTCGACTGGTAATTCACATTCCCCAGGTTAGTTCCTTCGATAAATATCTTCAAAACCGGGTTGCCGTTATCATCTACGATATTCCCGCCAAAACCTCCGCTGATCAGGTTATACCCTGCGGTATAAGTTTCTGTCCCGTAGGCCGCGAAGTACCTGCCCTGCGCATTGTAGTGATCAAATCCGGCAAAGACATATACATTTCGCAAACTGCCAAATCCCTTGGCAAAGGTTCCTCGCAATTCCGAATGCGTATGCATCGGCGGGATGAATGGCAAATATTTCAGGCTATCGGCCACAGGGCCGCCGTTGCCCAGGTTAGTGCCGTAGGTAAGACTCAGCGAGTTCTCAAAGTGCAGCCACTTGAATGGGTGTATATCCAGGTTCAGGTCTACTCCGTCGATACGGGCCTTGGTTTGCACATAAGTAAAGCGGCTGTAAATGCCTTTTGGATTCGGGCTGCCGTCCGCGTCAACACGTTCGGCGTTGCCATTGGCATCCAGCAATTGTTCCTGGAAAATATAATTCTGCAAATTATTGTCGTACACTTCCACGCTGGCCGAAACGTTCGGCAGCGTCAGGAATGCACCTATGTCGCCCTGCACATTGAATTCTGATTTGAAGCTTGGGTCGCCCACATGGTATATCTGCGAACCCGGATCGGGCCCATTGGCTGAAAGCTCGGCGATATTTGGCGCCCTAAAACCGCGGGCAATGTTAGCTTTTAATAGGAACTCATCGCTGAAATTATACGTCGCACCGACGCTGCCGGTCACCCCGGAGAAGGTTTTGCTGAAACCTGCAAATTGCTGCGCAATATTTGGCGTCGACGTTGGGTTCGGCCCGGTATAAAGTCTCGGAAAAACCGATGATGTGGTATCAATATAAGCCGTCTGGCTGGTGATCGAGCGGCTGTCGTAACGTAAACCACCCTCCAGGTCAAGCTTTCCTATCGTCTTCTTTAAAATGAAAAACGGGCCTATATCAAATTGGTGATAAGCTGGTATCGGGAAATCAGTTGCATCGCCTATGGTGTTGGTCTGATACTGGCCGTTGATGCCTATAGTTGTTTCAAAGTCCTTGCTCATTTCGAAGTTATACTTCACATCATAAGTATAATCGCTCAAATGCAGGTTCAGGCCGGCAACGTCCGGATCTGCCGGGTGGGTATATTCGCGGCGATGGCTGTATTCATAACCCAGGTTCACGATCAGGTTCCCGCCGCCGATGGTGATATTGCTGTTATTGTAAATGCGGTACAACTGCACATGCTGGTGCAGCGGTGTAATAGCGTAGGAGTTCAGTATGTAATCGGGTACTATCGGGCGGTAAGCATCCGCATCGGTAACCTGCCGGGTGAATTTTCGCGTCAGCGAATCGCGACTACCGTCGGGTATCTCTTGCTCATCGTCAAATACCGAAGCATTGAAGTAGGAATAACCCCAGCTTTTGTTGACGCCCATCATAATGCGTGCGTCCTTCTCGTTATAACCGGTCCCATAAACCCGACCGTCGTGCTGGTTCTGGTAGTCTTTCGCCATTTTGTAAGAAAGCACTGTTCCCCAAACAAAGCCACTATCGTTGCCCTGCAAGCGGAATGATGTACCAAGCAGGTTGTTATTGGTGCCATAATTACCGGATACCGACCCCAATATTTTGCCTTGCGCCACAGGCGGCGGGGTTATCATATTCACTACACCACCGATGGCGTCAGAGCCATAGCTTAAGCTCGCCGGACCCTTCACTACCTCCACGCGGTCGATAGAATTTTGGTCGACCTCAATGCCGTGCTCGTCGCCCCATTGCTGGCCTTCCTGGCGGATACCGTCTTCCAGCGTAACCACGCGGTTGTAGCCCAAACCGTGAATGAATGGTTTGGAAACGTTGGGACCTGTGGTTACCGCGCTAATGCCCGGCAAATTGGCTATCTCTTCAATAACGTTGGTAGATGCCGAATGCTGATCGATATAAGTTTTGCTGACGGCCGCCATCGGCACCGGGTCGCGTTTGATCTCGGTCGCTTTGCTCACGCCGGTAATCACAACTTCCGCGGTTTCAATGGCCGAAGTTTGCAACTGGACATTTAATACGGATGTTTTGGAAAGATCGACCTTTTGGTTGAACGTACCATATCCTATAAAGCTCACCTGCACCAGGTAAATGCCTTTGGGCAGATTGTTGATGATATATTTTCCATTCGCATCAGTTACGGAGCCGGTGCGCAGGTCGGGTATAGCTACTGTAGCGCCTGGTATGATTGAGCCGGTGGACTTGTCCGTCACCAACCCGGAGAGTGTGCCGTTACCGCCGTCTTCAAAAGCCGGGGACTTTGCCAGCGCGGCGTAACTTATATATAAAGCTAAAAAGCTTAAAAAGAGCTTCAATTTCATAATAATAATGTTGTGTTCAAGAATTCTGCCGTACGTGGCAAGGTTAGTTGAGGGTGATCATTATTATGCTGCAGGAGGAGCGCGGCCTGCTGAAAGGATGAGGGATATGCTTACAAAATCGTAGTGATCTTGTGTGTAAACGTGGTTTATTACAGCTATCGGCGCAAAAACCTCGCCGGTATGCTGTATCATGCTGCTGTGATGCATGGCATCGCACAACTGGCACTTTTCGGTAACCACGGTGCCATGTGCGTTTTTAGCGGAACCCGCAAAAGTCCGGTGCTGGTGGGCGTAAACGGCCCATTGCCCTGCAACAAAACAGAGTATCAGCATCCACGCGCAAATGATATATCGGTAACCTTTTCTCACTTTAAAAATGACGCACAGCCTTTGCCGTTCGTGGCATCTTTCCGCAAAAATAACGAAACCGATAAGCAAATCGTCATTAAAAGGTAACAATGTCGTTGTAAACAATGTTTGAGAAGTTCGCGAAACCCATTCAGGTGGCTATCTTTGGCGCATGAAACCCGCCGACATCAACCGAAAATGGAACGAACTGCAGGAACGTATCGCAGCGGAGTTTGACACCGATAAACCGGATATCAAAGTGATGTTATTCCTCATCGGCGTGCAGGAGCTGGGACAGGGACCGCGCAAGTTCAGCAAAAGGCAAAAAGAGGAACTGATGCATATTGCCAACTGCAGGCTTTTCAGCCGGATGGGTTTTTATGAGCTGGAAGGCCTGGACCAGGACGGATGGCCGCACTGGAACCTGGTGGACAAAATACCCAACTACACCATGCTGGAACAGGAACTGATATTGAAGTCATTGATAATTGATTATTTTGAGGAAATAAGTTGAAAGCGTTGTAAAAGTTGTAGTGGTTGGAGAGGTTAAACTTGATTACAGCCTGAACTTTTACAACCTTTACAACAGCTACAACCCTTACAACTAAAATGAAGAAACTACTTACCCTCACCCTGGTGCTCCTCACAACCGCCGCTTTTGCGGGAGGGCCGAAGAACCAGTACGTGCGCATCAAAACCAGTTACGGCGATTGCATCATACGCCTGTATAACGAAACACCGCAGCACCGTGATAACTTTATCAAGCTGACAAAAAAGGGCCTTTATAATGGCACACTGTTTCACCGCGTCATCCAGAATTTCATGATACAGGGCGGCGACCCGGATTCCAAGGATACCACCAAAGCAAAACCCGGCGCCGAGTTGGGCAACGGCGATTTGGGCTATACCGTTCCAGCTGAATTTCGCGACAGCTTGTTTCATAAACGCGGGGTGCTTGCTGCCGCGAGGGATGATAATCCAAAAAAAGCATCAAGCGGCTGCCAGTTCTATATTGTGGAAGGCAAACGCTATACCGACGGCAAGCTGGATACCCTGGAACAGGCTAAACGCATGAACGGCCACAAATTCCCGGCCTGGCAACGCGAGTGGTACAAAACCACCGGTGGAACGCCACAATTGGACCAGAACTATACCGTTTACGGTGAAGTGGTTTTCGGCATCGATATGGTTGATCGTATCGCAGCAGTCAAAAAAGACGACCGCGACCGCCCGGTTGTGGATGTGCCGATGACGGTTGAGTTGCTGAGTAAAAAGGAGTGTAAGCAATTGGATAAATTACTTGGATTAGCTAACTAAATCCGCAATCGAACATCCGACATCCGAAATGAAAATAGTTACCTACAACGTCAACGGCATCCGCTCCGCTATCAATAAAAACTGGCTGGCCTGGCTGCAGGCTACCGATGCAGATGTCGTTTGTTTACAGGAGATCAAAGCGACGCCAGATGTGCTGACCGACCTGTTTTTGGTAGAACAATTGGGCTACCAGCACTACTGGTTCCCGGCCGAAAAGAAGGGTTATAGCGGAACGGCAATCTTCACAAAACAAACACCGAAGCATGTAGAATACGGCTGCGGCATCCCACATTATGACCGGGAAGGGCGCAACATCCGCGTGGATTTTGAGGATGTATCCGTAATGAGCGTTTATTTCCCATCCGGCTCGAGTGGCGATGAACGACAGGATTTCAAATACAAGTTTTTGGATGAATTCGGCGAGTATATCAATCAATTGAAATGGGCCTACCCTAATTTAGTTATCTGCGGCGACCTGAATATTTGCCACCGCCCGATAGATATACACAATCCAAAATCCAATGCCAATTCATCCGGTTTCCTGCCCGAGGAGCGCGGATGGATGGAAAACTTCATCAATTCGGGCTTTATCGATACGTTCAGGCATAAAAACAAGGAGCCGCATAACTATACCTGGTGGAGCTTCCGCGCCAACTCGCGCGCCAAGAACCTGGGCTGGCGCATTGATTATATTTTGGCGACGCATCCGCTGGAATCGCGTATCAAACGCGCGATGATATTGCCAGAAGCTAAGCATTCGGACCATTGCCCGGTGCTGGTGGAGTTGGAGGGATTTTGATTAACTGGCCTGTTCTGTCATTGCAAACCGCGGGAAGGGTTAAGCATGGGGTCGGTGAAGCAACCCCTTAGCTATGCATACAACGAGGTTGCTTCGCTGCGCAGGCTTCCCGCAATCCGCTCGCAATGACATTGTTTGTTAGTTTTTAGTTGTAACAATCCCCCTTGCCAAACGTCCAATTCATACCCAAAAACTGTCCGCTTATGAAATGGAACATTTTCAAACGCACTCCCAAAGCCGAAAAGAAGAAAAAATCAAAAACCCGAGAATGGCTTGATGCCGTCATTTTCGCCGTTGTTGCAGCGACGATCATCCGCGGATTGCTGTTTTCGGCCTACGCCATTCCTTCCGGTTCGATGGAAGGCACCGAACTACCGGGCGATTACCTTTTTGTAAGCAAGATCAGCTACGGTCCGCGTATTGCCAATACGCCGCTGGCCATCCCATTCACAGAGCCAAAGGTTTACGGAATGCGGACTTACTGGGACCTCATCAAGCTGCCTTACTGGCGCCTGCCAGGGTTTACCGAAGTGAAAAAAGGAGATATCGTAGTGTTCAACAAACCCGAAGATGCCGACTTAGGCATGCCGGTAGACGAACGCACCACGCTCATCAAACGCTGCCAGGCTACGCCCGGCGATAAACTGAGTATTGTTAACGGGCAGGTATTCATCAACGGTAAACCGGCTAAGAATGCGCCAAAACAGCAAACTTCTTATATCGTAATCACCAACGGGGTTGATATTAACCCGCAGCTGATTGAAGACTTTGGCATCGAAGTACGCCAGCAGCTTGCGGCAAATACTTACGATATGGTGATCCCAGGCGAGCACGTAGCCGAGATGAAAGGCTATTCCAATATCAAAAGCATTGAACCCCTGATCCAGAAGCCCGGCGAAGCCGATCCGCAAGTATTTCCGCGCAGCGAAAAATTCAAGTGGAACGAGGATAATTTCGGTCCGCTGGTAATACCAAAACGCGGCTGGACGATTCAATTGAACGATTCTACTTTAACACTATACCGCCGGGCCATCGAAGTTTACGAACACAATAAGGTAGAAATGAACGGTAAGGACATCCTGATCAACGGAAAGAAGGCTGCCACCTATACCTTCCAAATGAATTACTTTTGGATGATGGGCGACAACCGCCACAATTCATGGGATTCCCGTTTTTGGGGTTATGTACCCGAGGACCATATCATAGGAAAGGCGCTGATAACTGTATTAAGCACCGATTCAAGCAAAGGCATTTTCAGCGGTAAGATCCGTTGGGGCCGGATGTTTAAGTCGATCGACTAAACAGATTTGACAACTTTTAAAAAGTTGTCAAATCTTCAAACAAAAAAGGCTTCCAAATCGGAGGCCTTTTTTCATTTTATATCGTTTGGTTCGAATTATGATTTCACTCTTTCGACATAAGCACCCGTAGCGGTATCCACGCGCACTTTATCGCCTAAGTTGATAAACAACGGCACCTTGATCTCAGCACCGGTCTCAACGGTAGCATTCTTCAACGCGTTTGTTGATGTGTTGCCTGCTACGGCCGGTTCGGTATAAGTGATCTCGAGTTCTGCCGATGCGGGTGCCTTGGCTGTGATAGGTTCGCCGCTTTCAAAAGCGACGATCACGTTGGTACCTTCCTTCAGGAATTTCACCGCATTGCCGAATAAAAATTTGGGCACATTGAATTGCTCATAAGTGGTATTATCCATTACTACCAGGTCCGGACCATCTTCGTACAGGTATTGGTAATCGCTTGTTTCCACGCGGGCAATGTCAACTTCTTCGTCGGTGCGGAAACGGTATTCAACCAGCTTGCCGGTCTTTACGTTGCGCATGCGTGCCTGGTAAAACGCGCGCAGGTTGCCCGGTGTACGGTGGATGAATTCTTCTACCTGCACCAACTCGCCGTTAAAGCGAAGGATGCTGCCATTTTTTATATCGGATGCTTTAGCCATGATCTTTTGAATAGAGGCGCAAACTTAGGCACTTAACGTCAAAGAAGCAAATGTGTTAGGGGAGTCGGGAAGTCCGCATAAGTCCGAAAGTTGGATGCAATGCGTACTTTTGCCGCAATGGTTGATGTAATACTTAAAAAAGGAAAAGAAAAAGCAGTCCTGCACCGCCACCCCTGGCTATTCTCGGGTGCGGTGGAGCGTGTGAAAGGTAAGCCCGCCAATGGCGATATTGTTCGCCTGCTGAACGACAAAGGCGATTTTATGGCCTATGGCTTTTATAACAGTCAATCGCGGGTGGCTTTACGCCTACTGGAATGGGACGAGGCTGTTGAAATCAACGATGACTGGTTCCGCAGGAAAGTAGCGGTGGCCGTAGCAGGGCGCAGTACCATATTAAGTGAGTCGACCAATACCTGCCGCCTGGTTTTCAGCGAAGCGGATTATTTGCCAGGGTTGATCGTCGATAAATATGCTGACTATTTAGCCGTCCAGGTACTCACTTCGGGCATTGAGAATGTGATGCCTGTGATCATTGATGAACTGCAAAAACTATTAAAACCTGAAGGAATTTTTGATAAAAGTGACGCCAATTCACGGGCGCACGAGGGCCTGGAAACTGTAAACCAGGTACTCGCCGGAAAACATCCGCCCGAGTTGGTTAAAGTGATCGAGAATGGAATTACCTACGGCATTAACATCGCTGAAGGACAGAAATCCGGTTTTTATTGCGACCAGCGCGATAACCGTCGCATCACTGCTGATCATACCAAGGGGAAAAGGGTGCTGGACTGTTTTTCATACACCGGCGGCTTTACCCTTAATGCTTTGAAATCCGGCGCCTCATCAGTTACCAGCGTGGATAGTTCAGCATTGGCGATTGAGACTTTGAAAAAGAACATCGGCCTGAATAAACTCGATGCAAAAAAATATACCGCCATCCAATCTGATGTAAACCGCCAATTGCGCACATTCAGGGAACAAGGCGATAAATTCGACCTGATCGTGCTCGATCCCCCTAAATATGCACCGTCACGTTCGGCATTGGATAAAGCATCACGCGCTTATAAGGATCTGAACCGCCTTGCCATGTACCTGCTTGAACCGGGAGGCTTACTGGCTACTTTCTCTTGCTCGGGCGCAATGGATATCGATACTTTCAAACAAGTATTGGCCTGGGCCGCATTGGATGCCGGTAAAGAAGTTCAATTCATTTACCAGTTCTGCCAGCCCGAAGATCACCCGGTAAGGGCTTCGTTCCCTGAAGGAGAATATTTGAAGGGATTATTGTGCAGGGTTTATTAAGAGCCAGGAACCAAGAGTCAAGAGTCAAGACAGATTTAATCTTGATTCTTGGCTCTTGATTCTTGAATCTTTTTTAGTTGAACTTCACCCCGCCATAGCTGGCGCTGATATCCATCTTAGCGCCGCCTTTGCCGATATGGCCTTTGAAATTCTTGGTCGGTTTCCAGCCTTTGCTGTCGTCTGACGGGGTCTTTTCGGTTATCTGCACCGGCACATCGCCATAGCTAAAGTCGCCATAGCGTACGGTTACATCAAAATCGGCATTGGTGTTATTGTCTACTCCCATCACCAAATTCGAGTAATTAGAGCTGTAAGAAAAACTGGTGAAACCCCTGTCCAGGCTTTCTATCCTCACGCCGCCGCTGTAATGTGCGTTGATACTGGCCGAGGTGCGTATTTTACCAATTTTGGCAGAAGCGTAACGCAAACCGGCGTTCAGCCTGTCCACATTGCCCATATCCAGGCTGCCGTAGCTCACATTAATATCGCCTGAAGCTACATTCTCCAGCTTCGCGCTGCCGTAACGCACATTGATCTGGTTATCACCACCATTTAGCGAGCCGCTCGCAAAACTGCCATAGCTACAATCAATGCTCACCCGGCCGTTCATATCAGGTATTTCGGTAGCGCCGTATTTATTTCGGATGCTAAGCGCATTCTTCGCCGGCATATTGATCACATAATTTACCTCCACACGGTGATGATCGTTCTGAACATTGAACAGGTCCCATATAGAACGGCTGCTGCCATGGCCGAAATTGGTGCTGAAGGATATTTGGTCGCCGCTTTTATTATCCGAAATATCGATGTTGTCGATCATCTTTTGAGCAGTGCCGTCGTCATCCGAATAGCTTTTGATCTGAACATTCACCTGCACCTCGTTCCTGTTCCAGGTGCTCACCATCACCTTGCCAAACTGGTTGCTGATGTTCAGCCTGTCGTTGGCATCTATCGGGTAGCTTTTGCTGTAGTTCTTCACCTTTTCGCTCAAAGCGCCGCTTTGAACCAGGGTTTCCATATGCTCATTGCCTGAAGTATTGATGCTGATATTCAAATCATTGACAACACTTTTGATCTCGGGGCCAAGGATATGCAGGTTGGTTTTCAATGCCGACATGCCTTCATTAATGCTCATCTTCACATCGTTCATCGCCAGGTGCAAATCGCGCATGTTGACGCCCATGTTAATGCCTGCGATACGCAGGTTGTTATCATCGCTTTTATAGCGCCAGGTGGTATCCTGTGCAAAGCCCGGCCCTGCTATCAGCAGCAGAGCCATCATTGTGATCGGTTTATATATCTTTTGTATCATTGCTCGGGTCCTTTTTCATTTGATTGTATTGCTCGATAATATACAGCTGCTGATTCAGCACCTGCGTTTGTATCTCCAGGTTGCGGATCATAGCACGCAGCACGTATTCCTGGTTCGGGCTGGTTGCCAGCTCCTTGTTCAGTTTATTATAGGTCGAATCCATCCTGGCGATCTCCTTCGAGAATTCCTTATACATTTCAGGATCATTCTTCGTCAGCGTCTTCAGCTCCGTCATTTTGGTTTCAACCATCGATGCATAATGCATTTGCTGTTTGGCATAAGTCGGATTTATCGACGCCAGGTCGACACCTTTGCTCTTTTCGCTATGCACGTATAAAGCGAAAGCCACACCCATCACCACAATGACCGATGCCGCCACCTTCAGCACAAAGCTTAGCGAAAACATCTTTGCTTCCTTTTTCTGCGGGACGGTACCTTCTTCGGGCAAATGTTTTTCTATCCTGGCCCAAAGGTCGGCCGATGGTTCCAGGTCGTCGAATCGCCCGCGGTTGTTCCTGACAAAATCCTCCAATCGCTTACTCATGATATTCCTTTTTTAATTAAAATCTCGTTCAGTTTTCTTTTCGCCCTCAGGAACTGCGTCCTCGAGGTATTTTCTGATATGTTCAGTATCTGTCCTATTTCTTCGTGGTCGTATCCTTCTAATAAATAGAGGGATAGCACCACCCTGTAGCCGTCCGGAAGTTCTTTCATCGCTTCCTTCACCTGTACTACCTTATATTGTATTTCCTCCGTATCCTCTTCTTCCTCATCCGGTATATTATCCAGGTGGCCGTCTTCTATCTCCACCATCTCCAGCCGCCGCTTGCGCAGCAGGTTGATGGAACGGTGTACCACGATCTGTTTCAGCCACAAGCCGAACGTAGTTTCCTGCCTGAAATCCCTGATGCGGTTGAACGCATCCAGGAAAGCCTCCTGCAGCACATCCTCCGCTTCGTCCACGCTGCCCACAATACGGAACGCGATATTCAGCATCGCCTTTGAATATAGACGGTAGAGTTCAAAGCAGGCCTTTTTACTGCCCTGCTTGCACTCGGCCACTAAGGCATAATGCTTATCGACAAATACGGATTCCAAATTTTCAGCTTTCACACTATATGACGCAGCACTTTTTTGAACGTTGCATGGGACGTTAAATCAAGGTAAAGAAAATCTTTTTAGGATGTCGGAATTCGGATATGGGATTTCGGATTTTGAGAGCTTAAAAAGATTCTTTCAATCCGAAATCGAACTTCCGAAATCCGAAATAAAACCGTCTATCGCTTTCACCGCACCATCATACCTGCCCTGTCCCGTCCCCGAAATAACCACATAATTGGCATTAAGCTCGTTCAATTCCTTATGCCATATCTCCATAAAATGTTCGCGCATGTGGGGGAAGTCGCGCAGCGGATCCTCTTCCCAGGGCAGGTCGATACTGAGGAGCAGGTAAAGGTCGTAGGGATGCTTGGGCAATTCCTCCAACACCTCCTGCGGCGAACGGCCGAAGGTGTAATCGCTCCATATTTTCACGGTGATAAAGGTGGTATCGCAGATCAGCAACTTGTTGGCTTTGGGCAGATATTCCTTTTCAAGTGCGATTTGACCATAAAACATATTGATTTCGTCCTGCCAGGTAGGCGGCTCGGTGAGCGCGGCGCAATAGTCACGCGCAAATTCGGGTACCCAAACGGTATGGTAATGTTCAGCCAGGAAAGCCGACATGGTGGATTTACCGGTGGATTCCGGGCCGACGATAGCGATTTTTTTGATGTCAGATTTCGGATTTTCGATTTCGAAATTCATTGTGCGATTTGTTTCCGGTAAGCCTTCCGCCAATCGAAATAGCCGTTTACCGCGATGATGATATATACAACGAACAGGAACGAGGTGAACTCAAGGCCCTTTTTGAAATACATCACTACATAAATGATATCCACAAAGAACCAGATGATCCAGTTCTCCAATACCTTTCGTGCTAAAAACACCTGGGCAACAAGGCTGCATGAGGTGCAGAAACTATCAAGATAGGGATACGCGGGCGGGTCGTAATGCAGGGCTGCCGCGAAATGGATGAAGGTATATCCCAATACAGGTGTCGCCACGATCACGATAAGTGCTGATATGATGATCTGCTTTCGCGTGATCCGCAGTACAGGTGCCTTATCTTCCGTTTGGGGATGTTTGTTCCAGAACCACCAGCCGTACATGCTCATCACGCATAGGTAAACGTACTGGAACATATCGGCATAGAACGCCTTCTGCCCGAATACATAAACATACAAGGCGGTGCTGATGATGGCGATGGGCCAGTTCCAAATATTATTGACCGAAGCCAGGTAAACGCAAAGGAAACCGGTGACAGCGCCGATGATCTCGAACCAGCCGGCACCATGCCACCAGTCTTGCAGCTCGTGTATAAATTGCATCGTCCAAAGATAACCGTAGAGACGCATAATTATACGTCTCTACAATTTGTTTACCAGATCTTCACCCGCTTATCCGGATCAAGCCACATTTTATCACCCTTTTTGATGTGGAAGGCGGCGTAAAATTCAGGCACATCGCTGAATGGACCGTTGACCCGCAGGAAACCCGGGGCGTGTACATCAGTCACTATTTGGTTTGCAAGAGCTTCGTCGCGCTCATGACCGAGCCAGCCCAGCGAATACCCAAGGAAAAAACGCTGCATCGGCGTTAGCCCGTTGATCTTTTTGCCTTCTTTGTATTGCTGTGTTTTCTTAAACGCATCGATACCTAACACTATACCGCCCAGGTCGGCGATGTTTTCACCGAGAGTCGCTTTGCCGTTCACATGCAGGCTGTCCAGCACCACATAGCTGCTGAACTGGTCGGCCAGCATTTTTGCGCGAACCGCAAATTTCGCCGAATCCTGCGGTGTCCACCAGGCTTTCAGGTTCCCGTTCTTGTCGAACTGGCGGCCTTCGTCATCAAAGCCATGCGTTATCTCGTGCCCGATGGTTGAGGCAGCGACATAGCCGTAAGCCACCGCGTCGTCCACATCAGCATCCTTTATACCCGGTATCAAAAACTGCGCTGCGGGCAGGGTTATTTCATTGTTCGAAGGACTATAGCTGGCGTTATAGGTTTGCGGTGACATACCCCATTCCTTATGGTCAACCGGTTTTCCGAGCTTATTGATGTTTACGCCGTATGCCCAGTGCCTGGCGTTCATCACATTCCCGGCAAATGAGGCGCGGCTCATGTTAAGTTTGGAAAAATCTTTCCATTTATCCGGGTACCCTACTTTTGGATGTATCGCGTTCAGCTTGGCTAATGCCTTTGTCTTGGTTTCGGCGCTCATCCAGTCCAGCTTCTGGATATGTTCACGGTATGATTGCCGGATGGCCTCAACCATCGCCACGTATCGTTCCTTGCTCTTTTCAGGGAAATACTCTCGCACGAACAGTTGTCCCAACAACTCGCCCATGATGCCATTCTCTGCATCGATCACGCGTTTCCATCTTGGTAATTGCTCTTTCTGGCCGCGCAATACTTTGCCACCAAAACGGAAGCTTTCTTCTTCAATAGCAGTATTCAGATAAGGTGCATAAGATGATATCAGCTTCCAGCGCAAATAGGCTTTCCAATCATCCACGCTAAAGGTTTTCAATGCTGTGCTCACCCCACGATAATATTCGGGCTGACCGACGATCACTGAATCCACCGAAGTGTATTCCAGTTTCCTGAACAGGTCCTTCCAGTCAATGCCCGGTGTCAGGCTGTTGAATTGCGCCAACGACATCTTGTTGTAGTTCTTATACGGATCGCGCAGGTTCTCCAGCTTGCGGCAGCTATCAGCCAGGAATTTCTCGATGCTATAAGCACTTTTCGCGCCTGCATCGGCATGCGCCTGGTCCCAGCCGGAGAGGGCCAGCATGGTGGGCAGGTACTTGGTAGTATAATCATTGCGGATACGCGTGGTGCGCGCATCGGTTTTAAAATAATAATCGCGGTTTGGCAGACCCAGGCCGCCCTGCCCCAGCTGCACCATCATTTTCGAGCTGTTCTTATCATCCTGCCCCACACGCGCACCAATGAAACTGCGTGTGCCGGTAGTTGTAAGCAAGGCAGCTGCATTTAAAATATCCTGCGCGTTCTTCGCCTGATCTATGACATTTAGCTGCTCCTGTAAAGGGGTGATGCCTGCTTTTTCAATGCCTGCGCTATCCAGCCCGGTATAATAAAAATCGCCTATTTTTTGCGTGGCCGAACCTGCCGGCGCATTAGCTTTCAGGGCATCGTCATTTATTTTCTTGAGGCGGTCGCGTATCTCCTCCTGCACCACATTACCAATCCCCCAGCTTGAATAGGCAGCCGGTATCGGATTCTTTTTTATCCATCCGCCATTGGCGTAACTAAAAAAATCGTCCCCCGGCTTGATGGTTGGGTCAAGGTTCTGAAAAACCGGGTCGTTTGCCGGCCCGGCAATTGTATAGGCGCACAAGGCAATCGCGGCGAATGCCATTATGTAAACGATCGGTTTTCGTATATTTTCTTTCATTGTCAATGGTTTATTAAGACAAACGTAACTAAAAAAGGCCCCTGAATATTCAAGAGCCTTATGTAAA
>Ga0157374_10001938_pt1 | contig 17360 bp, 12 predicted proteins | sample M25metaG_FD_115308 | JGI IMG/M metagenome (GOLD analysis project Ga0157374, IMG submission 115308) | Miscanthus rhizosphere microbial communities from Kellogg Biological Station, Michigan, USA - M2-5 metaG | ecosystem: Host-associated > Plants > Roots > Rhizosphere > Soil | place: USA: Michigan...
ATTCAGAAGCGTCTTGTCCGCGCCTGCGCCTCGCAGGGTCACGTTGCTCTTGTTGTTGAACAGAATGCCCGTGCTTCCCAGGTTGTAGGTTCCAGCATTCAGAACCACCACCCCGTTGGCGGGACAACTTGCGATCGCGGTGTTGATCTGTGCAGACGTCGCGCCCGGCGAGAAGGTAGCGCAAGTGGCCGTCCGGTTCGGAATCCCACCGATGACACCAGCGGTGGACCAGTCAATCGCCCGGCTGGAGTCTAGAATGGAAGACCATCCCTGAGCGAGTGACAAAGAAGAAAGACAAATCAAGACGACGGGGATAAGAAACAGATGTTTGCGATTCATTTACCTCTGGCCTCCGGGGGATTGGATCTGAGGCATCCTGATTAGAAGTTTACGCAACCTGATTGAACCAGCCCAGACACGAAAGTACAGGCCACCACACGAAGGTACATCGGTTTGGAGCCCATTTTCCGCGGATTTTTGTCGACTGGACATGGCTGGACGGTTAGCCGAAATGCTTGTACAACACACCACCGGCGGCCGACAGGCAGGCATCAGGCAGGTACGGCACGGCCTGCAGCAGCGAACTCGGCTTCCACCACGACCGGCCTGTTCTCTTCGCTGCCGGGCGCGACCGGTAGTACTTCAGCAGTCGGCGGCGGGCCCCCAACCGGTCCTTGAACGTCATCAAGCCTTGCTGATCCAGATCGGAACGCCCGAAATCAATTTGCTCATAACCCGCTTCTTTCGACTCCTCGACCAAATTCCAGAACAAGAGCGGCATCCCTCCCAGCTGATGAACCCGTTCATCCGAACACCCATACTTGTAGACAACCGAATTTCGATGACGCAATACGAGCACGGCCGCAATCGCGCGCCCGTCCTTCCGTGCAACCCTGATTTCTGCCATGCTCCCCGAAGCCTTTACCAGGTTTCGGAACCACGCCCGTGGCTGGGGAAGCATGTGATGTCGGCGCCGGGTCATCAGCAGCAGCCGATAAAATTCATCAAGCAGTGACACTGTGACGCCCGACTCGCATTGCAGTTTTTCCTTTTCCGCCCGCCGGATTTTCCGCTGGATCGAATCTTTGTGGAACGCTCGAAACAGACTCTCCGCGCTCGGAGAAAGGTCGAGCACGTGAAAGCAGTAGGCCCCGCTCTCGGTAAGTTCCGGTGCTGCAGAGAGGTTCGTCATGAGCGGCCGCACCTCAAAATACCGGCAGCCTTGCTCCTCGCAAACTGCGCGAAGACCGTCGGAGAAGTCCTTCTGGTCCGAACCCTCGCTCCACAAGAAATCGCAGTGGTCCGAAAATGGTAACGACACCAGCCGGGTGCCTGTTATCCAGCTCCTGACCTTACAAACCACTATCCCGTCTTGCAGCGAGCGATCCGCGGAAGCGCTGGTCAGCACCAGAGGTTCATAGCCATACGTTTTTGAAAGCGCTTCAAGCCAGGCCCGCTGGTGAAACACCGAGGCCTGCGGATGGCACGATACCAGCTCATCCCATCGGCGATCGAACAGCGGGCGAATGCAATGGACGCTCATCGGGGTACAGCCATCAAGCGCGCTGGGCATACACTGCGGACCGCTCGTCGGTCAGCGACTGGTCGTAGGCCTCTTCCGGTTCATACACCACCACATGACTGCCCTTCGAAGAGAAACGGAACGGAACACACAGCAGGTTTTTCAACCGCTCGCGCAAGGCCTTCCGGCGCTCCGGCGGAACGTAAAACAACATAAATCCACCGCCGCCGGCGCCCAACAACTTGCCTCCCAAGGCGCCCGCGCTCAGTCCAGCTTCGTACACTTCGTCGATGTTGGCGTTCGAGATCTTGTTAGTCAGCGATCGCTTGATCTGCCAGCTCTCGTTCATCAGCTTGCCGAAGTCATCGAGCGGAGCAGAGGAGCTCGCAACTACCCCCTCGGCCTCATCGACCAGCTGGCGCATGGTTTCCAGTTCCTTCCGCTTGTGCGGCGTGACTTTCAACTGTTCCTGTGCGACTTCGGAAGCGATCCGCGAGAAGCCCGTAAAAAATAGGGCCAAACTCTGTTGCAGATGCTCGAGCCGTTCCGGAGCCGTCAGCACGCGCGTCACTTCGATCGCTCCATTGGTCTGGAAGTTAATGCGATTGAATCCGCCGTAAGCCGCGCTGACCTGATCCTGCGATCCAACCGCTTCCTGAATGATGTCTTGTTCCACATGAATCGCATCGGCGGCAAGCGTGTGCTTGTCGCGCATTTGGTTCTTGAGCGCATAGAGTCCCAACAGCAGCCCGACGGTGAATGCGGAACTCGTCCCTAATCCCGTGCGCGCTGGAAGATCGGCAACGTGATGAATTTCCATGCCTTCCTTGAATCCCAGATGTTGCAGGCAGGCGCGAACCGACGGATGCTGGATTTCGTCATTTTGGACGACGTTCTCGATCCGCGAGTACGCCACCCGCGTGTGATATTCGAAGAAGGGCGGCAGGCGGCGGCATGTGATGTAACAAGACTTGTCAATCGTTGTGGCGAGCACGGCTCCGCCATGTTCCCGGTACCAAACGGGATAATCGGTTCCACCACCGAAAAATGAGATACGAAGCGGAGTGCTGGTAACGATCATTTGTGAGGATTTCCTAGGTAAGCGGCGGGGACGCCTGAATTTTTACAACGGATGCGGACTTTGTCGCTCGATACGAAACATCGTTCTATCCCAGGCACGAGTCAGCCTCGCCCTGAATTCGGGAAGCATGATCCTGGCTTTTTTCGCGAGCGGCCATCCAAATAGTGACCTGATCCACGTGTACTTCCACGACAACCAGGGCTCCTGCAACTTTCCGCCAAGCCCTTCCGCAATTGCCTCAGCTTTTGCTACCAGGTCCGGGCGCTCGGGATAGAAATTGATCAGCCAATTCTGCAAATACTGCACGCAGGCGGCACGCACCCTCTCGGTATCTTCGAGTGATCGGAGATATCCGATGTGCATCTCCATCGATTTCAATTGCGCAACCATCTTGCGTTCCGAGCTACCGATGTAACTCAGGCTACTTGCTCCCGGCTGGCGGTAGTAGACCTTTGCGCCCGGCACGAAGCGTACTCCCTCGCTTGCTAGAAGCACTCTGCAGAAATACTCGCCATCGTCGTCGCCCAGCAACTGCGTATTCCACGGCCCGGCGGCTTCGGTCAGCTGCCGGCTCACGAGCCATGTGGCGGTCTGCATGTGGAGGTTGAGCTCCATTTTCCTTTGTAGCCACTCCACCGGCGTCAAGTCACACCACAATGGAGTCGGCACAAATTCCGCCCGATAATACCGGTAAAGAAAGGGAGCCCATCCGGAAGAGAGCAGGATGCGGTCGCTCGATCCGTCGTTGCGCGCCTCCATTTGCCGCGAGATCTTGTCGGGCGACAACAGATCATCCGCATCGAGCCATTGAATGTACGCACCTGAACTTAACTGAAAGCACCGGTTGCGGGTCGCTGCCGCCCCCCGATTCTGTTGCGTATAAACGTGCACCTGGCTCGACTCAAAACGTCGCGCGATCGCCAGCGTCTGATCCTTTGATCCATCATCAACGATGACGATCTCTTTGTTTTCCCACGTCTGCGCAAGTGCCGAGCGCAGGGTTTGCTCGAACCAGGCCTGTGCGTTGTAGGCCGGGATGAGAATCGAGACCAGCGGCTTCAAGACTGCTCTCCCTTGAGTAACCGGGTGTAGACATTAACCGTCATTTCGCTAACCACGTCCCAGGAATTCCGGCTCAGCGCGTACTTCCGAATCTGACCACGCCGCGCGTTCAAACTCGTGTACATATCACTGGCGAAGTAGTCGCCGATGACTCTGGCGAGGTCCGCCGCGTCCTTTGTCTTGCACAGGAGCCCGGTGCTTCCCTCCGCAATTCCCTCGCTCATCGACCCGATATCGGTGGCAACGACGGGCAATCCGAAACTGTAGCCGAGGAATAGCACTCCGCTCTGAAACACTTCCGTGTAGGGAAGGATGAGCACGTCCGCCGCTTTGAAATAGATTTCCGTGTCCTCGTCAGGAATGAATTCGATCTTCTCAATGACGCTGCCCGGCCGAAAATCGCGTTGGATTCTTGCTCGAATCGAGGCCAGATACTCTTCCGCTCCGCCTTTTTCCTTGCCCGCAATCACCAGTGTGTACGTTTCATCTTTCGACACCAGCTTCTCGAACGCATCGACCAGGTATTCCAGGCCTTTGTAGGGACCGATCCGGCCAAAGAACAGCAGCACCTTCTGTTCAGGCCGAATCCCCAAGCAACTCTTTGCCGCGGCCGGAGTCAGTTCCGTATGTGGAACGGCATTGTTAATTCCAAATGGAATGACGGTTGCCTTGCTGGCAGGAACCCCAAAATCTGTCGCAAGTTCGCTCTTCATCTTCTCGGTGTGGACGAAAATATGGTCGGCGAGCCGGTACTGGATTCTGAGCGTGATCCGATTCAACAGAGAATCCTTCGAATCGCGTCTGGCCGCGTTCACGTTGTGCGCGGTGAATACAACTTTTTTTCCCAACATCTTGTAATAGAGCATCAGCAACGTGCGATCCAGCGTTTGAAAACGGTTGTTCCACAAAATGTGAAAAATCCCGGCTTGTGCGCCGGCGGCATATCGCAACAGCCGGGCGTAATACCGTGATATGCGCTCGACTTTTTCAAACAACGTTGCTTCGCCCTGATCGCCTCTTAGATTCAGAAACCTTGTGGTGGCGCTCGCGTGGAAGTCGGGACTGTCCACTTCATCGCTGCCCACGATGTCGAGCGCGATACCCCGAGCCATAAGCGCAGTCGCTAGCCCGTACACATACGGCTTATCAATACCTCCCGTGAGTAACGAGACTTCAAGCGACACCAGCGACGGTGACTTCGACGGCGGGGTGTCGCTTTTCTCAAGCTGCGGTGCGGAGAATTGAGTTTCCGTGATCAAGCAGGCGACCAGACTTTCGGTTCCTATCGGTAGACGTTTTCAGCTTGCGATTCTGACAAGTCAACTTGCGGTGTGATTACTTCCTCTCCAGTTGTTGCTATACGCGGAGCCCTGCGAACGATCGGCCGAGGCAGCGCCGTCGCTGCCAGCAGAAAACAGATCCATACAGGATTCAACAGCCGGAACCCCGCCTCTGTGAACGCGTAAATAATTCCGACCATGATAAAAGCGATCCGCAGCTTGGCTGCCTCCGGATCCCAGGCGAGCATACGCACGGCACTTCGGTAGCCCGCGATAATCACGATCGCCAGCAGGAACACTCCCACCCAGCCCAGGTTCAGATACACCTCGAGATATCCGTTGTGTGCCTCGTTCGGATGCCACCAGTGGATGGCCCATATCTTGTCCAGACGGTCGCCCATCCAGAAGCTCTCGAAACCGGTGCCGAGAAGCGGGTTGGTGTTAAGCGGAATGATTTCGTGCCAAAGTTCCGTACGTCCGGTAAGAGTCGGGTCCCGTCCAAGAGTCTTCACCAGGCCAATGTCAGGGAGGAACAAAGCGGTAAATGCGAGGCAAACCGCGCCCACCGCATACACATGCACCAATGTTCGCTTACGCGCAAACTTGCGGAAACTGGTCGCCACGATCAATCCGCTCGCCAGCGCAAACGATGCAAACGAACTCATCGAGTTGGCTCTCGCGAAAAGCCAGAAGACCATCAGCAACATCGCACCATGCGCGGCAAGCTTGCGCTTGTTGCGAAACTTTTTATCCAGCCGGAGTTGCTGAATGATCATCCACAGAAAGCCTAGGCCGAACAACAGGCAAATAACGCCCAGCATGTTCTTATCGCCGGTCACCCCGACAAAAACCATTCTTCCATCCTGCGGTTTCCACTCCCGTCCAAGATACGGGTAGTACTGAATCAACAGGACCGATAGCGGAATCAACAGGAACGCGGTTCTCGCCAGAAACCGCTTCACAGCTGCCGTTCGATTGGTCTCGGTCACGATGATCATGACCATGACGATATCGCCGACGGCTTTAATCCATCGTTTGAAAGCGATATCCGGAAAGTCGGACCAAATCACACTGATCAGGCAATAACCGAAGAACACCAGAAGCGGCCCGTTCACTCGCAACAGCGCGATGACTCTCTGCTTTCTCTGGAACAGCACCACCAGGCCAATGCCGAGCAGCACCAAGAAAATGTTGCGCTGGATCGGATTTCCATCCACCTGGTCGGCCGCGCTGCGATAGTTGGCCTGCAACCACCTGGAGGCGGCAACCGCCAGCATCATCCAGATGACTGGAAGCCATACCGCTTTCGACACCTTCTCCTTCGGATCGCGGTCGAATACATAAAGGCCGATGATCCCAGCGATAAAGATGGCGGTTGCAACTATTGGAGGCGTAAACCCCTCCCGGCGTCAGAAGACAATTGCGGCGCCCGGTCATCAAAGAACAATCGATGCAGATGTTCCAAAGTGAGCAGCTTGTGAATCTGGCTGGTGTGGTTCTGCGTCCCTCGAGTGTGGCCTTCGACCATCGCCTGGACACCGCGACGATCCAAGTAGGGGCGTGCCAGCGTCCGCGAATCAAGCAGGATTTCGCGCACATACGACGCAAGCTGGTCGCGATACCAGATCCGGTAATGCGACAGCTTGTGGCGTCCCAAAAATAGTCGTTCGAGGTGCAACGGCGCCAGATGGCGGTCGATGCGAGCGAGCCACTGCGGCATTCCGTAATCGTACGCGTATTCGGCTCTTACCGAAAACTCGAGCAGACGCCGCATTGCGCCCGCCGTCAGCCGGTTCGAGTTCCCATTCACTCCGCGGTCCGTCCGAATCGCGCCAAGCTGGGCGTCCCCCTCGTGAATTAATCGTAGTCGCACATCGCCCGCAGATTGTTCAGGCCGAGGCGACCGGTAGACGGTTCGCACAAAGTCATTGTCCAGATAAGGCGAGCGCACATTCAGCTGCGTCTGTTCGAGCGACAGGATGCCGTAGTGGTACCAGGGCGACTGGCGGAACGCCGCAAACGTCACTGGATTCTCATGCCGGAAGCGTTCGTACGTTTGGCCGGCCTGATCAATGTGCTTGCGGAAGTCTTCGCAATACAGCCCAGATCCCACCTGCGCAGGACTGAGCATCACGTCATGCCGGATAATCTCACTGCCATAGGTCCCGACAACTTTCACCGGCGCGATCTGGCGCGCTTGCTCGCTGACGTACAGATCCGAGGCGCGATACAAATCGACGCCTCCCTCGGTCAGGAAAACGCTCCGCTCCGCATAGCGCGGAAACTCCGCAAGAAACTCGTCGCCGACAGTAATTACCTGGTGCGACTGCCCGCACAAGGTGGCAATCTTGCGCGCGATCCGAACATCTTCCGTGTCCCGCCTTGTGCCACCGAAGGTGTAGCACGGGAGCGATCCGGGCGGCGATTTGTGCCAGGCCATGATCGCTCGCGTATCGAGCCCCCCGGTCAGTGTCATCCCGAGCGGCTGGCGGCTCGTGAAATAGCGCGGCAGATTCTGCACAAAGACGTCACGCAATTCCCGGTAATACGCTTCGGCTTCGAGCGGCTCCTGTTGCTCCCACTGGATGGGCTGGAAGTAGGATGTCTTATTTTCCAGCAAGCCGTTGCGGAAGACCCATTTGGAGCCGCCCGGAACGGCGCGTACGCCTGCGAAAATCGTCCGATCCTCAAGCACGCAGCTGTAAGCGACAAACTCTCCTAGGCTCTTTGTGTCAGGCACTCGCAACTCAGGACGAACCGCCAGAATCGCTTTCGCCTCAGCTGCGAAGTAGAACGCATCTTTCGATTCGCTGTAATACAACCGGTGCATACCGTAGCGATCGTTGAAAAGCGTGACCGTTCCCTGGCGCTGATCGACGACGAGCCCATGAAACATTCCGTTCAGGCCGAACGGGAAATTCGGGCCGTCCTCATACAGATGAACGAGGTAAGAAGCATCCCCGGACTCGAGCGAGTGCCCGCGCGCCTTCAGTTGTTGCGACGTCGCCGGGTCTGGATATTCCTGGCCGGCAAACAACAATGCAACATCTCCCTTTTCGTTGCGCAGAGGCATTCCGTCCGCGAACGAGCCGGATTGGGCAATCCACCCGGCATAGACTCCGGACCTCTCATCGATGTAGGTTCCCGTCGAATAAAAAGACTCGTGGCACAGGGAGGCAACCATCTTGCGGAGCTCTCGCTCGGCCTGCTCGCGCGGAGCTTTCGTGATTAGACCTACAAGGCCTGGCATGGTCTGAACAGCGTTAGGAAGTTCCAGCAGACGATGGAAGCCGGCGCATGTACCATGACGCCCGCCAGTCGCGTAGTTTCGCCATGACCGGCTCTGGAAACCGTTCTACTAATCTGTGATGAAGTCCCAGGCGAAGAGCCAGCCGTCCAAACGAGGTCAAGGGCACGTAATAGCGAGGCACATCGACGCGCTTGAAGCCGTTGACTTCCTTGAAGTGACTAAGGCTGTCGCTTTGCTTCTTGCCGTAAGTAAAATTTTCGTAAACGAGAAATGGAATTTTTCGCTCTGCGCACGACCGCACCGCTTGCGCCACCAATGCATTCGTCGGAGCCTTGTCGCGGTGTTCGATCATCGACAGGATGTGGATCGCGCAGGCGTGATTCCCCGTTTCATCGATGACCAGCTTGATGAAACCGATCATCCGGCCTTCGAGAAACGCGCCCAGGAAGACGCTCCGGTCAAGAAATGTTCCGGCGTACTCGCGCGCCCCTTCCAGCGTCATTCCGTAATGAGGAAAGCGGCGCCCCTGGCGGACGGGTGTCTCGTTATAGATTTCGCAGATCCCCTTCAAAAGGTCGTCATCGAACGGCACTTCCTTGAGGACCACGCCCTTCTTCTCCGCTTGGCGCGCGCGGTTGCGCGCTTCGGACCGCAACTGCTTCCACCACTGCTCAAACGATGAAACCGCGATCACTGCAAAATTGTCCAGCTCCATCGGATACGAGTACCGCGGCGAAGCATCCGGAATTCTTTGCAGAAAGGTAAACAGGTCGATCCGCTTGTCCTGCTTGCACAGGGCGGCAATCATAGCTTCGGGATCGTCCGGAAACGTGAATTTCTCCCCATCGAGCGAGGCGATGCGGAGCAGCCGTCCCTGCACTTTAATGTCTCTGCCACAAACGCTGATAAAAGAACGGCTCACTATAATTCTCCGATCAAAACCTCAACGGCTGGCAGGCGAAGGCCGTCCGCTGAACAAAGCCTTCAGCCGCTGCATTTGTTCACGTCGGCAAAATTGCACCATCTCAGGCGGAACAGGCCGCTGGACACGCCTCACCATCGACCAGAAATATCCCAAACCTGTCAGCAACCCGCCCACTACGAGGGGCTTCTTGGTCATTTGGTAAACGGTGCGAAATAGTTCCCACACGGGCGACGTGCCAACGGAGTAATCCTTGCCACCATCGCGAAACTTTGATTTCAGCCAGCCCTGCTGCGCGGTGCCGGTCGGACGATGGTGCAGGTAGAACTTCTCAGTGTAAGTTCGAGTTTTCCAGCCATGCATTCGGGCGGCGATATCCGCGATACGGTCGATAGCTCCGCCTTTTACCGGCAGGTAGCCACCCATCTGGTCAAAACAGGCGCGACGGAACACCTGGCAAGGTCCCGTCACATGCTCCTGGCTTACATATCTGTAATCGTAGGGTTCGTTCAGTGGGTCTTGGTAGGGCGTACCCACCAGGCCCAACTGCGGATCGTCAGCAAGTTTTCTCAGCAGAAATGGGAAGTAGTCTTCGTCAAAGGAAACGTCCGCATCGAGATTGCCAATTACTTCATAGTTAAGTGCGGCGACGCGTTCGCGTCCTGCGTTCACGGCCTTGACCTTACCCGTGAAGTCGCGCTGCGCCCGCGCCGGCATTGCAATCAATTCAATCCATTCGTGCTGTGCCGCATGCTTGCGCACGATCTCATCGGTGGCATCGGTCGAGCCATCACTCACAATAATCCAACGAAGCGGCCGCACGGTCTGCGCGACGACCGACGCGATGGTTTTCTCGATGAACGCGGCCTCGTTGCGGGCGGGTGTCACGAGCACATAGCCGGGAAGTTCGCTGGACACGATTCCTCTTACGAGACCGCTCGCAAATCCGGTGGACTGGTTTCACAGGCGCGCAGCGTCGAGCCTGTCGGCGCGCTTCGCCCCCGTACCGCCGATACCACTGCGCTTAACACTCGATTCGTGTCGACGTAGTTATCGCGGAATTCAGAAAGAAGGCGACGAATATGTACTTTCACCTGGTAGATCTCATTTCCCTGCCATATTGCCGGGGAATTGGAACTCGCGGGTAGAATCTCGATGTCTGCCGACTGTCCGGGCTCAAGGGTCAGCGTGATTCGCAAAGTATTGTCATCACGAGTGCATAAATGGCTTTTGCCGTTGACCCTCACCGACGACTCAGGGGCATCCTTCCTTCGGTGCTGAAAAAATACGAAGTCTCGCGCTCGAGCCTCGCGATTGGTCCACCGAAAATGGCTGGTATAAAAACGAACTTGAATTTCGCCCGTCGGCACACTCCGTGACAGGCATGTTGCCGAGCAGGTTGCTCCAAGGCCTCGCCAGACTAGGCGTTCGTCGAGCCGGTTCAGGCCGTCAACAAAGCTTTGCAGTTTACTGTAGCCGTCGCGAAAATAGCCGTGATGCTCGACCACCAGCACGGGCTTGCCCATGAAAAGATCGAAAGCGAACTCCGCCAGGTTCCGTGGATAGCGCCGCGCAAATAGAGGAAAATCCTCGAATTTCGTTACAGCCACATTGAGAAACTCTCTGAGCGTCAGCGTAGACGGCTCGCTTGAAGGAAAAACATCGCTGTTGACGGCGGCCAAATACCCAGCGGCTTTTAAGGCGCCCAAGGCCTCCACCGAAAACAAGCCTTGCGGAAACACCATGACCTCGTCGAACTGCACTCCAAATCCGTCGCGGTGTGCCCGCATCCTTTTTAACGCCAGTGTCGCTTTCGCACGCATCAGGTCCGAATCAGACGACGCAAATTCTCCGCGCGTGTGATCGCAGCCATGGATGCACAAATACGGCTGTCCGGTCGCCGCAACCAGTTCGGCAACCGTGCGATTCGACCGGCGATGGTTCCACGGGATAAACGCAATGCAGACACAGAATTTCCTGTGTCGCATGATCTCAACCAGCTGCCGGTGCTGCAGAAATCCGTAACGCTCGGTGAGCCGCGGATCGTCGACAATGAAGCAGGCGCTCGGCTCCGGATTGTGCCAGAGCCTTGTCCCAAGAGAGGCGCGTAGAAACATTGCCAGCGGAATCAGAGTCGAAAACCACTCGAGCGGACTCTTGCTTTGCGTCAAAATCTCGTCAAGATCGGCCAGTTCAGCGGCAGCACACAAGTAAACCTGCGACTCGCCGTTGCGTACCCGCACAAAAAAAGGCTCGGAATCCGATTGAATCAGATCTTCCACGGGACAGCGGGAATTACCCCTGGCGAAAGAACTGTGATTGACAGGTCCTGAAGAAATCGACAGGCCTGAGAAAGGTCCGCAAATCTCACGCTGGTTATGGGCAACTTCGAACACAACCGCGCCCATTTCGGCTGGACGAATTCCAACCACGGCGCCTTCCGACAGAGATTGTGCGATTGCCCCGTGGCGCTCGGTCGCCTCAAAGCCAAAAACAAACACGTTCCGCGCGCCGCCAATCACCGATTGAATCGCGGCGTCCGGCGTCCCTGTGTCGGCACCTTGCGCGAGCGTTTCCGCATCCACCACCAGGCACGTACACCCATGCCGCAATTCGTCAGCTGTATCTCCGCTCGCGCCACCCTTCGCGTCCCCGAGCGCAACCATCTTGGTTTCTGCGCCCAGAAATTCGGCGATTTTCTGCGCACGGCGGTCCGCAGCCGTTGTCGGATGCGAACTCAACACGATGACATCTGTCGCCTGATGCATCAGGACTTCACACCTTCCGCTGAAGCCTGCTGCCGGTTCTCGTCAGGCAACCGGCCAGCAATCAGCTCTCCGACGAGCGTAAGGTATCGGGCTTTCATTACGTCCCAGCGAATCGGCTCGTATTCTTCCTTCGCTTTCCTCACCAGACGATCGCGCAAAGCCGGATCGTGATAGAGGCGAACCATCTGCGCGGCCAGCGCCGCGGGATCGTTCGGCTCCGCATACGCCAACGCTTCCTCGCTGAAGTAATAGCGGATCGCCTTAAGTCGGGAAACCAGTACGGTCTTGCCGGCGATGATGAATTCCGGCAACTTGTTAGGAAATGCGAAATCCAGAAACACGTCGCGACGAATCGGCAGAATGCCCACATCACAACGGCTTAACCACGAAGGAATTTCCGCGGCTGGGACTTGCCCGACCAGCTTCACTTTGTCCGACAGCCCTCGAGCCTGCGCTAAGTCGCTGAGTTGGTGTCGTTCCGAACCTGAGCCGAGTATCCAAAGCTCGGCGCCCGGCATCTCCTGGTGCGAGAGGGCCAATGCCTCGACGGCAATGTCGAGGCCGTAGATGCTCGTCAGCGTGCCGTGATAAACCATCACAAATTTTTTTGGGTCGTGCTCCGCCGCGGCCACGCTCTGCGGGCTCGCCGCAAATCGCGCTTCATCTACCGCATTCATCACGACCGTCGATTTCGAGCGGTCCAGACCGCGGCTGACCAGCAGATCTTCAATGGGCGTGTTGATGGTCAGGACACGATCGGCAAACCGGACGCTGATTTTTTCAAGGAACGTGACCAGCCGGATCGAGAAGGCGTTTGTCCCAATCCCGTATTTCGACATGTAGAACTCGGGAGTGATCTCATGCAAATCGAGAATCAGCCGCGCGCCCATCATCCTTGCCAGAACCGGCGCAAAAACAAGAAAATCGGGCAGCGAGTTGACATCGATCACTGCGTACCTTCTGCTCAGCATGGCCACAGGCACGCGAAAAAATGTCCACCAGAAAAACGTGAAGTACTCGAAGAAGTAGCGGAACAACGAACCGCGCTTCTTACCGAGCGAAACTGTGTGAACGTTCACCCCATTCAGGGTGTACGCCTTGTCGCCGTTTTCGGGACGTAATGCAAACACGTCGACCGAATAGCCGGCCGCAACCAAAGCTTCCGCTTTGCGCCGCACTCGCGGATCAAAATCGTAGACATTCTGAACAACCAGGGCGATCGAGTTCATGAGGAACAAGGGGACGCTTCCGGAGGCCTTGAGCGGAATTCAGTCGTTTGCCACTCCGCCCCGTCAGCCGAAATGCCGTCCCAGGGCATGTCTACGAAAGCGCGCGCCGCAGTCGCGGAAACGTTCCACGATGCGGAGTAAAAACGAACATTGAGGGGAGGAACGATCTTCTCGCCTTCGTACAGCACGCGAGACGTTGGGCCCTCGGAAGACTGGGCCCGCTCGAATCGCACTTGGCGTCGCTTTTCAAACCATCCAACGGCCTGCGATCCCGAAGCGAACCACGCGTTCAGCGTTTTCAATTGCGCGATGAGCCGGCGATAAAACCCTCCCCAGAACCGTTCGGGGGCGTGGCTGCGATCGTGCCACAACAACGTCAGCACGCCGCCCAACCGGATCGCGGCATCAATCAGCGGCTGGCAGCGCTGCTCCGCCTGCTGTTCTGAAAGATCAAGCTTGTCGGGAAAAAAGAGCGCGCCATCCTGGATGTGGAGCGGCAGCTCAAGAAGCTTTTCCGTGCCGAGCGGACGAAAGACCTGGCCTGTCCCGGCCCGGTAACCTACCGTGTCGTTGTAGCCGAACGTCGAATCGTAGTAATAGCCCGCGTCTTCCAGCACTCGCGGAGTCGTCGCATCTCGCAACAGCCAGTGCATGCGTATGCCAATGCTCAATGCACCAGTCACTGCCCGTGTTCTTCCCAGTTCTTCGCGTCCCTTATTGGAATCGTGCCACGAATCGATCCCGTGTACCCCCAACTCACAATCGTGAGCGAGAAGCCTTGAAGTCGACTCCTTCAAATCCCCAATATCGTAGGCAGTGGCGCGGCGCGATGCATTCGGGGAATCAACTTTGCTTCCCGCTCGGCGCTTGAAGGGAATCAGAAAATATGTCGCCGGTAGATCCTTTTCCGTTTCGAGATACCAGTCAAAGGGCTCCCAGAAATCCCGCGCCCATCCGGCAAAGACGAAAGGCAGCGACGCGACCGCCTTCCAGTTCTCGATCACCTGCCCGAACGTGAGTCGCCGGCGCAGAAAATTTCGCAACGATCCAACCACGGCTCGGTAACCAAAACCGAACATGGAGTGATCAAAGAAATGATCCCGCATCCCCACGAAATCAATATCGTGGGTCAGGCACACGACGAAGCGGTATCCGGCCGGAGTGGCCGGGATCTCGAGCAATGATTGCCCTGCCTCGAGAATCCACGCGCGCAGCTGCTCGATGTGGATATCGAGTGTAGGAATTTCCGCATTCTCTACGGGCTGTCCGCTGGTAAGAAGAAATGCCGTCTCTTCGAACAAGTCGTAGCCGAGCCGGATCGTAATTGAATCCGGTTTCTCGATCCTAAGCCCCGCAGGAAGTGTTCCCCGCATCACGCACGGCACGCCAGCGCTGGCCGGCTCGAACGTAAGCGTTTTCCCGTAAGTTGGAAAGCTGGTATCGGACGCGAATAACTTCCCGTCCTCCCAGACTTGCCCGCCTACCACTCCAAGATTGCGATCTATATTCTTGGCGGTCGCTCCGTAGAGCAGGAGCAGCCCCGTCTTCACTTCAGGAATTTCTTCGGCGGTCGCAATCACGACGTCATACGCTTGCCCGGGACGATAAAACTCCCATGGAGTTTTGAAGAGCTGAAAGAACTCTTCAACCACCACTTGCTGGGTGGGCTTCGCGATGACGCCGATCAACTTCTACTGTCTCCCTGCCTGGGTCTGCGCGCCCGCCATGGCTGGCGCGGCCTTATCGAAAAATTCACGCAGACTATCCACCACATAGTGGGCCTGCGCCTCGCTCAGTTCCGGGTGGACGGGCAGCGCCAGCGTCTGCTTTGCGGCCGCTTCACTTTCGGGAAAGTCTCCGCTCTTGCAGCCGAGATACGCAAAGCATTCCTGCAGGTGCAGCGGCACCGGATAGTAAACTTCGGTCCCGATTCCCTTCTTCTGGAGATGGGCCTGAAGCTCGTTGCGACCGCTGACGCGAATGACGTACTGGTTGAAAATGTGCCGGTCCGCGACCACAGCCGGAGTCGTAACCGGAATTCCGGCCTCTTTGATCATCTTGTCGTAGCGCTGGGCGTTACGCTGCCGCGCCGCGGTCCAATCATCCAGATGAGGCAGCTTCGCCGACACGACGGCAGCTTGCAGCGCATCGAGACGGAAATTGCCGCCCACAATTTTGTGATAGTACTTCGGCTTGGCGCCATGAGCGCGCAGGCAGCGCAGCTTTTCAGCCCGGGCAGCATCGTTGGTCACGATCATTCCGCCGTCGCCCGCTCCGCCCAGGTTCTTGGACGGGAAAAACGAGAAGCACCCATAATGGCCGATCGAGCCGGCCCGCCGCCCCTTGTCCTCGGCGCCGATGGCCTGCGCAGCATCCTCTATCACAATGAGTTTGTGCCGTTCCGCAATGCGCATCACGGCGTCCATATCCGCCATCTGCCCGTAGAGGTGCACGGGAATCATCACGCGCGTCTTGCTCGTTACCTTCGCTTCGATCTGATCGACGTCGATGTTGTAGGTCTTCGGATCGATGTCGACAAACACGGGCGTCGCGCCCAGCCGTGAAACCGCGCCCGCTGTCGCGAAAAACGTGTAAGGAGTCGTGATGACTTCGTCGCCCGGCCCAATATCGTCGGCCATCAGGCACGCCAGCAAGGCGTCACTGCCGGAGGAGACGCCAATCGCGTGCGCGCAGTTCGAGTAGGCCGCAATCGCCTTTTCCAGTTGCTCAACCTTGGGCCCGAGAATGAAATGCTGCGACTCGAGAACCTCCGCGATCGACTTATCTATCTCGGACTTCAGTGATGCGTACTGGGCCTTAAGATCGAGTAACGGTACATTCATAATTGGATTCCTCTTTTAATTGCTTATATGACTTCTTGCCAACACTCAACTCTGCCGGCAGCGCCGCTTCTTCGTCGAGATCGAGGCAGCGCAGAACTCCCGGCTCCACTTCCTTATAGCGGTAACCGGATTCCGGACACCGCATGATCCCTTCTGCATCCGGCGATCCCAGCCTGTGGCCGTGACGGCTCATCCAGCCTGCCTGGTGCGCGGGATTTCCGATCATCAGGGCAAAGTCCGGCACATTCTTGGTCACCACCGAACCCGCACCGACAAAGGCATACCGGCCGATGGTCTTGCCGCACACGATCGTCGCATTCGCGCCGATCGAGCATCCTCGGCGCAGCAGCGTCGTCTCATACAGCGAATGGCGGTTTACCTGGGAACGCGGATTGCTGACGTTGGTCAGCACGCACGACGGCCCAAGAAATACATCATCTTCGATCGTCGTCCCCGTATAGACGGAAACGTTGTTCTGAATCTTGACGTTGTTTCCTATGACAGTTCCGCCATCGACGTTCACGTTTTGCCCGATGATGACTTTTTCACCAATGCGTGCGCCCTTCATCACGTGCGCGAAGTGCCAAACTTTTGTCCCCGCGCCGATGATCGCGCCCTCATCGACGTAGGCGGACTCGTGCACGAAATACGAAAGCGATTTCTTCTCCGCCACGCTCGGCGCTTGTTCGAGACCGACCGCGCCATTGCCGATCGCACGCTGGCAGGCATCAAGCACCCGCAATACGCGAAGCCCCTCGGCGCCGTCGCTGACCGGAGCGGTCCGCGACTGGATGCAATCGAGAAAGTGCTGGCACTCGGCACGCAGCGGTTCTTTTTCCTCAAGCGTTACCACCTCCGCCGCCGCTTTCACGGCGGTGGGAATCCGGTTTTTCCACTCGACCCGGTGCGGGTAAAGCACCAGCTTGTGGTCCGCCGTGTCGTCGAACACAGCCATCTTTTCGGATCCGACGACAACGAGTTTCTGTTCTTTCACGGGATGAAGCCAGCTCACAAAAATATGAGCTTGCACTCCGCTCGGAAAATCGAAGTGGCTGAGCGTCACATCGGCCACGTTGTGACTGAGCCACGCTCCGCCCTGGCAGGACACCCGCGTCGGCATTTCGTTCAGCAATGACAGCATGACCGAGATATCGTGCGGAGCGAAGCTCCACAAGATGTTTTCTTCTGTGCGGATCTTCCCGATGTTGAGCCGGTTGGAGTAGAGATAATTAATTTTTCCAAGAGCGCCGTCGCGAATCAGTTGCTGCAATTTCAAAATGGCCGGGTGGTACCGCAGGATATGGCCTACCATCAAAATGCGGCCCTTCGCGCTGGCAAGCCGAACCAGTTCCTCGCCGTGTTTCACGTCAATGGCTAGCGGCTTTTCGACCAGAACATCCTTG
>Ga0157374_10001939_pt1 | contig 17348 bp, 15 predicted proteins | sample M25metaG_FD_115308 | JGI IMG/M metagenome (GOLD analysis project Ga0157374, IMG submission 115308) | Miscanthus rhizosphere microbial communities from Kellogg Biological Station, Michigan, USA - M2-5 metaG | ecosystem: Host-associated > Plants > Roots > Rhizosphere > Soil | place: USA: Michigan...
CTTTAATCTTTTTATTTCTGAATTAAAACGATTGAACCATTATGACCCGGAACAGAACCACTGATCAATATGTAGTTCTTATCCGGAAATATTTTAACCACTTTAAGGTTCTTCAATTTTACCCGGTCAGTACCCAAGCGACCGGCCATGCGAACACCCTTCATTACGCGGCTTGCATCCGATGAGTTCCCTAATGATCCGGGAGCTCTTGAACGATCATGCTGACCATGCGACTGGCCGCCAACGCCATGAAACCCGTGGCGTTTTACCACGCCCTGGAAACCTTTACCCTTGGTGGTACCGATCACGTCAACCTGGTCGCCTTCAGCGAAAATGTCAACTGTAACGGTTTCACCAATATTTTTTTCAACAGAAAAATCGCGGAATTCTTTTACGAACTTTTTGGGAGAAGTGCTTGACTTTGCGAAATGATTTGTTTCAGATTTGTTGGAGTGCTTTTCATTCTTGTCTCCAAACGCAAGCTGGAGGGCATTATAGCCATCGCTGTCTTTTGTTCTTACCTGCGTAACCACACAGGGACCTGCCTCGATAATGGTGCAGGCGGTTTGCTTGCCCGTAGGATCGAAGATGCTGGTCATCCCAATTTTTTTTCCAATAATACCTTTCATGTTTGTACAATTTATGCCTGCAGGATTATTGGGACAACCTTGTACTTCCCGATAAATCGGGAGGTTTCAATCCCCGTTTGCCACCGACCTTTTCCTTTTTTTCGGAAGTACCGGCAGTAAACAAACCCTGAATGGCTTGTTTTTATTTACTGCGGATTTATAGGATTCTATCTGATTTCACCGATAATCCCTATCCCGCATTACTCTCCAGAGCTCTTTTTTCCTTCGCTAAAGCGAAAGATTGAGAGATGGACCTCTAATTAATTTATAAGAACTAAAAATTCCGCGAAATCCTTTAAGAAATCCGCGGAATCAGTACTACGCTTTAATTTCAACTTCCACACCACTGGGCAGATCCAGTTTACTCAGAGCATCCACGGTGCGTGAAGAAGAGGTATAGATATCCAGCAGGCGCTTGTGCGTAGCCAACTGGAATTGCTCACGACTCTTCTTGTTTACATGTGGCGAACGAAGCACAGTGAATATTTTTTTACGTGTTGGCAAAGGAATGGGTCCTGTTACCACGGCACCGGTGCTGCGCACGGTCTTCACGATCTTTTCAGCAGATTTGTCTACCAGGTTATGATCGTAAGACTGTAATTTGATTCTGATTCTCTGCGACATGTGTGAAATTTCCCATTTGAATTTGGGAGCGCAAAGATAAGAGGACGATCTTAAACAGACAAAGATTTAAGACTGAATTTTGAAACATTCTTTTTTCATGCCTCCCCTTGATCCTGACCATTTGTACCGAGCCTTAGCCTGATTTTTTGATCTGCAAAGCGAGGGCAGCAAAGCCTCCTAATTCAACATGCTCAACACGGAGGTGATGGACGCCTTGATTCAAGGTCAATTTGATGGTCTTATGAGGAGATTCATCGAATTTGTAATTTGATGGATTCCATTCGTTAATCACAAGTTTGTTGTCGACATAAAGTCTGACCGCATCATCCCATGTCATTCCAAATTCATAGTCCCCTTGTTGAAATTCACCGCTTCCCTCTGCCATGGTAATGAATTGAGAGATTAGCCCGGTATCGGTTTTTATTCCACCCCACCATGCGTAAACCAATTTTTCAGCTTTTTCTGTTTTCACCGGGATCATTCTCACATTTGGCGCAAACAATTCGCCCGTAGTTAATGGATTATAAGCGGAGGTATCCAGTTTAAACCAATTTACTGTCCAATCGACCGGCTGAAAGAATTTGATGAATGAAAAAACATACGATTTTCCTTTTGCCATTGTGTGTCCCATTGGAGTTGTTATCTCATCCCCAGCATATTCAAGGCGAATGCTAATATCTGTTCCTTCGCCTCTCACCTTTCTTGAAGTGATGGTGGCGGGGAATGTGCCGGATTTTGCCGAAAGGCTATCGATACCTTCATATGATTTGATGTGCCATTTGCCGGCAGGGCCTTTGATTACAAATTGCATGATGCCGGAGGTATCGGTAGGATTTGTATTCCAGATAATAGGAGACCGAAAATCATAAGGCCCCCACTCAGTCATTAAAATATTTTTTCTACCGGCCAGTTTTCCCATTCCTTTAAATGGGTCCCTCGGATCTTCGATGCCAGGACCTGTGATAACGGAATCAACGGAAAATTTATCCATCAGTATTTCATCTCTGGTACTATCCAGATTAGTGACCGTCGAATCAAATTTTAAAAACTGGCCTGCATTCGAAACATAGTCCCCAAAAATTTTCACAGAATCAGTTCTCACAATATCAACAGCAATTTTGTTGTCATTGTAGCTATTCGCTACCAGTTTATAATCCTTGCTCCTGGTATCTCGAAGCTTTTCATAGCCCCACCCGATAGCCATTGGGTCAGCAGGTTGTTCTTTTCTTGCCCAAAGCTTAATCGCCGTTTTATCCCTGAAAAATAGGTTATGATGAATGTCGTTTTCCTGTCCGTGTTCAATGGCTATGGCAACATTATTGTTCCTGAATTGATTATTTGCCATTTCAGTACTGTAACTGTATCCGCCCCATATTCCGTTATCACATTCAAAAACGCGATTGTTTAAAATTTTATTGCGGCTGAACGTGGCTTCTATACCATTTGTCGTAGCATACGAAAAATCGTTGCCGAAAATAATATTATCGTTGCAACCTCCCTGTCCACTGTCCATCGTTGATTGACCTGCCCACAAGAAAAAACCATCTCCACTATGCGTCACAGAGTTTTTATAAAATAAATTATTGTTGCTTTGTTCATATACCAAAATTCCCGCGCTGTCCTGCCCGCGATTATATACTCCGTCACTATAGCCACGGACATTGAAATCAAGTTTATTATAAGCTACATCATTGTAGCTGCAGCGGTACATTCCGATGCCAATCCCTGAGTTAAACGAAAAATCATTGTTCACAATCAGCCCATCATTGCAATTTGTCATCATCAATGCGTTTTGCCCCCCCGTTACCTTGCAATTACGAATGATAGACATGTTACAATTCCTGAGATAAATCGCCGCGCCATAACGAAGCCACTCATCATTCTCGTTGCGATGATAGCTCATCCAGTCTGACATATCCTCGTCTTCCTGCGTGCTGTTAAGGCGCTGACGATAATTATAACTGAAATCGCAATTCTCTAGTGTAAGACTGGGTACGTCCCTGGCTAGTAAAGCCACCTTGTACCCTCTCACCTTTAAATTCTTTATGGTAACATTCGCGCTATGACTGGTGATGACAATGGCAATACCATAAAATTCGTTGGGGTTTCCTTTTAAATTACTGCCTTGCAATGTTGCATTATTAAAGTCAACAGTTACCCTATATCCTTCGACCAATATAATCGGCTCTTCAGAATTTTGATCAGCATCGAATTTATAAACCGCCTTTTTGATCTTTGTGTCTGAGGTGATCACGAGTCCTTTTTTTAACACTTTTTCTGTAGAAGCGGATTTATGAACCTGGGCGTTTAATGCAACTGATGTAATGATCAATAGCAAGCCTGGCAGTATTTTTTTATTCATGGCTTTTATGTTTACTTGCACGGATTATTCACCGCTAAATTTAGCTACCCAATTTGAATTTTTGAAACAGAATGGTAGAAGCCACTGAAAAAAAAGAATCAAAACTTAGCAAGTACCTGAAATTGCTGTTGAAAATTGGAGTGACAATAGTTTGCTTCTGGTATATTTCAAAAAAGATAGATTTTAACGGCGCCAAGAATGCCTTTCTAAAAGCGAACTGGTTGTGGCTCTCTCTGGCAGTGATTCTCCTGATGCTGTCAAAACTCTTCTCCGCCTTTCGACTGAATATCTATTTCCGGAATATCCAGATTCATCTGCCCGAGTGGAGAAACATAAAGCTCTACTGGTTGGGAATGTTCTATAACCTCTTTCTTCCTGGCTCAATCAGCGGAGATGCCTACAAAGTTGTTTTGCTAAAGAAGAAGTATGATTCATCATATAAGAAAACATCGGCAGCTGTTCTATTGGATCGATTTAGCGGCCTGCTTGCGCTTGGCCTGATTCTGTCGGCTTATGGAGTAATTGCACTTGACAAGACTCTATACGACGTAATCCTGGTCATTGGTTCTGTGGCAGCGACAATCTCCTTGTACCTGGTCGTACGTTTTTATTTCCAAGATTTTCTTCCTGGCTTTTGGTCAACATTTATCTGGGGATTAATCGTTCAACTGACCCAGGTTATCTGCGTTTATTGCATTTTGCTATCCCTCGGGTTGCCCGTTGATCGGCCCCAATGGATCTTCATTTTTTTAGTTGCCGCGGTCATCGCCGTATTTCCTGTTTCTCTAGGAGGAGGTTTGGGAACAAGAGAAGTTGTATTCGTTGAGGGTGCTAAGTATTTTCATCTCGATCCCCAGGCAGCTCTCGTCATCAGTCTGCTTTTTTACTTATCCACCGTCATTGCGTCTGTCTGGGGGTTGTATTTTGTTTTTAACAATCCACTGAAAGAGGGCTAAAAAAAAGGCCAGCTTTACGCTGGCCTACAGATTTTCATAGATGAATTTTTTTACACGGTTAGCAACGGCCTCTGTATATATGTTAAAAAATTTCGCATTAAAGTTTTCAAGATTGATGCCAGAAGCACAGATGTTGAAAACTTGTGTCCAAGAATAGTTATAGGAGCCGGACGGCTTTCAGTGAGATTTATCAAGCTGAACTTGAACCAGTTTATAGGGGTACATCAATGCCATAATTCTCCTAACGTGCATAGGATTTGATCCAATAGAAGGTTCAATAAAAAGGGGACTCTTACGAATCCCCAATCCATTACCACCGTCGAGACATTGTTGTTATTGTTGTTAATTCTTAGTAGGGCAAGATCATTTTTCCGTGACCGGACCTGCCGGACTTTAAAAACGGGGTTAATGAAGTTTGTTCTGCAAAGATAATACCCCGCGACCCCTATCAGTACGGGATTTGATTGAGATCATCGAAACTTTTTGTTAAAAGACAATTGCTGGTTTAAATGCGTGTCTTTATTGTGATTTGACGCGATTTATTACGCATCGACCCTCCAACTAAAACACCAGAATGCTATTCTTACTGAAAAGACTTGCAGTTTTGAAGAAATAGATATATCACGCCTTCATTCACAATCGAATTACACCAAAACTCGATGAGTTGTTTCCCCGCCAAAATTATTTTCGTCTAAGAATGCTAATCATACGAAGCATTTGAAGGATTGTGCGTGTAAATATTTTTTCCATTAACCCTGAACGAGAAGCGCCGATTTTTCTAACTCATAAAAACTTTGCTATGAAACAGTCCGCAAAAAGTTTCGGTTTCCTGGTTTTAGCAATTATCTTTTTTATTACCTGCAAAAAAAGTAACGTTGAATCTGATACAACATCGGTAAATAGTCCCCCGGTTGCGAATCCAGGCTTGACACAATCTGTCGAGCTACCTACAGACAGTACGAACCTCGATGGTACGGCGTCAAGCGATCCAGATGGGGCTATCACGGAATGGCGTTGGTCACAAGTTTCAGGCCCTGCGTCTGCAAATATTATTAAGGCGAACTCAGCCAGGGCTGTTGCAAAGAAGCTTGTAATGGGGTTCTACATCTTTGAACTTCAAGTAAAAGATAATGGAGGACTCACAAAAACAAACGTCGTGAGAGTAAATGTAGGACATAAGCCTATTGCACGTGTAGGCTCTGACACAACGATAATGGCAATTTCCTGCAGTCTACCTTCACTCTCGGCTACATTAGACGGATCAGCAACATCAGATGCTGATAATGACATTGATTCATATAGCTGGCATCAGATATCGGGACCCAGGCAAACTGGTTTCATAAACGACCATGCCGCAATAACGACGGTTAATGGCCTTCGCGTAGGTCGATATCGTTTTGAACTAATGGTTTCAGATGCCGTTGGTTTGTTTTCAAGAGATACAATCACTGTCACTGTGGATTCATCGCTCAGCGGATCTGATCTTGATCTAAACACTAACGGGGCCTTCATATTTTTTGACAACAAGGAAGCCTGCCCCTGGGATTGTTATTATCAGGATGAAACCATTATTTCAGCGACTCCAAACATTCCCTCGTTAGGCGCTCTAAACATAAATATTATGGAGTCTGCAGACACCGCGCAGCTGAGCTACAGTAATGATTGCGCCGTATCTTTTAGGCTAAACAACAATCTGTATGCAAGCGGCCACGCGTCCCTTAACTTAAAAAAATTAATACAACAAGGCGGCGGAGACTTTAGCGGAACCATACTTTTGACAAGTGGATCTGCGCAGAATTGTAACCATGATATTTTTGCGAACTCTGCACCGTTAACAATAACGGGAAACCTGGACGTGGCGACGCAAACCATGAGCATTCACCTTAAAGGGAAAATTTTTTTCTGAGAATTATTTCCGTTTATGTCGGGAGAGCCGCGAATATTTCGGCGCCCTGTTTACAGATTGCGTTAAATCTCTCCCTAGCTTAAAAAAAATCCCGCTTTAAGAGCGGGATTTTTTATCACTTAATGCGATTTACTACGCATTGACTTTGCCTTTCACCTTTGCAATTACCTCTTCAGCAATATTTGTCGGCGCAGGAGCGTAATGCGAAAACTCCATTGTACTTGATGCGCGACCAGAAGACAAACTTCTCAATTGAGTAACATATCCGAACATTTCACTCAAGGGAACTTTTGCTTTGATCACCTGGGCACCTGCGCGGCTGTCCATTCCTTCCAGCATTCCACGACGACGGTTCAGGTCACCAGTAACGTCACCCATGTACTGATCAGGAGTTACGACTTCTACTTTCATTATAGGTTCCAGCAAAACAGGCTTTGCTTTTTTTGCTGCTTCACGGAAACCTGATTTCGCACAAAGCTCGAATGACATGGAATCAGAGTCAACCTGGTGAAAGCTGCCGTCAAACACACGGATCTTCATATTATCTACTGGGTAGCTTGCAAGAACACCGGTTGTCATGGCTTGCTCAAAACCTTTTTGAATTGCCGGCACAAACTCACGCGGAATCGATCCACCAAAAAGATCATTTACAAATTGAAAATGTTTATCAGGATTTTCTGCCTTCCATTCTTTTTCCGCTGGACCCATTTCAAAAACAATATCAGCAAACTTACCGCGACCACCGGTTTGTTTCTTTAAAACCTCGCGATGTTCAATGGTTGCCTGGAATGCTTCTTTGTAGGCAACCTGCGGCGCACCCTGGTTCACTTCTACTTTAAATTCTCTTCTCATCCTGTCCACAATAATTTCTAAATGCAATTCACCCATTCCACTCAAAATAGTTTGCCCTGTTTCTTCATCTGTTTTTACACGAAGTGTGGGGTCTTCTTCAACCAGTTTACCAATGGCCATTCCCATTCTATCAACATCGGCCTGCGTTTTTGGCTCAACCGCAACAGAAATGACGGGCTCTGGAATGAACATATTTTCCAACGTGATCGGATGATCCTCATCGCAAAGAGTATCACCGGTTTTTATTTCTTTAAACCCAACCGCAGCACCAATATCTCCTGCTTCAATAAAATCGATCGGGTTTTGTTTATTGGCAAACATCTTCATGATTCGGCTAATACGTTCTTTTTTTCCACTTCTTACGTTCAATACGTAAGAACCTGCATCGAGATGACCGGAATAACAGCGAAAGAAAGCCAGGCGACCAACAAATGGGTCGGTCATGATCTTAAAGGCAAGCGCTGAAAATGGTTCTTTTGCATCGGGTTTTCTTGAAAGTTCTTCTCCTGTATTGGGATCAATTCCCTTCACTGCCTCTATATCAATTGGGCTGGGCAGATAGCGGCAAACGGCATCAAGGGCTGTTTGCACTCCCTTGTTTTTAAATGAAGAACCGCAAAGCATTGGCACAATACTCAGATCAATTGTTGCTTTCCGGACTGCTTCATGAATTTCAGCTTCTGTAATGGAATTCGGATCATCGAAGAATTTCTCCAAAAGCTTATCATCATACTCAGCGACAGCTTCGACAAGATGAGCTCTCCATTCTTCGGCTTCGGCCTTCATATCATCAGGCACTGCAATTTCATCAAAGGTCATTCCTTCTGTTTCCATGTGCCAGATGACCCCCTTCATTTTGATCAGGTCAACAACTCCCTTGAAATTATCTTCGGCGCCGATCGGCAATTGAAGAGGAACAGCTTTGGAGCCCAGCATTTCCTTTACCTGATTAACCACCATCAAAAAATCAGCTCCGGCACGGTCCATTTTATTTACAAAACCAATGCGGGGAACGTTGTAACGATTTGCTTGGCGCCATACAGTTTCACTTTGTGGCTCAACTCCGTCAACTGCAGAGAACAATGCGATCAAACCATCCAGCACACGCATCGAACGCTCTACCTCTACGGTAAAATCAACGTGACCGGGAGTATCAATGATATTGAAATAATATTTCTTGGTATCAGCAGTTGGCTTTCCCAAAACAGTAGGAAAATTCCACTGACAACTCACCGCCGCAGAGGTAATTGTAATGCCTCTTTCCTTTTCCTGCTCCATCCAGTCAGTTGTCGCAGCGCCCTCGTGCACCTCTCCAATTTTATGGATCATCCCTGTGTAGCGCAGGATGCGCTCCGTAGTAGTGGTTTTACCGGCATCAATATGTGCGGCAATCCCGAAGTTTCTTTGAAATTTAAGATCAGCCATGATTATTGTTAATTGTAATTTTTATGTGTCTGCCCCAAATCTTTGTGCATCGCCTGTTGTGTCACTCATTTCTTCGTTCGGAACTCCCTTGAGCTTGTAAACCATTGTAAAGGTGATACTGATTTTGGCGGGCAAAGGTATGTAAAACATGCGGGATTTTACGGATTAAGTGAAGGTTAATTTAAGAGGCTAAATAACTGAAAAGAAGGACAAATTCATAAAAAACCATTCCGGGTAATGGTCTCAGATCACCGTTACTTTAGACTATAGGCTCATCGGGTCATTCAAAGGTTTAAAAACTCGAATGCTTTGACCGCATGACCCTTGGGCAAATCGGTGGCCGGGCTCGAACTGACTCTTACAAATTCAGTACGTCAACCTTCAATTTGTGCAGATTGTTACACCGTTCTGTATCCAACGAAATGGTTCGGCAACAATAAAAAACAAGTTGGAGAAATTCCCGCAGTTATTAAACAAGTAACCTGCTTATGAGTTTTCATTAGGTGGTTACACCACCGATATATCAGCCAATTTTTTTTCATGCTGCTTACAAAAATTATAAGAAAACATTGTGCAAAATTTTGTTATTACATTTCATTGTTTGTAACTTGAACTTGCTTACAGCAAATTTCATTTCTAAACAAAATTTACCAAAACCCGTTATTGTATGGCAGCAAAAAAGAAACCCAAAAAGAAGGCTGCGCCAAAAAAAGCCATTAGGAAAGCCTTAGCTAAAAAAGCTATCAGGAAAAAAATAGCTAAAAAAGCTGTTAAGAAAATTGTGAAAAAGAAGATTGCAAAAAAAGCGATTAAGAAAGCTGTCGCTAAAAAAGCCATTAAGAGGGCTATTGTTAAAAAAGCTATCAAGAGGGCTATCGTTAAAAAAGTGATAGCAAGAAAAGCAGCGCCTAAGCAATCAACTCCTAAACCACCTCCGCCGCCCCCGCCACCTCCCATGGAAGAACCAAAGACTTGGGAAACCTCGACTACCTCGACCGAGTCCTCATCGGATGACAATGGAATGCCTTCCTCGGGTGGAATGTGACATGATTTATTTAAGATTTCAAGCCGTTCAATGAGCGGCTTTTTTATTTAATTAAACAATAAAGCCATCCCAAAAATGGAATGGCTTAGAGGATTCATGTTCTTGTAAGTTTATATCCTGAAATGAGCAAAAGCCTTGTTAGCCTCTGCCATACGGTGTGTGTCTTCTTTTTTCTTGAACGCAGCACCTTCACCTTTGCTTGCCGCAACAATTTCGTTTGCGAGTTTGTCAGACATGCTGCGACCATTTCTTTCACGGCTATAGCGAATCAACCATTTCATGCTCAAGGAAATTTTCCGATCGGCACGAACTTCAGATGGTATCTGGAAAGTAGCTCCACCAATTCTACGACTGCGAACTTCAACCGCAGGCGTCACGTTGGCCAAGGCTTTTCTCCAAACTTCATATCCATCTTCACCGGTTTGTTTAGCCACTTTTTCCACCGCATCATAAAAAATATCATAGGCAGTACTCTTTTTACCCTGCCACATGATATTGTTAATAAAGCGGGTAACGAGTTTGTCGTTATACCTTGGATCTGGTGCTAATGGAAGTTTTTTTGCTTGTGCTTTACGCATGAGTTATATAGAATTTCTATTAATTATTTTTTAGCTCCGGCTTTTTCTCTTTTTGTTCCGTATTTGGACCGACTTTGTTTACGATCTTTTACACCGGCTGTGTCCAGCGATCCACGGACAATATGGTAACGTACACCAGGAAGGTCTTTCACGCGGCCACCGCGGATCAGCACGATCGAGTGTTCTTGCAGGTTGTGTCCCTCACCGGGAATATAAGCGATCACTTCTACTTTATTGGTTAAACGAACTTTTGCCACTTTGCGCAAGGCGGAGTTCGGCTTTTTAGGAGTCGTGGTATACACACGGGTACACACACCACGGCGTTGTGGACAACTATCCAACGCTCTCGACTTACTTTTTGCCCTTATAATATCTCTTCCCTTACGAACTAACTGTTGAATTGTAGGCATTCTGACCTTTTGATTTTAGTCCCGAAAATTTCGGGAGGCAAAGGTAGGGAAAGAATTTAGATTTTAGATTTTGAATTTCAGATTTTTTATCAAACCCCGCGATTCAGATTTGGAATTTGGGATTTGAATTTTGTGCCTTAGACCTTCCACATCCAACCGTATTTATCTTCTCTTCTGCCCTCCCTAATATCGGTTATCCATTTCCTCAGTGTCAAAGCTGTTTTGAACTTATTAACCTCAAACTGCATCACCTGGTCTTTATACTTTAGCTCTTTGATCATGGCAATTGTTGCGGCAGTTCCTGTTCCAAAGGCTTCATTCAAAACACCCTTCTTGTATGCATCGAGCAGTTCATCAATTTTAATTTTTCTTTCTTCCACTTTCAAACCCATTTCCTGTAGTAAAGTAATGGCACTGCTACGGGTAACGCCAGCCAGGATGCATCCGTCTTCAAGTGAAGGGGTCACTACTATTCCATTAACAATAAAAAATACATTCATCATTCCTACTTCCTGCAGCCATTTGTGTTCAAAGGCGTCTGTCCACAACACCTGGTCATAACCATTCTGCTTTGCAATGGTCGCCGCCAGCATGCTGGCGCCGTAGTTGCCTGCATTTTTTGAGAATCCTACTCCACCCGGAGCGGCCCTTGTATATTTTTCTTCCACCGCAATTTTCATGGGCTCCGCGTAATAAGGTCCGGTTGGACTTAACATGACAATAAACTTATAAGTGTCCGATGGTTTTACTCCCAGGGCTACGTCTGAAGCAAACATCAATGGACGTATATACAAGGAATGATTTTCCTTTGCGGGGATCCAATTTTTGTCTATTTCTATTAACTGGCGTATGCCTTCAATAAAAATTTCTTCCGGTATTTCCGGCATGCACATTCTGACTGCAGAGGCATTAAACCGGTTAAAATTATCCCGGGGGCGGAAGATAAACGCATTGCCATCCTTGTCTTTATATGCCTTCATTCCTTCAAAGATCGCCTGGCCGTAATGCAAGGCAACCAGCGATGGTTCCAACGATAACGGCTGATAAGGCTTTATTTCAATATTCGTCCACTCGCCATCTCTGTAGTCGGCCTCAATCATGTGATCGGTAAAATACTTCCCAAATGGAATATTTTCCAGGTTGGTGTCCTGTAATTTGCTGTGTTTTACCCTTGTAATTGAAATATCCATAGCCTCTATCATAAATAAGTTATTTTGCAAGACAAAGAAACGAAAAAAAAGCTGACTCGTTTTGATCATATGCCTATGTCACTCAATAATATTCAATTGAATCCATCCCTGCTTGCGGACCTGTACAGGACCTCGCTTGTTGAAACAAAGGAGAACGTAGGGTCAAGGGAGAAAAAACCCATGCAGGTGGTCAAGGAGGCTGATGCCACGGATACAAAAGCTGTCGCCAGGAGGTATTTAGGAGAATATAAAAAGGGCATTTTAATTATTGTTCGGTATAAAGATGTTCCATATTTACCTAACGCACAGTTGAATTTTCTCACATCTGTCCTGAGCGCCTGCAAACTAAATCTAGGAGACGTGGCTATTTTCAATGTTGCCAACGGTCCTTCCGCTTTGTATAAAGACCTCCAGGAAACATTTAAGAGCAACTTTACTATTTTGCTAGGTTTAACTCCTGAAGAATTTGAAATGCCGCTGAGCTTCCCCGAATTCCAGGTCCAGGCTTTCAATAACTGTACTTTTTTACATACCCCAGTGCTTGAAGTATTGGAAACTGACAAAGTTTTAAAAAGTAAATTATGGGTGTGCCTCAAAAAAATGTTTGTGGTTTGAAAACAATTAAACGGGATCAAATAACGACAACATGAAATTGATCTTTGCCACGAATAATCAGCATAAAGTGGATGAGATCCGTTCAGTGATCGGGAATTCGTCTCTCGAGATCATTACATTGAAAGAAGCAGGAATTAACATTGACATACCCGAGCCTTTCAACACACTGGAGGAAAACGCCAGCAATAAATCAAGAACTATTTATGAAATGGAAAGATCAAACCCGATCATTATCGGATGTTTTAGCGAGGACACAGGACTTGAAGTGGAAGCGTTAAATGGAGAACCGGGAGTAAAAAGCGCCAGGTATGCAGGCGAAGCGAAATCATTTGACAAGAACATTGAGAAGCTTTTAGACAACCTGGAAGGAGTTGTGAATCGAAGAGCAAAATTTAGGACAGTTATCTCCTTGATTATTGATGAGAACGAGAATTTGTTCGAAGGAGTTTGTGAAGGAACAATTGGATATGCCAAAAGGGGTACGGGCGGATTTGGCTATGACTCCATATTCGTGCCGGACGGCTCCATTCATACATTTGCTGAGATGAAGATGGAAGAAAAGAACCAGTTTAGCCATCGAAAAAAAGCGACAGATAAACTCATCGCTTCTTTGTCTGCCAATTCATTCAAAAAGATAGGATAAAATCAAAAAATTGAATACTGAACGCAACCAAATTATTTCAGAAATCGACTTGATACAAGGATGCCTCGAAGAAGACAGGCGAATGCAGGAAGAGCTATATCGCCGGTTTTCACCCAGGATGTATGGAGTCTGCTTACGTTATGCAGCCAATGCGGCTGAGGCAGAGGATATATTACAGGAAGGATTTATCAAAGTTTATAAGAAATTAAGCAGCTACAGAAGAGAAGGAAGTTTTGAAGGATGGATACGACGAATTTTTGTAAATACAGCTATTGAACATTTCAGGCGAAAGACATATCAGCAGCCTATTACAGAACAACATGAAAACACAGTAGAGGGCAAATACTTATCAGTACTGGATGACCTTGCCGAAAAGGATATCATGCAACTGATACAGGAACTTTCGCCCGGATATCGGACCGTTTTTAATCTGTACGTAGTAGAAGGATATACTCACAAAGAAATTGGTGATCTTCTGAACATTAGTGAAGGTACCAGCAAATCGCAATTGTCTAGAGCCAAGTTAGTACTCCAGGACCTGGTAAAAAAATTTCTTGACGAACGAAACAGGTAGTACTATGAGTGAGGAATTAAAAAGAAAATTGTATAACTATGAAGCCGAGCCACGTGAAGTGGTGTGGAACAGGATCGTCACGACTCTTGACCAGGAGATCAACGCTGAATTTCCTCAAAAACTTTACGATCTTGAACAAACTCCGCCTTCTGAACTCTGGGATCGAATTGAGCAGGGGCTGGAAAAAGGCAGCAAAGAACAATATCCCGAAAGGCTTTATGACCTTGAAGTTGCCCCTCCTCCACAGGTATGGAATAAAATTTTGATCTTACTCGACGAAGAAAAATCTCTCCCTGGAGCTTCTAAAAAAGGAAGGATCGTTTCGATTCTAAGATATGCCGCGGCAGCTTGTATCATTGGCAGCATAGCATTCGGAGCGTTCAAATTACTTAATCAGACAGCAGGAAATAAGCCGGTTGCAACCAAGACAGTTGCGCCGCAAAAAGATTCTTCCCCCATTTTGAATCAAAATCCGACACAGCAGCCCATTCCGTCTCTAAGCAATAATTTGCCGAAGGAAAGTTCTTCCCTTGCACAATTAGAAACCAGGCATCGCAGAAAAACTTTGCCGGAAGCCTCATCATATATGACGCAAAGGGCAGCCACCTTCCCGTCCGCAAATGGTTCAAAGTCGATATCAGATTTTAGCCAAATAAGTTTGAAAGGAGATATTCCAGGCAATTGTTCATTGATCTCAGATGCAGATCCTTACTTAATGTTTGTGAATCCCGACGGGTATCTCATTCGCATTTCAAAAAAATTGGCAGAAACACTGGGATGTATTTATACCAACGGCAATTCTGACGAGTACAACCGATGCCAGGATCAAATAAAAAAATGGAGAGATAAAATTGCTCAGTCTCCCGCCACGTCCAGTCCCGACAACTTCATGGACATACTGAACGTGATAAAAACCGTCCAGGAATGATCTAGTCTTAATTTGCCAAAGGCAGCTCGATATGGAAAGTTGTTCCCTCACCCAATTGAGTTTCAAACCAGATCTTACCATGTGCCTGTTCAACTATACTTTTACACATGGCCAGACCAAGTCCCGTCCCTGAAGATTTAGTAGTAAAGTTTGGCGCAAATATTTTTGATTGCATAGAAGATGGGATCCCTTCTCCATTATCTTTTACGCTTATAACGACACTACCATTCTCACGAAATTCGTTCACATTAATGATGCACTGATCTTTTTCGCAAGCTTCAACTGCATTTTGGAAAAGATTTGTGAACAGCCGGTTCATTTGTGTTTTATCCGCTCTCAACATCACTTTATCCGGAATAGCCTCCCAATTTATTTCTACCTGCTGTCCGCGTTGATATAATTCCTTCAGCGACTTGATCACTTCGTGCATGTCGAAAAGCTCAACCTGCGTGTTGCCGATATTGGCAAACTGTGAGAAGTCAAAAGCAATCTTTGATAAATGATCAATTTGTTCCACCAATGTATTAGCAACTTTAGCGGTCAATTCTTTTACGTCTGGTGAATTATTCAATATAGCCTTTTGCAAATACTGTATGCTGAGCTTCATTGGCGTCAACGGGTTTTTTATTTCATGCGCCACCTGTCTTGCCATCTCGCGCCAGGCGCCTTCTCTCTCACTGCGTGCCAAAACAGCTGCGCTCTCACCTAATTTGCCTACCATCTTGTTATACTCCTTTACCAATTCGCCGATTTCATCGTTACGGTTCCACACAATTTCTTCGTTCATTTTTCCAAGATTTACTTCCCGCATCTTATCACCAATAATGGAAAAAGAACGCGTAATGCGGTTAGTTATAAATAATGCAATGACGCCTGCCGTTAAAAAAATAAAGGCGTTCAGTATGATAATGGTTACCAAAAAATTTGAAATTTCCTGGTGCAATTCAAACTGCGACAGAAAGTATGGAATATTCACATAGGCATATTCAATTCCTTCATCGCTTCTGACCGGAGCATAAATACTCAGATAGGATAGATCACTGATGTTCTCCTGCTGCACTCTTTCCACTTCCCGTCCCTGGCTTAAATGAAAAAATGCTTCGGGATTGATCTGCTTGCTGAGTACCCCTTTTTCATAAATATTTTCCTGGGAGGAGACCTGCAAATTTCCGGCAAGGTCGTATACATTCACGTCTACATTATGGATATCTGCTACATCTGATACGAGTTTTTTCAGTTCCCTGTTTGAGCCCGGCTCGTATATTTTTGTCACATCGTCAAAAATGCTATGCTCGGCAATTCGTTTCTTCATTTCATTTTCCATTACTTTCAACGTGCGGCTTAGTTTGTCGGCATTGTTCCTGTTATACCTTGTAATAAAAAATGAAATGGTAGATGCTGCAATGATAAGAAAGGAAAGTATGCTGATGAAAATGATCGTGCTGTGTACCTGGGTGCGGATATTCATCTGGAAAAAACTGCCAAGTCCCTTTTTGTCAGCTCCGACCTTGAGAAGGAACGCAATAGCTTGAATGAACGTCACCAGGAAAAGAAACGAGCAAAAAATATACGAGAACAAGGTTATCGCTTCAATGATGGAATCCACTTTGCGTGCGAGCACAATCACTTTTTCAGTGCTGTTGCGGTACCACATTTCATAAAAATCACCGTTCTTTCTTTTCTCAACCTCCTGCCTGGGCATTTGATCACTTGTTAGCGTGGTGGCAAAAGGATATTTGCTTGACGACTCAACAAGGTTGCCATTTTTATAAATGGCGAACGAATAATTTGGTGACGTTCTCGGATCATTCTCGTTTGGCTCTCTGAATAACGTAGCCTCAAGGGCATTCGCCGCATTTGTTTTTGGATTCGATACGATAAACAATGCACCCATTACCTGGCCACTTGTGTCCTGTACAATCTTCTTTGTGATATAAGTAATCTTATTATTACCGGACACGTATGAATAAAGGTCAGGGATGGTTCTACTTAGTTTACTTTGTATGGAAATGATGTTATTCAACGACTCATAAGTCAGATCATCATCATTAAAGAGCGGGTTAAATGTTGAATCCTCAAAAACATACAACTTTGTGTCATACTTGTTGACATAACCTTTATAGTTTGCAGTAAGGATGCTATCACGAAAAATCCTGCCGTTCTCTTCATCATGAAACCGATAAAAGTTAGAGGCAAGAAACCTGTTATCAAGATAAGTCAGGGCAATCTTCAAAAGCATTTCATTAGACTCATCATCCTGGATAGCCAGATTTTCGGCGATCGTTCTCCTGTTGCTCCATTCCTTCGTTTTATTTTCTGTGATGATAATAGTTGAGATGGAAACGGAAAAAACAAATATCCAGAATATTATACCAGCAACATTAATGTGAAAACGGTTTATAACAAATCCCCGCTGGCTTACTAACCATGTGTAGCCAATCAGCCACAATAAAACCGGAATGTAAAACTGAATTGAAGGGTCGGAAAAATGAACGGTAAGGTAGGCAAGACCCGTAGCTCCGATTCCAAAATAGATCAGTGGTTTCCTTTTTTCAAATACCGGCAAAATGAACCGGAACATGATTTGAGTAAAATGATAATAACCCAATGA
>Ga0157374_10001942_pt1 | contig 17328 bp, 12 predicted proteins | sample M25metaG_FD_115308 | JGI IMG/M metagenome (GOLD analysis project Ga0157374, IMG submission 115308) | Miscanthus rhizosphere microbial communities from Kellogg Biological Station, Michigan, USA - M2-5 metaG | ecosystem: Host-associated > Plants > Roots > Rhizosphere > Soil | place: USA: Michigan...
GTAGCGCCCATGTTGCTCAGGGCCTTTCGCGGCTCGGTGAGCTCAACTTGCTCAAATCCATCTGTAGCTAGGATCGCGATCCTCTTTCCTCGCAACTCTGAAGACATGCTTCTCCTCCTGCTTTTTGTCCGTTCGCTCTGACTTAGGACGCCGGAATGTGGGCACGGGTTGCGTAGCGGTTCAGGCTGAGCCCTGGGCGAATCGCGCCAGCCGAGCTCTCATGAAGCAACTGCTCGATTTACGTGGCATCTGAAGCGCTGTGCACGTCGGAGGCCCAACCGTGAAGAGACGCGAATTCTTATCCTGCGCTACAGCAGCCGCAGCTTTGATGAAATCAAAACCAATCCACGCCGAGCAGGCTGCCGACAACGATCAACCTCCTCAGCCCATGCGGGCGAACTCCAAGGAGGCCGCTACGCGGATCCCTCGTGTTAACCACGCCGGGATCATGAAAGGCGAAATGCTGTATCGGGATCTGGGCACGACCCGCGAGCAGGTTTCTCTCATCGGCCTCGGTGGCTCGCATCTTGGAAAAGCTACCTTACAGGAAGACGAAGCGATTCGACTCATTCACGAAGGACTCGATCGAGGCATCAACTTTCTTGATAACTCATGGGACTACAACGAAGGCCGCAGTGAAGAGCGTGTTGGCAAGGCCCTCTCGCAAGGGGGCTACAGGCAGAAAGCGCTCGTGATGACTAAGATCGATGGGCGCACCAAAGAACTGGCAACCGACCAGATCAACGACTCACTTCGTCGACTTAAGGTTGACCATATCGATCTGCTCCAGCATCACGAGGTGATCCGCTTCGACGATCCGGATCGCATTTTCAATGAAGGCGGAGCGATGGAAGCTGTTGTCGCGGCGAAGCAAGCTGGCAAGGTCCGCTTCATCGGATTCACAGGCCACAAAGATCCGCGCATTCATCTCTATATGCTCGAAGTTGCCCAGAAACACGGCTTCCACTTCGATACGGTGCAGATGCCGATCAATATTTTGGATGCGCATTTCCGCAGCTTCTCCCAGCTTGTGGTTCCAGAGGCTGTTCGTCAGCACATCGGCGTGCTGGGAATGAAGAGTTTTGGAGACGGAGTGATCCTTAAGAGTGGCGCCGTCCAGCCAATGGACTGTCTCCACTACTCGCTCAACCTGCCCATCTCGGTGCTGATCACTGGTGTCGATTCAAAGATGCTGCTCGACCAGGCTTTCGCCGCCTGCAGGTCATTTCAGAAGATGGACGAGGCTGCGGTAGCGTCGCTGATCGCCAAGACCGAGCAGGTTGCAATGAGTGGAAAATACGAACTCTTCAAGACCACGTCGCATTTCGATACAACAGCCCGGCATCCAGACTGGCTTGGCTCCGACAGCAAAGAGGTGCAGAAACTCGAGCCGCAACTGCCGGGGTGATCGAGCGGGCGCCGCCTGCTCGGGGCTTATGCGCGTTACTGCATCGGTGTTGCTGTCACTGCCAGTTGCATACTTCCCTTGGAGTCGAGAGCGTCGGACGTAAACACGACTGCCTCCTTGCCGATGGGAATCAGCACGACTGCTTGCCATTTGTTCTGCCTAATAATCGGCTCATGAAGCCTGGCATCAAGGTTTTCCGCTACGCTCGTGATGTTTGCGGTGATGTCAACTGAGAGTTGACGGCCGATTTCGCGCGCATGCATCGCATCGATATTCACGCCAACATCTTGGTACTGGAATGACACAGTCGGCGAACTGGCATTATTCGTAGACGTCTCGCTGACTACGATTGGAATTTTGGAATTGGTGCGAATCGAGGTCATTCCGTGTGAGTCGGTGCTGACGGTCGTTGTGTAGGTGCGCGTGTTTGTAGGCTTGCCCTCCTTGCTCAGTTCCTGCACGACGAATTCGAGATGGTAATAGTGAGCGGCCATTTCGCTCGCTTGACTCGGCTCAGGCGCTTTTGAAGCATCCTGGGCGAAGGACTGCAACGCGAAGGTAAATAGGAACAGCAGAAGACTCGACACGACGATCGTCCTACGCATAGGTTTCTCCTCAATTTGTATCCTCTCCAGATGATGGAAGAGGTGGAATGTGAATGGCGGTAATGCGAATCGGTTCCTTGAGTTCCTGGGCTGGTGACACGAGGGCCTGGCGCTCAGCTTCCGAAGCGTCGGCAGCAAACCTTATGATGGTTCGCTCCGAGTCGCTAAGGGGCAGGAGGGTGGGGAACGTGTCGAGCTTTGGGCGCTCAGTCATGTTCAACCGCGCTCGATTCGGGAGTCGCTTCGGGGAATGCTTGTACACGTGGGAGACGGGATCCGTAGACGGGCGCCTGACAGGAACGCCTGTAACTTGAGGTAATGAGGATGTCGCCGGCGTCACCGCGATCTGTGTGTGTTGCGGATTCGACGGCGTTTGAATAACGTAAGCCAAGATCAACAACGAAAATGCCATTGCTACAGTAAGCGCCAGAAGCAGCTTTCGACGGCGGGACGGCCTTTCCACATCACAGAAGATGCGTGCCAGCAGGCGCTGCTCGAGCCCGGCGCGAGGTTCGGCGTACCGGGCGAGTTCCGAGTCGATCAGGCGATCCAGTTCGTCCCGCTCAGGCATAGTGCGTCTCCTTCGTCGACGTCAACTTCTGCCGAAGGATCTGCCGTGCCCGATGCAATCGCGTGCGTACGGTTCCTTCAGGGATATTGAGGATTTCACCGATTTCCCGGGAACTCAGCTCGTCAAACGCAGAGAGCACGAGCGGAACGCGAAGCTCTTCCGTTAACGAATCGATCAACACATGCACCATCGCCCGCTGATTCGCATCGGATAATCTCGCGTCCGGACCGGGATGGGACGAGGCCATCGTGTCAAGAGTGGCGGGATCTGCCGATCCTGCGATGGCGGACGAGGTCGAACGCCGTTTATGATCGACCGCAACCCGCCACGCAATGCGTGCCAGATAAGCGCGCTCATTCTCCGCCTCTGTCCAGCCGGAATTGCGATACAGCTTCAAAAACGTCTCCTGTACCGCGTCCTCAGCGTCGTAGGAGTTGAGCAGAACTGCATACGCCACCCGGAAAACGAACCGCGACTGGCGCTGTACGAGCGCCGAGAACTCCGCGTCTGCGTCTGTACCCAAAGTCTGCGAACTCCTCACCAGCAACCTGAAGAGCGTATCTCAGGTGCAAGGTCGGCGTTGTACATACCCTAAGACGAAAGCTTGCAATGAAGTGTTCGGATATTTTCTGATCGCAAAAACTTCGGCCCGCCTCTCAGTCGAGAGGCGGGCCGAAAATGAATGGTCCTTGTGAGGTTATGCCTTGGCAGAAGTCAACTGGCCAAGGTCGGCAGCCATCTTCTCCGTCGAGAAGGCCTCGAGCAAATCGCCTTCCTTCAAGTCGCTGAAACCGCCCAGCCCGATACCGCACTCCATGCCGTTTGTCACTTCGCGAGCATCATCCTTGAACCGCTTGAGCGATCCGATCTTGCCCTTGAACACTTGCTCGGTTCCGCGCATGACCTTCACTTCGGAATCCCGGCGAATGACACCATCCTGTACGCGGCAGCCGGCGATCGTTCCCACCTTCGGGATTCTGAAGACGTTCACCACTTCTGCGCGGCCCATGTAGTTTTCCTTGAAGGTAGGTTCGAGCAGACCGAGCATTGCCAACCGCATCTCGTCCTGCAGTTCGTAGATGATCGAGTGCAGCCTGATCTCCACACTTTCCTGTTGTGCCAGTTCACCGGCCTTGCGCTCGGGGCGCACGTTGAAGCCGATGATGATGGCGTTGGAAGCCGTGGCGAGCAGCACGTCGCTTTCGGTAATCGAACCCACACCGGAGTGGATCACCTTCACGCGCACCTTTTCGGTCGACATGCGAACCAGCGAGTCGGCAAGAACTTCGACGGAGCCAGTCACGTCACCCTTAATGATGAGCGGAAGATCCTTCACGCCGGCCTGACGAATCTGTTCGGCAAGTCCTTCGAGGGAGACACGCGAGCTCTTCGCAAGCTGCGCTTCGCGCTCCTTCATCTTGCGATACTGCGCAATGCCCTTGGCCTTGTCGCGGTCCGCTACAACCAAGAACGTGTCGCCCGATTCCGGCATGGCTTCAAGGCCGAGCACTTCGATCGGCGTCGATGGCCCTGCTTCCTCCAGCGGGCGTCCGCGATCGTCGAACATTGCACGAACCTTGCCGTACGTGTTGCCTACGATGTAGCTGTCGTTCAGATGCAGAGTTCCATCCTGCACCAGCACCGTCGCTACTGCACCGCGACCGCGGTCGAGCTTGGCTTCAAGCACCGAGCCAACCGCTTTGCGGCCCGGAGTCGCCTTTGGAGCCTTGATGTCTGACACGAGGCAGATCATTTCGAGCAAACGATCGAGATTCTCGCGCTTCTTCGCAGATACCTTGACGTACGGAGTGTCCCCGCCCCAGTCGTCGGGAGTGAGGCCGCGATCAGCGAGCTGTTTCATCACGCGATCGGGGTTCGCTTCAGGCTTGTCGATCTTGTTTACCGCAACAATGATCGGAACATCGGCGGCCTTCGCATGGTCGATGGCCTCGATCGTCTGCGGCATCACGCCGTCATCCGCTGCGACCACGATGACCACGATGTCTGTGACCTTCGCACCACGGGCACGCATGCGGGTGAACGCTTCATGGCCCGGAGTATCGAGGAAGACGATCTCGCGGCCAGAAGCCGGCGAGCCTTCCTTGTTAAACCGCACCTTGTAAGCGCCGATGTGCTGTGTAATTCCACCAGCTTCGCCTGCGGCGACGTCGGTTTCGCGAATGGCATCGAGCAGCGATGTCTTGCCGTGATCGACGTGCCCCATGACGGTGACCACGGGAGCGCGCGAGACTTCGACAAAGTCGACTTTCTCGGTGTCGAGAACTTCTTCGATGGCCTGGTTCTCGAGCTCTTCTTCGTAGCTGATAACGGTTGCGGCCGCGCCGAATTTCGCTGCCACATCCTTCACCATCTCAGCGTCCAGAGACTGGTTCACCGTTACAAATACACCGCGCATTAGCAGGATCGCGATCAGGTCCTTGGCGCGGATTTCGAGCTTCTCCGCAAGGTCCTTCACGCTGATGCCTTCCGTCACCGTGATCTCACGCGTGATCGGAAGCGGTTCGTCGCTGAAGTTGGCTGCGCCACCAAACCGGGGGGGTGGCACAAAGCCCTTCATCGGGCCTTCCTTGGTCTTCGGATACTGCTGGCCACTGCGACGACCTCGATTGTTCGAGGCACGCTGTGGGCGCGGAGCCTCTCCAGTCGGAGGAGCGCCGCCGGGGCCTCCTGGACGCGGCCCGCCAAATCCACCCGGACGTGGTCCGCCGAATCCTGGCCGTGCACCAAAGCCCGGACGGCCACCCGGAGCGCCTGGTGCGCCGGGGCCTGCAAAACCTGTACGGGTCGGATGTTTGGGCCGTGGGCCGCCGGCGAACTGTCCGGGAACACCGGGTGTGCGCTGCTGGAACCCGCCCGGCGCACCGGTCGGCCTACGATCGAAGATCGGCTTTCCGCGTTGAATGCCTCCGCCTTGAGGTGTCGGTGCCGTCGTGCTTGCAGCAACCACGGGAGGCGCTTTGTACACGGGACGCGGTCCAGTCTGAGGCATCACCACGCGACGAGGCGCGGGGGCCGGCGGAGCAGGGGGTGGCTCCGGAGCCTTTGTCTCTGGTGTGCTTGGAGCTGCGGCAGCCGCAGCGACTGGCTCTGGGGCAATTTCCGTTACAGGAGGAGTCGGAGCTGCGGGCGCCTGAGGCGCTGCAGCTGGCGCAGTTGACGCTGCAATCTCCGGTTTCTCCGGAACAGCAAGCGCGGGAGCGACGGGAGCAGCAGGCTTAGCTACCACCACGGGCTTCGTGACTGCCGGCGCTTCAGAAGTTGCTGGTTTGGGCTGCGTAACTTGAGATGGGGGTACCGCCGTGGGCGGCTTCACGACCACATTCTGTGGAGGAACAACCGTTACGGCTGGCCGAGGCACGGTGGCGCCTGCAGGTGGTTTGGCTACAACGGCCCCGGCAGGGGGCTTCGAGGCGATAGCCGGAGTTGACGGCGGAACAATCGCCGGTGCGGGCCTGGGCTGAGGCACGATCTTGCGCGGCTCTGGCTTTGCAGGAGCGACGGGAGGCGCTGCAGCTGCGGGCGGCACCGGTACAGCGGGCTGCGCTGGGGCTTTCGCGACAACGGGCGCCGACGCCTTGCTAGGCGGTACCAAGCTCTTCCGAGCCTCGGCCTCTTGTTCTTGCTTTTTGGCCAGAATGGCCTTCATCACATCGCCGGGCTTGGAGACATGGGAAAGATCGATTTTCGGAGTAATCGCCTGGGATGCGCGCGAAGATGCGGCACTGTGACTTCCGGGGCGCGATCCATGCTGGAATTGCGCGCGAACCTTGTCAGCTTCGTGCTCTTCGATCGAACTCGAGTGTGTCTTGCCTTCACCCAGACCGAGTTCCGCGAGCACGTCAAGAATCTGCCTGCTCTTGACTTCCAACTCGCGCGCGAGATCGTTAATTCGAACCTTGCTCAATCCGCCTCTTTTCAGAATGTGCTGCCCAAAGCCCTTAGTCGCTCATAGCTACCTCATGGCATTGGAGTGTTGAGTTACCACCATTATCTCTTGAATGGCGTTGAAGAGCGCGACGCATTTATGCGCCGCCCTCTTCGTCATCTCCGGTTTTCTCTTCATCCGATGCCGGAACGTTGGCGATCGCGAGCTCTTCCGCGGTTTCGCCTCCATCTTCCGCTTCTTCCAGCACCTCTTGCGAATTCTCTAGTTCTGCTTCTGCGGTTCCTGCGACAGATTCGGGGGTCTCGATTTCCGACTCGCCGTCTGAAACAATTTCAGTATCCGCAGCTGCAGTCAATGCGGCCGGCTCATCAGTACCTTCAACCTCCGGAGCGCCTGCAACTCCAATCGCTCCCTCGCCAGCTGGCGCTTCTTCGCCCTCCTCAAAGTGCCCGAAGTAGTGGCGAACCGCAACGCTGATACGCTCCAGCGTCTTTTCGCCGATGCCCGGGATTTCTTCGAGCTGTTCCGGTGTCATATCGGCCAGCGACTCAACGGTCGTGATTCCGGCGGCAACCAGCTTTTCGAGGATGCCTGCTCCGAGCTCCGTAACTTGCTCGATCGGCGTGGAAGGACCGCCCGTGAGCGCCTGCATCTGCTGCTCCACTTCCTGGCGCTTCTCCTCTTCGCTCTTGATGTCGATCTTCCAGCCGAGCAGCTTGGCTGCGAGCCTGACGTTCTGGCCCTTCTTGCCGATAGCCAGGGACAGCTGCGTGTCATCCACGATGACCTCGAGTTGCTTGTCGGTCAGATCCGTGATGGAAACGCGGCTCACCTTGGCCGGCTGCAAAGCCTTCTCGGCGAAGGTCGTGATCTCTTCGGAGAACTCAATGATGTCGATCTTCTCACCGCGAAGCTCGCGAATAATCGACTGCACGCGCATACCCTTCATACCTACGCAGGCACCGACCGGGTCGACGTCCTTATCGCGGCTCTGGACTGCAATCTTTGTTCGTTCGCCTGCCTCGCGCGCGATGGCGCGGATCACGACGGTGTTGTCGTAGATCTCGGGGACTTCGGATTGGAACAGGTTCTGCACCAGCTCCGGAGCTGCCCGCGACACAATGACCTGGGGCCCCTTCGCGGCACGATCCACCTTCAGCAGAACGACGCGGACGCGCTCCCCTACCGTGAATTGCTCCAGGCGCGACTGTTCCCGCTTTGGGCAGCGTGCCTCGGCCTTCCCCAGGTCGAAGATCGTGTCCTGTCCTTCGAGCCGCTTCACCGTGGCATTCAGAACTTCTTTCTCGCGGTGTGCATATTCCTGGAAGACCGTATCCCGCTCGGCTTCGCGTACCTTCTGGAAGATCACCTGCTTCGCCAGCTGCGCGGCAATGCGGCCCAGCGGCGTGGTGTCCTTGTACATGCGGATCTCGCTGCCAACCTCGACACCCGGAGCAAGCTCGTTGGCTTCTTCCAGCGTGATCTGGTTGACAGGATCTTCAAGCTCGTCGTCGTCGGTTACAACGGTCTTATAGACATAGGCGGTAATCTCGCCGGTGTCCTTGTTCAGTTCTCCGCGCATGTTCTCCTGTGTCTTGTAGTACTTGCGGGTGGCTAGGGCAATCGCCTCTTCCACGGCGCCGACTACGATCTGGGGCTCGATGCCCTTCTCGCGACTCAGGAGTTCGATACTTTGATACAAAGCGCTGGCCATACTCTTCTTACTCTCTCGATTCTTCCGGTGACTCAGCCCTGCGGCTGGTCGCTTTCGTAAATTGTTGTTCGGGAGTTCTCGGCGACTTTGTCCCTTCCCCGCGCTCGCTCGCGCTATATCTCCGGGATCAGCTCCGCCTTCTCGATGTTCTCAAGAGGGATCTCCACCTTGTCCACGCCTGCTTTGCGGCTCTTGCTGTTCTGATGCATTGCCGCAAGATCGAGCGTGATGATTTTCCCCGAGCCAGCCTCCAGCCGGCCTCTCCAGTGCCGGTTATTTCGAATCGGCTCGAATGTCTGAACTTTCACAAGGCACCCTGCAAAACGCTGAAACTCCTCTGCCTTCGACAACTTTCGATCCAGCCCCGGAGAACTTGCCTCAAGCGTGTATTCGCCCCCGGGAATCAAATCCTCGACGTCCAGCAGAACCTCAAAATCGCGGCTAAACTCCTCGCAATTTTCATGGGTCACACCGGAAAGCTGTTCAACACTTAACTTGCCTTCCACCAATCGCTCAGGAAGCCCTTCGACGCCTGCAGCGATTTGCGCTTTCAACTGCCTTCGGCCTTCCTCGTTCTTTTCAAGGAAGACTCGCAAAACTCTTTCCTTGGCTGGTCCTGCAAGCTCTACGTCCACAATCTCCAGACCGTGCGAGCCGGCCACCCGTTGAGCGGCCTTTCGAATTTCTTCCAGATTCGCAGCCATGTTCCAAGCCGCCCTGTGCACTCATTTCAAAAGAGTTCCCGGCAAATCTAACGGCGGCTTCCGGGCAAATTTCGCACCAAATAAAAAGTGGGCTTTAAGCCCACTCATCTCTCCGCCAGCCGGCAAACTCACAGCAACTCAGGCAGACAAACTCGTTCGCATGTCTAGAATACGGCGTTTCGTGTGGAAATTCAACGGCCAGCACTTTTCGAGAAGCGGATCGGCCTCTAAAGGCCTCACGGCCTGCCCGCCGCAGGCGATTCCCTGTCTTTCCCTGCTCTTTAGTTGTAAACCGTTTCAGCACCTCTTAAATGAGGGGTCAGGTGACCGGAAGTAACGAGTTTGTGGCTTTCAAAATCAATAACTTACGCGACTGGTTCCCCTGAGCCATGTGGGTACCACTATCGGGGTGCAGTAATTTGGCTATGGTTACCGGAATAATTACTGAGTTCAGGTATGCGGACTCTCTTTCAACGTGTCCTCGTCGCCATCCTGTCGACGATCGTCCTAGCCACCGCCGGCGGGTTGGGTGGCTATCTGCTCGGTCAGGCTTACGCACTGCGCCAGGTGCAGTTCCGTCTGGACCAACACGCTAGCCGCATTCTGAACGAGACGATCGCTTCGACCACCGAATCGCGGGCGATGCTCGACACAATGAATGACTCTCCGTATTCGCTCTGCTCTGACGCGGAGATTGAATACTTTCGCCAACTGATCTTCCAGTCGCGATTTCTCAAGGCCGCGGGCCGCATGCGGAATGGCCGCATCGAATGCTCGACCACTGCTGGTCGAAACCCTCTTGCTCTGGAGCGGTACACGCCGTTTACCACACAGCAGAATGGCACCAGGCTTTACAAGAATCTCGCTCCCTTCAGAGTGGACGATCAGAACGTGATCGCCGCGCAGCGCAATGACTCCTTCATCGTCTATAACCCCTACAACTTTTTCTCGCTCTCAGCGTCGCCCATGCACTTCACGGTGACGGCGATGGATGCACAGTCGAGCGATGCCGGACAACTGCTCGGCGACATGCCCAGCGTCCCCTCGAACGTGATTATCAAAGAAGGCAAGCAGAAGGTGGGCGATACCCTCTACGCCACGCGGTGTGCCCCGGATATCCGAACCTGCCTCACTACTTCTATCTCGATTCCAAATGCGCTCACCATGAACCGGGGCTACTCGATGGTTTTCATGGCGCTGGGTGGCCTCTTCGGAACTCTTTCTGGTTTGCTCTTCCCCATGCTCTACAGCCGCAACAAGAGTGTGGAGCAGCAGCTGATTCGCGCGATTCGGGCCGATGCCCTGACTGTTGTCTATCAGCCGATTGTCGATCTTTCTACAGGACACATTGCAGAAGCCGAGGCGCTCGTTCGCTGGACCGATGAATACAAGAACGTTGTCAGTCCGGACGTCTTCGTCAAAATTGCCGAAGAAAAGGGATTCGTCAACGAGATCACGAAGCTTGTCCTTCGTCATGCACTGCGCGACTTCGGTGCGACACTTCGTGCGCGTCCCAGTTTCCGGGTCAACGTAAATATCGCCGCCGGCGACCTTGCCGATAACAATTTCATCCCGATGCTGGACGAGCAACTAGCCGAGGCCGAGGTTTCGCCCCGCAATCTTGGCGTCGAGATCACTGAAAGCTATACCGCGCGTCAGCAGGTCGCGCGCAACACCATTCTCCGTCTTCGCCAGAGAGGTCACTACGTGGCGATCGATGATTTTGGGACGGGCTATTCAAGCCTTGCTTACCTGCACGATCTCTCGGTCGATGCCATCAAGATCGACAAGGCATTCACAAAGGCTATTGGAACCGATGCCGTGACAGTGTCGATCCTTCCGCAGATTCTCACCATGGCCGAAACCCTCAAGCTGCGCGTCGTGGTGGAAGGTATCGAGACGAAGCCCCAGGCTGACTACTTCGCTGCCAGCCACCAGGATATTCACGCGCAGGGCTGGCTCTTCGGCAGGCCTGTCCCGGCTCGTGTCTTCCTACAGTTGCTCGATGAAGAGGAAGCGCGCCTCAGCAAACAAGCTGAAGAGGAATACCCTTCAGGCGCGATCGTTGCCACCTTCTAAGTCAGAGAAATGCCGATCTTCGTCACGTGAATCTTGGCGTCTGCCCCCGCGACGCGCAACAATACTGGAATGAGTTTTTCCCGGGTTTTGGCGGTGGCCTGTTTTTTGTTCGCCGCGCTCTCCGTTGCACCAGCTCTTGAAAAACAATCGGCGGCCGACTACCACGCCCGGCGTGTCGCGCTTGGCAACGAGTTGCATGGCGGAGTCGCAATCCTCTTCGCAGCCGAAGAGCCGGCACTGGACTTCGATCCTTACCGTCAGGACTCCGACTTCTACTACCTCACAGGCTGGAACGAGCCTGGCGCCGCGCTCTTGATCGTCGGTCCGACGAGTGGAACGGAACGCCCCGGGCAACCGATTCACGCGCGCGAGTACAAGGAAGTCCTTTTCCTCCCCACGCGGAACCTCCGCATGGAGCAATACACCGGCGCGAAGATGGATGCATCGACTCCCGGCGTGGCCCGGGCCACGGGCGTGGACAACGTCGAAGCCATGACGAACTTTGCGGCCGATCTCAACAAGCTTATTGAGGAAGATCGTCGCCTCGCCATGAATGTCTGGATGCAGCCGCACGTTAAAGCAGCCGCGTCCCTTCTGGAATTCACCGCCGCGACGCTCGGAATTACCGCGCCTGATCCGAAAGATGTGGCGACCCTGACCATGCCGCTTCGCGAAGTCAAGGACGCGGGCGAGGTCGAACTGCTCAAGAAGGCCTCTGCAGCCTCCATCGCGGGGCAACGCGAAATGATGAAGGCGGTCAAGCCTGGCGAAACCGAGCGGGCGATCGCGGGCGCCATGACCGCTGCCTGGTACAGGCAGGGGTGCGAGCGGCCATCTTACGCTCCGATCGTTGGCACCGGCATTAATTCAACCGTACTTCATTACTCTGAAAACGTGCGCACTATCGCGGATGGAGATATGGTCGTTGTCGACGCTGCCTGCGAGTACTCTATGTATGCATCGGATATCACGCGTACTGTGCCCGCGAACGGACATTTCACCGCACGGCAGCGTGAAATTTATAACGTGGTTCTCGGCGCACAGAAAGCCGCCATTGATGCGTTCGTTGTCGGCAAGTCAAAGATCAACGATTTCAGCCATCGCGATCCCGATACGCTTGATACAGTGGCCTTCAACTACATCAACACGCATGGCAAAGACCTGCACGGCCAGCCGCTCGGCAAGTACTGGCTGCACGGTCTCGGTCACATGGTTGGAATCGACGTGCATGATCCCGCGCAGTACCCAGCAGTACTGAAGCCGGGGATGGTATTTACCATCGAGCCCGGCGTCTACATACCGGAAGAAAAACTGGGCGTGAGGATCGAATGCGACTTCCTCGTGCTACCCGACGGCAAGCTACTCGATCTCGACGCTGACCTTCCCCACACAGCAGAGGATGTGGAAGCGGTGATGAAGTAAAAGGAACATGGACGATTTCAATCAATCGCCGACCGATCAGCTCGAACTGTTGAGCAAAACATTTGCCGATCAACTGCAGGCGTGCTTGGAAGAATGCGCACGGGGCCGCCGCGGCCTGTTCTCCGATGTAGCTTTGATCGATGAAGACGAGAGCAATCGCGATTGGCCCGAAGCAGCACGGCTTCGAGATCTCGCTCAGGCATTGCAGAACGTCTTCGCTCAATATGAGCAGCGCAATGCGCTCTGCGATGAGTTCCTCGACCTCTGCTCGATGCATGGCGAAAGCCACCCCGGCGAACAGCGTTTATCGCGCATGTTTTTATCGCGCATCGAACGCGGCGAGGTCGGCACTTCGACTGAGGAACAGCGAAAGCCATGGTAGTGCTGCGCGCGTTTTTCTCGCTCGCCGCCGGTTTCGCGACCATGGCAGTATTCGTCACACTTGTGACCATCCTGCTGCAGAGGCTCACGCCCGAGTGGTCGGACAGCTCCGCAACGCCGAAGCCCGGCTACGCCTTCGTCAATCTGGGCTGCACACTCCTGGCAGGGGCGGCGGGCGGCTATGTCACCGCATGGATCGCAGAACACAACCCGATCGTTCATGTGCTCGCGCTTGCAATAACTGTGCTGCTTCTCGCGGCGCTCAGCGCGCTCCAGCAGCGAGGGAAGCTGCCAGTCTGGTACTTGCTCGCACTGGTCGCGATTACACCGCTCGGTGCGTTTGCCGGCGGGCTTATTCGAATGCGAGTCCTTGGCTTGCTCTGATAGTGAAGACGACACCACTCCACAAAAACAAACCGCCCGATCAGTTTGACCGGGCGGCTTCTGGATGAACACTACGAAAATCTCTTTACCAGCGAACTCCAAAGGTCACCGGAATGATCTTCGTATCGGCTCCGACCGTGGTGATTCCCAGGCCATTTGGCGTAAGTCCTTCGACCGCGGGTGACAACACATCGAGGTATCGTGCTTCCGCGAAGATTTTCATCTTCCCATCGCCATTCCACCCCGCGAAGCGATGCTCGAGTCCTCCGCCGATGTTCCATCCGCCCTGATTGCTGGAGAAGTGGCCAACCACTACGTTCTGCGTGACGCCATAGCAGAAGCCGAAGTAGTCGCAATAAAAGCCCTGCTGCGGATCAGTGAAGTTAGTGACCTTGCGATAGAAACCGCCGCCGCCAACTCCATAGAAGGTTATAGCGCTCTTCGGATTCACTTCGTACATCGGGTCAACGGTGAATGACCAGAGCGTATCGTATCCGCCGGTCGCTCCCGCTTCCGCGACAATTGCATCCGGTAGTTTGCTGTGGATGAACTGGTACTCGAGGTTCAGGCTCAGATGCTGGTCAACGCGATACCCCGCGCCCGCCGTGAAGTTATAGCCCCACGCAATGTAAGGCGCGGAGTCATTTGTGGGTGCGTTGAAGCCGCCTCCAAATTCGTATGTCAGGTGGCTTCTCAGCCCACCGCTTCCGCCGCTCGGACGCGACCGATTGTCGTACTGACCACTGCCCGATCCGGCAGCTGATGGCGCCGAGGGCAATGCAGCGTTATCTCCATTTACATCGGCGACCTCAAGTGCGTTTGAGCTCGAGGAAGCCGCGTTGGAACTGGAATAGGCTGCTGAATCGTCAGCAGCAGAAACAGCCTGGGCGCTCGCCGAGCCGAGTACTAAGGCAAGGGCACCGCAAAGCATGGCCGTGCGCCCCATGAGCGACAGACAGCGAACTGAAGTCATTTCCTGCACCTCGCAAGAGATAAGTACCGTGTAAATGGGAACCTGGAGCATCCCCCGTAAGAGTTTAGACTCCATTTCGATTTCAAAGTTGCTTTGGCCTCCCATATAACGAACGGCCGGAGTACCCTCCGGCCGTTCACTTCGATCCGACGAAAAAATCGTCTAGCTTATCCCTGGATGTCGAACTGCTCCGGATGCAGTGTCGCATCGCTCTTGATCAGGATGTTTTTGCTCAGTAGATCTTCGAATTCGTTGATCCAACTTCCATTGTTCGATTTCAGGATCTTGACCGTGTCCGGGTGGACCCGAAGCATGACGTCCGCTGATTCCAGATGCCGCTTCATTTTGCGCAACTCGATGTAGATCTCGTTGGCCACCGTGCTCGGGCTCTTTACCATACCAGTTGCCTGGCAGGTTGGGCAGGGTACCGACAGCGTGCGCTCCAGCGATTGCTTCACTCGTTTGCGTGTAATCGCTACCAGGCCGAAGTCGTTAAACTGCAGAACCTTTGTCGGTGCACGATCGCTCTTAAGTGCTTCTTCCAGAGCAGCCATCACCTTGAAGCGATTCTTGCGTTCGTCCATGTCGATGAAATCGATCACGATGATGCCGCCCAGATCGCGCAACCTGATCTGGCGCACAATCTCCGGAATGGCATCGAGATTGGTCTTCAGGATCGTGTCTTCGAGACGCGCCGTCTTTCCGACATACTTGCCGGTGTTGATGTCGATTGCCACCAGCGCCTCGGTCTGGTTGATCACAATCGATCCACCAGACTTCAGCCAGACTTTGGAACGAAGCGCCTTCGAAATTTCATCCTGAATGCCGAAGTGTTCGAAGAGCGGCGTTTCTTTCGTGTACAACTTCACGCGCCGTACAAGGGTCGGCGAAAAGCGATTCAGGAAACGCACGATGCGCTCGTAGTCCGCTTCGGAGTCCACCCAGATCGACGAAAAGTTGCTGCTTACCTGGTCGCGTAGAATGCGCTCGATCAACGAAAGATCGTGATAGATCAGCGCCGGAGACTTTGAACCCTCTGAACGCTGCTTGATCTCCGTCCACAGGTGGATGAGGAAGCGCAGATCGGCGCGGAGCTCTTCTTCTGATGCGCCCTCCGCAGCGGTGCGGACAATGAAACCGCCCGAAGCATCACCGCGCTCATGGGTCAGAATCCTCTTCAGCCGCTGACGCTCTTCATCGGAAGCGATCTTGCGGCTCACGCCAACATGCGAAACCGTCGGCATGAAGACCAGAAACCTTCCCGGCAGCGCGATATGGCTGGTGATGCGCGCACCCTTCTTTGCAATGGGCTCCTTCGCAATCTGAACAAGGATCTCCTGACCCGGCTTCAACAGGTCAGAGATGATCGGCAGATCAGAGGTCTGGGCCGAACGCCGCGATTGCCCGCGCCGGTCGCCCGGACGATGCCCGCGATCTCCGCCACGGTCGCCACGACCACGCCGTCCTCTTCCACCGCGTTCACGGCGCTGCGGAGCTTGTCCGTCGCCGGAAGGCTGGCCATCAGCTGATGCCGGCTCCTCTTCATCTTCCTCGGCGTCGTCGATTGCCTCTTCGCCGTTCTTCTCTTCGAGGTCCAACTGAATGCGGTGATCCAGGTGCGCTTCCTGGAGCATCTCTCCGAGTTCGCCTGAACGGATCTGCGTGTGCAGCTTTTCTTCTTCTTCGTAGTCGTCTAGGTCGTGTTCTTCGCCCTTGTGATGATGGCGGGTGAGATCATACTCTTCACCCTCAATAACCTCTTCCTCTACCAGACCGCTTCCGGGCGAATACGCCGACACCGACGAGATTGATGATGCAGGCCTGGATTCATCTATCGGTTGGATAGGAGGCTCGGGTCCCCTGGGCGGCTCATCGTCCGATCTCTTCTTCTTGCCGCCGAGACCAAACAAGCGGAACTCCACGGGCGGCAGGGGATCGACGTTGTGCGAAGCGCTGCGATCACCCTCGAACTCGGTGCTCTTCTTCTCGCGTTCTTGCTCGGAAGCAAATCCAATCTGAGACTCAGAGGCGCTCCCGATCTCCGGCTCAACCCCTTCTCCGAGCTCTGTCTCCCCAGCTGGCTCGCCCACAATGGCGTGCGGCTCATACCCGCTTGGGCCGGGCTCAAAGCTCTCTTCTTCCATGTCGTCGTCCGGCAGAGCTGCAGTCCCGCCTGCCGGGAATTCTTCGGGATCGGATATGGCGTCGCCATCCTGGTCGGCTTCCTCCGAGGTCATCTCCTCAACAAATGACTGCTCTTCGATCTCATCTGCGGAGCCGTCTTGGATGGCTTCTGCCGGAACAGATACCGGTTCTGGCGCGGTTCCGCGATGCCGCGAGAGCGATTCACCGGGGAGCAATCCGCTGCCGTCCCAGACGATAGGCGATTCGATCAGCGATGCCGGTTTGAAACTCGAAGCTGGACGCGCAGGTGCGGGTTTCTCTGCCTCTGCCCTTGACGTTTCGGCTGGCGCGCCGCCGTATCTCGAAAGCGACTCGCCGGGAAGAACGAACGGCTCTGGTGCTCGCTCTGTACGTCCGCGCGGTGCGGCGGAAGCCTGAATTCCTTCGGCCACCTGCGGCTCCGGCGTAGCAGTCTGATTTACATGTGTGTCGAGAAACTCTTCCGAGACCCCGGCAGGAGCAGCAGCCACATTGCTGCCGCCGCGACCTCCGCGCCGTCTCCGGCGTCCGCGCCAGCGCTTCGCTCCCGGCTCTTCACCGTCCGCCGGCTCTTCCTGCTGCGTGTTGTCCGCAGGCGCTGCATACGCCGGCTCGAGAGGCTCAGCGTTCGTCTCGGCCGCTCTGGGTTCGCGCTGTTCGCGACCGCCGCCTCGTTGTCCGCGGTCGCCGTGGCGAATCTCGCGCGGAGGCTGGTTGCCGCCGCTTGCAGCAGCCTTCTCAACCTCGTCGGAATCTTCCGATTCTTCGAGCTCCAGAAAGTCTGTGACGTATAGGAACGCGTCGCGTTCCAGTCCAATATCGACGAATGCAGACTGCATGCCGGGAAGCACGCGCGTCACGCGCCCGTTGTAAATCGAACCCGCCAGGGTGTATTCGTTTTCGCGTTCGTAATAGATTTCCGCGAGCTGATCGTCTTCTAGAATTGCAAGCCGCGTCTCATGCGGCGTGCTGGAAATACAAATCTCTTTTGCCATCGTGCCTTTCCGCCCAGCGGAC
>Ga0157374_10001944_pt1 | contig 17327 bp, 17 predicted proteins | sample M25metaG_FD_115308 | JGI IMG/M metagenome (GOLD analysis project Ga0157374, IMG submission 115308) | Miscanthus rhizosphere microbial communities from Kellogg Biological Station, Michigan, USA - M2-5 metaG | ecosystem: Host-associated > Plants > Roots > Rhizosphere > Soil | place: USA: Michigan...
ATCCGGTGATCGAGGAGTTCACTTATCGGATTGAAAACTAGCTTCCAGCTCCCCAGCTGCCAGCCTCAAGTTTTCCATTCTGGATGCGCTATGTTTTCAGTATTCAACAGATTCTGGAGTACTTAGCATCGAATACAGTGCGCAGATTCATCGCAGCGAGATTTGCTGTGCATGCGATGGCTACCCTGTTTTCCTTACTTATCAGATTCTGAAGTACTTAATCGTTATTAAATGCAAAACGAAGGTTTAGGCGGGATGCGTTCTGCGGGGAGAGCCCTGGCGCTGAAAGGGCGCCTAGAATATCCAGCGCTCCGTACCGCTCCGCATGAGATGATGCGTGACCTGCCAGTTTCCTAGCCATTTCGCGGAAACAGCCAGCAAAGTGGATATGGGGCTTTAGCTTGAGAGATTCGGCTTGGAGGGCCACGGCGTTCTGGGTGAAGAGCGATTGGGCAGGTACTACCCTGGAATTCCGGAAAGCCACAGAGCCGGATCAGGTGAGAGGCAATTCCTGGGGAACGCCTGGTTTCAACCACTGGAGTCGGTGTTGGATGCGTGCGGCGGAAAAGGTGCGGTCGATGAGCTCACGGGATTCGGAGAAGTGCTTCCAGCCTTCGAAATGAACAGGAACGATGGCGGACTGGGGAGAGTGTTGCGCAAAGCGGACAGCTTCTTCGGCGGTGAACGTGAGATGAGAGTCGACGATGGGGATACGGGCGGCTCCAAGAAAAAGGATGGCGATCGAGATCTCGGGGTAGCGGCGGATGATTTGTTCGACTCCTTCGAACCAAACGGTATCGCCTGAGAGATAAATGGTCTGAGTGGGATCTTCGGCCAACTGAAGGATGAAGCCAATAACGGGACCGCGATCAGCGTCGGCGGGACCGTGACGTGCGGGTGTAGCTGTGATGCGGATGACGCGATTGTCAGGCGTTGTGAGGTCGAGATGTTCCCAGGGCCGAAGGCCAGCAGCGTTTCCGCCGAGTTGCCCGGCCCCTTCGATTGTCGTGAGGACGAGCGGTGCCGATGGCAGTAGAGACCGCCCGGAGTTATCGAGGTTGTCGAAGTGATGGTGGTGGCTGAGGAGAACGGCGTCGATGCGGCCAAGGTTCGCGGCACGGAGCGACGGACCCGCAGTTTTGGTCAACGTTACCGGACCGTAGCTGATTTCGCTTCCCGGTGGATCGAAGGTGGGATCGGTGAGGAATTGCAATCCAGCGAATTTCAGCAGCAGGGTTGGGCCTCCGATGTAGGTGAGGCGAAGGGAAGGCTGTGTGTCGAGCATTGAATGAATCTCCGATTCAAGAGAGATTCATGCTGCTGTAGATCGATGCAAGAGGTTTTGAGAGGCGGTCTCTTCAAGGGGCGGCCAAGATCCTTCCTAACGGACCCCTTGCAACGTTAATGCGCCGATGTAAATGTCTGGTCGGTTGAGACTTGGTGGTTTGGATAGATTTTGGCGAATGTTTCTTTGACCTCTCGCTCATTCAGAAGCAGGGTTTGGGTATCGTTGGCATGTTGTTCGCCCGCTCCCGGCCTGTACGACACCGATGGGGCGAGCATCTTCGCAAGCGAACATATCCCCCAAGGAGGTTCTCATGGGAACCACGAAAAACCTGCCCGAAGCGGCGGTAAAGGCAACCACAACCGCAAACCAGGTGACGGCGACGCAAAACGTCACACAGCCAACCTCATCGTCGAGGCGCGTGCTCGACGACACATCACTGATTGATCATGCTGGCGACTTCGTAAAGCCGGCTCCTCCGCCAGCCAATTCGGAAGGCGAGTTCAAAAACACCGGGCCGGTCTGGTGGATCGGGCTGAATAACGATCAAACGCACGCTCTGGAAACGGTTCTTGCCACCGCGGGGAACGCCCTCGCCACACTTGCGGGTCCACTGTGGCCAGAGGTCGCGGCCGCCCTCAATGGCTCGATTGCTTACATCGAGTCTGTCAACAAGTTCGGGGGAAACAATGGTGTGGATATCAATGGAGTGGCAGGTTTCGAGGGACTCATCGTTACCCCACGCTGGGGAAAGTTTTACGAAGAATTGATTCAGGCGGCGCGTCTAGTCATATCGGGACGAACAATCGTGGACTTCGTCATCATTGCGTCCGGCGACGTGCCCGCCCTTGGAGCAACCCTTGGCATCCCTGTGGTGGCGTCTGTACTCACCGCGTTGGAATCGGGAACTCCGTTCGGCTGGGCGCTTGCCGGTGCGCTTGGACTGGCGGTTGATCTGTTAGGAAAGGCTCCCGATCCAAATGAACACGGGCACATCTGGGCGAATCGGGACACAGCGGGGCCTTGGGAAACATTCATCCTGGCGCAGGTGGGCAAGGACAGCAAGGTCTCGTTGCTCTCGTGGCAAGGCCTTTTCTCTGCTCAGATGGGAGGCGGAAACGACGTCTACGCCAACCGACCGCAAGTTGGCGATTGGGAAACATGGACGTTCGTCGATAACAACGACGGGACCGTCAGCTTCAAATCGTTCAATGGAAATTTCCTCAGTGCAGAGCAAGGCGGCGGGGTCGCATTGTATGCAAACAGGACCACGATTGGGGACTGGGAGAAGTTCTACATCGTGAATCTTCCGGGTGGTAAGGTGGCGCTGAAAACGCACGATAAAGGGAAGTTCGTGAGCGTACAGCAGTGAGAAGAGGAGAAGGATGACGACCGGTGTCACCCTTTGCGAGACCGTCGTCGTCCTCTCTTTTTCAGTGCTTTTTCCGCAATCTATTCCGAGTCCCAATAATTGCAAGCTCGAGTAATCACTGATATCGCAGCGCCTGGGGGTCGGGCCGCCGATGTAGTGAATCGAACGGGGGAAGGCGCGTCGGGCATTGGCGGATTCTCTCGGTGAAGAGATTCGAGCGATGGGGATGGATTCATAATTGGGCGACTGTGACGGAAGCTCAGTGCACTCTCCTATTGACATTCTGTAGAAGCAGCAGGTAGATTTCTATAGACATCCGATAGGAATAGGGCGCATGGGTCAAAATCAGACGAATTTGCTGCAGGGAACGTTGGATCTGCTAATCCTGAAGGCGGTTGGCGATGGCGAGATGCATGGGCTGGGAATCTCGCGCAGAATCGAACAGATTACGCAGGGAACTTTTCAGGTAAAACCCGGATCGCTTTTTCCGGCGCTTCACCGGATGGAGGAGGCGGGATGGCTGACCTCATTCTGGGGTGAGTCGGAAAACAACCGGCGTGCGAAGTACTACCGTCGCACGAAGGCCGGCGAGCGCCAGGTGGGCATTGAGACGAAGGAATGGAACACGATCGCCGAAGCGATGGCGAGCGCACTCAAGGCTTAAGGAGGCGGGCGTGGGAGCTCTTTTACGGATGATGGCCGCGATTCGGAACCTCTTCCACAAGCGGCGGGTCGAGGGCGATCTCGATGCGGAGGTTCGCGCTTATGTCGATGAAGTCATGGAGGAGCGAATCGCCGCGGGTATGACCCCGGAGGCGGCGCGGAGGACGGCGCTGGCCGAGTTTGGCTGCACCGAGCCTGTGAAGCAGGCAGTGCGCGACGGCCGTGCGGGGACGGGAATCGAGACGATCTGGCAGGATGTGCGGTTCGCGGGTCGCATATTGCGCAAGTCCCCCGGATTCGCGGCGGTCGTGATTCTGACACTGGCGCTTGGAATCGGCGCGAACACTGCGATCTTCACGCTGGTGAACGCGGTTCTGCTGCAGGCGATTCCTGTGACGCACCCTGAAGAGCTCGTGGCTCTGCGATGGTCGGCGCACAAAGAGCCGGAGAGCACGGGGATGAACAGCTTCGGCGATTGCGCGATGCGCATAGACGCCGGAAACGCGAGCGGCTGTTCATTGCCGTATCCGGTGTATCGCGCATTGGCAGAGCGCCGGGATTTATTTGCGAATGTAACGGCATTTGCGGGGACGGCCGACCTGAATCTTGCGGGCAACGGCCAGGCGAGCATCGCTTTTGGAGAGCTTGTCTCGGGAACGTACTTTGATACGTTAGGCGTTCCTGCCGCGCTGGGAAGAACGCTTGGGGTGGCAGACGAGGAGAAGGGCGCAGAGGCCGTGGCCGTACTGGACTTTGGATATTGGCAACGGATGTTCGGCAGCTCGCCCGACGTGCTGGGCAGAACGATTCGACTGAATAACGCAGCCTTCACGATTGTGGGCGTAGCCGACCGCGGATTTACGCGCCTGACGCCCGGCAAATCAGCAGATGTGTATGTGGCGGTGAGCCAGGCGAAAACTCTGGGTCTGAGGTGGGGCGCATCCGACGAACCGGGGTCGTGGTGGGTGACGGTAGTTGCGAGGCTGAAAGGCGGCGTGAAGAGGTCAGAGGCGGAGGCGGCTGCGAATCTTGCTTTCCGCAATGTGACGATGCACGGCGCCAAGCCGGCATGGAAGGATGCGGATGATCCGCGCCTAGCGCTGATTCCGGCGCAGGAAGGGTTGTCGGGTTTTCGGCGAGGGCTGGGTGAGCCGTTGCGCCTGCTGATGGCGGCGGTAGGAATTGTGCTCCTGATTGCGTGCGCCAACGTTGCGGGCCTGTTGCTGGCGCGATCGACGACACGAGAGCGGGAGTTGGCGGTGCGTCTCGCATTGGGCGCAAGCCGACGACGTGTGATGCAGCAGATGCTGACGGAGAGCATTCTGCTGTCGCTGGCCGGTGCGGCGCTGGGCTCGCTGCTGGCGTACGCGGGTGCGAGCGCGCTTGCGGCGTTCGCGGCGACGAACTGGTACCAGCCCCTTCATATCGATGTATCTCCTGATCTGCGTGTCCTGCTTTTTACAACCTGTGTGGCGCTGGCTACAGGGATCGGGTTCGGACTGGCGCCGGCGATTCGTGGAGCACGCACACGGTCAGCCGCCGAGATGAGCCGGGGCACTACGGATGCTGCGACCCGGAGCACGCCTGCGGGGCGGCGCCGGCCAGGTTTGGGAAGCACGCTGGTGGTGTTGCAGGTGGCTCTGTCGATCGTGATGCTGACGGGCGCGGGATTATTGTTGCGGACGCTGGGAAAGCTGCGCAGCGTGGACGCCGGGTTCGACACAAGCAATGTTCTTCTGGTGCGAATCGACCCAACACTGGCGGGCTACGAGAAGAGTCGTGTGCAGGCTCTCTATAACGAGCTGCGCCTACGGCTGTCAGCATTGCCGGGTGTGGAATCCGTCACTTATTCGTCTGCCGCGTTGCTGGACGGGAGTCTCTGGACCGAGGATCTGAAGGTCGACGGGCAGACCAGTAAGCAGACCGTGGACTGTCAGATGATGCGGGTAGGCCCAAGCTACTTCGAGACGATGCGGCTGCCGCTATTGCGGGGGCGTACTCTAAGCCTCGCGGATCTCCGGGTGGGACCGCCAGTGGCCGTGGTGAATGAAGCGTTTGTGCGGAAGTTCCTCGAGGGAAGGGATCCGATTGGATTGCATTTCGGATCGGATGAGAAGGACGCACCGAAGTGGGCAATCGTCGGGGTTGCGCGCGATGCAAAGTACGCCTCACTGGAGGATCCGGATGCGCCGACGGCGTATGTTCCGCTCGATGCGGGTGGAGCAACCTTCGCGCTTCGAACGACTCTTCCGTCGGAAGGGCTGATCCCGGCCGTGCGGAAGACGGTGAAAGACACAGATGATAATGTTCCGGTGATGCAGATAAGGACGCAGTCTGAATCGATCGACCGGCTGCTTTTCAATCGGCGGCTGATGGCAAGGTTGCTGGGCGGATTTGCCGTGCTGGGTCTGGGGTTGGCCTGCATCGGGCTGTATGGATTGCTGTCGTATGAGGTTGCGCGGCGGACACGCGAGATCGGTGTAAGGACGGCGCTGGGAGCGCAACGCAGCGATGTTCTGACGTTGTTTCTGCGTCGTGGATTGTTAGTGGTGCTGCTTGGATCAGTGACAGGCGTGGGTGCGGCGACGGGGTTGACGCGAGTGCTGGCGAGCATGCTCTTCGGGGTGCAGGCGCTGGATCCGTTGACGTTCGTGGGAGCCGCATTGCTGTTCGCAGTTGTTGGATTGGCGGCGTGCTTTCTGCCGGCATTGCGAGCGATGCGGGTGGAGCCAGCGGAGGCGCTTCGCTGCGAATGAGAAGCCGTCGCAATGATTTGGCTGCCGTTCCGCAAGCCTTCGGCCTGCGGTGTGGTGATAATGGCGAAGGAGCAGCGGCGGGCGCGAAGAATTTGCGCGCTGGAGGTAATGCAAACTTGGTTTTCGACGGAGTTCTACCTGGCGCGGATAGGGTTGGGGATTTCGCCTGATTTCTCTACTTCGCTGAGCTGTGTATCGGTTGCGGGGACGTGGCCAGACTACTGGGGATGGCAGGCGCAGATGATGCCGAAGTCGCCGTCGGGAAGCTTGTCGACTGCGAAGGCGCAGCGATGCGATCCGACATGAAGGGGCGTCTGGTTCAGACGCACACAATCCAGTGCGGCTAGTTCTCTTGTTGAATAGCGTGAGTCCGGAGTGGGCTGCGAGCCGTATTGAATGTTCATCTGCGTGCTCAAGTCCAAACCGTAGTTGATTGCGTATGATTTCATGGCAGGAATCGTACCCCCAATTCAATAAAAACTTCCGTTCGGAGATGTGAATTTCTCTCGAATCGTGTCGAGTCATCCAGCGAAGATTTTCGACTCGAATGCATTCCATCATTAGCCGGAACGCGAGAAGTTTCAAATTACCGATTTGAGGTTACTCAGTTACGGGTACTGATTACGAACGTTGCAGCGGTCACGCACCGATTGCGGGGTTCTGTCCGGATGACATGTCGCATAGAATCAAGGAATGTGCGGAATTGTCGGGTATGTGGGGCGCAAGAAGGTTGTCCCCGTCATCATCGAAGGGCTGCGGCGGCTGGAGTATCGCGGGTATGACTCGGCGGGCATCGCGGTAGGCAGCCCGAAGACGGCGCTGCTGGAAGTTTGCCGTGCGCCCGGGAAGCTGGGGAACCTGGAAGATGTGCTGCGCGAGAAGCCGCTGGAGGGCACGTTCGGCATCGGGCACACGCGCTGGGCGACGCATGGACGTCCGACAGAAGAGAATGCGCATCCGCACAGGGATTGTTCGGGACGGATCGTTGTGGTGCACAACGGCATTGTGGAGAACTATCTCGAGCTGAAGCATGAGCTGACGGAGAAGGGGCACAAGTTCGTTACAGAGACGGACACGGAGATCATTGCGCACCTGATCGAAGAGATTCAGAAGGAAGGCGAAAAGGCGGGCACTCCGATTTCGCTAGAAGATGCGGTTCGGAAAGCAGTCAAGCATCTGACCGGTGCGTTTGCTCTGGGAATTTTGTCATCGGCAGAGCCGGACAAGATTATTGCGGCGCGGTCGGGGCCTCCCGTGGTGATCGGAGTAGGCGAGGGCGAGTACTTTGTGGCGTCGGATGTGCCGGGGATTCTGCATCACACGCGAGACATTTATTTTCTGGCTGATGGCGACATGGCAATTCTGACGCTGGATGGCGTGAAGCTAACGGACTTCAACGGGAAGCCGATCGAGCGGCCGTTGCAGCGGATACAGTGGGATCCGATCCAGGCGGAAAAGGGCGGCTACAAGCACTTCATGCTGAAGGAAATCTGGGAACAGCCGCGCGCGATTCGGGACACGACGATGGGGCGAGTGTCTCTGGATTCGGGAAGCATTTTTCTGGGCGAGATGGAAATCGATGACGAGGAGCTGGCAGCAGCTTCGAGCATCAATATTGCGGCATGCGGAACGAGCTGGCATGCGGCTCTTGCCGGGAAGTACATGATCGAGCGGCTGGCAAGGCTGCCGGTAGATGTGGACTACGCGAGCGAGTACCGGTATCGGAATCCGATTCCCGACAGAAATGCGCTGGGGCTGCTGATTACGCAGTCGGGCGAGACGGCGGATACGCTGGCGGCGCAGCGCGAGATGAAGACGCTGGGGTCAAAGACGGTCGCGATCTGCAACGTGGTGGGAGCGATGGTGGCGCGCGAGGCGCACGGTGCGATCTACACGCATGCGGGGCCGGAGATCGGGGTTGCGTCGACGAAGGCATTCACATCGCAGCTGACGGCGCTTTTTCTGCTGGCGCTGAAGCTGGGGCAGCTACGCGGGAGGCTGAACAAGGAGCGGTCAGTACAGCTGATTGAAGAGGTGAGCCGGGTTCCGGCGAAAATCGAGGAAGTGCTGAAGAGCTGCTCGGGACAGTGCGAGCAACTGGCGTCGAGCTTCGCGAATGCGCGGGACTTCTTGTACCTGGGAAGGGGAATTCACTTTCCGATCGCGCTAGAAGGGGCGCTGAAGCTGAAGGAAATTTCGTATATCCATGCGGAGGGGTACCCGGCGGGCGAGATGAAGCATGGGCCCAATGCGCTGATTGATGAGACTCTGCCTGTGGTGGTGCTGGCTACGCGAGATCAGGGAGATCCGGCCTCGAAGCTGCGGTATGAGAAGACGCTTTCGAATATTCAGGAAGTGACGGCGCGGTCGGGGCGGGTGATTGCGGTGGCGACGGAGGGCGATAAGACGATTGGCGGCTTGGTGGAGCAAGTGATTCATATTCCGCCGGCGTTTGAGCTCCTGTCGCCGCTGATCGAGATTGTACCGTTACAATTGCTGGCGTATTACATTGCCGTTCGGCGAGGGTGCGATGTCGATCAGCCGCGGAATCTGGCGAAATCGGTGACGGTGGAGTAGCCCGAAATCGGCGTTGCAGTGCTACTACTGCTGCCGACAAAAGAGGTTCCGACTTCGATCGATAGCATCTCCCGCGTATACGCATCTTCAAGCGACAGCGTGCGAACCTTGAGGCCGGAGGCGAACGCATCCTGTAAAAGAATCCATCGTCCATGTCTGGTACTTCCTCGTGGGCGCGGCCGGTAGAACTCGACGACTTGGCGCAGATCCGCCATCTCCGCTCACGTCTGCGCACCATCAGCTTCTCTTCCGCGTAGATCCGGTCGACCCGTTTGCTGTTTACCATCCAGCCCTTCGCGCTTCAACAGAACATGCAGCCGCCGATATCCCCAGCGCCGTCGATCTTCGGCCAGCTCCCGCAAGCGCACGCGCAGACGATCGTTGGCTTCGGGAAAACGCGCTTCCCGCCGAGGGTAGCGCAACATGGCACGTAACACTCCCCAGTTGCCCACAGGCATGTAGTTCCGAGCAGTCCGCCGCAGTTCAAAATACCCCGACTGCCTCTCGCCTTGCCTGTGGGCTTACCACTTTTTTTGATAACACCACCTTGAATCCGACGATGACCAGCGCCTGCTCGGCCACCAGCTGCTTCAGCCTGGGTTCTCGTCTTCCAGTTCCCCAATGCTGGTCATGGACGTTGATCGAGGTCAAATGATGCTAGAGCTGAAAATGCTCGTATAATTGGCGTGAAACAGAGCGAATCGGCATTCCCGCAGCGGAATCTGCTCGGCTGTTGATCCTAATAGCGAACACCTCCCACCTGATGATTTACAGATTTGGACTTTTTGAGGTGGACAGCGCCACAGCTGAGCTTCGGCGAAAAGGCCTCCTAATCCGGATTCAGGACCAGCCCATAAGGCTGCTTGTCGCTTTGCTGGAATCTCACGGTCAAATTGTCAGCAAGGATCAGCTGCGCTCGCAACTCTGGAACCAAAACATCCATGTCGAAGTCGATGGTGCGCTTTCAGTCGCAGTCGCAAAACTTCGCGAGGCATTGGGGGATGATGCGGCGAACCCACGCTTTGTCGCTACGGTTCCTCGCAGAGGTTATCAATTCATCGCCCCCGTTGAAATCGTGAAGCGCAGAGAGACTGTTGAGCAGCCGACGAATTTGCATTCATCTTCCTCCCCAGAGATTCAGAAAGCCGTGGACGGTCATAGTGGCTTTTCGAACCCAGCAATTGCTTCGCTGGTTGTGACGCTCGTGGCAGCAGTTGGAGTCAGCGCCTATATCTGGATGCGCGCACGACAGCATGACCCTGTGCATGAACTCATTGTTACGGATTTCGCTAACAGTACGGGAGATGCCGTTTTCGATGGCTCTCTTCGTCGTGCGGCGATTGTCCAACTCTCACAATCCCCGTGGGTTCACATCGATGCTGATGCGGCAATTGACAATGCCTTGCAGAGCCTAAATCGCCCGCCCTCCCAGGGCCGAATAACACCGGAAATGGCGCGTCAAGCGTGTCAGCTACTGAACGCAGATGCGATTCTCTCCGGTTCGATCAGCCGGCGCCAAACAGACAACTATCTGATCGATCTTGAGATTCGGCGTTGTGGTGACGGCAAGCGCCTGAGCCGCGCCTCCGCTGAGATCAAAGGGCGCGACGGCGTGCTCGGCACTCTGGGGCAACTGCTAGCGAGCATCCGGCAGGACCTCGGCGAATCGAGAGCGACGATGGAGCGCTTCAACGTCCCGTTGCAGGAGGCCACCACAGATTCACTTGAGGCGCTTAATGCTTACCGTGTTGGGTACGACCTCCGCAGCAAAGGCCGATCACCGGATTCCATTCCCTATTTCAAAGCTGCCATTCTGCTGGACCCACGCTTTGCAATGGCCTACATACAGTTAGGATCCGCATACACGAACATGGGGGAGGAAAAGATTGGCGCGAGCTTCATCCAGAAAGCTTTTGATCTCCGCGAGCGAACCACGGAGCCAGAGCGCTATGTCATCTCCGGTCGTTACTTTGACATCGTCGCAGTTGAGCTGGAAAAAGCACTCGCCATCTATTCCCTGTGGCACACAACTTACCCTCGCGACTGGACCCCGCTCAATGCCCTGGCAAACGACTTGAATTTGATCGGGCGATATCCAGATGCGATCGCAGCCGCACAGGACGCGGTGCGTCTGGAACCTAACCATGCGTTTCCCTATACCAATCTAGCGGTAGCGCTTCTGGGAGCCAATCGCTATGCAGAGGCTGAAAAGGTCTGTGCCGATGCTACGGAGCGACACCGGACATCTTCCGTCCTGCGCAAGGTGAACTTTCAAATCGCGTTCGCAAGCGGTGATGCCGAGCGAATTCGCAAAGCTGCCGAGACTATGAAGGAACCAGTCGAGGATTCGTTTTTGCTGGCGGAAACCGCGCTCGCCCGCGGGAAGTTGAAGGAAGCCGAACGACTTTTTGAGACTTCCGCAGCGCAGGCGCGCGACGCCGGAATGCCTGGGATCGAATCCGCCGACCTGACAGGCGAGGCCATCCTTTTGGCGTTTGTCGGGGACAAGGAAAAGGCACGCCGGCTCGCCCGGTCGTCCATCTCAGATGACGCAGGCGAAGTGGGGTATGGCCAAGCCATGGTTGTGCTGGCTTTTCTGGGTGATACCCGACAAGTCGCTGAAATCAGCCGAAAAATGGACGATAGATACCCGATGTCTACTTATAACGTGGGCGTGTACCGGCCGATGGTGGAGGGGCTACTGGCGCGTCGACGCGGCGACAGTACGGGTAAGATTCTGGATGTCATGGCTCCCGCCGTTCCCTACGAATTGGGACAATATGCCGATCTGCTCCCCGTCTATATCCGTGCGATTTCTTTGGCGGATGTTGGCGACGGACAAAGAGCTGAACGAGAATTTCAGCGTCTGCTCGATAATCGTGGGGTTGATCCGACCTCGCCTTTACTGCCGCTCTCTCACCTTGGCCTAGCGCGGGCCCACGATGCAGCCCATCAAACGAAGGAAAGCTGCACGGAGTATCAGGAATTCTTCCGCGAGTGGAAAGACGCCGACCCAGGAGTCCCCATTCTGCGCGACGCCCGAAGGGAAGCTTCGCGTTCCTGCCCGGCAATCCAGTAGCGCGTCAGTTTGAAGAGCACCGGAAATAACTGAATCTCAGCAGCTTATCTGTTTGGAATGATTCAATCCTCAGTTAGCTTGATCCTTCCGCAATTCCGGTGCTTCATTCTCTCCCAACGCAGCCAATGTCGTTCGTTTAGCGGCAGGAGAGTTTGGATGGCAAGTTTTTGCGGAAAGTGCGGAGCGCCTCTAACCGGACAAAGCTCTTTCTGCGGCGGGTGTGGCGCAAGAAAGACGACAACTGGTCAGGACGCGCAGTATAAGACCGTTCAATATCCCCTCTCGCCGCAAACGCCGCCGCCTAGCGCACCTTCCCTTACAGCGTCCCCCCTGAAATCGAATGCCCTGTTGAAAGTCGGAATTGCCGCGGTAGCCGTCCTTGCAGTTGGCGGTGTGGCAGCCGTGGCCGGAGTTATCTACGTCGGGCACAAAGTCAGCCAGAAAGTCCATGCCGTTGCCCGGCAGGTGTCGGGCGACAAAGCGCCTGATGAAGGCGGCCTTCTCGATTCGCTGCTGAAGGGGAAAAACGGATCCGACGACGACTCGACGATCAAGGGCGATCCCTGCCGGTTCCTGAGCACCGCAGATGTCTCACATGCCGTAGGTGTGGCCATCATTCGTGCCGAGGCAAAAGGCGACGAGGGCTGCATGTACATCGCACATGGCGACCCTGCCGACATGACCTCGAAGCACATGGCCTCGATGGTGACCAATCAGGCCAAAGCCAATGGCCAGAATGTCGACGTCAGGCAGCAGCAAATGATGCAGCAGATAGCCGGCGCTTTTTTCAAGCAACAGGAAGCCTCCGACAAGAACCTCACCGCGGAAGCGGCAAAAGGAGAGGTCATCGTGCTTGCGGTCAGTTTTGAGTCACGGGCCGCGAGAATGGCCATGAAATTGAACAAAGCCGCTTTCGATCACGTCAAGCAGGGTGTTCCAGGCGCCTCCGGTCCCGACTCGGCGGGGCAAACAGGAACTGGCGATCTAAGCGGTCTGGGCGATGAGGCCTACGCAATGGGGGGGACCATGCTGATGGTGCGGAAGGGAGAAACCATGGCGCAATTCCTGTTCAACGAGTGCCCCTGCAGCGTTGATGCCATCAAGCCTCTCGCTGAAAAGGTAATCAGCCAGCTTTGAGGCTCGATTAGCAATCAAGGAGAGCAGGTTATGAGTTTTTGTCAGAATTGCGGTGCTCTACTTTCTGAAAGCAATGCACCGTGCGCCATCTGCGCAGGACACAGCCAATCAACGGGCGCCGCAGTTGCGGCGGCCCGACCAGCCTCCGCGGGCATCGAATCGAACGCAGCGGGGGCACTGACCTATTCTGCCGGATTCATCACGGGTGTTATTTTTCTGCTGATCGATCCGTTCAAAAGCGATCGCTTTGTTCGGTTTCATTCCTTTCAATCCATTTTCTTCAACGTCGCATGGATTGGGCTCTGGATTGCGTGGATGATCGTAGGCTTCGTTCTGGGTGCAGTCACGAAGGGTCTCTTTTTCCTGATCGAAATGCCCATCAACCTGTTGCTGATGATGGGCGGGGTCTGCCTGTGGGCGTTCCTCATGTACAGCGCTTATCAGAGGAAGACATTCAAGCTTCCGGTCATCGGCGCCCTCGCCGCAAAGCAGGCGGGAATCTGATGATGGGCAGGCGTGGATGTTTTCACGGAATCAGGAATCGACGGACCATTGTTCTGTCGGGCCTACCGCTTCTCATTCTCGGTGGCGGATGCAGAAAGTCCGCTGCGCCGACGCCTTCCACAAAACCCAGCCAGCGATCGGCCGCCAGCGGCTCGACACCGTCAGTTGCCGATGAGTCATTCGATTTCAAGCGGCATCCACGCAAGTCAGCGATTAAGCCAGTCGACGTCTCCACGCTGTCGGAGACAGAGAGGAAGTATGGACGTGCGCCGCAGTTCGATCCCAGCGTCGAGTATCAATCCGGCATCATCCTGATGACGCAAGGAGATAAGACGTGGGCAAGCTTCGGTGATCCAGCGGTGAAATCTCCGCCCAAGATCGTCCGGGAAGCATTTGGCCCGAACAAAGGACAGGCCATCATCGAACAAGTCGTGAACGCAACAGGAGGTTTCTTCACTTCGGAAGTGGTTGAGTTTCGACCGGACCTCAGCTACTTTCCGCCTAAATAGGAAAAAACAGCGATCCCGTATTCAGAAAGGCGACACATCCACTCGGAACGCGCACACGCCAAAAAGGAGATAAGACATGAACCGATTCGTGAGTATCAGCCATGCGGGGCTCGGAGCTTTCCTCGTAGCAGCTACGGTAGTTCCGGTTGCCGCGCAGCAATGCAAACCTCTCGTCGGCAGCTTCGAAGCCGAGGTTCAACCAGCGAACACCTGTCCTGGGCCATTCTGCACAGCTGGGCGTGTTTGGGGAGGTATCCAGGGCGAGTATCGCTTCACCATGGACAAAATCATTCCCAACGGCGAACCCGAAGTGCCAACCATTTCTTTCTTCACCGGCCATAGCGTCATCACTTTGAAGGACGGCGAGCAACTGTTTGGGACCGACACCGGAACGCTCGATCTGCCGCCGGGGCACGGAGGTTTTGCTTCGCTTATCACATTTACGGGCGGTACTGGCGACATGGCAAACGCGACTGGACAGATCCGGCTGCGCGGTGAGTTCGACGCAGTATCCGGCACTACGAGCGGCGACTACATCGGTACAGTATGCAAATCTCAATAACCGTGCAGGAATGTTCTGTCTCCTCCCCAGCCTGCAATCAACAGGCAGGTTCCCAAGTCAGCTTCGAGAGGGAAATACAAATGAATTGGAACTCGAAACGCCATCTGGTGTGGCACTTTCCGTTGATTCTCGCAGGCACCCTGGCTATGGGAGCACGCGGGCAATCACAAACAACTCCGCAACCTCCCGCAGAAATCCTGAGCCTTGAAAAGGCGCTCGTCGGCCAATGGTCCACAACTTACGAGTTCCAGCCCGGAAGCATGGGACCGAACGTCACGGGCACCGGCCACGGGCACGAAGTGTGGCGAACCAGCCCAGGCGCATTAGTTCTGATGGAGGAGGAGGATATCCAGGCTCCATTTGGTGAGATGTTCGTGTTTGCTATCCACTGGTGGGACAAGAGCACGAATAGTCTTCGCGGGATGCTCTGCAATAACTCCGGGCCCGCAGCCTGCAACGTGGACACCTATTCCAACAGCACTCTCAAGTGGGACGGAAAGCAACTGACGATTGATATGCAGTTTCCCCAAAAGGAGAAGAAAATGCTCTGGCATGAGGTCTGGTCCAACATCACGTCGACCTCCTTCACACAAACCGGTGACATAGGTGAGGTTGGCGGTCCTATGAAGCGAGCCGTCACGATTCACGGAACCAAGTGACTAGGCACAGATTGATTCTGCACCGTGACCCTCCACAAGCACTCAGAGACGGACCAGCTCCGTATCAGGCTCGCGATCGGGTTCTTGCCTGAAAGCGATTTCGCTCATTCGGTCTTCCACGGCCTCCCGCACCTTTGCGTCTCGAGCAGAGTCCGCTTTCGCTGATGATGACGATAGGTTTCAAAGTTATCCGGTGAGCCACTGCTCCGGACGAGACCAACGTGGCGATAAGTTGATGAGGAAACCATGACCAACCAGACTCTTGTCTCTGCGAGTAGCCCCTCTCCACTGCGTGTTCGACGATCTTCGCGCAAGCTCTTTGTTTCAGCGGCCTCGCTGATTGCAATCTCAGTGTTCGTAGGTTTCTCTCGGACGTACTACCTTCATCGCTGGTTTCACAAGCCTGACCTCACATTGTTTCTCCATGTGCATGCGGCTGCGATGACTCTGTGGATTGCCCTGTTTCTTATACAGACACTGCTCATCCAGGCAGATCAGACCGAGCTTCACCGGAGGCTCGGTTTCCTGGGAATCATATCCGCTGCACTGGTACCGGTATTCGGTGTTTCTGCAACAGTGATTGCTGCTCGCCGGGAGGTGTTGGCCCACGCCCCGGATGTGTCGATTGTGATTGTCGTGCTCGCTCTCGAGCTGATGCAGATGCTAATGTTTGCCGGTTTCGTTACAGCCGGATTCCTATTCCGCGGACGCGTTGATTTTCACAAACGGCTTATGTTGCTCGGCACCCTTTGTATGCTGCCGAATGCTGTCGTTCGCATCGTTCGCGTTCCAAGCTTTATCATTCCCCTGACTATCTGGTCGCTTGTCATCGCTCTCGTCGTACTGATCGACTGGCTGGTTCAGCGAAAGCTGCATCCGGTTTTTTCACGATGGGCGATCTTGCAAGTCGTGATGCTTTGGCTGGCCCTTTTGACGGGAATCTCAGAGGTCTGGCAGCACTTCGCTGCGCGGGCGGTCAGCTGAATGGATTGACTGGAACTTGACGATGGTTTCCCCGAGAATCGCAACATTTCCCTTTTCGGGTGAACGCGCACGGAACGATTAGGCTTGTTCTCGAATACAGAGTTCGGCTCGGATGAGCAGTTTTCAAGAACCGTATGGGCAAAAAAACCTTCAAATCGCAAGAAATCTCAATTGAATGACCATCTGGGTTAGAGTCGCGCATGGATGCTGGTCACTCTCCGATTGGGCGTCGCATCGAACGAATTGGTATTTGAAGCAACGAGCATGGCGCATCCTGACCTGCAGGGTCTGTTGAACTCGCTTCTCCGATTTGCACTTCGAGACGAAAGGAAGGTCAAAGCCCCGGAGATGCACCCAAGGAGGAGACCGCATCCATTTTCAGTCCCACTTTCTATAAAATTGCCTCGGAATCTCGTATGGCAATGTTTGTTCATTTGGCTGCTGAGGCGCGTGTATCGCGCATCCGTCGAAATGGGATTACCCGCTTGCGCAGCGCCGCTGGAACCGGCCAGAAAGGTGTTTTCGCGGTTCCTGTCACGCGCAACTTCTATGCGTCTCATCAGTGGCTCAGAGAGTTGAAGCGGCGAAATCAAGGACCAATCGCAGGCATTTACTTTCGAATACCAGATGAAGACTCGGTATGGATCGGCCACTATGGCAAATGCCATGCCTTTGTGTCCGCGTCCGAGGCAGTCGCCCAGTTCATGATGTCAGGCGATCCAATGGGATGGGAGGTTGTGATACCTCGGCGCATTAGGGCGGATGAGATTCACAAGGTTCGTTTGCTACCGCAGGTGATCGGCTGGAGGTACTTCCCAAAGGCGAAGGGTAAGGCACCTTGCACCTGCAGATTCTGTATTGGCGGCGAGTATGGAAGCGCCAAAATGCGACGACGCCTCGGATCGCCTGACAACTAGCTGTTGCCCCGTGGCGCCGTTTCATCGTTTGGCTAGGGAAGGGTAACCGGTCGCTCGGCCCTCAGTTCGGAGTCGTTATGTGTCTCTGACTTAAGAGGCCCAAGCGTACCCGAAGTGCCGTTACCCGACATAATTGCCATTCGAGGCAGCCATCCAGCAGCCCAGAGCAATCAAACTATTTGAACAATTAAAAAAGCGGCAGGAATTTGGCCAATCCGCCGCAACCCGTAACGATTCAATGGTTGGCAAGGGGCCTTTGCGCGAATGCTGTTCTACTTTGATCTCTTCCGGATCCGTTCTCTTGGTTATAGATACGCTACCCA
>Ga0157374_10001946_pt1 | contig 17314 bp, 17 predicted proteins | sample M25metaG_FD_115308 | JGI IMG/M metagenome (GOLD analysis project Ga0157374, IMG submission 115308) | Miscanthus rhizosphere microbial communities from Kellogg Biological Station, Michigan, USA - M2-5 metaG | ecosystem: Host-associated > Plants > Roots > Rhizosphere > Soil | place: USA: Michigan...
CCCTGGTGGGAGGACATCGTCATCGGCCTCCCCAAGCAGGTGGTCAAAAATTCAATGGTCGACCTGCTCGAAGGGCCGGGCCTTGGGCTCGATATCGATGCTGAAGGGGCCAGAAAATACCTTCGGGAAGAAGATGCAGGGTTTTTCGACTGATCGCGGCCGGTCGCCATCCAGCGGGGCCAGCAGGTTGGGAATGAGGAGACGTTATGCCGAATAGCCAAATGCGGGTCGCGGTCGGGCAGTTCAATGAACTCACCGACGAGAAGCTACGCTTCGCTGCCCAGATCGGCGTCCGGGGCATTCAAATGAACAACCCCACGCTGCCGGGCGAGACGCACTGGGAAGAGGCCGATATTCGCGCCCTCGTCAACAAAACGGCCGCCGCGGGCCTGGTGCTTGAAGCCATCGAGAATGTGCCGACGCATTTCTACGACCAAGCGATGCTCGGTCGTCCCGGCCGCGATGAGCAGATCGCCAACTACCTCACGACAGTTCGCAATGTTGGTCGTGCGGGCGTGCCGATCCTCGGCCTTCACTTCATGCCCAATTCGGTCTGGCGCACCGAGCGGTATTCGCCAGGCCGGGGCGGTGCCGGCAATACCAGGTTCGACATGGCTGTCGTCGAAGGCAAGTCCAAGGAGGAATGGCGGCAGTTCATGCCGACTAGCCTCGGTCGCGCCGACTCGATGCCGTTGTTCGATGAGCGGGAGGGCATCATCACCGCCGAAATGATGTGGGACAATTACACCTACTTCATGGATGCGGTGCTGCCGGTTGCCGAGGAGGCGGGCGTCAAGATCGCGCTCCATCCGGACGACCCGCCGGTGCCCATGCTCGGCGGCGTGGCGCGGATATTCAAGGCGACGACGGACTTCAAACGCGCCTATGAGCGCTATTCCAATAGTTCCTCATGGGGCCTCGACCTTTGCCTGGGTTGCTGTTCCGAAATGCCCGGCGGGGCCGCCAACGTCAGGGAGATGATCGAGTTCTTCGGTCCCAAGGGACGCATCTTTTACGTGCACTTCCGGGATGTGCAGGGGACGGTGCCCAACTTCATCGAGTGTTTCATTGGTGAGGGCAATTTCAACCCGGCCGAGATCATGGCGTTGCTCCGGAGCAGCGGCTTTACCGGATTTCTGCTCGACGACCATGTTCCGCACATGGACGGCGACACGGACTGGAACCATCGCGGCCGCGCGCATGCCATTGGGTACATGCAGGGGCTGCTCCGAATGGGCGAACTCGCCTAGGGTCGCCCCTACCCTGCAACTTCAGGTTACGGTTTGCCATGCTCGAAATCGCCGAATTCATCAGCCCAACCTATTCGCCGGTTTGGAAGCTCGCGCAGCAAGCGGGCGTTGACCTGGCGGTTGGGGGGTTGCCGCCGGCCGAAAATCTGGATGGCAGCGAGGCGCCGTGGGACTATGCTCCCCTCCAGCGCATGAAGCAGCACTACGAGGAGGGCGGCTTCAGGCTGGTGGTGATCGAGGCGCGGCCACCCCTCAACAGGGCAAAGCGCGGACTGCCGGGTCGCGACGAGGAAATAGCAACCGTCTGCAGCCTGATCGAAAATATGGGACGGCTCGGCATCCCGGTGTGGTGCTACGAGTGGATGACCGACTTCAACTGGGTCCGCACCAACATGTCGACGCCCTCGCGGGGCGGCTCGGTGGTGACAAGCTTTGACGTCAACGATGTCCCGGAAAATCTGACCTCCCAGCCACCGATCAGCGAAGAGGCACTCTGGGTCAATCTTGAATATTTTCTCAAGAAGGTGCTGCCGGTTGCCGAAAAGGCCGGGGTCAAGCTGTCGATGCACCCGGATGATCCGCCGCTCTCGCCGATTCGAGGGGTTGGCCGCATCATGCGCAGCATCGACAACTATAAGCGCCTGCTCGAAATCGTTCCCAGTGCGATGAACACGATCACGCTCTGCCAGGGCAATTTCACCCTGATGACTGACGATTTGCCGAAAGAGATCCGCAGGTTCGGCAAGCAAATCTCATTCATCCATTTCCGCGACGTGAAGGGCGTACCCAGCAAGTTCGAGGAAACCTGGCATGACGCCGGCAAAACCGACATGCTCGCCTGCATGAAAGCCTACAAGGACATCGAATTCGACGGCGTGCTGCGACCCGATCACGTGCCGACAGTCGAAGGCGACAGCAATGAGAACGCCGGCTATTCCGCCTTCGGGCGACTTTACGCCATCGGCTACATCCGCGGTTTGCGCCAAGCCGTCTTCGGGCAATAGGAACAAGGCGATGAAGATTGCCCTTACTGGGGGAAGCGGCGGCCTGGGGCGTGCCATAACGGTCCTGGCCCTGGCCCAGGGACATTCCGTTGTAAGCATCGATCGCGTCGCACCGACGGACCCGCCAGAGCACCTGGACTTCAGCTTCGTTGAGGCGGAAATGAGCGACTACGACAGGCTCGTCGAAGCGTTCGCGGGCTGCGATGCGATGGTCCATATGGCGGCAATTACGAGGCCGTTCCGGCTGCCCGACCACGTCGTCCACAACAACAATGTCGTGGGCAGCTACAACGCCCTGCGAGCGGCGGTCGAACATGGAATTATGCGGATCTGCCAGGCCTCGAGCGTCAACGCCATCGGGCTATCCTATAGCCGCGAGCCGCGTTTCGATTACCTGCCGGTCGACGAAGAGCACCCAAACTACACCGAGGAAGCCTACGGCTTATCCAAGTGGATCTGCGAGGCGCAGGCCGATACCTTCGCACGGCGTTACGAAGGCATCCGTATTGCCAGCCTGCGTTTTCATTGGGTCGTGCCGGGACGCGCCAAGGCGGCCGAAGCCTATGACCAGGCCGACGATGAGGTGAATACGCATCTTTGGGCTTACACGCTTTTCGAGGCGGCAGCCCGCGCCGCCCTAAAGAGCCTCGAAGCATCGTTCACCGGCCACGAGGTCTTCTACATCGTGGCGCCAAATACCACGGCTGAGGTGCCGAGCCTCGAGCTCGCCCAGCGATTTTTCCCGGGAGTGCCTATCAGGGGCGACCTCAGCGGCCACCGGAGCTTTTTCAGTTCTGCCAAAGCCGAGAGACTGCTCGGCTGGAGACACGACGACTGAACGCCAGGCGAGAACCCGGCTGCCTTATGAGGAGGACATTTCCAATGGCTGAGATCAACGACATCAAGCGGCCGGCGGCCGAGCTCATCGCCGGCATCAAGGCGGTCGGTGCCGCCACCGCCAGCGCGACGCTGGCGCACATGGGCATCAGGAATTGTCACATCACCGGGCCGGTGACTTGGAACAAGGGCAAATCGATCGCGGGGCCAGCCCTGACGTTGCAGTTCATGCCCAAGCGCGAGGACCTTTATGGCGAGGGCGAGTATGCCGATGTCGAAAAGCAGTTGCACCGGCACGTGCTCTACAAAGTCGAGAAAGGCGACGTCGTGGTAGTCGATGCGCGGGGCGATATGACCGCCGGCGTCTTCGGCGACATGATGATGACCTATTTCCGCGGTCGCGGCGGCGCCGGCATGGTGATCGACGGCTGCGTCCGCGATTTCGTCAATGTGCAAAAGCTCGACGTGCCGCTGTGGCTCAGGGGCGTTACCCCCAACTTCCACACCCAGACCGGCTTGATGCCGTTTGCGGTCAATACCCCGATCGCCTGTGGCGGCGTGACGGTGATCCCTGGCGACATCATCGTTGCCGATGATGACGGCGCGGTTTGCGTGCCGGTCGCGCTTGCGGCTCAAGTCATTGAACAGTCGAACAAGCATCACGAATGGGAGGATTTTTCCCGGATGAAGCTGATGCAGGGCGCCCCATTGCAGCGCTATTATCCGCTCCACGAGGAAGCGCGGCCCGAATACGAGGAATGGCGCAAGACCAATCCGATCAAGCACTAGTGAAGCTCGATCCGAGTTCCAATCCCGGCGAGGGACGACAATGAAGATCACCGCGATCAAGCCGTATGCCGCCTGGATTGGGCATCGCAACCAGCTGATCGTCAAAGTCGAAACCGATGCCGGTGTCCATGGCTGGGGCGAAAGCGGACTGTCGGGGCGCGAAAAGGCGGTGATCGGCGCCATTGACCACTTTCGCGAGTTTCTGCTCGGCCGGCATGCCTTCGATATCGGCGCGATCTGGCAGGAAGTTTATCGCAGCCAGTATTTCGAGGGCGGCCGGGTACTGCAGGCGGCGATCTCCGCCATCGACATCGCGCTCCACGACATCAAAGGCAAGGCGCTCGGCGTGCCAGTATACGAACTGCTTGGCGGCAAGCAGCGCGATCGTATCCCGACCTTTACCTCGACCTCGCTGCCGCCGGGCGAGGCGATGATAGAGCAGGCCAGAGAGCTCATGGACCGCGGTTGGACCTGTGTGCGGTTCTTTCCCGGTGGGCAGAATGAAGCGAACCTGTTCGAACCGCGGGAATCGATCGCCAAAACCGCCAAGTGGATGATCAAGGCGCGCGAAGTCCTGGGCGACACGGTCGTTCTGGGCATCGATTACCACCACCGCCTGTCCGTCGCGGAAGCTGCAAGCTTTTGCCAAAAGATGCCCTCTGGCACGCTCGATTTCCTCGAGGAGCCTATCCGCGACGAGACGCCGGAAGCCTATGAGGCCCTGCGCAAGCTCACCGACGTGCCATTCGCAATCGGCGAGGAATTCGCCAGCAAGTGGCAGTTCCTGCCCTACATCGAGCGCGACATCCACCAATTCAACCGCATCGACGTTTGCAATGTCGGCGGGCTGTCCGAAGCGATGAAAATAGCCGGGTGGAGCGAGGCGCATTATGTCGACATGATGCCGCACAATCCGCTTGGGCCGATCTGCACGGCCGCAACCATTCATTTTGGCGCGGCGGTGGCCAATTTTGCCTGGCTGGAGACCCGGGCGTCCCCGGCTGAGAACTATATGGGCCAGTTCAACAGTCCGATCTTCTCAACCCAGCCGGTGCTCGACGGGGCTACCTACCTGGTTAGCGATGCGCCGGGCCTGGGTGTGGACGTCGATGAGGCGGCCGTGAAGGCCCCGGACTTCAAATTTTGGGAAGCCCCGCACCTCAGGCGAACCGACGGTTCGGTGACCAATTGGTAGACTTGCCGCTTGGCCCGCTCGCCGGCCCTGCGTTCGAGATCCTCGACCCCCGCTTTTGGGTATGCACTCGCCCCGATGCCCAGGTCGAGCGCATCTGGACGGGCGGCACGTGGACGGAAGGCCCCGCCTGGCTCGCCGAACGCCGAATCCTGGTCTGGTCGGACATTCCGGGTGACCGCATGCTCGCCTGGAATGAAAAGACCGGCGCGGTATCGACTTTTCGTCACCCGGCGCAGGGCCCCAACGGCAACACCGTCGACCGCGAGGGACGGCTCCTCACTTGCGAGCAGACGCCGCATCGCATTGCCCGCCTCGAACATGACGGTTCGACCAGCATCCTGGCTGACAATATTGGGGGCCGCCGGTTCAACTCCCCCAATGACATTGTGGTCAAATCGGACGGGTCGGTCTGGTTCACCGATCCGAGCTACGGGCGCCCCGACGACCGGCCACCCGGCGCCGATGTCGAGGGATGTCACGTCTATCGGATAGACGGGCAGACGGGCGACGTGCGCCAAATGACCACCGACTTTGTCATGCCCAACGGGCTCGCCTTCTCGGTCGATGAAAGCCTGCTTTACATTGTCGATACGGGCAGCACCCTTGGCAAAGGCGGACCCAACCACGTACGGCGCTGCCGCGTTGCGGCGGACCAGACGCTGTCGGGAGGCGAGGTGCTCGCTACCAATTCTGCCGAGAAGTTCGACGGTCTCAGGATCGACACGGCGGGGAGGCTATGGATGGGCGCCGAGGACGGCGTCCACTGCTACCTCCCGGACGGCAGCTTGATCGGAAAAGTGAGGCTCCCGGAACGCGCCTCCAATCTGACCTTTGGCGGGGCGGATCGCGACACCCTGATGATCACCGGGTCCACATCGATCTATCGCTGCAAGGTTGCCGCCAGAGGGACGGCTGCATGAATGAGGAAGGGTGAGCCCGGGTCCGTTCGGGTCATTGCTCGATAGGGGGCCAGCGGACCAGGGGTGCGTGCTTTTGACTACTGCCCGCAAGTCTAGCGCCCGGTTATGTTGATGGTCCCGAAGTCACGGGGATTATCTGGAGGACAGATTCATGAAGGCTTCTACGAAGTTTATTTCGACGGCCATTTTGGCTGCGACGATGCTTGGAGGAGGATTTGTATTGCCCAGCGTCGCCGACGCCGCGGCGGCAGCAAAGCCCGCCGTCTGCAAAATGAAGAGCGGTGGCACCTCGGCCGACGGCACGATCATCGGTACCTGGAAATGCGAGGGCAAGCTCTGGCACAAGATACCCGCCAGAACCCATGCGCCGTTCTTCATGGACGTCTGGACGCCGATGGCGATGAAAGCGAAATAACCATTTGGGTCCGGTCGCCATGCGGTCGGACCTATCTCACCCGGCCTCGACCCGAACACGGGGTCCGGCCCCGTGAGCTTATGGCATCGCCCGCTTTTGGGTGACTGCAAAGCACTTGACGGGGAATTCCAACAAAGTCACCCGGCAGCACCGATTGCGGCGCTGAGAGCCTGGGCGGCGGTGATTGTCGCACAACGGATCTCGTCCATCCGGCCGGGTTCGGCGCCAAGCAAGAACGGGACGCTGATCGCCGCGACGACTTTGTCGTTGTGATCGATGACGGGCGCTGCAAAGGCGAGGATGGAGACGCCGTTTTCGCCTTTGTCGAGGGCCCAGCCCTGCCGCCGGATACGTGCCAGTTCGATCCGTAGCCGGCGGGGATCGGTGATGGTCTTGGGAGTTACCGCTTCCAGTGGGCGACTAAGCCATTGCGCCAGCATTGGTTCAGGCAGATGGGCCAGCAGCAGCTTGCCGGCGGCCCCTGCGTGCGCCGCCATGCGCTGCCCTGGCGCAACCGAGAGCGCGTAGGCGCGCCGGCCTTGGGCTGCGGCAATGACCAGCACCCTGTCGCCATCGATCACGGTGAGCTTGCTGGCTTCACCCAGGGTCGCCGAGAGATGCTCGAGCACCGGGGTTGCGAACGGCACGAGATCGAGAGGACCTGAGGCGGCCGCAACGTGGGAGGCCAGACCGAGCAGGCGCCGTCCCAGATGATAGGCGCCCGCCTCGTTTCGGCGCACCATGTCGTGCAGTTGCAGGGAGTTGAGGATGCGGTAGATCGTGGTGCGGGGCAGATCGAGCTTGGCCACGAGATCGCTGATGGTGGCGCCGGCCTCCCGCGCTTCGAGCTCGCCCAGCACCTCCATCATCCGGTCGATCACCGGGATGCGGTGCTTCAGAGCGGCGTCAGCGGCGAGTGTGTCCATCGGCTCCGATTTCGGCGGCTTGCGTTGATCATCGCTCATAGCATATGATTTTGAACAATCAAAGTTCATATATGAATAGCTGGGAGGCGTGGTCGTGAAGATCACCGGACTCAAGACTTTTGTCGCCAATGTCAGCCGCACGAATTTCGTGTTCGTGAAAGTCTACACCGACGATGGCATCGATGGCGTCGGCGAGGCGACACTCGAGTGGAAGACGCTGGCGATGACCGCGGCGATCGAGGAACTTGAGCGCGTGCTGGTCGGCCAAAATCCGTTCGAGACGGATAGGCTCATCGAAACCTTGCACCGCGACTCCTATTGGCGGACCGGCGCGGTATTTCGTACGGCGCTCGGCGCGATCGATGCAGCGCTCCTCGACATCAAGGGCAAGGCGCTGGGCGTGCCGGTCTTCGAACTCCTCGGCGGCAAGCAGCGCGACCGCGTCGCCTGCTACGCCAACCACTGGTTTTTCGGCGCCAATACGCCTGAGCAGTATGGCGTGGCGGCCAAAAACGCCGTGGCGATGGGCTATCGGGCCCTGAAATGGGACCCGTTCGGTACTGCCGATCTCGAGATGAACCCGACCCAGCGGCGCGAGACCATCGATATTGTTGCGGCAGTACGCGATGCTGTGGGGCCTGATGTCGACCTCATGCTCGACGTGCATGGCCGGCTCAATGTGCCCACAGCCATCGCTATGTGCCGGGCGCTCGAGCCCTACAACCTCCGCTGGATCGAAGAGCCGGTACCGCCGGAATCGATCGATGCCCTGGTCGACGTACGCCGGGCGAGCCCGATACCGATCGCCGCCGGCGAACGCTGGTTCGAGCCGGCCAAATTCCTTGAGGCGATTACCAAGCGGGCAGTCGACATCCTTCAGCCCGACGTCTCGCATGCTGGTGGCCTCTCGGAGGTGAAGCGGATCGCCCACATGGCGCATATCGAAATGATCCCGGTGGCACCGCATAATCCCGTCGGTCCGGTGATGAACGCCATGACGTTGCATACGGCGGTGGCTATTCCCAATTTCTCGATCTTTGAGACCGTCTCGGTCGATGTCCCCTGGCGTAAGGAGCTGGTGCGCGAAACCCTGGTCTTTGACCGCGGCGATTTGCTGGCACCGACGGCGCCGGGGCTCGGCGTCGAATTGATCGAGGAAGCCTGCGCCAGATTCCCCTACGAAGCGACGAACCTGCCGCTCTACGACGGCTCAATCAACGTCGCCGGTGTCGCAGCCGGCAAGCCGACGATGGACCGCGGCTAGCCCGTCCAATTGACAGCGTGGCCTAACGGACGCATCCTAAGACTTGAACTTATAGAGTTCATATTTGAACTCAAAAGAAGCCGGCCGGCACCGTGATTGCGGCGCCAAGCCGGCGGGTCGCGGTGGGAGCCGCAAATGGGAGAGAGGAAATGAAGCTTAAAGCGCTCGCAGGCGGCCTCGCCGTCTCAACGTTAATACTGCTGCCGTCGCTGGCCGTCGCCGGGGACGTGGTCTGGTGGACGCCGAACTGGAGCCAGGCGCGGGCGCAAAAGCTCGCCGACGATTTCCACAAGGCCAATCCCGACATCAATATCAAGCTGCAGATCACGACCTCGAACGGCCTGCCGCAACAAGTGATGACGGCGCTGCAATCAGGCTCGGGCCCCGATATCATCGAGGTGCAGCATGGCTGGGTGCAGGGCTATGCCCAGAACGACCTGGTGCAGCCGCTCGACGACACCATCCAGGAGAAGGACGATTACAACAAGGCGGTGATCGCCGAGGACACCTATGATGGCAAGCTCTACGCGATACCCTATCGCATCGAATGCACGGCGCTGCTTTACAATCTCGACGATTATACCAAGGCGGGCCTTGATCCGGCCAACCCGCCGCAGACCTGGGACGACTGGGTCGCCGCCTCCAAGAAGATGACCGCCGGCGGTGTTTACGGCATGGCGATTACCGGCGGCGGCGAGTTCGGCAATACTATCACCCGCGCCCTACCGCTGATCTGGATGAATGGTGGCGATATCATCTCGGCCGACGGCAAGACGGCGACGATCAACAAGCCGGAAGCGGTCGCCGCGATCAAGTTCTACACCGACTTCTACGCCCAAAAGCTCTCGCCGGACTCGACGTTGCAGAATGACGGCGTCGCCAACCGGCAGTTGTTCATCGCCGGCAAGGTCGCAAGTTACCTCACCGGCCAGTACGACATCGCGCCCATCGCGCAGGCGGCGCCTACCCTCAAAGTCGGGGCGTTCATGACGCCGCATCCGGCGGGCAAGACCACGGCCGGCATTCTCAACGGTTGGAGCTACGTGATCCCCAAGGATGCGCAGAACCCGACCGACGCCAAGAAATTTCTGCAGTTCCTCAACACATCCGACAACATGGGCTATTTCACCGACACTTTCCCGGCCCGTGTCTCGTCGCTGAAACTGCCGCGTTTCCAGGATCCGCTGCTGAAACCGTTCGCCGGCATGCTGCCGTTTGGCCGCCCGACGCCGAATACACCGCACTGGGTGCAGATCTCGCAGGCGATGTTCAACGGCATCCAGCGCATTCTTTCGGGCCAGCAGGACCCGCAGGCGGCGATGGACCAGGCCAATGACGAGATCCAGGCGTTGCTGGACAGCTAACCCTGGGGGCGCTGAAGACCGGCTCAAGCTGAGCGGTGTTCTGGGACCTCCCGCCCGGCGCGCCGCTCGATCTCAGGAGAACCCATGAATCGCTCCTCGACAGGCCTGATGTTCATTCTGCCGGCGATTGCCGTCCTCTTGATGCTGATCGCCTACCCAATCGTCTACACGGTCTATCTGTCGCTCATCGACGCGCATGGGGCGTTGACCGGGAAGAACTACGCCAACGTCCTCAAGCCCTATGTGACGCGGCAGGCGTTCGGCAATCTGCTCTATTATGTCGGCGGCTCGATCGTGTTCCAGGTGCTGTTCGGGACACTTGCGGCGATCCTATTGAACCAGAAGTTCTGGGGCCGGAGTGCCGTGCGCTCGATCACGCTCATTCCCTGGGTCGTGCCGGGGATCGTGGCCGCAACGACCTGGGCGTGGATGTTCCATACCGAGTTCGGCATCATCAACTACATGCTGACCGGGGCGCACATCATCCCGGGGCCCGTCGGTTGGCTCACCAACAAGGACACGGTGATGCCGGTCCTCATCGCCATCAACGTGTGGAAGCTCTTCCCCTTCGTCGCCATCATGGTGCTCGCGGGCCTCCAGGCGATCCCCGCCGATCTATACGAGGCAGCCAAGGTCGACGGCGCCAATTTCTGGGAAGAGGTCTGGTATATCACCCTGCCGCTGGTGCGGCCGGTGCTGGTGGCGGTGACGCTGCTGCTGCTGATCTGGGGGCTCAACGCCATCACGCTGATCTATGCGATCACCCAGGGCGGGCCGGCCAATCTCAGCTTGATCACCCCGATCCAGATCTATCAGCTGGCCTTCACCAGCTTCCAGTTCAACGAGGCCGCCGCGCTCTCTGTGCTGTTCTTCATCGTCGCGGCGATCGTGGTCGCGGTCTACGTGAAAGTAATCCCATCAAACACCGCCGTGGCCCGATGAGCGAGGACGCGCGCCTTGCAGGCGAAGGCGGGGTCGGCTCGCGGGTCACGATTGCGATCTCCGCGATAGTCCTGGTGCTGGTATGCCTGTTTCCCTTCGCCTGGATGGCGCTGAGTTCGATCAAGAAACTGCCGGAACTCTTCACTGTGCCGCCGCACTGGTTGCCGAACGAACCGACCCTCGGCAACTACTGGACCGTGCTTTTCAACTCCAACATCCCGCGCTATTTCCTCAACAGCTGCATCATCTCAGGCGGCGCCACCCTTGTCGCGCTGGTGCTGGCCGTCTTTGCCTCCTACGGCTTCGCCCGCTTCAATTTCCGCGGCAAGGCGTGGCTGCAGACCTTCGTGCTGGTCGGCCAACTGCTACCGACCGCGGCGATCATCGTGCCGCTCTTCATCACCCTCAGATGGTTGCACCTCATCAACACCTATTGGGGTTTGATCCTGATCTATACGATCATCACCCTGCCACTGAGCGTCTGGATGCTGACGAGCTACTTCCGCGGCATTCCCTACGAGCTCGAGGAAGCCGCAACCATCGACGGCGCGAGCCGCCTCGGCATCCTCTTCCGTATCACGCTGCCGCTCGCCATGCCCGGGGTCGTTGCGGTGGTGGTCTATTCGTTCGTCACCTGTTGGAACGAGTTCGTGTTCGCCCTGGTCTTTGCGCAGGACCAATCGGTCAAAACACTACCGATCGGGCTCGCCGAATTCTCGACCGAGTTCAATACCGACTGGGGTGGCGTGATGGCCGCCTCAATGGTGATGACCGTACCGGTCGCCCTGCTCTTCCTGGTGTTCCAGCGCCTTTTCGTCGGCGGCCTTACCGCCGGCGCCACCAAGGGGTGATTGCGATTGCGCCCCAGCTCTTCTTGCCGACGGCAGATGGAAAGGCTCTAGCCATGATTGAAACCCCCGACATCATCCGCCCGCCGCGCGAATGGTCGCAACGGCTCGAAGAGATCGGCACGGCGACCATTTCGAGCACGCTGCAGCGTCTTGGCATTCGCAACCCGCATATTGTCGGGCCGATCCAGCGCCATGATGGCCGCTCGGCCGCCGGCCCGGCGCTGACGCTGCAGTTCATGCCCAAGCGCGAGGACGTTTTTGGCGACAACGAATATGAAGATCCGGAACTGCAGCTCCACCGCCACGTGCTTTACCACACCCAGCCCGGCGATATGGTCGTGGTTGACGCGCGAGGCGACCTGAAGAGCGGCATTTTCGGCGAGATGATGCTCACCTATTTCAAGGGCAAGGGTGGCGTCGGCTGCATCATCGACGGCTGCGTACGCGACTTCAAGAACGTCAAGCAGATCGATGTCGGCCTCTGGACCACCGGCGTCACGCCGAACTTCCACGCCCAGACCGATATCATGCCTTATGCGGTGAATGGACCGATTGCCTGCGGCGACACTTTCGTCATGCCTGGCGATATTGTGGTCGCAGACGACGATGGCGCGGTGGTCGTGCCAGTGAAGCTGGCCGAACAGGTCATCGAAATCGGCGGCGAACACCACGAATGGGAGGCGTTCTCAAAACTCCGCCTCGAACAGGGCGGTGAACTCAAACGCTACTACCCGCTCACCGAGGAGGCGCGCCCGGAATACGAGACGTGGCGCCGCGGCCGCTAAGGCGAGAGACTATGGTTTCGATCGCCAAATCGAGACCGGCGATCCTGGTGCGACCACCCCGGCGCGGACCGATCCTCCCTCAAGCAGTGAGATACTTACCGCTAAGTACGGCCCGGCGCTCGCGTCCGGTAACGCGTTCTTGAGCGTTCGCATCACGATGTGGGGAATAAAGAGGAGGATCGCGCTGTTCTTATCCATGTAGACGCCCTTCTGCGGGGCATCCAACATCTGGAGAGTGCCGTGACCGATAATCGCAAGACTTTGATAGCTACCCTTTTCTTTGCCGGCGTCATGTCATTCGCCGGCACCGCTGCGCTGGCTGCTAGTGATGGCGGCAGCACCAGCAATGGCAACAGCACGCCGACCTGCAAAGCCGGCTACGTATGGAATGCTACGAAGGGCAAATGCGAGCCTAAGACCACCAGCAGCCTCGATGACAAATCGCTCTACACGCAAGGGCGCGATCTGGCGCTGGCGGGCCGCTATGATGAGGCACTGGCAGCCTTGGAGGCGATCAAGTCGCCTGACTCCATGGCGCTGACCATGATCGGCTATTCGCATCGCAAGCAAGGCAACTACGATGAGGGTCTGGCCTTCTATGCCAAGGCCCTGAAGCTTGATCCCCACAACCCCAACACGCACGAATATCTCGGCGAGGCTTATGCCGAAAAAGGCAAACTCGATCTTGCCAAAGCCGAGCTGATCAATGTCGAGGCCGTGTGCGGGACCACTTGCGAGCAGTACCAGGACCTGGCCAAGGCGATCGCCGGCACGCCAGACCAAAGCTGAACCCGTAATTTTTTGCGATCGCAACTTTGCGCCCGGGCCGCTGCGGCCCGGGTTGTGGGAAAGCTCGCTGCCACATTGGGAGGACACAGCATTGGCCGAGGAACGATTTGGCGACCTTGCACGGCTTGTGGGCCGCATCCTGATCGCGGCGATCTTCATTTATGATGCCACGCAACTCGTGCGCTTTCCTGAAGGCAGCGCCACCTTCATGGAGCAGTTTGGCGTCCCTGCCCTGCTGCTTTACCCCACGGCGATATTCGAATTTTTCGGCGGCCTGCTGATCGTCATCGGTCTCTTCACGCGACTGACCGCTTTGGCGTTCACTGGCTTCTGCTTGCTCACGGCCCTCATCTTCCACCACGATCTGGCCAATTCCAGCGAAGTCCTGCAATTCGGCAAAGACCTCGGACTTGCTGGCGGCTTCATGTTTCTCTTCGCGTCCGGGGCCGGATGTTTTTCCTTCGACCAGAGACGGCTTGGCGCGAGGGGCTAGGCAGTCAAAAGAGAGAAATCGCCGCGGCGATCTGCAGCTGGCGCGCCAGCAACCCGGTGATTTCCGATTGCCCTTGGTAGTCGAGCCGCGGTCATCGAAGAGCACCGCGCGCTTATCGAACGCCTCAAAGCCCACGATGTGACGGGCACGGAGGCGGTCATGGTCAAGGATGTCAGCAGCTCAGGTCGGCACATGATGCAGCAAATCCGCTCTGCCAAGGCACGATAGGATTTTTCATCGTTCTCAGGACGAAAGCCCCGACCGGGACCTGCACCAGTTTCGCCCAATCGTGGCGGGGTAAGGCTATCGCCTATGAGGTGCCAGACCGTTGCGCCGTCTGGGCGAAATTCCCGGCTGAAGCGCGTATGCCGCTGTCGATCGCCATTGCCAACGCTGCCGATCGGAGCCTTCGGCCGACTGCGCGGCTCAACAATCGTCATCGCAGATGGTCAAAACTTCGACGATTGACACCCCCATCGCCTCGGTACTACCGTTACATATGTGGGACGCGCGTTCCACATATGGAACATTTTCACATGTCCAGTTCGATCCCCACCGCAAATTCCCCGCTCCCCGTTCTCGAAGCCCGGCACATCACCCGGAACTTCGGAGCCGTGGTGGCGCTGGCGGACGCATCGATCTCCCTGGGGTCCCGAGAGGTCCTTGGCCTTGTCGGCGACAACGGCGCCGGCAAATCAACACTGCTTAAAATCTTGTCCGGGGTGGTGAGCGCATCGGGCGGCGAGATTTTCCTCGAGGGCAAGGAGCTAAAACTCCGCCGCGCGCAGGACGCCCTCGAGGCGGGTATCGAGACGGTCTACCAAGACCTGGCGCTGGTCGACACGATGAGCGCCTACCAGAATGTCTATCTGGGTCGTGAGGAGCGGGCGAAGAACCCGTTGATGCGGTTTCTCGACCTCGTCGATGATCGGGAGATGCGCCGCCGCTCACGCGAAGTGCTCGATGCGCTGAGCGTCAAGATTCCCTCGATCAACGTATCGGTCAAAGGGATGTCCGGCGGCCAGCGCCAGTGTCTTGCTATTGCGCGTGCCCTGCTGTGGGGCCGGCGCATCGTCATTCTCGACGAGCCGACCGCGGCGCTCGGCGTCCGCGAGTCCGGGCAGGTTCTCGACGTCATCCGTGACCTGCGCAACCACGACGTCTCGGTGATCGTGGTTTCCCACAACATGCAGCAGGTGATGGGGGTGGCCGATCGCGTCACCGTCATGCGCCTTGGCCGCTCGATCGCAACCCGCACCATCAAGGACACTTCGGTGTCCGAGATAGTGGGCCTCATCACCGGGGCAATCCCGGGAGATTCTCTGGAGGAGACGGACCGCACCGCCATTCCGGCCTGAGAAGCAGCCAGAACTGCCCTGACCGAATACGTGCCCACGCTAACTAGCCTGAACCAACAATCCTTGAGGGAGGAATTCACTATGAAGCGCAGGATTACCTACACGCTCGCAACCATGACGCCGGCCCTGCTGGCGCTCGGGCTTTTCGCTGCCGGTACCCAGCCGGCAGCCGCGTTCAAGCTCGGCATGGCCGTTGGCGGCGAGGCCGCCAGCAATTGGCAAAAGCCGCAGGGAGACGTCGCCCATGCCATCGCCACGCAGATGGGCTGGGATTACGTCGAGCTCTCCAACAGCCTCGACCCGGCCGTGGCCACGAAGAACGCCGACATCTTCATTCAGGACAAGGTCGACGCCGTCATCCAGTTCAACGGCCGTCCGGAAGTAAACCCGGTGCTCGCCGCCAAGTACGCGGCGGCGCATATTCCAGTTGTCACCTACGACATTGCGCAAAAGGGCTTCTATTTCGTCGGCATCGACAATCTCGCGGCCGGGATCGCTGGCGGCGAGGCGCTCGGCAAGATCGCCAAGGCCAAGTGGAACTGCGACGTCGACCTGGTGCTCTCGTCGGAAGGCGCTGGTGCGGGCATCGTCAACGAATGGCGGACGGGCGGCATGCGCACGGGCCTTCAGCACATTTGCCCGGATATCCCGAAGGAGAAATACGTTTCCTTCGAGGGCAGCGGGCAGGTGAGCGTCGCCGCACCGGCCGCGCGCGACGTGCTCGCCGCACATCCCGATGCCAAGAAAATTCTGGTCGTCGGCCTCAATGACGCGGGCGTTCTCGGTGCCGTGCAGGCGGCCGAACAGCTTGGCCGTGCAGACGATATCATCGCCTGGGGCCAGGATGGCGCCTTCATCACCGGCGACAATGTCGATCCGCATCTTGCCGGATCGGTCCTCTATTTCCTCGAAGGCTACGCGGTTTACGCCATCAAGGACGTGATCGGACCGATTGCCCAAGGGAAGGCCCCGCCGATGATGGATGATGCCGGCAAGCCCGCCTCCAAGGTCCAGCCGTGCCCGGTTTCGGCCGAACAGGCCAAGAACATCCCGGGCATCGAGGAGCGGGTCAAGAAACTGCTCGCCTCCCCGCCGGGAACGACCGAGTACGACCTCTTCTGCCCCAAGAGCTGATAGAGGCCGCGAGCCAATGACCGACGTGGCCACTTCCACGCCATCGACGACTAGCCTCGGTCGGGGGGAAACGTTCCGCGCGAACCTTCCCGCCGGCTGGGGCACTGCGGCGACGGTCGCCGGCGCCTGGATCCTGCTGATCGTTGCGTCCGGGATCCACCGCGCCGACTTCCTGTCGCACCAGACGGTGCTGGCGGTCAGCTTCACCATGGCGATTGTCGGCGTGCTGGCGGTGGCACAGGCATTGGTTGGCATCTCCGGGGGAATTCTCGACCTGAGCCAGCCCACCGGGCTGATCATGTCGGCCGCCGTCGTCGCCTGGCTGCTCGAAAGAAGTGTGCCGATCCCTGTTGTCGTGGTTGCCGGCATTCTTGTCGGGGCCGCATGGGGCTGCTCGAACGCGGTGATCATCGTCCTCGCCAAGCTCAATCCGATCATCGTCACACTCGCCACCAACTTCATCGGTGGCGCCATCATGTTTCTCATCTATCAGAACGCCCAGGCGCCACTGAATTCGGGCTTTTCCGCCTTCGGCCGGAGCTACTTTCTCGGGCTGCCCAATATCTGGTGGCCGATGGTCATTCTGGTGCTCGTCGTCGGCTTTCTGCTGCCGCGCACCCGCTATGGCCGCCATGCCTTCGCGGTCGGTGGCAACCGCTTCGCCGCACAGACGCGCGGCATCTCGCTCAAAAAGACGCGCTTCGCAGTCTTCACCATTGCCGGGGCGATCGTTGGCGGGGCGGGCGTGCTGTTTGCCTGTTCCAATGGCCCCTTTGCACCCACCGCCGGGGCCACCTTCCAGTTGCCGGTCATCGCCGCGGTGATCCTTGCGGGCTGCTCGCTCGCCGGTGGCCGCGGCAGCATCTGGCTGATCCTCTTGAGTGTCGGCTTCCTGTCGACGGTGCCGACCTCGCTGGTATTCTTCGGCTTCAATTCAAATTGGCAGGCCGTGTTCCAGGGCATCATCCTGATCGTCGCCGTTTCCATCGACGGCTGGC
>Ga0157374_10001947_pt1 | contig 17309 bp, 20 predicted proteins | sample M25metaG_FD_115308 | JGI IMG/M metagenome (GOLD analysis project Ga0157374, IMG submission 115308) | Miscanthus rhizosphere microbial communities from Kellogg Biological Station, Michigan, USA - M2-5 metaG | ecosystem: Host-associated > Plants > Roots > Rhizosphere > Soil | place: USA: Michigan...
AATATCACAGCGGAGCAAACCAATTCCAACGGCAAAAGCTATCATGTGATTAAAGTGAAGGATAACGGAATCGGGTTTGAACAGCAATACGAAGACAAGATCTTCCAAATGTTCTCTCGTCTTCATGGAAAAAGTGAATACAGTGGAACTGGTGTAGGCTTATCCATTGTAAAAAAGGTAGTTGAAAATCACAATGGCTTTATTCGGGTGCAAAGTCAATCTGGAGAGGGCTCCACGTTTGAGATACACTTACCGGTTTAATCGAGTAAAAAAGAACAAAATAGAATTGAATGCAATCCGGCAAGATCACTCTTCATAGCCACTTTTAATAATAGTAGAAATCATTTTGAATTGTTCGTCGGCATTAAAGCAATGCGGTGAATGCGCAGGAATGATTATTCCTTCGCCCAACCTGAGTTTATATTTTTTTCCCCCGATTTCCACCTGGGCTGTGCCATCAATTATTTGAATGAATGAATCGAAGGGCAGGGTTTTTTCAGCCAGCTCCTCGCCTGCATCCAGCGACGAAACCGTAATATTTCCAGTTGTCTTTTTGATAATTGTTTTGATGAGAACCGAATTAGGCACATATTCAAGAATTTCAACTATGATATGAGGAGTGGATTTTTGAAGTTCGACAGTATCTGTAGCATCATTCATAATGTAATTTATTCATGGTGTTTTTTGGAAAAACTTTCTTACAATAAAGGTGGGATGATCATTTGAAAAATATATTACACCATTTCTCAAATATGTTGTATCATTTATTGATTAGGCTGAGCTATCAAACGTAAAAAAGTCGATCACAACTAAGTTGGAAATCAACAATTGCAGGATGTTTTTAACCTGGTTAACTCAATAACCTGGCTCACAGATTTTCAAGTGCAATCAGCCGCTTGTGTTTCATTTTTTTAAAAAAAGAAGGTGTTAAACCGGTAACCTTTTTAAATTGGTTAGATAGGTGCGCTACATTGCTGTAGTGTAGTTTTTCTGCAATTTCGGTAAGCGTTAGTTCATTGTAAATAAGCAGCTCTTTTGCCTTTTCAATTTTATGAGCAATAATAAAGTGTTCGATGGTAGTGCCCTTTACTTCGGAAAAAAGATTCGAAAGGTAATTATAGTCATAATTCAATTTCTCACTGAGGTAAGCCGAGAAGTTCAAAACTGGTGGCTCTTCGCTATAATGGATCATTTCAACAATAATATTTTTTATTTTTTCGATGAGCATGCTCTTTTTATCCTCCATCAATTCAAGCCCGTATTTCAATAATGCAGTTTTAAGCTCCTGTTGTTGCTCCGAAGAAAGCTGCTCCCTGATCTCAACTTCTCCCAATTCCACAACCGTAAAATGTAAATGAATTCTCTCCAACTCAGATTTCACAATCAGCTTACAGCGAAGGCTAACCATATTTTTGATAAGAAGTTTCATTTGCCAGGAGTGATTGTATAGAAAATTCCATTTTTGAAGAAAATATTTCCTGTGTTGGAAGATACATCTTTTAAACGCTGACCACCTCGATTTTTACTTTGATAATCTACTCAGAGAAATCTGTAAATTTTGCAACTATTTTTTAAAATGATGTAATAAAAAAACCACCGATTGGAAGCAATTTTACAGCAAGAATGAAATTTAATTGTCCCATGCACTAGTCCTTAGTTCCCCAAATAAATACTACCATGCACCAACGGTAGTATTTATCATCCACTGAATGCCTGAAAACGTTCTATTCATTTTCAATTTTCATCGAAACAACCACCAAAGTTTCTGAAAGGAAAATGAAAAAAGCCTGCAAGAATCACCACCAAACAAAAAATATGCTCGAACCACAACCTTATGTACTACTGATCGATGACGATGAGGACGATCTTGAAATGTTTTCATCCGGGTTAGAAAAGAAACACATCAAAGTGAAAACTTTTGATTCGTCAACAAAAGCATTGTTCTATTTAACGCTTATGTCGGGAAACATGGACCTGCCTTCGCTTATTATCATGGACTATAACATGCCGAAAAAGAACGGACAACAGGTTTTGTCATTAATTAAAAACAATGGAGATACAAAAGATATCCCGGTTGTAATCTTTTCGACAAATATGCATGATCTTTTAAGGAAGCAATTATCAGATGCTGGTGCATTTGATTGTTTTAATAAACCATGGACTCACCAGGAGTTTAACTCGTTGGTTGAAATATTTCAGGAACTGACATATTCATTCATTTCAAATAAAAATTTAGCATGAAAGCAAAAATTGGTGGGATATCATTCGATGAATCCACAAAAGTTGAATTTAAAAAAACGCACACGCTCAAAAGTGTATTGCCGACAATGAAAGCACTAGTCTATGAGGGACCTGGAAAAATTGAATTGAAAGACGTACCTGTACCAACTATTATAAAACCTACTGATGCTTTGATCAAGCTACTGAAGACCACTATTTGCGGAACAGATTTGGGCATTTTGAAAGGGAAAGTTCCAACTGTAAAACCTGGCACTACCCTGGGACATGAAGGTGTTGGAGTAATTGAACAAGTGGGAGATGCTGTAAGGAATTTTAAAAAAGGCGACCACGTAATTATTTCCTGTATTACTTCCGACGGGACCTGTGAATATTGTAAAAAACAAATGTACGCTCATTGCAAAGATGGGGGCTGGATATTGGGTCACACCATTAATGGAACCCAGGCTGAATATGTGCTCACTCCACATGCTGACAACAGCCTCCATCATATACCTGCCGGATCGGATGAAGAAGCCCTCGTGATGTTAAGCGATATTTTGCCAACCGGACATGAAATTGGTGTGCTGAATGGTTGTGTAAAACCAGGTGATACCATTGCCATTGTTGGAGCAGGACCGGTGGGAATGTCTGCCCTACTTACCTCACAGTTTTATTCTCCGGCAAAAATTTATATGATTGACCTGGATGATAACCGCCTGCACACAGCCAAAAAGTTTGGTGCTACCGATACTATTAATTCAGCAAAAGAAGATGCAGTAAAAAAGATCATGAAGGAAACCGCCGATGGTGTAGATGTAGCTATTGAAGCTGTTGGTATTCCTGCAAGCTTTGATGTTTGCCAAAATATCATTAGACCCGGAGGTCACATTGCTGTTGTTGGCGTTCATGGTCATAGTGTCGACTTTCAGCTTCAAAAACTGTGGATACAAAACATCACACTCACCACAGGATTGGTAAGCACCAATACAACACCGATGTTGTTGAAAACTGTTTCTTCAGGAAAGATCGATCCAAAAAAACTGATAACACATCATTTCAAATTAGATGAAATATTGCAAGCATATTCTGTATTTGGAAATGCAGGGAAAGAAAAAGCAATGAAAGTCGTTATCGAAGTTTGAAAGATGTTGTGGATCGGTTTAGGAATTGAATCATCAGCAGGGTGTGGCAAAGAAATTTATTCCTATCCGTATCCTATAAAAACATTGAGTCACCTCAATCATTCTAAAACGAAACGGCTATCCATTGCAAAGCAGGATAAACGTACTGTAGCGTCTGCACACTTAAACTAAGTTTTATGGCCAATTTATTTTACATTGTCGCAGTTGTCCTCATGTACTTAGCTAATATTAAAGGCGTCATTCAAACGAAGTTCATATAAACAGGCTTATTCTGTTTTATTTATTTTTTAATTATCAATGAATAAATATGAAAGGATTTAAAATAAATATCGATAAAATAACCAGGGACAATACCAGTTTTCGAAAAGTATTATACACTTCCAAATACAGTCAGCTTGTACTAATGAGCCTTCAACCGGAAGAGGAGATAGGAGAAGAAATTCATCGTGACAATGACCAGTTCTTCCGCATTGAATCCGGACGTGGAAAATGCATTATTGATGGCAATGAATATGAAATAAAAGACGGAGATGCCATTGTTATTCCTGCAGGAGCAAAACACAATATCATTAATACAGAAACGAATGCAGGACTAAAGATGTATACCATTTATTCTCCTGCTCATCACAAGGACAAACTAATCCGGGCTACCAGAAAAGAGGCTGAAATGACCGGAATAGAATTTGACGGCGTGACCACAGAATAACTTAGTACTGCAAAGCATGCTCTTCTTAAAAAAAACTATCATTTCATTGAAAGTTGTAATCCTATCAAATAATTGTGTAAAGGTTTGAAACAGAGAATGGTTCACCTTTATACAATTAAAATCTTTTCTTAGCGGCTGAGAAAATAAGAGCTCGAAGAAAACTGCTTATGTCCTAATGAAACGGAAATGAAAACAATTTTATTGATTGAAGACAACAAAGAAATCCTCGAGAATTTGACAGAATATCTCGAAATAGAAGGGTATAGAATTCTTGGAGCCAACAATGGTAGAAAAGGGTTTGAACTTGCCATGGAATTTATACCTGACCTTATTATTTGTGATGTATTAATGCCCGATATGGATGGCCACGAGGTTTTGCATTTACTTTTGGAAACATCGGCAACCTATCAAATACCATTCATTTTTAGCACCTCCATGTCTGAACAAGTTGACAGGAAAGAAGCGTTGAGCCTTGGTGCCGATGATTATATTATTAAGCCTTTTGAAATGGAAGTGTTGTTGAAAAAGGTAAAGACCTGGATAAGATCAGGAAGTAACAGGTGCTTAAATATACTCCCGGCCTAAATGGAACATCAACGCCTGAACACAGCCTTGTTTTTTGCATGTACTTTCACTCTAAATAATTAGTAGCTGATACCCTAGCCCTCTGAATTATTTGCCACAAGTGTTTTTATTTCTTCAACGCTTGAATTCTTAAGTTCGTCAATAGTCATTGGTTTACCCATTAATCCATGCCTGCCATTGAAAGCAATAAAACACGAATGCTCGGGCATAGTAGTCCCATATAGATCGTTTTCCATGATAAATACATTTTCTAAATACGGGTATTCAAACACTCTTGCATTGGGTGTGCTTTGGGCATTGATTTGTTTATTAGTGATAATTAAACCAATCTTGCTAATCGTTTCTTCGTCTATATTATAACTGATAGTATCGCTCATAGTTTTTTGTTTAAAAGTCTTACAGATAAAGTGCTTCGTTGAAGGGGATAAAAACCGCTTTTATGCAGTCGGTTTTATTTTCAATCAGGCAGACTATATAGCTTTGCATGATCTTCGCAAAGTTCAAATGTTCTATCAATTCCACGATTACAACATTCCTTGTTTATGTTATAAAATTTAAAGTGTGGTAAAAAAAATGCTTCCATCTATCTGATTTCCTATTTCACTACAAAAACTTTCCCTGATTTGTGCCCGGTTCATTTCTGTCTTTAGAAATCCACTGAATAGATTATCTTTTACCCATGCAGAACAGGCAATATCCCTTTTATTTCAAAGCTACGGTGATACTTTTTGGCCTTGTGCTATTTGTCTATTCCCTGTCTATGCTAGGTGGTATTCTTGTACCATTTGCATTTGCACTGATCATCGCTATTTTACTCAACCCATTGGTCAATCAATTTCAAAGAAAAGGCGTAGGAAAAATTTTCGCTATTATTTTTTCAATGCTGATTGCTTTATTTCTATTCGGAGGGATTATGTATTTTATTTCTTCGCAGGTTGTAGGCTTCAGTGAAAATTTTCCAATCCTTAAAGACAAGTTTTACTAATTATTAAAGCAACTCCAGACCTGGGTACATACAAACTTTGGTATTTCCATCTCCAGGCAAGTTGAATTGATCAATGAAGCACTGAACAGCAGTAAGGCTTTGGTTGGCCAAACCCTGGGGACGGCGGTTACTACTTTAATGGTTGTTTTTATCTTACCAGTATATATTTTTCTGCTCTTATTTTACAAGGTACTCCTGCTGAATTTTTTGTACGAATCCTTTGTCGAAGAAAATTCTACACAGGTGGCCGATATTCTCAAGCAAACCAAATCGGCTATTCAGAGTTATATGATAGGCTTATTAATTGAAGCACTCATCGTAGCAGCAATGAATTCAACAGCTTTGCTTATCCTGGGTGTAAAGTATGCAGTTCTTCTCGGCCTGATCGGCGCTCTTTTGAATATGCTTCCTTATATTGGAGGCATCATTGCGATTGCCTTACCCTTGCTCATGGCAACGGTTACAAAAACCGGATTTTCAACGCAGCTCGGTATTATTATAGCCTACATCATTATTCAATTCATTGATAATAATTTCCTGATACCAAAAATTGTATCTTCCAAAGTTCAGATCAATGCCCTTGTATCTATTATTATTGTTTTGCTGGGAGGGGCTTTATGGGGTGTCGCGGGTATGTTTTTATCGATTCCGTTTGTAGCAATTCTGAAAATTATTTGTGATCGTGTAGACGACATGAAACCATTGGGAAAATTATTGGGAGACGAAATCCCCACCAAACACAAAGGGTTAATATGGGGACGAAGGAAAGCAAAGGCTTCGCTTTCTGAAGCGATTATAAGTAATACTAAATAAGAGGCAGACTAGTGTTGAATGCTTTTTTCTATTTCCTTTCTCCCGAGTGCGTCAGATTTTTAAATGAATAAAGCCTGCCGGTTATAAATCGTGCAGGCTTTTATCGTTGTCGCTTGGGCAAAGACTAATATCCAATATCCTATGAAAACCTTGGCCTCAAAGGTCAATATTGTCGACCGGCCCATTCTTACATTATTTTGTGAATGGCTTGTATAATTTACTGGTTTTTCAACCAGGACTTTTACATAATTCCCTGGTGCGTGATTTCTTTTCAATGGCTTTAACAAACAAATCAATTGGCCCCATCATGGCAACATTTGTAAAACGTCCAAGTTGGATGTTTAATTCCTCCTTTGATAAAGCGTAAAAAAGATTTTGCAGCTGGTGTAAGTAAACTGGTTGCGACCATAATTTCATTTTTTCCAGGTACCAACAATTGTCGGCATTATGATATCTCAGGAAAGGCAGTCCATCGTCTATGCCTTCGACTGACCTGTTTATATACCAGTCGCCAAATTCATGCTTAAAACCACTTTTTCCTAAAATAGCTGGTGTGATTTTGATAGGAAAGCAAACTTTTGCAAACGTGTGGTAATATTCATCAAACGCGATGGCCTTATATTCAAAGAACGACTGGGTGTTGATATCTGTTCCCGTAATCTTAATGACCCAATTGCCGGCTCTTATTTCTCGTGGATCTATCATAACCAGTGTTTGAAATGATGAATCTTTATTTCTTTAGGTTCGGCAGTGATTTTCAAATTGATTGGGTGCAATTAATTCCCTGGACTGCTTTTGTTTCATACCATTTGTTTCTGATTATTGAGTACGCAAGTAAAAAAAACTGCCATTACCCGGTTTATACATTCTTTAACCTGTTGCCTTCGGTAATTCCTTTATCCGTAACAGTGTACGTACAAGGTACTGCGCCGCTAAGCTTTTGTATGAACGAGTCTTGCTCCAGTTCATCCAACAACAGCTGGAGGTGATGTTTGTTTGGTGTGAGTCCCAGGTTTTTCTCTTTGCCAATATCTGTCAATGTCAGGGTCTCATGTTGTATAAGTGTATTCAGAAGAAGTTTGCGGTTGAGTGTCAACATAATAATTATTTTTTAGCGTTGGACAATAGAGGTCACTATGATTTTCTCTGGCTGACCCATTGCGTTAATTTTTGCTTTTGGTTTTCTATTTCCTTTAATTGCTGCTCCTGGTCATTTTTGTTGTCGGCAATTTTCTTTTCAATAGCTGTTCTCTTGTTCTCAAGATCGCTGCCTTCACTTGTCAGGATTTTATATTTTGTTTCCGCTATAATCACAGCATGATTTTGATCTTTTATTGTTAGCTCAAGATTGTACGCTTCAATGGTCATTGCCAGCCCATTTAAATAGTCCTTGGCATCATTCATATCCAGGTAATGAAGATTGCCTCCATTTGTTGGCTGTTCAACAGGCTTAATTAACAGAGAAACCATAGTAACTTCTTTTTCCTTTCTGCTTTTACGTTCTGTTTTAAAATACAGGTCTGCGTTGACACTATCGTTTTCCAGGGCCTGCGTATTTCTGAACGTGTTGAATCCTTTTATATCACTACCCCTTGACTTTCCTTTCTTTGACAGGTAACTATCCATTGCTGCATTCACAACAGATGGTGGGTAAGGCAGTTCAATAATGGCAGCAGGCTGTTGTTGATTCTGGTATTCCACAGTGCCTTCATAGGCTTGTCCATAAACAAGTGCAGAAACCAACAGAATGGAAAGGAATAGAATTATTTTTTTCATGATAACTATTTTAAAGATGTATGAAATTATCCAGGGAAAGCAGCGCAAGGATGAAACAAACTTAGGAGGGATGTTTGAAGATTACCGTATGCTTTTAATGAACTGGTGTAATGTAGTCTTATTAAACTGCAACGGCAGGAAGCATAGGTTAAATCGTACCCAAATGCGTAAATCTTGTAACATAACACCGTAATTGTGTAATAAGAAAGAATGGCATTCTGTTTATGTTTGCACAAATGCTTATTATTATCTTACCCCAAGTCTTATTGATCGTTGTACTAGCTGGATTACTTGTACTACTGGTTACTACCTGCATTAAGTTCACAAAGGGACCAGTCAATACGGCCGCTTTAAAAACGCAATTGCGATCGCTTCAATTAAAGTTTGTTACCGCTGCAGTAATTAATCCTGAGTTGGAAAGAAAAGAAATGGAGATACTCCAGAACAAAATAAAAACATCCAGCAATCCACTAATTATTTCAGGTGATCATGATTTAAAACTGTTGTTTGACAGCAATTGTAAATACATTCAGTCAGAGATGAATAATACTAACCTGCCAAACAGGAGCTCATGGATAAAATTCAGAGAGCTTATGTTTGGTTTTGATAAATTCTATTTCCAGAAATAACCTGTTGCCTTTTCTCTTTATTATTTCAAACGAATTCACATTCTTTAAACAGGCGGGGTGTAATAAGATTCCTGGAATTGGCCATGGCAGGCACTGACTGTTACCTTACATAACGGTGGCAACTGACTTCGGGTAAAACGAAAGCCCGTCTTCCCAAGGAACTCTTTTCCAGGAAAATCGTGAAACTCGAACCACGAAAATAAATTAAGTATTTAGCCTGATTGCCGCCAGAAGGGCATCTTAAGGTGCGACCGGAACTGTTGAAGTAATAATCAAAAAGTTTGGTTGGTGGAACCGCCTTGCATCAACTCGAACCTTATACAAGGTTTGAAATATATTGACAATTACTTGAAATCGTTATAAAATCAATTTATTTACGCAATCAGCAAACCAACAAATAAAAAAAGTCCACTATTACACTAAGTGCACTTTTCTTGAAAAAACTTACCTAAACAGGACCATGCATTGGACTGAATTCTACAATCTCTGAGTAACAATTATTTACTTGTGAAGTGTGTCAATTGTGTGTCTCCTTTTAAAGAGCGTGCCAGTAGGTGTGCTGGCGTCCTTTACTTTTTCACAATTTCTACCTATCAGAACAAATATACCAATTCTATGACCGAGTAGCAGTCTTAGTTAGTAGTTAGTAGATGAGCCGAGGCAATCTACGATCTATCGTAGATTCCTGTCCTTAATTACCGTAAAACGATTTTATATCCATCTACTTTCCAGCATGGCAGCAGAAGCAATGTTCATCAAGAAATTGTAGTGCTTGATGTAAATGATTTTACCACATTATTGTACTTATCAAATTTTGTATTTGTCAATTAGTTGAATCGTTAAATAGGTCCTTACTGATTGAAATGCTTGCTACAATTATCATCCAACAAAAAAGATTTATGAAAACAAGTTTTATCAACAAAAGCATAGTGACTGCGGTTTATTATGCTCGTAATCCGTTAAAATAATATTATTATGAGTTCTACATCCAAATGTTTCATCACTTGTTTATAAGTAGCATAAAGTACTTCTATTTCCATCTGTAATGTACATACCAAATGGAATTACTCATATTCTTTTAAAACTAAAAAGGTGAAGCGGCACTGACCGCTAAAAGGGAGTAAGCCGAAAATCCCAATCAAGAGTAGGCACAAAAATTAATTGTAAAATGGAAAGATCAATTCGCAAATTCATCAGCACTGCAACGCTGACAGTGACTTTGGCCGTTGCAGTAGCCAGTTGCCAGAAAGACCAAAAGGAACAGGAAAATGCGGTAAGCGATGCAAAAGTTACTACCAGCCAAAGTAATGCGTTCAGCCTTCCTATGTTTCCAATCTGTTCTCCTATTCCGGAAATTTTAAACGTAGAGAAAGGAAACAAACTGGTACTACAGACTTTTGCCAAAGGATTTCAAATTTACGAAGTGAAGCGTAGCACCACAGATCCTAGTGTTTTCTCCTGGGTGAATATTGCACCATTAGCAGACTTATACACCAGACCGGATTTTACTAATCAAGTAATACATCACTTTGCAGGTCCAAGCTGGGAGTTTATAAAAGGTCCCGAGAAAGGAGAGCGGGTTGTAGCCACCAAGGTGCAGGGTGTTACCCAGGATGAATCAGCCATTCAATGGTTATTGTTAAAAGCAGATCCTGCGCGCAGCACTCCAAACAACAAGATAACGTTCATTCAACGCATCTGCACGGCTGCAGGTTTGGCACCAACAACAGGAGCTGATGAAGCACATCTTGGCCAGTTAGACAGCATACCCTATACCGCTTCATACCTGTTTTATGAGAAGGAGTGATTTTTAAAAGGATATCTAGCACAACGTCTGAAGCGTAAGTTTATTCCACGTAGGACGCCTATGCTGACAAGTCTGATCTATGTGTTCAATGGAACATAATATTTTTAAAACATTAAAGAATCGCCTTTCGTGCTTTATTAACTATCGCACGAAAGGTTATGATCTTAGCTGCATTAACAGTCATTGTGTAGGTAGTGCCTCGTCTTAAAATTAGCTAGCTAGAATATAAAAAATATAATGATATACGAATATCAATCGGATGACTATAATCAAGTAATTAATTGCTTAATAGAGCTTCAAACCACAGAGAGTCTCTTGGAGTCAACAACCGGAATGCACATGGATATACCACAACCCAGGAAAACGATGCCATTCCATTAAAGCGTTTCCATCGCTGCCAGACTTGCGGTTTATTTTTACGAGGCTACATTGTCAAGACAAAAGGTTTGTGGTGTTACAAATGCAATACAAAAGGATGTAACTGTAATAGAAGTGCTAAATCGTTGCATAATCAATTCACTGACATTTTGGAAGCGTACACACTTAAATCAGAACCTTTAATGCCTGTAATTGAAAAGCAAATGCTGGCAACGTATTACAAGTACAGTGAAGAAGAAGCGGACGATAAACTGATTTATGAAAACAGGCTGAAAGAAATTGACAAGAATATTGCATGGCAAAAAGAAAGAGTAAAAAAAGGAGAGATCCCTTATGATTTGTATCTGGATTTTATAAAAGACTACGAGGGGGAAAAGAAGAAAATAGTGGAGCAATTACAGAAAGGTTCAAAGGGAGTGTCGAACCCTGAATTATGTGTTCAGTTTGCGGTTAACTACTCCATCAAACTCAAGCCCACATGGACTTTTGCAAGTTATACCGATCAACAAAGACTTCAATTTTTACTCTTTCCGGAAGGAATTTTCTGCAATCGAGCGGAAGATAGGTGTCGAACCAAGGGAATCAACGAAGCATTCGCCTACATCGCAGAACTGGAGCTGTTTTTACAAATATGTAAAAGCCGCACTTCTCGTAAAAATTTTGATAGTGCGGCTTGGGTAGCCTCGGCGGGAATCGAACCTGCATCTGGAGCTTCGGAGGCTCTTATACTATCCATTGTACTACGAGGCCGGATTGATTAGCTGATTAGCTAATTGGATTATTAGCTAATGAAAGTACTTGCCATAAATCAGCTAATCGGCACATCAGCTAATTAGCTAATTACTTAATCAAACCATGTGCATTATAAGCAAAGATCTTTACGGCAATGGCGAGCAAAACTACACCAAAAAATTTCCGCACAGCAATTAGTCCGGCAGGGCCAAGAGCTCTTTCTAAAAGCGTTAACGATTTTAAAACAACGAAAACGATGACCAGGTTAATGAGTATAGCCATTAACACTGTGGTTTGTGTGTAATTCGCTTTTAAGGAAATAATTGTTGTTAGGGTTCCTGATCCGGCAATTAAAGGAAAAGCAATAGGAACGACCGTAGCAGCACGTATATCCTTTTCACTTTTAAAAAACTCCAATCCAAGTACCATTTCCAATCCCAAAATAAAAATTACGATGGAGCCGCCTACAGCAAACGAACGAACATCCAATCCTAATAAGTTTAATAAGGGTTCGCCAGTAAATAAAAAAAGAATCATCAACGCTCCTGAAATTAAAGTGGCCCTGACTTCATTGATTCCTCCCATTTTTGACTTAAGAGAAATCAAAACAGGAATGGAACCAATGATGTCTATGATGGCGAAAAGAGTGAATGTTACAGTAAGAAGTTCCTTTGCATTCAAATCCATATATTCCCTTTAGGTAAAAGTACAAAGGTTAGAAGCTTAGACCTATCCCCGTACTGAAATTGAATCTTCTTGAATTGTATCCAAGTACGTCAAAATATTTTTTATTGGTTATATTTTTAAGGTCGACAAAGGCCCTGATGTTTTTACTGAGATGATATTGCGCAGCAAGATCCATTGTAACGTAATCTTCCAGCTGTTTTGGCGCCGCAGCATACACGGGTTCCAATCGCTTTCCGACGTATTTTAATAATGCAGTTATCGAAAAAGCCTTGCTGAAACTGTAACTAACAAAAGTATTGAAGGCATGGTCGGGAACCCGATAAAGATTTTTGTAAGTAGTATCTTTTGATAATAACTCACCACTCTCTGAAAACGCAGAACTTACCTTCCCTTTTGTGTAAGTATAATTAGATGAAATATGCCATTTTCCTGTCTCATAATTGAATTCCACTTCAATACCAGAATTCTCCTGTTTGTTTGTATTGTAATAATGTCCTTCATATGTTGTAGGGTTGGTAATAATATATTGAATGGCATTTTCAGTAGTGCGATGGAAGGCGGTTGCTCTAATGCGGGTATTGTATGATGGATAAACTTCTACACCACCTTCCAAAATTGTTGATTTTTCCGGGTCAAGATCTTCATTACCGCTAAATACATCAAACAGCTGGAATAATGTAGGTGTTTTGAAAGCAGACGAAAGATTTGCGAAAAGTTTGATTTTCTTTTGAATTAAGAACGATGGATTAAATGTGTAGGTGGAGTTGTTGCCATACACGTTATGATGATTAAATCTTCCACCGGCTTCAATATTCAGTCCTTTGTTATTATAAACAACAGAACCATACATGCTGGATTGCTGCATATTTGCCAGCGTATCATTCATTTCAGTATCGAAAGGACCAAACATGCTGATTGAGTTATAGACCTGGTTCGTGTTGTATTTACGATAATCCAATCCTGCTAAGAATTCAAAATGTTTCCATTTATAATTTTCATACAGTTCGGCGAAATGTGTCCTTCCTGTGTACGTGCTTTTGGAATAGTAAGCGAATGAAGCTTTATCGGAAGAATCATCAAGGTAATAACGGTTGATATAATTGAAATGATAATTTAGATGCAAACCACCATTGGTGTGTTTCCAAAAGATAGTTGAACCGGTTTGCCAGTTCTTATTTTCTGTTGTAAAATCTTTATCATCAGTAAAGGCTGCAGCATCAATGTCGGCATTGTATTTACTGAAATTGCCAAAGAAACTCCATTGCAGGTCATTGGTAAGTTTAATGCCAAAGTCTGCACGAAGAATGTATTGCGTATAGCCGTCTGTGTCAAAACCATTTTGTCCCGTTGAATCATAAGCGGAAGAAAAGCCCCGCGATGTTATGGCAGAAGCCAGCGCATTATAAGTAATTGTTTTTGTTTGCCCTCTTGCACCTGCATTTCCATTAAAGGTTGAATAACTTCCAAAACCGGCGTTACCGAATATGTCCGGTTTCTTATTCAATGCCTTTTTTGTAATGACGTTAATCACTCCACTCACAGCATCCGAACCATACAATGTGGATTGGCCACCCTTCAAAATTTCAATTCGTTCTACCTGGGAAGTATTAATAAAATTGAGGTCATAATAATTGCTAATGAGTGAAGGGTCGTTTACCGGTATGCCATCGATAAGCAATAGCACGTTTCCATCAGATGATCCCCGAATGCTTATTCTTTGATTGGTGCCGAGGTTATTGTTGGCACCATTGATGGTAACGCCGGCCACCGTGTTTAAAATTTCACCAATTGTGTGGCCTCCCAATTTTTCAATGACATTTTTGTCAATCACTGTAACAACCTTTCCTGACTGGCTTTGTTTCCTTGGATACTTGTTAGCTGTGATTACAACTTTGTCAAGAATTTGATTAAATGGAAATTCATCACTGTTAAAGATCATTGAAGAATCGGTGTTCGTCTGTTCAAATACCTGTGAATGCAATTGGCTGCTGATAATAAGCGCAGCCACAACAAAAAATTTTCTCATAACGGTTAAAATTTTTTAAGTGACTGCTTCCGGAAAACAATTAGAGAAGATAAGTTGAATTATCATCCCTGCCTTTCACCCGAAAGCAAATAATAGTGATTGTAACCGGCAGGTCTTCTGGCTTGGAATTTTGAGCACCTTCCCATCCCGCCTGAGGCGGGACAGTGGTCAATTGCTCTGCAAGAACTTATACTTGCCTTCCTTACAGCTACGGGGATAGCGCCGGATTTACACCGGCTTCCCATTTAATGATCCCATTTTGAGCAGGATCAACCAATTACGTGGCAAATGTAAGCCACATGTAATCATAGCAGGGTATTTTTATTTGATGTGGGCTAACTATTGTAAGGGACTATTTCTCAATTGATAAAAGCGAGCTCCACAATTTTGAAAAGGACCTGTTAATCCAGCTAAAGTCAAGATCCTTTAACAAATCAATTAAAGGAATGGCATGGTTTCGGCAAATAATTGTACGTAATCACAAAAACATCAACTATGGAAAAAAAGCTACCCAAATTGAACGCTATGAAAAGAATGATGATACCAGTATTTGCAATCGCTGTTTCTATGACAGCTTGTAATACATCGCCGGATACAACTACGACGCAAAAAGCAATTCAGCCTACTGTTGATACTGCAGGCCTTGCTGAATTCCAGTCGTGGAAAGCACAAAACGAATTGGTAAGCACGCAGCAAAATACAGCCATGCAGCCTACTCACGAAGTAGTGAAATATTATCCAGTAAGTAGTGCAAGAAAATCATCTTCCGGAGTTTCCAGGTCTTCTTCAGGTTCTTCGTCTTCTGGATCTTCAGGTACCGGTTCTACTACAGCAAAGAAAAAAGGGTGGAGCAGCGCCGCAAAAGGAGCAGTAATTGGAGGTGTGGCAGGTGCTGCGGGTGGTGCAGTTATTAATAAAAAGAACAGGGGCGCGGGTGCAGTTATTGGTGGAGTTGTTGGAGCAGCCGGTGGATATGGAATTGGTCGCACCATTGATAAAAAGAATGGACGCAATTAAAGACATTTGTTAAATCGTAAAGGGCTCTTATGAGCCCTTTTTCATTTCAGGCATCAAGTTTTAAAAAAATCTGTGAAATGTGCCGGTTCTGCCTCATGAGTGATTACATTTGTCCTGATGGAGTACAATACAACCAGAAATTATTTGACCATGCGTGAATATGGCCGCCATATTCAAAAAATGGTGGAGCATATATTGACAATCGAGGATAAGGAACACCGGCAGGAACAAGCCCACGTGGTTATTGAGTTAATGGGATTTTTAAATCCGCATCTTAAAAATGTGGAGGACTTCCGCCATAAGCTTTGGGATCACCTTTTTTATATGAGTGACTTTAAAATGGATGTTGAAAGCCCATATCCTATTCCAAAAAAAGAAACCTACAAAGCCAAACCCAAAGCACTGCCTTATCCAAAACGCTACCCAAGGTATTCTCATTTAGGTAAGAACCTTGAGTTGGTAATCACTAAAGCATTGCAGGAGGAAAATCCTGAAAAACGCCAGGGATTTGCCAATGCCATTGCCTATTATATGAAACTTGCGTACAACAACTGGCATAAAGATGTTGTACATGACGATGCCATTCAAAGCGAGCTTTCTAATATTACTAAAGGCCAGTTGGAATTTACCAATACACCTTATGTAAAAGCCTATCGTCCCTCGCAGGAACGTGAGCGTGATCGCGGAGGCTATGGAAGACAACAGCAACGTGGAAAATTTCAACAACGCGGTGGCGGTGGTGGAAATGGTCGTAACGACAAGCGTGGTGGTAAATTTGGGAAAAAGAGATTTTAATTTATTAAAACCCGATAATGAAAGGTTGATAGGAGACTGTCAACCTTTTTCTTTTACCAGTAATTTGCACCTCAAATCATAATCAACTTAATCAGGACAAATGACATCATTTGAAGTTTTCGGCGGGAATAGATTAAAAGGTGAGATCATTCCACAGGGTGCGAAAAATGAGGCACTGCAGGTTATCAGTGCCGTACTACTTACCGAAGAAAAAGTGACAATCAGCAATATTCCAGACATTCTTGATGTCAATAATTTAATTGAGTTGTTGCAGGAAATGGATGTCAAAGTAGATCGTGTAGACCGCCATACATGCGTATTCCAGGCTGACAACGTTAACCTGAATTACCTGCGAAGCGATGACTTTAAAAGTAAGAGCGGGCGGTTGCGTGGGTCGGTAATGTTAGCGGGGCCTATGCTGGCTCGTTTTAAAAAGGCATTCATTCCAAAGCCTGGTGGCGATAAAATAGGGAGACGTCGGTTAGACACCCATATCATTGGTTTCGAAAAATTAGGTGCAGAATTCACGCATTATGCGGACGATGGGTTTTTTTATTTGTCAACAAACGGCTTAAAAGGATAATATCTATTACTGGATGAACCTTCTGTGACAGGAACGGCAAACATCATTATGGCAGCCGTAATGGCTAAAGGCTGTACAGTTATTTATAATGCGGCCTGTGAACCCTATGTTCAGCAATTGTGTAAAATGCTAAACCGAATGGGTGCCAACATTAGCGGCATTGGCAGTAATCAAATAGTGATTGAAGGTGCTGACAATTTACATGGCACAGAGCACCGCATATTACCTGACATGATCGAGATTGGTTCTTTTATTGGGCTCGCGGCAATGACTCAAAGTGAATTAAAAATCAAAAATGCAAGTGTTGAATATTTGGGTGTGATTCCGGAAAAGTTTAGACAGTTGGGTATTCAACTGGATTTTGTTGGCGATGACATTCATATTCCCGCACAGGATGTTTATGAAATTCAATCTTACTTAGACGGTGG
>Ga0157374_10001948_pt1 | contig 17306 bp, 13 predicted proteins | sample M25metaG_FD_115308 | JGI IMG/M metagenome (GOLD analysis project Ga0157374, IMG submission 115308) | Miscanthus rhizosphere microbial communities from Kellogg Biological Station, Michigan, USA - M2-5 metaG | ecosystem: Host-associated > Plants > Roots > Rhizosphere > Soil | place: USA: Michigan...
CGCCCGCCGTAGCTGCTGGTCGGCGGGAAGGAGGGGACCCCGCGGGTGCGCTCCACCCTAACCAACACCGGATCCCGGACCGGCACCGAGGTCGCGCAGGTCTACGTCGGCCGGCTCCCCACCAGCCTGCCCGCCCCGGTCAAACAGCTCGCCGGCGTGGCCAGGGTCACCCTCCGGCCGGGCGAGAGCCGCACGGTGACGGTCTCCCTCGACCGCCAGTCACTGTCCTACTGGGACAGTCAGGCGGACCGCTGGGTCACGCCCGGCGGCAAGGTGAGCGTGCTCGTCGGGAGCTCGTCACGCACCATCCAGCTGCGCGGCACCCTCAGCATCCGACCCCACGCCTCCTGACCGGCGGCTTCCCCGGGGCGGTCTCACCGCCCGGGGGAAGCCGCGGCGGCACCGGTGGTCACGGTTACCCCCACGCCGGGTTCATGGATGCCGGGGCGCAGGGCGCGCCTTGACCGTGGAGCCATTCGTCGGGCGAACTGGTGCCAAGCAAGCCGTGTGGAGCCTGTCAAGCACAACGGAGCGCCTAAGAAACCGCTGGTCAGCGGGCATGACAGCCAGGACGAGCGTCTCTCCTCAAGCGGGTGTCGCAGGTTCGAATCCTGCCGGGGTTACAGCGCATCACTCCAGGTCAGAGCCGCGTCGGTACGCCGGCGAGCCATCGTCGTGATCATCGTCCGGGGCATCAGTCCGCACCTGGTCCGCAGCAGCAGCTCGAGCCGTCGCATCTAGTCGTCCAGACAGACCTGATTGCGGGCGGGGTGCTCACGTCAGTCAGGTGCTCGCACGCGAGCGGACGGCGGTCGGGGTGGAGGCGAACCCGCGGGCGATCAGCCAGATGCCGAACGTCAGCTCGAACAATCCACCGGGGATGGCGCCGACGAGCCCGGCGCCCGCGACGCCGGACAGCTCCAGCAGTGTGCCCCCGGCGAAGCACGCGTAGCCGATGAAACCCCAGACAGCCAGGAAACGCGGAACGAGTCCGGTGCGGAAGAGCAGAGCGCAGAAGAAGAGGCTTCCGATACCAAGCCCGGCCTCGGCGATGTTGTAGAAGACGGAGTTCGCGTGGATGGCGGCCGCGGAGTCGGTGACGACGATGAGGCTCACGACACCGATAGCCAGGACGACGCCCTCGAAGATCCGCGTCCCCAGGTAGCCCGTAGCTATGGCCTTGTTGTGGGGTCGCAGGATCGGCAATATCAGGACACCGATGCCGATCACGAATGCTGAGTTGAGCAGCATCAGCGTGGCGCCGGTGACGAACAACGCGGTGGAGCCGCTGCGGTCAGCGGAGCGGACGATGCCCGTCGCTATTAGGCTGCCTACGCCATATGCCAAGAAGCCCGCAAGGAAAAGGACCCCAATGATTCGGGCGGTCCGACGCACGCTGGAGTCCGGGCGAATGACTGGCGGGGAGGTCGAGTGGTCTGCGGCGGGTATCGGGTTCACGCGCAAAATGGCCATGGTCAGTCATCCAGTCCGAATGCGATGTTTTGCGTCGGAAGTGGATGGTGCCCGGGAGCTGCCAGCGGCGCGATGACTACTACCACGATGGACGCTACACCCGACACCCGGCTGATAGCTAGGAGTGGAGTCGCCGGAGGCGAGCTACGGACCCGCAGGCAGCGGCCCGGCGACCAGGGGCCCTCGTGATCTTCGCGTGCGATTTGCGTGCGACAAGGCGCGGACCGAGAGGGATTGGAGGGGAATCAAGGGCCCGTCCGGTGTGACAGCACAGGGCAGGCACGCCTACGACGAAGCCGATGGGGCAGCCGGAGGCGCGGCGGAGCCTGGGCCCGGGCTTGACGGACCTCAGTGCACACGGAGTCCGCAACCGACCCGAAGAGGGCACGAGACACAGAGCGATGGCGCGACCCGCGACCGGAGGTCAGCCTCCTATTCGATGCCCCGACCTGGGTGACGGCTTTCCTCGCCTAAGCGGGTGTCGCAGGTTCGAATCCTGCCGGGGGCACGACCTTTGATCAGCACCTTCTCTGTTCGACGGCAAGATCTGACTCGCCTGCTCACCGTGGTATACGCCTGCGCGACTCCGGACGGCTACTCTCGCGTGCACCGCTCCCGTGTACGAATTCGTAGACCGCGTCCGGTGCCGCGGCGTGTTCTCTTCGTATGGGTTCCGGTACGACCACGGTACGAGTCGCTTCCGACACCGCGGACCGGATGGCTGCGCTCCGGAAGGACCGTGGCGGCTCCTCAGATGACGTGGTCCGCGAGGCCCTCGACGCGTTGTACTGGTCCCGGATGGCCGAAGCATCTCGCCGGCTCAGCCCCGAGCATCGTGAGGAGTATCAGCGGGAGTCAGCGCTCTGGGAGCGTGCTGTTGCGACTGACGCAACTCGGAACGAGAAGTGACCGAGCCGCCCCTACGCGGCGACGTCATCCTGGTAGATCCCGGTGAGCCGATCGGGCACGAAGGCGGCCTGACCCAGGAGCAGGGCTCGGCGATCCTGTCGGCGGCACGTGAATCCTGACCCCTGCGCGGCGTGGCGAGAAGGGGTCAAGATTCGGCCGCCGTTGACAGGGGATCTCACGCTCATGCGACCGAACGGCTGGAGTCGGCGGCAGCCGCGTCTCTCGACTGACGGCTCGATGCGGATCACACTCGGACATGTGGAGCCGGAGCGCATGTCGCTGGAGTGGTCGCCGGGCGAACGGCTAACCCCGTGGCTGGTTCTTGATCTGCCGAGGGCCGCGTGGATAGTGGAGCGTCGGGCCGCGGAGTTGACTGCTGAGGAGCGTCAGATCGTGCGGGACGCCGCTGATCGCATGCTCAGAGCGGTTGGCGGCATCGGCTGAGAGACGACTCCGCTGGCGCACGCGGCACCTCTCGCCGGATCGGTGAGCGAACGGGCGGCGTGTCGCTGCTACTGCCCCGCATCGGGCAAGAGGCTGTGCCAGCGGGGTCTGACGCACGGAGAAGACCTCCGAACATCCGCTCCTGCCGTGAAGGGCACTGATGCCGATGAGGCGAGGGGCACCCGCTGGAAGAGCAGATCCCGAGTCAGGCTGCGTCCACAGGCCTCAGCGCCACGAACGGGTGAGTGCGGACGAAGTCGCGGAGCGCGGCCTCGGCGCGTAGGTTCGGCCAGCCCAGAATCCGGCAGGCCAGCAGCCCGCGGTACGGGTGCCTGCGCAGGAAGTCACTGGCGACCGCGACGCTTTCGTCTTCGGTGAGGAACCGGTGTTGCGGCGGGTACGACTCCCGGCCGATCTCCACGCGGAGCGCGGGACGGGCGCGGAGGTTGCGCACCCAGTCGGAGTCGGGACCCCAGCCGGAGAGGATGACGACCTCGCGGGTGGTGGGGTCGTAGCGCATCACCATCGCCGTCATCAGATGCGGTTGTCCGGTCTTGCGTCCGGCGTGGACCAGCAGCATGAACGTGTGGCCGAGCAGTCGGCCCCACCCACGGCGGTACAGGACCAGGGGTAGCCGGAACACTGCGAGCGCCAGACGGCCTGGCCGTCGCCGCAGGCCTAGAAGGGGTCGCGCGTGCTGGCTCGGGGCTGCCGTGCTGGTCTTCATGGGTCTGGCCTCCTTCCGCCCCCGGTCGCGGAGCGTCATTCTCAGGCAAGACTCCGCGTGCGGCTCGCGCCAGAGGCATTGGTCCGCAGGGTTTCCAGGTGACGCGTCGGCCGGGTTTGTGCCTCCCGTCGCGTTCGACTGATCAGCGGGCACCCGGACCGGGTACCGGAAGGCCGGGAACCCCGCGGTCGGCGGCCGTGCTCGCCCTCCAGGTTCCGTCATCGTCCCTAGCCGTGCAGCGAGCGTCGACCACCCGTGCACGCTGAGGCTGCCGGGACCGCACGGCCGGTCGAGCTCCTCCCGACGGCTGTTCCCCAGGTCCGGTCGGGGAGCGCGATGAGTCTTAGGTCCCTGGCCGGCCCGACGCCGTCGCATCAGGCTGGAACCGGCCGTACGGGGAGGAGTTCTCCATGTCCACTCTGGCTACAGAGACCAGTACCCGCGCACAACCCACCGCGGCCGCGCGGACGGAGGCCGCGACGAAGATCTACGGCACCGGACAGGCGCAGGTCCGGGCGCTGGACGACGTCACCGTCGGCTTTGCGACCGGTCGGTTCACGGCGATCATGGGGCCGTCCGGTTCCGGGAAGTCGACGCTGCTGCACTGCGTGGCCGGGCTCGACTCGCTCACGTCCGGGCGCGCCTTCATCGGCGACGCCGACCTCAGCTCGCTGAACGACCACGAGCTCACCATCCTGCGCCGGGATCGAATCGGGTTCGTGTTCCAGGCGTACAACCTCATCCCGACGCTCAGTGCCATCGAGAACGTCACGCTGCCCTTGCGGCTCGCCGGACGTAAGGGCGACGAGCAGTGGATCACCAGCGTGGTCAGCACCATGGGCCTCACCGACCGCGTGCACCACCGCCCGGCGGAGCTGTCCGGCGGCCAGCAGCAGCGCGTCGCCGTGGCGAGGGCGCTGGCCACCCGGCCCGCGATCATCTTCGGTGACGAACCGACCGGCAACCTCGACTCCAAGGCGGGCGCCGAGGTGCTGGGCTTCATGCGGCGGGCAGTCGACGAGATGGGGCAGACGATCGTCATGGTCACGCACGACCCGATCGCGGCCAGCTACGCGGACCGGATCGTGTTCCTCGCGGACGGACGGGTCGTCGACGAGATGGCACGGCCGAGCGCCGACCGCGTCCTGGAGCGCATGAAGCGGTTCGGGGAGTGAGCCGCCATGCTCCACACGACCTGGAAGAGCCTGCTGGGACACAAGTTCCGCTTCGTCGCGACGGCGCTCGCCGTCACCCTGGGTGTCGCCTTCACGGCCGGCACGCTCGTCCTGACCGACACGATCCGGACCACCTTCGACAACCTCTTCGCGAATGTCTACCAGGGCACCGATGCGGTGGTCCGGGCGAAGGCGGCCTTCGAGGGGCCGCCGGGAGCAGGTACCCAGCGGGGCCGGGTCGACGCCGCACTGGTGGACACGGTCCGCGGGGTCGAGGGCGTCGCGGCGGCCGAGGGTGACGTCGGCGGGTACGCCCGCCTGATCGGCAAGGACGGGCAGGCGCTCGGCAATCCCGCGACGGGCGCGCCGGCGCTCGGGCTGAGCTGGACCGAGAACAACGCGCTCAATACGTTCACCCTCGTCAGCGGGGCGGCGCCCAGTCGCGACGACGAGGTTGTCATCGACCGCAAGAGCGCTCGGGACGGCGACATCAACGTGGGCGACACCACGACGGTGCTGGTGACGGGACCGCCCCAGCGGGTCCGGATCGCTGGCATCGCCCGCTTCGGCAATGCCGACAGCCCCGGCGGAGCCACGATCGTGGCCTTCAAGCGTGCGGTGGCGCAGCGGCTGATCGGGGAGCCGGGCAAGTACGACTCGGTGTCCGTGCTCGCCGCCAGCGGAGTGTCACAGACGGAACTGGCGCGCCGTCTGTCCGCCGTCCTCCCGCCCGGGACAGAGGCGCTGACCGGCGCCGCGATCACCGCGGAGACGCAGAGCCAGATGGCGGACGCGTTCCAGTTCTTCAACACGTTCATGCTGATCTTCGCTGTGATCGCGTTGTTGGTGGGCGCGTTCATGATCTTCAACACGTTCTCGATCACGGTGGCGCAGCGCACCAGGGAGAACGGCCTGCTGCGGGCGCTCGGCGCCAGCCGACGGCAGGTGCTCGGCTCGGTGATCCTCGAGGCGCTCGCCGTCGGCGTCCTGGCCTCGGCGCTGGGGATCGCTGCCGGCTTCGCCGTCGCACTCGGCCTCAAGGCCCTGCTGACCGCGGTCGGGCTCGACATTCCGACGACGAGCCTGGTGTTCACGCCGGCCACGGCGGTGATCTCCGTCGTGGTGGGCGTCGGGATCACGGTCCTCGCCGCGCTGTCGCCGGCCCGGAAGGCGGCGAAGGTCGCGCCGATCGCGGCCATGCAGCACGGCGTCGTAGGCAGCACCGGCTACGGATCGAAGCAGCGGGTGTTCGTCGGCGTCGCCGTCCTCGGCCTGGGTCTGGCCGCACTGCTGACCGGGCTCTTCCGGGACGTCCAGCAGCCGGTGGCGCTCGTCGGCGCCGGCGCGCTGCTGGTGTTCTTCGGCGTGTCGATCCTGGGTCGGACGGTCTCGCTGCCGCTCAGCCGCGCCATCGGCGCGCCGCTGCCACGGCTGCGGGGTATCACCGGGGAGCTCGCCCGGGAGAACGCCATGCGCAACCCGAAGCGTACGGCTGCAAGTGCCTCCGCGCTGATGATCGGCGTGGGCGTCGTCGGCCTCATCACGATCTTCGTGTCCTCTGCGAAGGCGTCGATGGATGCAGCGGTGGACCGCGCGTTCACCGGTGACATCGTGGTGGACTCCGGCGGTGGAACCTTCGGCGGAGTGGATCCCGGACTCGCCCGGCGCGTGAACGGGCTGCCCGAGGTCGATTCGGCTGCCGGCCTCCGCCAGGGCGTGGCTCAGGTTGCCGGCAGCGCCGTACTGCTGCAGTCCACCGACCCGCGGACGGCGGTCGAGCTGATGAAGGTGGACCCGATCAGCGGATCGCCCACCGCGCTGGGGCGCGATTCCATCGGCGTCTACAAGGACGTCGCCGAGCAGAAGGGCCTCCGGCTGGGCGATCAGGTGCCGGTCGTGTTCAAGGACTCCGGCACCCGCAGCCTGCGGTTGGCGCTGATCTACGGCGAGAACCGCCAGGCCGGCAACTACCTGCTCGGTACCCAGGCGTACGAGGCCAACTTCACCAACCGGCTGGACAGCAAGGTGCTCGTCAAGCGAGCGGCCGGCGTCAGCCCCGCAGCGGCGTTGGCCGCGGTGAAGCAGGTCGCTCAGGCCTACCCCGGCGCGAACGTGCTGGACCGGGCCCAGTTCAAGGCCGAGCAGACCAAGTTCCTGGACCAGCTGCTCAGGCTGGTGTACGCGCTGCTCGGGCTGGCGATCCTCATCGCACTGCTCGGCATCGCCAACACGCTCGCGCTGTCGATATTCGAGCGGACCCGGGAGCTCGGGTTGCTGCGCGCCGTCGGGATGACCCGGTCACAGCTGCGCTCGGCGATTCGCTGGGAGTCGGTCATCATCGCGCTGCAGGGGACGGCGCTGGGGCTGCTGATCGGGCTGTTCTTCGGCTGGGCGCTCGTGACCGCGCTCTCCGACGAGGGGATCAGCGTCTTCCGCATCCCGTACGCGAGCCTGGCCATCGTGGTGGTCCTGGCCGCAGTGGCCGGCATGGCAGCGGCCGTCCCGCCCAGCCGGCGGGCGGCCAAGCTCGACGTGCTCCGAGCGGTGGTCACCGAGTAGACGCACGCCCGCGCGGTGCGTCGGCGGTCCAAACAGGACGGCCGGCGCACCGCTGCTGCGGTGGATCAGGCCGACGCCTCGCACCCGCTGTTCGCGGGCACCGTCGCGCTAGGGCTGACCTCCGCGGCAGCGGCAGCTGCACCCGCGGCGGCACAACGTTCTTACGGCCGTCACCGGGCCGCTGAGCGTCTACGGGGTCACCGTCTACTGAGGACGACTCGTCCGACGGATGCCGCCGCTCGGCCGGCGGCTTCCGCCGGTGAACCGTCCCCGCCCGGGCAAGACCGAGACGGAGGTGAGGTCAGGTGTACGTGATCAGGGAGAAGCTGTTCGGCTTCGGCCAGGACTCCGACATCACCGATGAGGCCGGCCGGCCGGTGCTGCGGGTCGACGGCAAGGCGCTGAGCCTGCGCGAGCGGCTCGTACTGCGGGACATGGATGGTCGAGAGGTCGCCGAGGTGCGGCGGAAGATGGTCTCGATGCGGCCGACCTACGAGATCGAGATCGGTGGTGCGGAGGCGGCCCGGGTCCGCAAGAGGCTGTTCACCCCGTTCGTGGACCGCTACACCGTCGACATCCCCGGTCCGGACGACCTGGAGCTGGTCGGCGACCTGCTCGAGCACGACTACACCGTCCGCCGGGGCAACGCGGTCGTCGCCACCGTGTCCAAGGCGTACTTCACGATGCGGGACACGTACGCGGTGGACATCGCGCCCGGCGAGGACGAGCTGCTGATCCTGACGGCCGTGCTCGCCCTGGACCTCGCCGAGGACCGGGAGCGTCGGGACCGCCAGTGAGGGCTGCCGGCGCGCCGCGCACCCCCACCATCTTGATCACGGGCCACGGGCATCCAGACGCAGGCGTCCATTCGACCGCTGGCTGAGCGCCTGGCGCAGGGCGTCGCGGCTGGTGAATCCCAGCAGTCGGGGTAGTTCTGCGGCGAACGACCCTTGGGTGTCGCTGGTGGAGAACAGCCGGTAGGTCAGACAGCCACCGGCGAACTGGTCGTACCAGGTCGCCCGGAACGCGCCGGTGGACCGGTCGAGCCGTTGGTAGCGGCGCACGCCCGACGCAGGGGATGGCGCCTCGGCGGTGCCAGTGGCGTCGCAGACCGCGGCCAGCCGCAGCATGGCAGCGCCGGAGCCGGCCCGGTCGTGGTCCAGGGTGATGACCGTGCGGCCGTTGTTGACGGCCACGTCCGCGACTCTCCAGCCGGGCACCCGCGCCTGCACGCAGGGCACGAGCGACGCCGAGGGCACCGCCTGGGCCTGCAGCCACAGCGGCTCGAGTTGGTCGCAGTCGAGGCTGTGGATGCCGAGTGTGGTCCGGACGGCCATCCGGTTGTCGAAGATTGAACGTTGGGTTCAGCGCCAGCAGCACCAGGACCGCCACGATCACAGCCCACAGCCCGATTCGGCGGGCGCTCCAGCGTTGCACCCGGATCGGTTGGGGCGGGGTCGGCAGCAGCCGCACGAATTCGCCGTGCAGGTCACGGCCCTGGGCGCGCAGCATCCCCCGCAGTTGGGACGGCAGCGCCAGGCCGCGGGCGGCGGCGAACCCCTCGCTGATCTCGTCGACGCTGAACTGCCGCAGCGCCCGCCGGTACACCTGCTCAGCGCTGGAGCGCAGGGCCAGGCACAACGTCATGTTGGCCAGGTCGACCGCCTGCCGCCACGGGCTGGGGCGGGCCTCCACGAAGGCCACGTCGATCAGCAGCAGCCGCCCGTCGCGCACCAGTGTTATCAGCCCGACCTGACTACCCTGTTTGCTGGGCGCCGCCCCTGTCAAGACCACCGAAGCCCTCGGCAGGACCGGCTTACGCACCAGTTCGCCGAGTCCCCTGTGCGGAGACCGGCACCTCGTAGCCTTCGCCGACGCGACGCTCGACTTCCTGCCGCACGATCGGGCCGCCGCGTACGTCGGCGAGCAGACCGGGCTATCGCTCTACGGTGCGGCCGTCAGCTGTCCGGGCGGGTGAGCCTCGGTGGCGTCCCGTCGGCCGGCCCGCGGGTACGCCCACGAGCAGGGTAAGCAGTCCGCCGAGCAGCAGCCCGGCACCGGCGCCAGCCACCACGTCCAGCGGATTGTGCGCGCCCAGGTACACACGCGACACGCAGGCCATCGCCGCCAGCGCGAACGGCACCGCCCGCCACCAGCCGCGCAGGTACGGCGCGACCAGGACGGCGACCGCGAAGACCACGATCGCGTGACCGGAGGGGAACGACAGCCCGGCCGGCGGGACATCCCGCAGCACCGCCCCCGGCTCGGTCTGCCCCGGACGCCCGCGCTCGACCAGCTGTTTCATGACCTGCCGCTCCGCGAACAGCTTCAGCGGTACGAGCAGCAGCAGCGCCAGAGCCAACCGCCACTTCCGCCAGACCAGCGCGACGACAGCCACGATCACCGGCACTCCCAGCAGCCCGAGGAGCTGCACCAGCCACATCGGCCGGTAGAGCCAGTCCGGCAGGCCGTTGATCGCTCGGAACACCTCCCGCTCCCAGCTCGGGACGCGGCCGTCGGCGGCAACAAGGCCGCAGGCGACCGCGAGCAGCAGGCCACCCAGCGCCGTCCACAGTGCCCACAGCGGCCGTTCCACACGCCGCCGGACAGGCTCGGTGCGGCGGGCCTGCTCGTCGCCGCCCCCGCGCACCTCAGCCTCCTTTGCGGGCCGGTCGCGACTCCACCGGCTCGGCGCCCAAGTCCGTCCGCGGCGCAGGCCCCGGCCGCCGACGCCGGGACCGGTTGCGCCGCCGCAGCGTGAGCACCCGTCGCGCCACAGCCCACCAGGCCGTCCGACCGGCCCAGACCGGCATCGCGGTCGTGACGGTCGTGCTGCTGTCCCCGTTCATTGACCTCTCCCGCCCTTGCGGGTGTTCCGCAGTATGTGACGGGGAGCCGAACGGGACAACACCCGGGTCGGACCAGTGATCGGCCGCGACCGGTCGGCGTGGTTGGGATCGGGCGATCCGCCCGCATGTTTCGGCCACTGCCCGGCAAGTTCGACATTCGGCCCCGGCGGCCCGGCATTGGCGGCTGGAACGAGCGGTCGCGAGCGCTGTCGGCGGGCGGCTGGATGGAGGATGCTCGGAGCAGATCGGGACGCCGGAGCGGGGGTGGTGTCCGTGTCGAGCAGTTCGGGCGGCGAGGGGATGCGTACTGGCCGTCGACCGTCGCCGCGGGCCCGTCAGGTGATCAAGGGCGTGCTGTCGCTGGTGCTCGTCGTCGGCATCTTCTACTTCCTGTTCAAGCGGATCGACTTCGCCGAGGTGTGGGCCGAGATCAAGGCCATGACCTGGCTCGAGCTGTCGGTCCTGCTCGTGATCGCGCTCTGGAACCTGGTGACGTACGTCCTGGTCTGGATGACGGTGACGACGCCCCGGCTGTCGTTCGGCCGGGGAATGCTGATGACGCAATCGACCACCGCGATCTCGAACACGGTTCCCGGCGGCGCCGCCATCGGTATCGGGATGACGTACACGATGATGGGCAGGTGGGGCTACTCCCGGTCCCGAACCACCACGGCGGTCCTGGTCTCGGGCGTCTGGAACAGCTTCATCAAGCTCGCTCTACCCGTGTTCGCGCTGGCCGCGGTCGCGCTGCAGGGCCGGGTCAGCTCGGCCCGGGTGATCGCGGCGCTGATCGGACTTGCCGGCCTGGCAGCGGCCATAGTGGTCTTCGCGTTGATGCTGCACAGCGAGGACCAGGCGCGTCAGGTCGGGCTGCGCGCCGGCCGCATCGGGTCCCGGCTGCTGGCGCTGATCCATCGGCCCCCCGTCGCCGGGTGGGAGATCGCCACCGTCAAGTTCCGCGCCCGCACCGTCGACCTGCTCCGGCACGGCTGGATCCCGATCACGGTGGCGTCCCTGCTCAGCCACCTGTCGCTGTACCTGGTCCTGCTGGTCGCCCTGCGCCAGGTCGGGGTGAGCGAGGCGGAGGTCTCCTGGGCCGAGGTGCTGGCCGTCTTCGCGTTCGCCCGGCTGGCCACGGCGATCCCGTTCACCCCGGGCGGCGCCGGGGTGGTCGAGGCCGTGCTGATCGGCGGCCTGGTGGCCGCCGGCGGCGAGGCCGACCAAGTGACCGCGGCGGTGCTGGTCTATCGCGCGCTGACGTGGGCGCTGCCGATCCTGGTCGGGATCGGGTGCTACCTGTGGTGGCGCCGCCAATCGATGCCGACCGGCCGGCAACCTACCCGCCCGGGGGAGGTGGCGCCGTGACCGCCCGCGGCAAGTGTCCGTTCGGCGGGGAGCCGGGCCCGCCGCTGGCGACTGCCGAAGGGCTGCTCACGGCACCCGGGCGAGCCGGCGGGCGGGCTCGGGTACGTCTCCGGGCACTCCGCGGTCGCGGTCGCGCTGGCCACCGTGGCGAGCCCGTACCTGGGCCGCCGGTCCCGGCGGGTGGCCTGGGCGCGCGCCCTCGCGGTGTGGCCAACTATTCGCCCTGGATGGTGGACGCTCCGGAGGTTTCGCGCTTGATGAATCGAGGGTTACCGCGGTAGGTCAGTACGGACGCGCCCGACAGGTCGGCGGCGACCGTGTCGTCGACCTGAACCTCGGCGTGGCTGGCGCCGGAGAGCTGGACGTCGAGGTCATGCAGACGAAGCTCGGCCAGCGCGAGGTCGCTGGCGCCTGAGGCGTCCGCCGTCAGCGCGCTGGCCATGCCGGTGAGGGTCGCTCGAGAGGCGCCGGACAGAGTCGCGCTCATCCGGTCCACGCTCACGGCGGCGGTGATGCGGCTGCCACCGGAGAGGGCCAGCTGCAGGCCTGAATTCTGCACGGTAGCCGTCGTTGTGACGGAGGCGCCGCCGGCCGTGTGGATCGACTCGAGCCGCTGGACGGTCACGTCAGCTCGCAGCTTCGGGTTGCCGAGGAGACCGTGCGGCTTGAGCCTGACCCGCAGGGTGCTGCCCTCGACGCGGACGTCGAGCAGGTCGCTCAGATTGTCGTCATAGGTCACCACAGCCAACTCTGGCCGGCCGAGGGCGAGCTTGACGTCGAACCCGTCGGCGACCTCGACTCGGGTGACCCCGGTCGTGTCCACCCGGGTCGAGGCGGTATTGCCGGAGGCGGTCCGGACTGAACCGACGCCGCCGCAGCCGCTCAGCGCCAGGGTGGTCACGATCGCAAACATCCACGTGGCCCTGCCGAGTCGGATCATGGTGCCTCCCCCGCGCCGGCCGGCTTCACGGTAGCGCTGCGTCCACGATGCAGTCGACGTACGTGCGGGTGATCGGGTCGCGGGTGATGGCCAGCCGCGCCCGGATCGGACCGACGAGCATGTCGATGAAGAGTTCCTGGTCGACGGTCGGCGACCCATCGCGCACGGCTTCGTGAAGCTGACCTCGATGCTACGGAAGTGGCCTACGCCACCAGTCCGCGCAACTCCGGGCTTCGGTCACGGTTTTCAGGAGAGCTCGGCGGTCCGCTCGGAGAGGATGATCCGTCCTGCTGCTTCGATGAGCGCGAGGTGGGAGAACGCCTGTGGGAAGTTGCCGAGGTGGCGGCCGGTCCCGACGTCGAACTCCTCGGCGTACAGCCCGAGCGGCGACGCGACCCGCAACAGGCGTTCCATCAGGTCCTGGGCTCGCTGGTGCTCGCCGACGATGGAGAGTGCCGACACGAGCCAGAACGAACAGATGAGGAAGGATCCCTCCTTGCCGGAGAGCCCATCGTCCGTCTCGTCCGTGCGGTAGCGGAGCACGAAGCCGTCCTCAGTGAGGTGATCAGCGATGGCGAGGACGCTCGCATGTAGCCGTTCGTCGTTCGGCGGAAGGAAGCCGAACATCGCGGCGAGCAGGGTCGAGGCGTCCAGCGAGTCGGTCTCGTAGTGCTGGCGCAGGACGCCGTCGGCCGTCAGGCCGTGGGTGAGGATGTCCTGTTTGATCTCCTCGGCGGTGGCCCGCCAGCCCTCCGCCAGGCTGGCGTCCGCGCGGATCTCGGCGAGCGCCGCGGCCCGGCTGAAGGCGACCCAGCACATGAGCTTCGACGAGACGTAGTGCTGCGGCTTGCCGCGGGCCTCCCAGATTCCCTGGTCCGGTTCCCGCCAGACGGCCTCGGCGCACCGGGCCTGCGACTCGACCAGTCCCCATAGTCGCCGCGGCAGCCGTTGGCTTCGGCGGCTGTGCAGCAGGATCGAGTCGAGCACCGCACCGAATACGTCGTTCTGCCGCTGGTCGAAGGCACCGTTGCCGATCCGGACCGGATGCGCCCCGGCGTAGCCGGACAGTTCGTCGCGAGTGGACTCGGTGAGGTCGCGCCGGCCGTCGATGCCGTACATGATCTGCAGGGCGCCGTCCTGATTGGGCTCCAGGTCGGCGATGAACTGCATGAACTCGTCGGCTTCCCAGTCCAGGTTGAGGTAATGCAGGGCCTGCAGGGTGAACGTCGTGTCGCGGATCCAGGTGTAGCGGTAGTCCCAGTTGCGCTCGCCGCCGGGCGTCTCCGGTAGTGACGTGGTCAGCGCCGCTACGGTTGCGCCGGTCGGCATGTAGGTCAGGCCCTTGATGGTCAGTGCGGCCCGCTGGATCGGATCGCGCCAGCGGTGGTCGGGCATCCGGGCGCCGCCGAGCCAGTTCCGCCAGTAGCGAGTGGTTGCTTCGAGCCGGCGGGTGGCGTCGGCCACGTCCGGCACCGAGACCAGCTCGTTCGCCCAGGACAGCGCGCAGTAGACCTCGTCACCGGCATTCAGCACGTGCCGGCCCCGGACCCGGTCGCCCTCGATGCCGAGTTGGAGGTCGGTTTGTAGCCGCACGGGCAGCTCGCCGCCCGTGGCGGTGGCGATGTTGCGGCTGCCGTCGGTCAGCGTCCACTGCGCCGGGATGCGGCCGTAGTCGAACGTGGGCTCGCAGACGAGCTCGACCTCGACAGTGCCCTCCAGACACCGAACCGTGCGCACGAGCACGTGGTCGGCGTCCTCGTCGGCTGGCGGCCGGGTGTGCGGGGTGACCTCGTCCTCGTGCTCCCGCGCACCCATTGTGAGCGCGTCCCGGACCACTATCCAGCCTCTCGGCGTCTTCCAGGTCGTCTCCAGGATGTTGGTCCCCGGCTCATACACCCGCGACGTCGGGTGGTGGATGCCGAAGGGTCCGAGCCGGAAGTAACCGGCCTGCCGGTCGAGCAGGCTGCCGAAGACGCTCGGTGAGTCGAACCGGGGGACGCACAGCCAGCCGACCGACCCGTCCGGTGAGACCAGGGCACCCGTGTGGCAATTCGACAGGAAGCCGTAGTCGGCAATCGGCGGGAACGGCGACGGCGCGGCCGCGCTCTGCACCGCATGCGGCGCCGCCCGCCTCACCCGTGGCGTCGCGGAGGCCTGCTCGTGCCCCGCGTTCCGCTTGATCCGGTCCGTGGTAGCCATCGTTTCCCCTTCGATCGCTCGCCGCGGCGTACCGCCGGCCGACAACCGAGCGCGCCTCACTGGGATCCGACGGCTCGCCTGAAGGTGCACGTTACGAGCGGTCGGCCGCGGGAGCGTCATCCCGCGAGGATGGTTGCGGCAGGCCTTTGCGGATGGCCGAGTGCCGCGCCGACGGATCGGGATGCGGACTGCCCGCGGCGGGAGAGGCTGGCCGGTTCGGTCAGAACCGCTTCGCGTCCCGGGGCGCGGCCGCCGCGTCGACCGGCGTGGCGGGCGAAGGCCGGCCGTCGACCGCGTCAACCCGGGCCGATGAGGTCAGGGTCGCCTCCGGTGCCGCGTGCGCTGCGGCGAGGTCTACGTCGTGGTCGGCGGCGAGTCGGTCGGTGAGGTCCAGCCGGTAGAGCAGGGCCAGCGCCGGTCCGACCAGGACCACGGCGATTCCGGTGACGATGAGCAACCAGCGAAGGGTGTCCGGGTCGCCGGCGGCGGCCTGAATGGTCAGCGTGGTGGGCAGCGCGTACGGCCGTTGCGCCATGCCCCAGGCCAGCACGATGGATGCCACGGCGGCTATCGCGGCGAGACGGGTGCCACGGTGGTTGCCGCGGCGGACCAGCCAGACCGTCCCCGCCGTCGCGGCGACCGCGAGCAGGAGAAAGGCCAGACCCCATCCGGCGAACAGCCCGTCGAAAAGGTGCCGGGCATCGAAGCGGAACACGACGAGGCCGATGGCCGCCACCACTACCAGCGCGCCGGCGGCCAGGACGGTACGACGCCGGAAGTAGGCCTCCAGGTCGGGTGCGCCGTACCGGCGGGCGTCGGAGATCAGGAACACCGCGGCGAGGAAGGCGGAGGCGGTCACGGCCAGCGCGCCGAACAGCACCGAGGTCGGGTTGAGCCAGGAGGTGACCGGGTCACCGGCGCGGTTGCCCACCGGGATCCGGCCGGACGCCACGCCACCGAGGATCGCGGCAAAGAAGAACGGCGCGAGGATCGAGGCAACCCCGAACACCGCGGTGTAGCGGCGCCGGCGGATCCGCTGCCGCGTCGGCTTGCGCAGGGCGAACCCGGCGCCGCGCAGCACCAGCCCGAGCCCAGCGAGGATCGCGGCGAGCCAGGCGGTCGAGAGCACGGACTCGAACACGGTCGGGAACCCGGTCCAGGTCAGGATGAACACGAAGACCAGCCAGACGTTGTTGGCCTCCCAGACCGGCGCCATCGCGTAGTCGACCAGTGCTCGGGGCCGGGCGCCGCGGTCATCGCCGCCGGCGGTCAGGTCCCAGAAGCCGGCGCCGTAGTCGATTCCCCCGCCGCAGGCGTACGCGGCGATGGCCAGGACGAGCACCAGCGCGACGGCATCGGCGGTGGTCACGGCGCAGCCTCCGTCCGCGCCGGCTCCTCGTGGTCTCCGGCCTCCGCGCGGTCGCCGGCCTCCTCGCGGGCCAACTGCGCGTCCTGGCGCCGCCAGCGCAGCCGCATCCGCAGCAGCAGGCCCAGGAACGCCCAGGCGATCAGCGCGTAGACGATGACGATCACCGCGAACGAGGCCCAGATCGGACCGGCGCTGATGTTCGTGACCGCGTCGGCGACTTTCATGTATTCCCAGACGATCCACGGCTGCCGGCCGACTTCGGCGGTGATCCATCCGGACTCGACCGCGACGACGGAGGCGATCCCGGCCAAGGCGGCACATCGGTAGAACCAGCGGGACCGCGGCAGGTCGCGCCGTCGCAGCCAGGCCAGCCCGTACCAGAGGGCGAGTAGGAGCAGCAGGGTCGCGATCCCGACCATCGTGTCGAACGCCCAGTGTGCGATGGTCGCCTCCCGGGCGGTCGGCCGGTTCTGCGCCGGCACCTCGTTGAGCCCCTGTACCACGGTGTTGCGGCTGAACCCGGCGAGGAACGAGTCCAGCCCGGGGATCTTGATGCCGCCGTCGACGGTGCCGTCCGGCTGCAGCCGCCCGTACAGGTACTCGGCCTGGTTCGGTCCGGTCGTCGTGACGATCTCGATGGCCGCGAACTTCGCCGGCTGCTCCTTGAAGACCGAGCGGGCCAGCCCGTCGCCCAGGGTCATCTGGATCGGCGTGACGATCGCGGCGACGGTGAACGGGACGATGAAGCCGAGGCGGTGGTAGCGGTCGCGCCGCCCGCGCAGCCAGCCGACCGCGTAGACACCAGCTACCAGGAAGCCCGCGGTCATGTAGGCGGCCGCGATGAAGTGCCAGTACTGCGGGCCGAATATCGGGTTGAAGAGCACCTTCTGTACGGTGACGGCGGTCGGGTTTCCGGCCGAGTCGAGGGTGAATCCCTGCGGCGTGTTCATCCACGCGTTCGCCGACAGGATCCCGAACGCGCCGAGTAGTGAGGTCAACGGGATCGGCAGCCCCAGCAGGAAGTGGGTCCGCGGGCTCAGCCGCTTCCAGCCGTACAGGTAGATCGAGATGAGGATGGCCTCCAGGAAGAACGCCCACGCCTCGATGCCGAAGCCGGTGCCGAACACGTCCCCCCACCGGCCCATCAGACCCGGCCACAGCAGCCCGAACTCCAGGCTGATGACCGTGCCCGTCACGACGCCGATGGCGAACTGGATAGCCATCACCGTCGACCAGCGCCGGGCCAGCTGGAAGGCGACCGCGTCATTGCGGCGCAGCCCGAGGTAGTTCATGACCA
>Ga0157374_10001949_pt1 | contig 17306 bp, 21 predicted proteins | sample M25metaG_FD_115308 | JGI IMG/M metagenome (GOLD analysis project Ga0157374, IMG submission 115308) | Miscanthus rhizosphere microbial communities from Kellogg Biological Station, Michigan, USA - M2-5 metaG | ecosystem: Host-associated > Plants > Roots > Rhizosphere > Soil | place: USA: Michigan...
AACGCTGAACACGATCGGGTCGCGGTCGCCGTTAGATGATCACCCGTAAATCGCTTATGTACTCTTCAACGACCCGGCGCGCTTGCTCCGAGCGCGACAGATCGGGCTGCGCCTCATCTATCTTAGTCGGGCACAGTTCAACACCCCGACTTCACGTTCGCTATTCCGGCGGGCTTTTTGAATTTAATTCCAACTTTTTGCGCATGAAGGACTCCAACCGGTCCGCACTCTGATCCCGCCAGAGATTTGACCAGGCCCCACCCAGTTTTGGCGGAATAACTCCTTGGAGCTGGAGAGATGCCACGCGCTGTCGGTTGGCAGGGTATGTGTCCGGCCCGCTCTTCTCCCGCGTGCTTGGCGTTAACCGATGGTCAGAGTGTCCGCGACACGTTTGAACTGCTTTCCTATCTGCGCCGAAAAAGCCGATGATGCCGCGCTTACGCTCCCGATCTCGCCTCCGCTATGGAAGTCATGGGCACCATGCAGAGTGATGTTCTCGGGCGGCTTCCCACCGAGGAAGAAGAGCGTAACCCACAGTTGGGCAGTGTTCTGTTCCGTGGTCCCGCAGCTCACCCGCTTCACGCTGGAATAGTTGGCTACGTGCTTGTCATTCTCCAGCACTTTGCCGCCCTCAATCTGCCAGCGCATGCCGGGATCGTCTGCGTTGTGCAGGCAATCTCGACGCAAGGTGTACGTTAGAACTGAGGACGGGCCGACCCCAAACGTCAGGTGGAACGGCGCTGTCAAACCACCACCGCCGTTAGGAACGAAGAAGTCCATGAAAGTCCCGGCTGGATAATTGAAACGCATCACATTAGCAAAAGCGCTTGTGGCAACGTAGAGGTTGTTGTCGGGACCAAACGCGATTCCGATTGGGGAGTAGATGTCGCTGCCGGTGTTGGCGAAGAAGTCGATGAATGCGCCCGTCGTCGGGTTGTAGCGGCGGACGCCAAGATTACCTCCGAACGTGCCGCCAGAAATGTACAGGTTGCCGTCGGGACCAAACGTCATGGCCGATGGCGTATACAGACCGCCGGAGCCGAGCGGGCTACCAGCGGGCATCAGCAGGCCGAACGACGCCATGGTCGTGAGATCGAATGTCTCGACGGTCGCGGCGTTGTAGTAGAGCACGTAAAGGCGGTTGTTCGCGGGATTGACCTTCACGTCCCGCGGGCTGGCGTTGGCGAGCGAGGGTACAAAGTTGCCAATGTTCACACCCGTGGTGGCGTCGAATTTCTGGACGCCTTGAGGGGGGTTCGAGTTGGTTACGTAGAGCACGCCCTGGTGGATAGTCATGCCCGTTGGGCCTGCCAGGTTGGCTGACGCAAACACGTCGATGAACGCGCCGGTCCCGCTGTCGTACCGCTTCACCTGGTTGGCCTGGCCATCCGAGACGAGCAGGTTGCCGTCAAGACCGATGACGACGCCGAGAGGATCGCCCAGGGCGGACGCGGCCACCCTGAGAAAAGCTCCAGTTGTCGCGTCGTACTCCCGAACGGTATGGTCAAATTGGCTGGCGACGAGCAGGCCTCTGGTGATCATTTTTCGTCCCTTCCTGTCCAACGCATACCAAGATTAAGAGCTCTCTTTCCGACGAGCAACTGTGCGGGACTGTCCGGCCACATGGACAGCTTTTATAAAGTGCAGCCCTACCGGTCCGCAGGGTGTCCGATGGAGATTTCATTACCCCAATCCCGAACCGCTGCGGCAGAAAATAAATCACCTGATTTCTTGGAGAAATGGCGTCGCACGCCGCTCTTGACGTCGTTGAAGGCACTCAGCGGACCCGCTCTTAGGTGTAGAACGAACATACCGCGGCGGCGTCGCCAAGTCACCTTTTTACCCCAAGCGGACATTGCCCGCGGCCTTTTAGCATTAAGTCTTCGTCAGCAACGTGATAACACTGAGGTGACCAAGATGGACGGAGGCTCGATATGCTGCGAAGGGAATTCGTCGCAGGAGCGGCCACGTTTGCATTGTCAGCCCGGCCGTTACGGGCGCATGCGCAGCAGTCGGCGACGCGCCGCCCGCGCATCGGCATCCTGATCTACAGCACACCGGAGCGTGATCCGAACACGCAAGCGCTTCTGGAAGGCTTACGCCAACTTGGCTATATCGATGGCCAGAACGTCACCATCGAGTACCGGTATGCTCAGGGTCGGCCTGAACGGCTTCCCGAACTCGCCACGGATCTGGTTAAGAGCAAGCCTGATGTGATCTTTGCCCTCGGTGGCGATGTTACGCCACATGCCGCGAACGCGACACAGGCAATCCCGATTGTCTATGTCATGAGCGCTGATCCCGTTCAACTCGGCATTGCGAAGAGCTTGGCGAAGCCTGGCGGCAATTCGACCGGCGTCACGCTTTTGTCGGACCAACTCGCGGCCAAGCGGCTCGAAACATTCAAGGAGGCGGTTCCCCGCATAGCACGCGTTGCGCTCGTTCGCGATCCCAGCCACGCCGACAACGAATTGCCGATCGCCGAGCGTGCAGCAAAAGTCTTGAAGCTCGAGTTGCTACCGGTCGAAATACACGATCCTGCTGAACTCGATCGAACGCTTGAGACTGCCAAGGAGGCCGACATCGACGGCCTCTACGTCGTATCGTCTCGGCACACGGTGGCCAATGCGCAGCGCATCGTAGAGTTTTCGAATCGGCAACACTTGCCGCTGGTGGCTGGATGGGGTGCATGGGTCCAGGCAGGTGGCTTGATCTCCTATGGACCTAATCTCGTGGAGATGATCCACAAGGCGTCGCGCTACCTCGACACGGTGCTCAAAGGTGCCAATCCCGGTGATCTTCCGGTGCAGCAACCCACACGGTTTGAGCTGTTCGTCAATTTGAAGACGGCCAAGACGTTGGGCCTTGACCTCCCGGAGTCATTTCTCCTCCGCGCCGACAAGGTGATCGAATAGGCCAGTTTTTGTTGCAATGCATGAGTTTCCTTCTGGCACGAAACGGACGTGCCGCGTTGATCTAGTCGTGCGCTTCTGGACATCATCGAATTCCGCCGCTCTGGTGTGTCCAAAATTCGACTGATAAGCTGCTGCTTAGCCGATAAGCTCTCCAGGAAGGAAAAACATGAAGCGACGAGAGTTCTAAGCTTCGGCTATCGCTATTGCGGCCATGCCGAGGAGCCTTGTTGCACAGAGCGTGCCAAAAGCCGCTCGCATCGGCTGGCTGACCGCACAGAATGAGGCGAGCCTCACGCCCTACCTTGCTGCGATGCGTAAGGGCTTTGCCGATCTCGGGTACATCGAAGGAAGTAGTCTCACCGTTGAATATCGCTATGGGAATGATGTGGTCGAACGTGTGCCGGAGCTCGCAGGGGAATTGGTTAAACTTCCCGTCGACATTATCGTCGCGCAAGGCGCGGCTGTTTCTGAGATAGGCAAGCTTGGTCTCCCGATACCTGTCGTATACGTCTTCAGCGCCGATCCGGTTTCGGCAGGCCTCGCGGACAGTCTGGCTCGTCCGCGAGGCAACATGACAGGTTTGACATTTATGGCAGCCGCACACAGCGGCCTACTCTTGAACTCCATGCCTTGCTGAAACCGCTACCCGCTGAGTGGCACAAGCAAGTCGAGGCTGACCGAGGGCTGACGGCATTTTCTCTTTGACAGTTCCCTGCTTCCGAAATCACCCAACATATGCCTTGTCGAGATCAGCGATGACGATCTTTTGCATCCTCATCATGGTCTGCATGACGCGATCGGCCTTTGCACGATCAGGATCGCTCAGGTAACGGCCAAGGGCCTTGGGTACAACCTGCCAAGACAGGCCAAATTTGTCCTTGAGCCAACCGCATCTCGACTCCTGGCCGCCGTCGGCAATTAATTTGTTCCAGAAGTAGTCCACTTCTTCCTGGCTCTCGACGCTGATAAAGAAAGAAATCGCCTCGTTGAACTTATATTTTGGGCCGCCATTGAGTGCGTTGAACTTCTGTCCCTCAAGTTCGAAGCTCGCCATGAAGTCGTTGACAGTTTCGACCTTGGCATTGGGAAACACGGACTTGTAGAAGGCGACTGCCTCTGGGACGTTATTGTCGAACCAGAGGAACGGCGTGATGGAAGTCATAGAAAATGTCCTGATTATTGGGTTCTCAAGTTCGGGCTTTGCTGCTGGCAAATGGAGGGCGGCAAGCAGGCTAACTAGAATTATGGTCCATCATGACCCGTTTCTGCGGGCCGCCCGAAGGACGAACGGCCGGACGGGAATCCGACAAGCGGTCTCATTTTCTTTGGTGGGGTCAAGAGGGATTCAAACTCTGGAATGCTGACGCATCGAGTTGTGCCTGCGGCTCTTCAGCTTTCTAAACTGTACTAAAAGGGCTTAGTACGAAGCTTTGGAGAAAAATGCCGTCTCCGGGCCGACTTTGCCGCAGGTATGTGATCTTCGGTACAACATCATGCTCGAAAAGCCCCATTTTGCTGGGCTTTTTTCGACTTATCTGCCGACGGAAAAACCGGAAGTACGGGAGACTGGCGGAGGGAGAGGAACTGGGATCGAACCTTCTCCGCGTAGCCCATCGTAGTCGCGGGTACTCAGGCGGACCAGGTGCGCTGGCCATCCGGACAAAGGCCTTTCCGAAGCAAATACCGGCAACGCGGGAAGCGGCGGCCATACTCGTTTTCGGGGCCATAACCGGACCTCCTGCCGCGTCTAAGCCAAGTCCGTTCATCCCTGGATAGCAGACATGGCCGTGCTAGGTTGGCACGTCCGTTTCGTGCCAACAAGCGACATCCCGGACGTCTTGCCGAAGTCCATTGGCGGCCGCCGTCTGAACGTCATACGGTGCGCTTCTCGCCTTTTGGGCCTCGGCGCATTAGCTCCACACTCTCTAGCCACGCAGGCCCCCGTGCCCACTCTCATCGACGAAAACGATCCGGTGTGGCGACGCATGGACGCCTAGGGTTATCAAGGGCTGGCTTCCCAAAGCTCTGAACTGATGCCGGACGTTTGGAGGGAAAACGAGGGTCACTCCCGGCGCGAGCGCAATCTGGTCCTCATTCCCGTCGATCCACGCCTCTCCGATACCCTCAAGCACCGTGACGGACTCCAGATAGGGGTGCGAGTGCAGCGGGGTTTTATATCCCGGTGGAGAAGTCTGAATGCCGAGCCTTATTGGCGTTGAGCCTTCTGAATCGCCAATCACGGTCTGATAGATCGCTCCACCTCGGAAAGGCTCAAGTGGCACATTCGCATGGTGGATAACAGGCATCAATTTCCTCCTGCTTTGTACTAAGCATAGCACGGCTTGGGGCAGGAGAGCGACCGGGCGGCGAGTGAGAAATGACACGCAGTCGGCCTCGGTGCTGGTCGGGCCTGATGTCTGAGTTGGGTCAAAACGGAAGTCGCGCCCTTGCGGCGGGATGTCTGCTTCACCTCCGAAAGCGGACAGGAGCTGTCGTACTTGGAACAGCACGGAACGGTTTGTTACTTTACCGATAGACCGGCGAACGATAGAGTGGGCCATCACGTTGAGACATGCCGAGGTCTCCCGTGCGAGCAGCACAGTCAGCATCCATCGAAGTGGTGGTTTGGGGCTTTGGCCCGCGCGTGGTCTTGGTACACGGCGCCGTCTTCGACGGTCCCTTGATGTGGACGGAGCAGCGACCGCTCGGGGAACGCTGGCGACTGGAGGTCCTCAATCGCCGGGGCTACGGCAAGAGCCCTCCCCCGGAAGTGCGGTCGGATTTTGAGGAGGATGCTCGGGATATAGCAGCGTTGCTCGGGGACGACGCACACCTCGTCGGGCACTCTTACGGTGCCATCGGCGCGCTCTATGCCGCTGCGCTCCGGCCGCAGGCTGTGCGCTCGCTTACGATTAACGAGCCACCAGCGTACCGATTGATCAAGGGCAACGCGGAGGCAGATGCGGTTGTCGCACGGCTACAAGCGACCAGAAGAGATGTGCACGAACCCCGCGCTTTCCTTGAGGCTTTCCGCAATATCATCAACGGACCCGGAGCGCCTAGCCCCGTGCCGCTACCCGACCCGCTGCCGCCCGACATTCAGCAAGGCATACTCACGACGATGGCGGCACGCGATCCGAGCGAGGCGGACATTCCGTTGGGTGCGCTCAGGCGAGCCTCCTTCCCAAAACTTGTCACCTCCGGGGGCCACAGTTCCGTATCCGAGGCGATCTGCGATGTCCTCCAGCGGGAACTTAACGCCGAACGTGCAATCATCCCCGGAGCTGGCCACTCGGTGCCGCGCGCTGGTGCTGCCTTCAACGAGCGCCTCGAAGCATTTCTGAAGGGGGCGTGAGCGGGAGGGATCGCTCTAATAGCCAGCAGGACCTAATTTCGGCTCTGGGTCATTTGCAGACGTCGTGAGGGCTCCGTCTGATGTCCGCATTGATCCCGAAAGCAGACATCGGCCTCGGCAACTTCAACGTCCGCTTTATGCCAATAAGCGACATCATTCGATCAGTTCAGTTGCCTGTATGAGGAGCGCGTTAGGTATGGTGATGCCAAGGGCTCTTGCGGTCTTGAGATTTATCACGAGAAAGAACTTGGTCGGTTGCAAGACCGGCAGGTCGGCGGGCTTAGCCCCCTTGAGGATTCTCCCGACATAAATCCCGGCCTGACGGGCTGCTTCCACGCCATCGGCGCCGTAACTGATGAGGCCGCCGGCACGGGCGAACACGCGCGCTTCGTGGATCGCCGGAACCTTATGGCGGGCTGCCTGAGCGGCGAGTTGATCATACATCGCGGACAAGAATCCGTCCGGCGAGACGACCAACCCACCGGCACCTTGCTCCACGATGCCAGCCCAGGCCGTGTCGATCTCGCGCTCATTACTCGCCCGCAGGAACAACAGCCGTCGCCCCAGCGCATGCGCTGCCTCCTGCGCATCCTGCACCACAAAGTCAGCCGTAGGGCTGTCGGGGTTGACGAGCAAAGCGATGGCCGCCGTCGTGGGCACCAAGCCATGCAGGATCTCCAGCTTCTTCTTGTTGAGCTCAATCGAGAATGTGGTAGCGCCAGTGACATTTCCCCCCGGCCGATTGAGGTTGGGGACGAGACCAACCTTGATCGGATCGGCCCCGAATGAAAAAACGATCGGGATCGTCGCCGTCGCCGTTTTGGCCGCCAGCGCCGCAGCGCTCTGGCCGTTGGCCACGATTACGTCCACCTTGCGGCTGACGAGATCGGCCGCCATTGCCGGCAATTGTGCGTAGCGGTTCTCAGCCCAGCGGTATTCAATCTTGACGCTGTGGCCGTCGACGAACCCGGTCTCGCTCAATCCGCGCCGGATTGCCTCCACTTGGTTTGCGGTGGCCTCCGGCGTGGTCGCGCCGAGAAAACCTACCACTGGGATCGACGGCTGCTGTGCACGCGCCACGAGCGGCCAGACCGCCACCGTGCCGCCGATCAACTTGATGAATTCGCGTCGCTTCATAGCCAGCCCCACCTCGACACCGGTGCTGATGGTAAGCAGTTTTCAGCGCGGGTCCAATGCGGTCGAATGTCCGCTTCGGGTCAAAACCGGAAGTCGCGACCTTGCGGCGGGATGTCTGCTTTGCCCCCAGGGAGCGGACATCGGCGGGCAGTTTTGGCATGTCCGAGACGTGCCAATTCCAGACTCATCCGCCGCAAAATATTCGTGACATCACTTCACCACCTCGTTAGCGCGCAGGCTAACGGACGCAGTTTGATAGCCCTCATTCGATTACCCGGTTGGAAAGCGCGAGCATGCTCGGCGGAATTTCATGCCCGATCGCCTTTGCAGTCTTGAGGTTGAGCACCAGCTCGAACGCCGTTGGCTGCTCGATCGGCAAGTCGCCCGGTCTGGCGCCTTTCAATATCTTGTCGACTAGGATTGCGGCTGTCCGAAAGGTCTCCTGGTAATCCGGCCCGTAGGACATGAGGCCGCCAGCCTCGACCCATGAGCTTTCTTCGAACATGGCGGGAAGCTTGTTGTTGTTGACAAAGCCGAGAATTTGAGCGCGATACCGTCGCGTGAATGCTTCGGTTGTTACCAGCACCGCGTCCGGGCGCTGACTGAGAAGCTCCGCGAATGCCGCTTCCAGCTCGTCAAAATTTCTCGGCCCAACGGTGTGTATCAGAACGTGTGATTGATCGGCAGCGATTTCTGTTTCATGCACGCGTTGCGCCATGCCGGGATTGGATGAATCCCACAACATCGCAAACCGGGATATTCCCGGCTCCAGAGTGCGAAGAATGTCAAGGCGCTTGGCGCTTAATTCAGGCGCCATCAGCGAGGTGCCGGTTGCGTTTCCGCCGGGACGGGCAAGGCTCGCGACGAGACCGACACCGACAGGATCGCTGTTGGCACCAAGAACGATGGGGATCGTACTGGTGCCTTGTTTGGCTGCAAACGCGGCAGGTGTTCCAATTGTTACAATGACATCGACTTGCTGCCGCACGAGATCAGCCGCAAAGTCGTTCAGGCGTTCGACGGTCCCCTCTGCATTTTTGCGTTCGATGGCAATGTTCTTTCCCTCAACATAACCAAGTTCTTCCAACTTGCTTATGAAGGGTACGGTAAAATACGCGCCGATACCTGTATCGAGCAGGCCTATCTTGAAGCGATGCTGGGCGCGCGCAACGGCCGGCCATAGCGCAGCGCCGCTGACAAAGGCGATAAACGCGCGTCGTCTCATCTGCCGCCTCCTGGCTAAGGATTTCGAAATGCCAGAGATATATCAGGTTCGGTAGGTCGAACTGCGGTGCGTAACGTTAGTGCAATCATTAAATTTCGGAGAGGTTGTCCGTCTATGCAGCATTATGGTCGGACGGTGAAGTAGTCTTCCTCGGACGCTCACTTAAGGAGATGCAGTACGATGAGGACCTTGGCGATAGCCGTGGCGGTACTGGCATTGTTGACCGTGTCCGTACAGGCGCAGATGGGGGGAGGCAAACGAGGGCATAAGAGCGACGATACCAACGTCTCGAACAAAAAGCCGAAAGTCGATGACAAGGCCTATCAGGAAGCGCTGAAGCGCATTCCCGAATCCAAGGAGAAGTACGACCCGTGGGCCGTGACCAAGACGCCCGAAGCCGACAAAAAATCGTCGAAATAGGATTAGGCCCTGGCACGTCCTCGCTGCACTTGCAGTATTTTTCAGACGTTGTGCAAGTCGAATGAAAATATCTCGGGAAGCCTCGATGTCCCAGGGTCATTGACGGAAGTAGCTCGGCCTGAACGGCATGTCGGCTTTGCCCCTATATATGCGGACATCATCTGCCAGACCGGGCATGTCGGAAAAGTGCCAAAAGCGGAAATGGACGATCAGCTATCCAAGCGAATCTGATAGCGTTCGACGATCGCCGACAACTGAGCCCAAGTCGCGTCATCTATTTCGATGCCAGCGGCGATGCGCTCGGCTCGGGCAATTCGCTCGGGCTCACCGGCCACCAGAACCGGGAGATCCTGGTCGGCAGGCTTGGCCGATTTCACCCAGGAAATCATGGCGTCGATCTCGGTCATCATGCTGTCGCGCATCGAAAGCCGGGCGGGGTCGATGACGATGCTCAGCATGCCGTTGACGATGCCACGTTCGGGCGGCGTTTGCGTGGTTACAGTTGTCGAGCCGACAATGGCCCCAGCCAATAGTTCGCACACGAGTGCCAAGCCGGAGCCCTTGTGCTCGCCGAAAGGCAACACCACTCCGCGTTGCTCGCCGTACATGACTGAGGGGTCGGTCGTGGGCTGGCCCGTGTGGTCGAGCAACGCGCCGTCGAGCATCGGCTTGCCGGAATTGTGCGCAACCCTCACTTTTCCCATGGCCACGCGGCTGGTGGCGAAATCGAGCAGGATCGGCTCGTTGTTATCGGTACCCGGGATGGCGATGCAGACTGGATTGGTCAGGAACCTCCCCTCCCGGCCTCGGAAGGGCGCTACCGGTGGCGGCCCCGAAGCGACGTTGACGAAGTGCAGAGCCACCATTCCTGCCCGGGCGGCAATCTCGCCGTAGGTGCCGACGCGACCGATATGGTGCGCATTGCGCAACCCGTTCACCGCAACGCCATGCTTCCGCGCCACCTCAATCGCCCATTCGACCGCTTCGCGGGCGATCACCTGGCCGTAGCCTCCACGGGCATCCCATACCGAAATTGTGCCGGTGTCCGAAACGACGTCAGGCGTCTGGTTGACCTTCAGCATGCCAGCCTCCAGGTCGCGGACGTAGGCGTCCAGCATCCCCACGCCATGGCTATCATGGCCGCTTAGGTTTGCCTCGACCAGGTGCTCGGCAACAATGGCCGCTTCGGCGGGTGAACTGCCTCCAACCAAGACGATCCGGTTCGCGAGCTTAAGCAGACTGACGTGGTCGACAATCATGTTTTGCTCCGTTTGCCCTACGAACGGACATCGTCAACTCGACGAGGAAAGTCGTCTGCTGTTTCACAATGCGAGGGTCCACCAGCTGCGCGGTTGGCTTGCAGCGTCTCCTCCAAATAGGAGCCCGCCCCGGCATAATGGCCTCGCCCGCTTCGACCGCCGATACTAGCGTCGATTGGACCTTTCCATAAGCGGCCGAAACAGTACATTCACTGGCCGGTATACTTATCCCCGATCGCGGAGCGACAGCGTGCGCAAAAAGCAAGAGCAGGTCCGGCAACGGATCATCGAGGCGGCATACGACTCGTTCTGGCGTTCGGGGTTCGCCCGCACCAATGTCGACGGCATCGCGGCGCGCGCCAAACTGACCAAGCGGACGGTGTATTCCTATTTTCGCAGCAAGGACGATCTGCTTGCCGCCGTACTTCGCCATCATGCCGAACTGGCGACGACGCGCCTGCAGCACATTCAGGACAGAATGCCGACAGACCGCGACGGACTGATCGATTCGTTTTTTGGCCAACTGGCGGGATGGGCGCGAAGCACGCCGCGCTGGAGCGGATCGGGCCTGACCCGGCTCGTGGTCGAGCTTGCCGATCTTCCCGGGCATCCCGCCCGACCAATCGCGCAAGGCGCAAAGGCAACAACGGAAGCCTGGCTGACGGAACGGCTCCGAGAAGCGAAAGTGGCGGGGTCGCCTGCAAGGGCGCGCGACGTCATGTTGCTAATGGAAGGCGCCATGATGCTGGTACTGATTCATGGAGACATATCCTATATGGAAGCCGCCGCCAGTGCCGCCAAACGGCTGGTCAGAAAGCGTGGGTAACCCACGTTCTTGGGTTTGGGTTAGCGTCGGCATTTGTGCCGATGCCCGGTATTCAATGAAATAGGCCAGCGATGTCCGCTATGGATCCAGGCTGTGTGAAAACACATCTGGGCCAAGGACGCTCAGAATTGTTTTCTAATTGCTCTCTGCCGGCAGGCACCTGCCAGTATGATTGGTTTCCGTGGGGCGAAATCGAGTTGGAAATTCCACGCACAAGTTCCGCGTCTAAGTTTTCACACAGCCTGGGTCAAAAGGCGACATGCCCACCCTGAAATCGGCTTCCGGTTTACCCTTCAAAGCAGACTTCCAACGGCAAGGTCTCGGCCCGTTAAGTGGAAAAAGGGCCCTGATTTTCATGTTCTAACGGTGTTTCTGTTTCGCGATCAAATCAAGAGTATTCCCCGCCACCTTGGCGATTGATTTGAATCAACAGTCTGACTTCTCGAGAAGAGAATATGCCGGCTACCTTTGTAATTTCATGGGAGAGAAAAATGTCAGTAGTTGTTCAATACGTAGTCAGGCCGAACCCCGGAACTGATCCCGCCAAGATTACCGAACTCGCCAAAGAAGGCGCTGTCCTCTGGCGCAAACACGGCGGAAAAGTAACCTATTGGACTGTCGCCGTTGGTGAAGTTGGAAATAGGGTGTTGTCGATAACGTTCGAGAACTTTGCAGCATACGGCGCGGCTGTTGATAAGATGGGAGAAGACAAAGAAGTTCGAGCTTGGCAAGCTAAGAGGATGAAGGCGGGCTACACCACGTGGGTGCGTTCTAACATGGCGACTGAGATTGAAATCTGACGACAAGCCGTGATTGAGAGAGGCCGGGCCTAGCAGCCCGGCCTATTCCATTTCAGGTGTGCACGCACGGAGATATTTCTAATAGCGGACCGAGACTATCACGCGTCATATCGCGCGGGCAGCAAGAGTCCGTTGTGGGTCAAAAGGCGACCTGACCGCCTCGAAACCCGACTTCCGTTTTGCCCCCGAAAGCGGACCTAAGTCGGAATGGCCGGAGGTCCGTTTCGTGCCAAAGGGGCGGCCTGTGAGGGTGATGTGCCGTACTAAATGCGCAGGTCATCGAGCGACGGCGCAAATAATGTTTTGTCAAACTACTCCGGTAATCCCGCCAGGCGCATGCACTCGATAAGCTTTTCCACCAGCTTGGGATCCACGAACATCGGATTTTTCCGTAATGCCCGCAGAGAGTACCGTGGAATTTGCCTGAGTAACTCCTCCACATAATGTTTGGCTTCTTTGTCGCGACCTTGCTGAGCGTAGGCGCAAGCCAGCGTCACAAGCGTACCGAATGCCGAAGGATCTTGGTGGAGCCCCTTCTTCGATACCTCAATGGCCTTTTCATAGTCGCCCAGGAAGAAATAGCCATGACCCATTGCATCATACAGCCCCGTCCCCCGAGAATCGCGCGGGTTGCCGCGTTCGGCTCTTTGGCAAGCAGCCATACCAGCTTCTAGTTCGCCACAAAGTATGTGGGCATAGCCAAGGACAATGTACGCTTCGGCAATATTCGGATTCAGATCGATGGCCCGTTGCGCCACCCCAATGGCCTGCCCGGCTTCCCCGGTCATTACCAACACGAGGGCCAGCGAGTGATTAGCTTCAGGGCTTGCAGGTGCAAGGCGAACTGCTCGTTCAGCCCAAAGTCGAGCTTCGTCGAATGCAGGGCGCACCGGACGAATCCAACCTCGCATTCCAACATTCAAATGGCACAGGGCAAGTAGAGCGTGAGCATTGGCGAACTCGGAGTCTATGCTGATCGCACTTTCCAAATCGGCGATCGCAGCATCCATCTCCTGCTTGGTCATCCGATGGTAGGCGCCAATGGCGCGCAGATAGCGATCCCACGCGTCGAGATCGTCTCGACGTTTGCCGCGTGAGCGTTCTATCTCGGCGAGGGTGATTTCAGGGCCAACCGCCGTTGCGATGCTCGCAACAATATCGTCCTGCAAGTCAAAGACATCGATCATGTTGCGATCGTATCGCTGCGCCCAGACGTGGCGGCCTGACTCCGCGTCGATCAACTGCGCCGTGACACGCACCCGATCAGAAGCTCGGCGGACGCTCCCTTCCAAAACATATCTCACGCCCAATTCGCGCCCCACCTGCTTTACATCGACTGCTTTCCCTTTGTAAGTGAAGGCTGAGTTCCTCGCGATCACAAACAACCAAGCAAATCTTGAAAGCGCAGTTGTCAGATCTTCCGAAATGCCGTCCGAAAAATATTCCTGCGTGTGATCATCAGACATGTTGTCGAACGGCAGCACGACAATTGACGGTTTAGCAGGTGCGGTGACATGGCTAGTGGATCGGCTTGATACACTCGCCGAGACCACGCGATAGGTGCGCAAAGGGTCTGCAATATTTCGGACGTGGTGTGTCCCGAAGTATTCGAATCCGGCATCGAGTTTGCCCTTTACCTGGTCAAAGACCATTCCGGAAATACATATCCCGCCGGGATCGGCCAGCTTTTCCAGACGTGCCGCAACGTTCACGCCATCTCCATAGATGTCGTTACCTTCGATGATGACGTCGCCTACATTTACGCCGATACGAAAGGTGATAGCACGGCTGTCGAGCACGCCCAGATTCTGCTTGGCGACGAGGCGCTGAATGCGCACGGCGCAATCCACCGCATCAACCGCACTGCCGAATTCAACCAGCGCCCCATCGCCCATGAGCTTAACTATTCGACCTCGATGTTCGGTGATGAGGGGGTCGATCAAGGCCGCTCGCATTTCCTTGAGCGCACTCAGCGTTCCCGCCTCGTCTGCACCCATGAGACGGCTGTAACCAACCACGTCGGCCGACATCACGGCCATAAGCCGCCGTTGGACACGCATTTCCGGCATTGTCCACCGCCTTCGCCGCGTATTCTCGGTACAAATTGTATGGTCATGAATATAGGAGTGTCCAGACGAGATAGTCGCGCTTTTCCGCCAAGGCTGTTCTAGGCAATCCGCCTTATTGCCATTCGCTTGTATCTGTCGGCTTGACGGTCGCGCTACCCAGCACCTTCGACTCACTCGAACCTGAACCGCGATTCAGGTATTTCAGGAGCTGGTCGCCGAGATCGCGGGCATCGTCGCCGGCCCCATCGATCAGTGCGGATTTGCGACGTCGCATAAATTGCATCCCCAACAGATACATGCCCGGCGCCGCGACTACGCCCCCGTCGTGACGTATCTGACCCTTGCGATCGAATACCGGGACCTGCAGCCACGAAAAATCCGGACGGTAGCCGGTCGCCCATACGATCGCACGGATTCCGGCAGCCTTGAGGTCTATGCTAAGAGGAGGCGACTCCGGCACATGGGTTGGTGGCAATCGGATCGGCGGCTCGACTTCGTTGTCCACCCCATTAGAGGCTGCCCAATCGTCTATGGTGTTGAGAAGCCTGTTCATCTTGAGGTCGGACAGCACACATTGGTTATGCAGAGAGCCGGAGAACTGTACCTTTCCATCTTGAACGCCCGTGAGCCGACCTACCATTCTTACACCGATGGCGGAGAGAGCATTTAGGTCAAGGGTCGTACGTGCAAGCGAACCGGTCAGTTGAAGTGAAGGAACGCGACGCGCTCGCCTGATATCATCAACCTGATCGTATCTCTCGTCGAGGACTCCCGCGGCGTCCATCCACCATTGAATGTCTCGGCTCCGATACATCCGGGGAGCCCGAATGTGCTGACCCACGGCTATCGTCGTCGGCCGACCCGAACGATGTATCTCGTCTGCCAATTGAGTCCCGCTCGCCGATGCGCCAACGACGAGGACGCCGCCCGCAGGCAGCTGGTCCGGACTGCGATAATTCAGAGTGGTGAACATGGCTATTTCTGGCGCCAAACCTGCGGCCGCTTCGGGAATGCGGGCAATATTGCACGCGCCAGTTGCCAATACGATCGTCCGGCATTGCCACGTGCTCTTGTCGGTAACCACCAGGTAATCGTCGCCTGATGTGCGAACCGACGTCACGGCAGTGTGCACCTCAACTGGCGCCGAGATCATCTCAGCGTAACGGTCGATGAACGCGATGACCTCCGTCATGTTCCGGTAGCCATGCGGGTCGTCGCCTTCGTAGCCATAGCCGGGCAAACGGCTCTGCCAGTTCGGCGTTAGCAGCCTGAGGGATTTCCAACGCTCGGTTCGCCACGCGTTGGCTATGAGCCCGCGTTCGAGTAAGACGTGGTCGACTCCACGATCCGACAGGCAGCGGCTCATAGCCAGCCCGGCGTGGCCCGCGCCAATAATGATCGTTGTGATCTTGCGAACGAAAGTGGTTCCTCGGAAATCTCGTGGCGATCAAGCCACAACAACACTTACATTTGTGGGATTAGTGACGATGTCATAAACCGCCGATCGCTTTTGCGACTGGGCGACCAATGCCTCGATATCCTCTCGGCTCGCATCCGCATCGATGTTGTAGGTAACCTTGATTCCTTTGAAGCCGTTGCGGACCTCGTCGTCGATTCCGAGGATGCCTTGCAAATCCATGTCGCCTTCGATGGTCGCGGTAACCGACTTCAATTGAATTTGCCGATACTGGGCGATCGCAGCTATGCCGCCAGTCAAGCAGCTTGCTAATCCTACGAGAACGTATTCAACAGGTGTCGCGCCTAGGTCCTCGGACGCAAAAACCTCGGGATGATCGGCATCGAACACGAAGGCTTTTTTTCTGTGCTGCTCCTCGCCAAGGCCATAGAAGCTCTCGACGATCGAACGGCTGTGAGTGCCATTCTTCCATTCGCACGCCGCGCGCCACCTGAATTGGGCCGCCGTGGGTGCGTTCGTCAGCGCCTCACGCGCGGCGACCAGTGCCTCGACCTTGACTCCGTTGTCGACCGACTTTGCTACTGTCTCGGACATGGTTATTCTCCAATTTAGTAGAATTAGGAGAGCTGCGCGATGTCATCGTGACTAAAGTGCGAGCAAATATTATGCGGTCTCCGCGTGGTCTGCAAGTTTTCGCTTACCCCGCGGCATCGCCTGAGATCCAAACCGTCTCCGTGTTTTCGGGCGGCGTTCATAGGGGACAAAGGAGGCGGACGCCGCTACGCTCGCAACCTCGAGCCAGGCTAACCGATTTCCGCGGTTTCGATGCGATTGTCCAAATAGATCATCAAAAACGGAAGTCGTGGGCTTGCGGCGGGAGGTCAGCTTCATCTCCGAAAGCGGACATTGGACAGACATTCCCGGAGGTCCGTTTTGTGCCAAATCCGGACTCTAAGCACGCTCGGCGGTGCGTCTTTCAACGACGCGAGTCTCGGAATTGTGAAGTATTTCACATCGTAGCGTTGCCGCCGAGTATAGCGTGTGGAATTCGTTTAGCTGAGCCGATCGGGCAGCGCCTTTAGTGCGTGGATTGCGGACGCGACCTTCACCGCCCCAAGTAGAGCCGGAACGAGCACATGAGTCTTATTCTCGTCGTCGATGACGAATCTGATGTCGAAATGTTGTTTCGTCAGCAGTTCAGGCGCGAGCTCCGCGCCGGCCTATTCCGGATGGATTTTGCGCTATCAGCTGTTAGCGCCCTTCAACGCATGAGCGACGTTGCCGCGGCGTCGCTGATCCTGATCTTGTCCGATATCAACATGCCGGGCATGACTGGACTCGAACTTTTGCCAAAGGCGAAAGCAATCCGACCGGACGTTCCGGTTATAATGATCACGGCCTATGGCGACGCTGACACCGAGCGAAAAGCATTGGCAGGTGGCGCCGACGCGCTGCTTACCAAGCCCATCGATTTTGACGCGCTTCGCAACCGAATCGACAGCCGGCTGCCAAACGCCGCGTAATCGTCAACTGCCATTCGATCGGTTGATGTCCCTTGGGGTCCAAAGCGCCGTTTTGACAGTTGGCCGGACACTTCCGGTCTTCCCCAATAAACAGACATTCTCAGTATCCATCGGCATGTCTTAAAGGTGCCATTAGGAGACTCATGCACCGCAACAAACGGCACCATCATTCGATCACCTCGTCGGCGCGGGCGAGTAGTGAGGGCGGGGCGACGATCCCAAGCGCCTTGGCAGTCTTGAGATTGATCACCAGCTCGAATTTGGTCGGTTGCTCGACAGGCAGGTCGGACGGTTTCGTTCCCTTGAGAATCTTACCTATGTAGATCGCGGCGCGCCGATTCAAATCGCGAAGATTCGGTC
>Ga0157374_10001951_pt1 | contig 17302 bp, 13 predicted proteins | sample M25metaG_FD_115308 | JGI IMG/M metagenome (GOLD analysis project Ga0157374, IMG submission 115308) | Miscanthus rhizosphere microbial communities from Kellogg Biological Station, Michigan, USA - M2-5 metaG | ecosystem: Host-associated > Plants > Roots > Rhizosphere > Soil | place: USA: Michigan...
CTCACTCCCCGCGAACGGGAGGTCATGGCATTAGTTGTGTCAGGTCTATTGAATAAACAGGTTGGGGGGGAACTTGGCATAAGCGAGATCACGGTAAAGGCACACCGGGGCCAGGTTATGCAGAAGATGAAGGCCAACTCGGTTGCAGATTTGGTGAAAATGGATGGCAAACTCCATAGCAGCTCTGCCACAAACCTGCAAGAACCTCTCAAGAGGCCGACGCGCCTCGCGACCGATTGATTTTAGACCGAAGGTGTATCTGCTTGACGCCGGAACGAAGCCAAGGACGCACCGACCGAGAGCCCGACGTGCAATCGCCGAAGTTTCGTATGGTCCGCGGTTCTTTGGCAATACACATAGGGTGGTAGCAGTTATGGTTAAGAGATTTCAGAAGTGTTCTAAACGCGCTTTGCACAGGTCGTCTATACTCCTAATCCTGTTCTTGGCGTTATTCCCAACATCTGCGTGGCCGCAAACCCAGCTTGCAACCGTTTTCGGTACCATCATGGACGCAACGGGCGCCGTGATTGCGGACGCCCAAATTACCATCTCAACGGCAAGCACGGGTTTCAAGCGCGTTGCTCTTACCGACAGTAAAGGTCAGTATCATATGGCGGGCCTGCCGCCGGGAATTTATACGGTTCGCGCACAGAAAGCACAATTTCAAACACAGGTGCTCGAACCAGTTGCCCTAAGTTCAGGCGCTGCAATCGAAATCAATCTGTCGCTGAAGGTTGGAACGGTCCCACAAGACGTCGCAGTCAACGCGGACATGACGATCGATACCATTACGTCAACCGTCAGTGGCGCGATTCCTGAACGAAAGCTAACCGATCTCCCTCTGAACGGCCGAGATTTGTTCAAGGCCGCGGTCCTCGAACCAGGAGTGGCCCCGACACCCAGTAGTGCTCCTTCATTGTTATCGAATGGCAGGGCCGGCCAAGTCTCAGTCAATGGTATGCGTCCAAGTTGGACGAACCTCCTCATCGACGGTATGGACGCGAATGATCCGGTGTTCGGTTTTTCTCCAGCGGGCGCTTCCGGGCTCTTTCTCGGACTGAATGAATTGACGGAGGTTCGCATCCTGACTCAAACCGTCAACCCAGAGTACGGCAGGAATGGAGGAGGTGTGATCGAGGCGGTAACCAGGTCAGGGAGTAACCAGTTCCATGGAGCGCTCTGGGAATTTCACCGAGACGCTTCACTCGAGGCCAGGAATTACTTTGATTTGAGTGATGCTCCGATCCCGGCATTTGTGCGCAACCAGTTCGGTGCTGGAATTGGCGGCCCGATAATGCATGACAGGACCTTCTTCTTTGCGAACTATGAGGGGCTTCGTGAAGTACAAGCATCCACAGCAATCGCCACGGTACCCAATGCGCTCGCCCATCAAGGTCTTCTGCCTTCTATGAGTAACCCGGAGAGCTGCAGCAACGCCACTCCGAACGCGTGCGTTGCGGTCGGAATTGATGCGCGCGTCCAACAGTTCCTCGACCTATTTCCTGGTGCGAATGGAGCGGACAATGGGGACGGAACCGGGGACCTAATTACCGCCAACAAGGGCGCCACAAATGAGCACCGCGGCATGATTCGCGTCGATCATAACTTCTACAACGAACATTCGATATTCGGACGTTACATCGTTGATGACAGTTCTTCTGTAGTGCCCTATTTCGGAACACCACCGGGGACTTACGTCCCAGGATTCCCAGGCCTGCATCGAGCGCGCAATCAGTACTTTACCGTCCAACACCGGATGAATCTCGCACGGAAAGTATTGAATGAGTTGCGATTCGGGATCAACCGGACGACAGCGTCGACCTCAATTATTGATACGCATCCTGGGGTTTCTATTTCTTTAGTGCCTGGCCGACCATTCGGGACGATCGCTATTGCAGGGATGAGTCTGCTAGGGAATAGCGCGTTAATTCCATTGAGTGACTTGTCAACGGTGTATCAACTTCAGGACCAGCTCGCATTTACAAGTGGCCGCAACACATTTAAACTTGGCGCGGAGTTTCGCAAGATCCAATCTAGAGGACCGCTGGATTTTGGGGTAAACGGCATCTACACGTTCCAGGACCTCAGTCCATTCGGGTTTCAGGCACAGAGCAACAACCCTGGTCTGGAATTTTTTCTTCAAGGTCTGCCCCTGTCCTATGTGGGTGTCGATCCCTCCGCTTCCGACTCCAACCGCGATTATCGCCAGAGAGTCGTATCCGGGTTTGCGCAGGATTTCTTCCGAATGAGTAGCCGTCTGTCCGTTAATTTTGGATTACGATACGATTTCTATTCCAATCCCACCGAGGCCCACGGGCGCCTCTCGGTTGTTCGTAATCCGGCCACGGATTCCGGTCCAACCGTGGGTCCGCTATTCGCGAGCACACCTCGGGATCTTTTCTCACCTCAAGTTGGCTTTGCATGGAACATCTTCGGCAATGGGAAGACCTTGCTAAGGGGCGGAGCCGGCATCTTTCGCGATCAGCTCCCCGTGATCCTTTTTAGTGTAGATCGCTTTCTACCCCCATTTTTCAGCATAAATTCTTATGTATTTCCCAGCTTTCTCAGTCCACAAACTGCTCTTTTGACGCAACCGATTTACGTTCTTCAGGCGGCTTATCACCCAAAGTTCCCGTACGCATTGCAATACAATCTCAACTTGGAGCAGGAAATCGCGCCGGGAACGATCTTAGCGACTGGATATTTTGGTGCGCGCGGCAATCACCTTCCTCGCGAAGTAGAAGCGAATCCTTTCGAACCATCGTTGGGTCATCGCCGTAATCCCAACTTGCCATCACCTCTGTTGGAGGACCTAACCGATGCGCAGTCTTTCTATAATTCATTCCAGCTGTCGGTTTCGCATCATTACGCCCACGACGTGTCGTGGCAGGCGTCCTACACGTTCTCCCATTCCATAGATGATGCTTCGGCCAATGTCTCCATAGAGGCCGTAAACGAACCTCCCACGACTCAGGACGCCTTCAATCGCAAGGGAGACCGGGGCCGGTCGGGATTTGATGTTCGGCATAATTTCGTTGCCAACGTCGTTTATGCGCTGCCTTTTGCAAGAAAGAGCCGATTAGGCGGTTGGCAAATCTCTGCTATTGCCCATGTTCACAGCAATGTCCCTTTTACTCCAGTGCTGGCCTTCGATAATGCAAATCTACAATCATTGTTGACGTCAGAACGGCCAGACCTTGTTGGCGATCCCTACAAGGGTGTCTGTACAAATGGCCTCAGAGTGGGGACTCCCGCATGCTGGTTCAATCCGGGCGCCTTTGCATTACCACCTCCTGGTCAGTTTGGGAATGCAGGACGTAACATTCTGCGCGGCCCCGCCTTCGCGCAATTTGATCTGGCAGTTCAAAAGGTCTTCCGTCTATCAGAGGGCACGAACATCACCTTTGGCGCGCAGGCTTACAATCTGTTCAATCATCCGAATTTTGCAGTCCCGAGTAACACGCAAAGTCCGCTCACCCTGGGAGGGAATGGAGACGCCGTCTTCAAGGATATTGGAGGCAATCTTGCAAACAACGTGGGACGAATATTTACTACTGTCGGCAGCGGGCGTCAGATTCAACTCGATGCGCGTTTCACTTTCTAAAAATTGCACCCTTCTCTCTGACTAGCTGTTGTGTAGACACCGTAGAGCCTTATGCGGCGGCTTTTACATTCCTTCAAAACACTGACTACGGGACTCAATGAACGCCCATGATGTCGCTGGGCACCCGCTGTGAAAGATCATGCGTGGTGTGATTCCATAAGCCGCTCAAAAGCGAGGCATGTCGGTGTATGCCGACAATTAATAAATCGCTACGAGTTTTCAGTACATGTTCCACGACCGCCTCTACTTCATCCCCTTCGACGAGTTCAGCCGTCAGTGTTATGCCCGACTGACGAGCTGTTTCTTTTGCATCTGCCTGAAGCTTTTGGTAATACTCGGAAGCTTGATCACGAAGCAGTGCAGTTCCTCCTGGGACTTCGGCGTCAACATAGCCAACGTATGCGGGCAACTTTTCCTGCACCGAGACTGCTCTCAACTCAGCATTCAAGCTCTTCGCCAGATGAATACCAGTGAGTAATGCGCGTCCGGATTCGGGAGATTCATCATATGCAACTAAAATTCGTTTGAACATGTTTGTCTCCTTTCTCTTATCGCACTTTGACCGTAGGCTCAACCGACATACCGGGCCGTAGAAGATGCTGCGGGTTCTGATCTCGATTAAAACGAATCCGTACGGGCAACCTCTGTACGACTTTCACGAAGTTGCCACTCGCATTCTCAGGCGGCAGAAGGCTGAACAACGTACCAGCCGCGCCGGGGAGATTTTCTACTGTTCCCTGGTAGTCGCGATCGAATGTGTCAACGTGCACGCTAACGAGCTGGCCGGCGTGCATGTATTTCAGCTGAGTTTCCTTGAAATTTGCCGTCACCCAGATGTCATCAAGAGGCACAACCGCGAGCAAACTTTGTCCTGGCTGGATTCTTTGGCCTAGTTCAACCGTCTTGCGCCCAATCACGCCGCTGACAGGAGCGTAGATCTTGGTATAGGTGAGGTTGAGTTCTGCGGTGCGAACGCCTGCTTTGGCCAGACTCACCTCGCCCCTGCTGGACTCAGATTTGGCCTTTGCATCACTGACTTGTTGCGGGGCGGTTCGCGCAGCGTCCACTTGCGCCTGCCGTTGCGCGATGACCTTACGTACCTGGGCAATCTTCTGTTCTTCCGCGCGAACTAGTGCGTGGTCAGCTTCAACCGTCTGGGCATCAGCTAGCGCCTCCGCCTCTTTGGCGTCATAATCCAACCGCGACACGACGCCGCCATCAACCAAACCTTTGTAGCGCACTTCGTCACGTGCAGCGCGTATTGCAATGGCCTGGTCTTGCTGAACTCTGTGTTGGGCAGCCGCAAGATTGGCCTCTTCAGTCGCGAGTGCGGCCGCAGCCTCGTCAAGCGCTGCCTCCGCCAGACCAAGTTGGCTGAACGCGTTTGCATTGGTGATCGGAACATTCACACTTGCGGAGCGAGCGCTTCCCTCCCGAGCGGCTAGGTCAGCGCGAGCATGATCGAGCTCAGCTTGGTAGTCGTTGGGATCAAGCTCTACAAGAAGCGTCCCAGCTTCAACATACTGATTGTTTTCAACGCGAGGATTGACATACGCCACGGTACCACTGATGCGGCTCGAAACCACGTTGATGTGACCGTCAATTTGTGCATCATCCGTTGTTTCGAAATGCCTCGCATGAAGCCACCAGGCCATGGTCACTACGGCAAGGGATAGCAGAGCCGCGCCAGCATACGCCCAGCGAGGAAGAGACTTCTGTTTCGGCCCCTCATGGCGAATCTTGATCGAACGCACCCTGAGAGCTTCAGGCATGTCTTTTTCGACCTGCACTGAAGGCGGCTCGACCTCTTCAACTGTATCGATTAACTGCGACATATGTCCTCCTCCGAGCCGTTCAGTGCGCTGCCGCACTTCCGCCGCCCTGTTTGAATTTGCGAATAAAAATTGCCAATGGAACGCCGATGAAAGCGATCTCTCCTAAAACCTGAAAACAGTCCAAAAATGCCAACATCGCGGCTTGCTGTTGCACAATCGCGTAGACCTGCGCGAAAGCGCTGACGGACGCGTCCGCCATGCTGGAACCGTGTTCGAGAAAACGATTGGTGATTCCACTGACGGTCGAATTCAATGTTTGATCGAAAGTGGATACGTGCGTGACAAGTACTGACTGGTGATACTGCGCGCGCCTGGACAGTAGCGTCGTCACCAGGGCAATACCAAAGCTTCCGCCCTGGTTGCGGAACAGATTGGTAAGACTGGATGCCTTGTTGTTCTTTTCCTTGGGAAGATACGAATACGCGAGTTGACTCGCGGGGACAAACAGAAATGCAAGACCCAAACCCTGCAATGCCCGTGCTCCAGCTTCGTGCGCGTAGTCCGTCGCGAGATTGAAACTTCCGAAATGCCACATTGCCAGCGACAGAATGGCAAATCCCAAAGCGAGCAGGCGGGCCACTGGTATTCGGCTAACCAGCCTGACCACCACCGGAGCCAAAACCACAATCACCATAGCTCCCGGCCCTAAAACCAACCCCGCATCTGTGGCCGTGTAGCCATAGAGAGACTGAAGCATCTGCGGCACCAGTACTGTGGAACCGAACAATACAAACCCGAAGATGAAGTAGTACGCGTTGGCGATGGCAAAATTCCGGTCTTTCAGCAACCGAATCTCCACGACGGGGTCGGGGTGACGGAGTTCCCAGAAAATCGCGAATGCCAAGGAAGCAACAGCGACTACAAAGAAACTGAGAATGAAATCGCTTCCAAACCAATCCAATCGCTCTCCCCGATCGAGCACTACCTCCAGAGAGGCAAAGCCAATCGCGATCAGTAAAATTCCGACGTAGTCGACTTTGAGTTTGCCAGCGGTGCGCGCCGCTTCCACTTCGCGTTTGAACTCCGGCGGGTCAGATAGAATCCGGCTGGTAAGAACCAGCGACAGAATTCCGATTGGCACATTAATAAAGAAGATCCATCGCCATGAGAAACTGTCGGTAATCCACCCACCCAGCGGTGGTCCGACAGTGGGGGCCGTGACGATTGCCATGCTGTAGAGTGCGAATGCAGCGGCCCTTTTCGAGGCAGGAAAAGTGTCGACCAGAATCGCCTGCTCCACCGGAGCCAACCCACCCCCTGCAATTCCTTGCAAGACGCGGAAGAAAATCAGCAATCCTAGGCTTGGCGCGAAACCACACAGCAGCGAGCTCACGGTGAACAGCGCGACACAGGCCATGTAGTAATTCTTTCGGCCAAACACGCGGCTTAGCCATGCACTCAGCGGTAACACGACTGCGTTCGCCACCAAGTAACTCGTAAGTACCCATGTGCTCTCGTCGTAACTGGTGGCGAGACCGCCCGCGATGTGAGGGAGGGAAACGTTCGCGATGGCAGTATCGAGCAACTCCATGAAGGTAGCTAGAGTGACAGTAACGGCGATGAGCCAAGGGTTTATTGTTTGTGCCTTCTCCCTCGCCCCGATCGCTAATGGCATTGTGGCTGCCGCCATGTTGCCGTCTCCCCTACTTCAAATTTCGAAGCTCTTCCTCAAACCAGCACGATCAAGCAGGGCAACCGACTGGCCACTCGGAATGGGATTGAAGGCAAAGGCGTTTAATGTGCCGGCTTGCGCTTGAGCTGGAGTGCCGTCTGCTGAACTCTCGGCATTTTGCTGAATCTGAGGCCGAGGTAGGCACCATAACCAATGTGCATGCAGCAGTTTACGAACGGCGTTCGAAATGCAAACTCAAGTGGAGCCGGAGAGTACGAACGTGAAGCCGGCGGAAGCCAAGCGTTGTCACTTTGCGGCGGGTTGGGATTCGGCAAGAGCGAAATGAGGTTAGGCGATGGAAGGGCAGGCAAATTTCGTTGAACGGCGCAAGAGACCCCGCATCGGAGTTATGGCCCGGTTGGAAGACATCACTTATAACACTTTGCGCAAGCATGGCAATCTCACGGCAGTCGGTCGAAAGGAAAGTTAGTTGCCCGGATCGTTCACTGAAATGAAGGAGAAATGCAATGGCAAACATCAGAATGACAGTCACGAACGGCCAGCCATTTCGTGAAAAGAAGTGCCTACGCAGCTGGCTGCATGAAGAAGAAAGAGCCCTTCGAGATTTACGTGACACACAGCAGCCACACATGGATCGGTCTGCCATAGAGAAAGGACTCATGCAATGAACACATACTCAATGGGACTTGCTGTCATCACTGGCGCATCCTCAGGAATTGGCGCCGTTTATGCCGATCGTCTAGCAAAACGCGGGTACGACTTGCTCCTGGTTGCCCGGAACCGGGAACGACTGGATGATCTTGCCAAGAAACTAGCCGCCGAGACGCGACGCAAAGTTGAGATCTTGGACGCCGACCTAACCGACACAAAGGATTTGGCCAAGCTGGAGCTCATACTCAGCGAGGACCCAAGGGTCACCCTGCTGGTGAACAACGCAGGGGTTGGCGCCACTACGCCATTGTTGAATTCCGACGTCGGCGCCATGACGCGGATGATCACACTGAATATCGAGGCGCTGACCCGGCTAACTTACGCCGTCGTGCCCTCATTCGTGAAGCGTGGTAGGGGTGTGATCATCAACATCGCTTCTATCGTCGCGGTTGCCCCTGAACGTCTCAATGGAGTGTACGGTGGCACTAAAGCCTTTGTTCTGGCGTTCAGCCAGTCACTGCGGCATGAAGTGGCTGAGAAAGGTTTGACCGTCCAGGTCGTGTTGCCTGGAGCTACAGCCACTGACTTCTGGGACAAATCCGGCACTCCTCTCGAGTACCTGCCACCTGAAATTGTCATGCCGGTAAACGACATGGTCGACTCTGCTCTCGCCGGGCTCGATCAAGGGGAGTTCGTAACCATTCCCGCGCTCCCCGACTCCGGACAATGGCAGACATACGAAACTGCATGCCAAGCGCTCCTCCCCAACTTGTCTCGCGCGCGGCCTGCGGCAAGGTATGGAATCGTTCACCCAGCAAGGGGAGCAGAAAATGTTGAGAATTGAAAAACATGCCGATGGATGCGTGACCAGGTTGCGTCTGAGCGGACGCATCCAGTCGGACGACATCGCGTCGGTTCAATCGGCAATGAGTGATGGCTGCACGCAGAAGGTTCTGGACCTGAGTGAAGTCACTTTGGTCGACCTTGGCGTAGTTCGCTTCCTCATTAGCTGCGAAAACGACGGCGTTGCATTGGTGCAGTGCCCTCCTTACATCCACGAATGGATTTTTCGCGAGCGTGCCGAGGGAGCACAACCGGAGTCTTCCCCATAACAACTTGCGATGGGCGTCTGCACAAGTTCAACAGACTTACTCTATAGGGACCAATACCTAAGTATTGCCAATACCTTTGTCTAATAGATTGCAACGTGCTTTTCTGTCTTAATCGTCATGATCCTAAGATTCGATTTCGACTGTGGCGAAAGATTGCAAAACCGCGAATGTTCCTCTGGACACTCCCACGGAGGAGAGGGCCCTCCTCGATGGGCTGTTTGCGAGAGTGCCAGAAGCTATTGTCTTGCTCGACACAGAGGACCGCATTCTGCAGATCAATCCGGAATTTACCAGAGTTTTCGGTTACGTACAGGATGAAGCCTGTGGACGCCTGATTAACGATCTGATCGTTCCCGAAGAACACTTGGCTGAAGCCGAGGAATACACGCGGCGCGGTCTTCGAGGCGAGGACCTCAACGTCGAGACTGTGCGAAAGCACAAGGATGGCGCCCGAGTTCACGTCTCGATGATCAGCGGTCCCGTATCGATTGCGGGAAGCCAAGTTTCTGAATACGTAATTTATCGTGACATCACTGACCGCAAGCGCGCGGAGCAAAGGGTTCGTGAAAGCGAAGCGTTTCTGGAGGAAGCCCAACGTCTCAGCCGTACTGGCAGTTTTTCCTGGCATGTAGATACGGACGAAATCATCTGGTCAGAGCAGCTCTATCGAATTTTTGAATTGGATGATCATCTGCCAGTGACAATCGAGCGGATTTGCAGCCGAGTGCACCCTGATGACCTGCCGTTACTGCAGGACAAGATGGAACGAGCACGGCAGGCGGTCAGCGACTTCGAATACCAGCATCGGCTGCTGATGCCCGGCCAATCCGTCAAGCATGTACATTTGTTTGCCCATGCGACCCGAGACAAGGAGGGTCGGTTGGTGTACGTCGGTGCAGCTCAGGACGTGACCCGGCAGCGCTTCGCGGAAGAACAACTGCGGGAGCGCGAATTCAATCTACGTCAAATAACCAAAACCATTCCCGGGATGCTGTGGAGCGCCACCCCGGAAGGTGCAGTCGATTACTGCAGCGATCTTTGGCTTGATTTCACGTCCATGACAACAGCACAGGCGCAAGGCTGGGGGTGGACCGAAGCGATTCATTCCAATGACGTTCAGGAACTCGTACAGCATTGGAAGTCCTGTGTGACGTCTGGCGCGCCGATTGAGGCCGAGGCGCGCATACGCCGGTTCGACGGCGCCTACCGCTGGTTCCTACTTCGTGCCAACCCTTTGCAGGACGAATCTGGGAAAATCGTCAAATGGTATGGAACCAATATAGACATCGAGGATCGCAAGCGGGTAGAGGAAAACGTTCGGGCCAGCGAACTTTCCTGGCGGCAAATAGTAGACAACATTCCGGGCCTGGTGGCTACGATGGGTGCTCTGGGCGAGGTGGAGTTTCTCAACCGCCAGACCCTGGAGTATTTCGGCAAGACCACTGAGGAGCTGAAGAACTGGTCCCTTATCGGCTCGGTTCATCCAGATGATCTTCCTCAGGTGATTGAGGCGCGCAAAAAATCCCTCGAAGCGGCGACGATCTACGAGATTGAGCACCGTTGCCGCCGCGCCGATGGCGTATACCGATGGTTCCAAGTTCGCGGGTTTCCAGTACGAGATGCGCAAGGTACGATAACCGCGTGGTATTTCCTCCTAACGGACATCGATGACCGAAAGCGCGCCGAGCAGAAACTTCAGCAAAGTGAGCAAGAGCTTCGCACGATCACTGATGCTATCGCCAATCCAATCGTGGTCCTGGCGCCCGATAGTACGACACTCTCCGTAAATAGGGTGGCTCTGGATCTCACGGGACTCACCATGAATGAGGTGAATGACCAAGGATTCTTTCGGCGAGTCTTTCATCCCGACGACATAGATCGTTTCCGAGCCGAGCGCGAAGAGAGGCTCTTGAGCGAAGCCCCGTTCGAGTTAGAAATGCGCGCCCGACATAAGACCGGAGAATATTGCTGGTACCTCATTCAGTACAACCCTCTGAAAGACGAATCTGGTCAGACTATCCGCTGGTACGCCACGGCAACAAACATCGACGACCGCAAACGCGCCGAGGAGAAGCTGAGGAGAAGTGAGGAAGACCTTCGCACGATCACCGATACGATTCGTCAGCCTATCGTAGTCCTGGCGCCTGATGGCACGATGCTCTACGCGAACCGGGTTGCGCTTGATAATTCCGGACTCACAATGGACGAGGTGAAAGGCAGGGGATTTTTAGTGCGAGCTTGCCATCCTGACGATGTTGATCGCGTGCTGCATGAGCGTAACCTGGGACTATCAAAGGGGACCCCGTTCGATTCGGAAATGCGAGTCTTGTTCAAGGGCGGGCAGTATCGCTGGCAGCTTCTGCAATACAACCCGCTAAAAGACGAATCTGGCCATATCATCCGCTGGTACGCTACGGCAACTGACATCGATGACCGTAAGAGAAAGGAAGAACGACTTCACAACGAGAACCTCGTGCTGCGAGAGGAAATCGACCGCGCTTCGATGTTTGAGGAGATTGTGGGTTCTTCGAAACCCATGAGCCAACTGCTCAAGAAAGTGGAGAAAGTGGCACCTTCTGACTCGACAGTCCTTATTCTGGGCGAAACTGGAACCGGAAAAGAGCTGATCGCGCGTGCCTTGCACCGGAGATCAAGACGCGCAAGCAGAGCGTTCGTAAAGGTCAATTGTGCTGCAATTCCGCAATCACTAATCGCTTCCGAGCTTTTCGGGCACGAAAAGGGAGCCTTCACGGGCGCGCTGCAACGGCGGGTGGGGCGGTTTGAAGCTGCCAACGGCGGCACGCTGTTTCTCGATGAAATCGGCGACCTTCCCATGGAGACACAGATCGCGCTCCTGCGGGTATTGCAAGAAAGAGAGTTTGAGCGAGTGGGGAGTAATCATCCCATCTCAGTCGACGTTCGCGTGATCGCGGCAACCAATCGCGATCTGCCTGCCGCGGTTGCGGCCGGAACCTTTCGTCAAGATCTTTTTTTTAGATTGAACGTGTTTCCGATCGCGGTTCCTTCGCTACACGAGCGAGTGGATGACATTCCATTGCTGGTCGAGTACTTCGTTGGACGCTTCGCTAAAGACGTTGGCAAGAACATCCGTCATATCGGCAAGCAGACGCTCGAGCAATTACAAGCCTACAATTGGCCGGGAAATATTCGTGAACTGCAAAACGTCGTGGAGCGCGCCGTCATCCTCTGTGAAACTGACACTTTCGTCGTTGATGAGAACTGGCTCGAAGCCCAATCGTCAGACTCATCGCCGCGCGAAGGCCTTTCGGCATTGGGAGATCGTGAAGTGGAAATGATCGAAGCGGCTCTCGCCGAGACTCATGGGCGGATTTCAGGACCTACAGGAGCAGCCGCGAAACTCGGGATCCCACGCCAGACCTTGGAATCGAAGATCCGACGGCTGGGCATCAATAAGTACGGCCAGAAGCGACCCACCACCTAAAAATAACATCATCCCCTTACGCACCTGGCTCACCGTTCGTCATTTTGCTGAACATTGCATCGCTATGCAGGTGGTCACCTTCTATTCTTTTCAGCGATTTGCGGATGGCGAGTTGTTTGCATTGCTCCCTTGCATGGTGTTGAACGAGAGGAGAACGACAATGACGCAGCCGGCAGCATTAGAGATTGTTTGGCGAAATCCGAAACCACCTCAACGCCACCAACGCTGGAAGCAGGATTCGGGGACAGCTCACTATTTGGTTCAGGAATTGGTTTCGACCCTACTGGGATCGTTCTGGGCCACGACATCTACCTTGGAAATATTTCCCGGTGGTCGAGCCGCTTAGTGTGAGTGGGGTGGCGCGCAGAAAACAAGAGTCTCAACGGGGCAAATGTCGTGATGTTCAAGTCGGTGTTTTCTAAGATTTTGATGATCTTGTCGATCCTTGGTATATCAGCGATTGCCGGTGCACAGACACCGGCGACAGAAGGAGCATCACTTCCGCAGCGCGGCATTGAGAAGTACTGGCTTGTCGTGGACGCATTCGCAGACCGTGCGATTCATTTCGCTTATGCGAAACGCTTCGTTCAACTCCACGAGCGATCCCTCACCGACCAGCAGTGCCAGCAGTACTCGCGAATCGCCGCTGAGTACGCAGACCAATTGGCGGCAGTGAAACAAGCGGGAATGTCCGCTCAAAGTGGATTCTGGAGCGATCTCCGCAGGTACTCGATCAGTATGATTGGGCCACCGGGAGTGACGATTCGAGCTCCCCGAACCAGCAATTATTGGATGACAACAGGCTCAGAAGCGGACGACCGCGCCCTCCGCGGAATTGTCTCGATTGAAATCGATGAAGCCAGTTCTCAGTTGGTTTCGACTTCAAACCCTGAATGCCGAGACGCTGGCCAAGAGCGTACCGCGAAGGCAAAGCCGTAGAGCCCATCTGCTGGCCCACTCGTACATCATCCTCGCAGACCACCCCGTTTTTTCACTCTTCATTCATTAAGCCAGTTTCCACACTCAAACCGGTGCCCATACATTGTCCTGGCGTGAGACATTCGCATTTGCAAATGTCGGAAAGTGGACTCTTGCTCATAGTTCGTCATTTTGCTGAGCGTTCAGTGTAATTGGCGGTACCCACTTTCTTTACTTTCAATGGTTTTTGGATGGCAAGCCGGTTGCATTGTTCCGTTGCATCGTTGGTCAAGAAACAAGGGCCGCGATGAACTTCGTTAAATTGACAAATGACGGTGAGCCAATGAGTCAAGGATCAAACTGGAATCCGATAGATTGTTATGGAGAATCCCTACATTCCTCAGAAGTGGTAAATGTTCGCGAACTCAAATTCTGCGAAGGCTGTGGAGTCTTGCTTGTTCGCTTTCGAGGATCGAGGGAGCAGTTTTGTCCTGCCTGCAAGCCACCGGTAGCTACTGCCCAAAGGAGGATCCAATGATCACAGTTTCCAATAGAAGCAAAGCCGCATCGCTGATCACGCGCCGCCGCCCATATACCAATCTGTACCAAGCCGTAATTCTTCGTGCCGTGCGAGACTTGGCGCAGCATCAATACCGAGATGAAGCCCGCCAATGGCTTCTTTCTCCTGAATCTGATTTCGCCTTCACCACCGCGGGCTTTAGCCCGGATGGGATCCGCGGGCAAGTGATCTAGATCGAAGACAAAAACGAACGCTTGAATTAGAGCAGGAGAGGAACAATCATGCTGAAGCTAGTGTGTATCTTTTTTATTTGTTTGACGACCTTGCCGGCTGTTTGCCAGTCGGCAGCAAAGTATCAAGTGGGCACCATCACCGAGGTCCAGGTCCATCAGACGGCCGAAGCTGGCTCATCTGACACGACCAGCTATGACGTATCGCTCAAAGTCGCCGACACGGTTTATGTGGTGCTGTACACGCCCCCACTGGGCGAGGGCACGGTCAAATACGCTGCTGGACGCGACCTCCTAGTGTTTGTGGGCAAAAACACAATTCGATATAACGACATATTGGGGCGATCGTATGAGGTGCCTATTGAGAGCCAAAGACCTGCTGCTGCCAATCCCAAAACATCTAAACAAGTCTCCCGCGAGGCACAGTAGACGATTCAGATATCAGGCGCAATACCCGGCCAACGCATCGCGAAACACCAGTCGCAGCTTGCCAAGAGTAGAAAAATTGATCGTGAAGTGAAGACCGAAGCTGCTCTCAGAGAGAAGCGTGGGAGCATATGGGAATCCCAGGCCACAGCTTCGAAAGCAAGCATCCAACGCCAGAAATTGGATCAAAATAATCCGCTGGCCCGGGGTGGGTCATTCCGAGCAGAGCCAACCACTTCTAAGTAGTTAGCCAACTCCTCAACAGTTCCCCTACGCATACTCCTAGTCGCGTGCTTCCCTCAGAGTTGATACCAAGGTATTGCATTCCCATCGGCAACCCTTTGATACCTGCTGTGATGCCACATTCGTTGGGTTAAATGCTTCTCAAACGCGCTGGGCCCTGCATCCGCAGAAATCCTGGTCTCGGTTCATCTGCAAAGCCCGCTGAACGTTCGTCATTTTGCTGAATGTGCAGCGCGACTACTGAAGCAGAACGCTGTGTTTTCAATGCGCTCCGAATGGCGCACTGACTGCATACACAAACGCAGACGGTGCACTCATTGAGGAGGCAACGACGATGTTCAAGAAAATTGAAGAGCCACGAATCCAAAACATTAGTGAACGAGAAGTTGCATCCACGATGGCAGCGAGCCCATTCGTTGAATTGCGCAATACGCTTCCGAGTCACGTCGACATCATTTCGCCATTTGTAGATCAACAGTTGCGCTTCATCTCCAGGTTCCCGGGCGCAAACGCAAACAACTTCGAAATTGAACTGGCGCTGCGTGAAGCGCTCGCCAATGCCATTGTTCATGGCAATCGCGAACACCCGCGGAAGCTCGTCTACGTTAAGTGCCGTTGTACTACAGACGGCGACGTCCTAATAACCATCGCGGACGAAGGTCGCGGTTTTAACAATGACGCGGTTCCAGATCCGACATCCCCAGCCAATGGGCAGCGGACTCACGGCCGCGGGATCTACTTGATGAAAACACTCATGGATGAGGTTCAATTCGAGCGAGGCGGTTCGGTCGTGCACATGCGTAAGAGAGCGAATGCCAGTTCAGGGACAACGAGGAAACCACAATGATGCAACGAGTCGTAACAATAGCTCTCGCTTTTCTGCTGCTTACCGGGTACGCACTCGGTCAGAGTAAGGATGCAGCAGACGGATCGATTCAGGGTGTGGTTTTCACCACTGAACAAGACCATGCACGCTTGGTCGTACCGGGCACGAAGCTTTCGTTAGTCGGCGTCACGAATGTCGAAGTTGAGAGTGACAGGGAAGGCAGATTTGCATTCAGCACGCTTCCAGCCGGTTCGTACACGATTACCGCACAAGCACCTGGTTTGACGGCAACTCAGAACGTAGAAGTTCGAGCAGGATCCATTTCGCAGCTGGAACTTGAAATGAAGATGCAGGCCGTGACCGAGTCCACGACGGTGAGTGCCAGCGCCGACGCGGTCGACATAAAAGAATCTTCTGGAAGCAACACTGTCGGTGAGTCAGCGGTTGTACACATGCCCAACCGCGACGAGCATTTCGAAAACTTACTACCACTCGTCCCGGGTGTAGTGCGTGGCCCCAATGGGCGGATCAACATGAAGGGAGCCCGCGCCTCTCAGAATGGTTCGCTCGTGAACAGCGCCGATGTAACCGATCCGGCGACTGGAGGCACCGCCATCAGCATTCCCATCGATGTGATCTCGAAGGTTGAGGTCTTCTCTACACCTTACGACCCAGAGTACGGGAAATTCACCGGTGCCGTTTCAAACGTAGAGACCCGGCCTGGGAACTTCAATAAATTTCACATTTCCGCACAGAACCTGTTGCCGCGCCTGCGCAGACTTGACGGATCGATCATGGGCATCGGTGCAGTCACGCCCCGAGTGACCTTTTCAGGACCGATTGTCAAAGACCGGGTCGCGTTCACCGAATCGGTCGAGTACCGCTACGAACGGAGTCCGATTACCAGTTTGCCTCCGCTTCAAAGCAATACACAGTCGGAAACTTTTGACTCCTACACGCAGTTTGACTTCAATATCAGCAAGAAACAAACGGCAACTGTGTCGTTTGCCATCTTCCCCCAGAAGTTTCGCTACTACGGGCTGAACACCTTCAGTCCACAACCCAGTACTCCTGACTTGCACGAGCGTGGATATCAGGCGGACCTGCAGCACCGATATGTGACTGATTCGGGAGATCTGCTGACTTCGCAATTCAGCTATAGAAAGTTTGACGCTGATTTGTTACCGAACAGCAATGCACCGTACCAGCTTCTTGTCGAAACCACCGAGGGTGGATTCTTCAATCATCAGGATCGTGACACGACCCGCACCGAATGGGAAGAAATCTTCCGCTCGCATCCGCGCCATTTCCATGGCACACATGAACTGACTGCTGGTGTGGATTTCTCGCACAGTTCCTACGGCGGCCGGCAGGAATTTCTGCCAGTCCAGATTGTTGGGGTTGCCGGTTACTCGCTGGAACAAATCCAGTTTGGCCCCGCCTCGAATTTCTCGGTTGGTAAAAATGAGGCTGCTTGGTTCGTCGGTGACAAGTGGAGCATTTCAAATCGGCTGACTTTTGATCTAGGCATTCGCTTCGACCGGGACTCGACAACAGATTCGGTAAATGCGGCCCCACGTATCGGTTTCATCCTGGGCCTGACCAAGGACGGCAGGACCATGCTCAAGGGAGGCGCAGGCTTCTTCTACGACCGCGTCCCCCTCAATATCCCAACGTTCACATCGCTACCGGCCCGTACAGTTCTGGCTTTCGATCCAGCCGGCCAGATCCTCAGCTCAACCGATTACGCAAATGTCCTCTCTGATGGACTGCGCAATCCTCGAAGCGAAGTATGGAACCTTGAAATCGATCGGCAAGTCACAAACGACTTTCTAGTTCGC
>Ga0157374_10001952_pt1 | contig 17299 bp, 13 predicted proteins | sample M25metaG_FD_115308 | JGI IMG/M metagenome (GOLD analysis project Ga0157374, IMG submission 115308) | Miscanthus rhizosphere microbial communities from Kellogg Biological Station, Michigan, USA - M2-5 metaG | ecosystem: Host-associated > Plants > Roots > Rhizosphere > Soil | place: USA: Michigan...
AGCCCGCAGGCGGTCGCGGCGCCGCGCAGGACGCTTCCGCGCCGCGTGGGGCCGTGCCGAATCCCGGCGCCATCACGACCACCGATCTGGGCGGGCTCGCGCTCCTGCCAGTCGCGGACTGCAACGTGCTCGCGCTGCACGGCGCCGACGGCGCGCTGCTGATCGACGGTGGGCCGGTCTCGACCGCAGACGCGCTCGTGCGCGCGGCCCTCGCTGCGACTCACGATGAGCGGGTCGCGATGCTGATCAACACGCACTGGCATCTCGATCAAATCGGCGCAAACGAGATCGTCGGCCGCGCGGGTGGCACGATCTTCGCGACCGAGAAGACGAAGCTCTTCTTGAGCCATTCCGTGTACGCGGACTCGTTCGACCGGGCGCGCGACCCGCTGCCCGAAGTTGCGAGGCCGAGCAAGACGACGCGCGGCGACGGATCGCTCGAGTTCGCGGGCCAGAAGGTCGACTACGGTTACCTGCCCGCCGCGCACACGGACGGCGATCTTTTCGTCCACTTCCCGCAGCTCAATGTGCTCGCCACGGGCGGGGTCGTCTCGGGCGAGAAGTGGCCGCTGCTCGACTGGCGCAACGGCGCGTGGTACGGCGGCCGTGTACGCGCGCTGGAGCGGCTCGCCGTCATCGTGAAGCCCGATACCCGCGTCGTGCCGTCGCAAGGCCGCGTGCTCACGGGCCGCGACGTGCTGCATCAGCGCGACATTTACGACGAGCTGTTCGAGACGATGATCGGCTACATGAACATGGGGCTCGGCGCCGAGGACGTCGTCGCGCGCAACCCGCTGAAGAAGTACGAGCCCGAGCTCGGCGACCCGTCCGAGTTTCTCGATGGCGCGTACCACAGCATGCAAATCGCGTACGTGCCGGACTGAGCTCCGTGCGCGCCCGCACCTGGCCGTGACGTCTCTCTAGCGTCGCCAGGCGCTCCATCTCGTCATCGCGACGATAGCCCGAACGGACTCATTGTCCGCGATCGTTCACGAAAGCGACTCGAACGCTTCATCGCGTGGTCATCGCGCGCGCGAAGACTCCTTGTGTCCTTTTCAGAAACTCAAAACAAGGAGAAGTTGCATGAAGGGTTCAGCTCGTTCCTTGCTCGCGATTCCGGCCATCGCGTCGTCGCTGACGCTCCTCACGACCCACGCGGTGTACGGTGATCCGCCGAGACACGGAGCCACTACTACGCCGATCGAGCACTTGATCGTGATCGTCGGTGAGAACCATACGTTCGACAACGTGTACGGAACGTATCAGCCAAAGGCCGGCCAGCGCGTCGACAATCTGCTCTCCAAAGGCATCGTGAACGCCGACGGCACGCCAGGACCGCGGTTCGTGCTGGCCGAGCAGCAGATCGGCCAGGATCTCCATACATACGAAGTCCTAACGGCGTCGACCGGAGCGTACGAGCATCTGCCCCAGCCCTGGACCACCTATGCGATCGACCAACCGATGGGCGTGCTCGACACGCGCTTCCCTGCGGACCTGCCGAACGGTCCGTTCCAGATCAGCAAGTACGTGCCGTACCCGGAGTACACGGGCGACCCGGTGCATCGCTTCTTTCAGATGTGGCAGGACGTCGACGGCGGCAAGAACGATAAGTTCGTCTGGGTCGAGGAGACCATCGGCACGGGCTCGAACGGGCAGCCTGTCCCGCCGGGCGGCTTCAACCCGATGGAAGGCGCGATTTCGATGGGCTTCTACAACATGAACCCGTTCGTCGATGCGCAAGGCAAGGCGCAGCCCGGCGACGGGCCGATCTTCAAGCAGCTCGCCGACAACTTTGCCTCCAGCGACAACTATCACCAGGCCGTCATGGGTGGCACCGGCGCGAATTTCCAGGCGTTGATCACGGGCTCCGCCGCGTTCTTCACCGACCCCGTCGCGCTCGACGGCAGCCCCGCGGTGCCGTTCCCGAACCAGATCGAGAACCCGGATCCGCTCGCCGACACGAACAACTACTACACGCAGGACGGTTACGGCGGCGGCTCGTACGTGAACTGTGCGGACGACTCGCAGCCGGGCGTGGCAGCGGTAGTTGCGGAGCTCAAGGCGCAGAAGGTCCAGTATCGCCGCTGCGAGACCGGGCACTACTATCTCGTCAATAACTACAACATGTATTGGAACCAGACGAGCGCCGTCGTGCGCCAGCTCGGTCCTACCCAGTTCACGCTGCCGCCGCAGAGTGCGCCGACGATCGCGGACGTGCTCACGAAGCACGGAGTGTCTTGGAAGTACTACAGCGCCGATCGAGGCGACGATGCGACCGTGTTCGCGACGAACGTCGATGGTGTTCCGGTCCCGTTTCATTCCTACTGCGGCATCTGCGATCCGCTGACGGGTTACATCAGCATCATGAAGACGCCGTCGGAGGAGGCGAAGCTGCAGAACTACGGCGCGTTCCTGAAGGACGTGCACGACGGCACGCTTCCTTCGGTATCTTGGGTGCGGCCGTTCGAGGCGCTCGCGGGTCACCCGGCCGATTCGACGACGAACCTCTACGAGCTCTTTCTCGCCGACCTGATCAAGCAGGTTCAGTCGAACCAAGACCTTTGGCGCTCGACTGCAATCGTGATCACGACGGACGAGGGAGGCGGTTATTACGACTCGGGCGAGGTGAGGGCGCTCGACTTCTTCGGCGACGGCACGCGCATACCGTTGATCGTGGTCTCGCCGTACGCGAAGCAGGGCCACGTCGACCACGTCTACAACGATCACGTGTCGATCCTGAAGTTCATCGAGCGCAATTGGCGCCTGCCGACCGTTTCGGCGCTGAGCCGCGACAACCTGCCGAATCCGCGGCCATCGGAGCAGCGTTCGCAGAACGCGGCCTCCGGGCCGTCGCTCGGCGACCTCACGAGCCTCTTCGTCTTCGGCGAGAACCGCTAAGGCGAGAACCGCAAGGCTGTCTTCGGTCGATCGATCCGGCGCGAGCGCGTGTGCTCGCGCCGGGTCTCCCTGAGCCACCGCACGGTGGGACTCCGCCGCCAACCCGCGACGAGACGTGGGCGCGGAAGCCCGTTATGCTGCCGTCGTTTCGCCGTGTACCGGGGGCGCTCGAACGGCAATTCGTCGAAGCGGCTGGCGGCGTTAGCGTGGCCGCTAGCACTCCGTGCAAGCCCCAAAGAAGAACGAAGAGGATGGATCAACCCATGCGCATCACACTCGTCGCCGCTCTGATCGCGGCGCTGTCGCTCTCTTGCTCCGCGTCCGCTCAGAGTCCCAATGGCCCCGCTTCTTCGACCGAGCAGCCGGCTGGCGCGGCTCCGGGGTCCACGGGTGCGGCGTTGCCGAAGGACATCGATCCGGTGTCGCTCACGCGCCTGCCGCCGCTCAAGCGCGCGGACCTCGACGACGAGGGGAAGGCGATCTACGACAAGATCGTCGGCGACAAGCCCGCGCCGGCGACCGGCCCCGTGCCGATGTCGCTCTACAGCCCGAAGATCGCCGCGCCGATCAACGAGCTGAACGGCTTCTTGCGTTACAACGGCGACTTGAGCCCGCGCCATACGGAGGTCGCGATCTGCGTCGCGACCTGGGAGATCGAGCAGCAGTACGAGTACTCGTCGCACGAGCCCGCGGCGCTGCGCTACGGCGCGCCGCAAGAGGTCATCGACACGATCAAGTACAACCGCGAACCTAAGGGGCTCAGCGCCGAGGAGACACTGATCATCAAGCTCGGGCGCGACTTGATGCGCAAGCACAAGGTCGACTCGGCTCTCTACGCCGAAGCCGTGAAGCTCTTCGGCAAGAAGGGCGTCGTCGAGCTCGTGACCGTGATGGGCGACTACGTGATGGTCGGCATGGTGCTCACGACGATCGACCAGCACCTGCCGCCGGACCGCCCGGCACGCTTGCCGCCGCGCTAGCCCGCGCCGCCCTTGGGCGCGACGACGCCAATTCGCAACGTATGACTCGTGCGCGCGCGGCGGCGTGAGCCGTTTCGCCGCACCAAGAGGGGAACGACCGATGACCGACGAACGTGACGACGCTTCGAGCCGAATCGACCGCCGGAGACTTTTTCGCGGCGCTGCGGCGCTCGCCGTCGGAGGCTTCGGCGCGCGTGCGGTGCTCGCCCAGACGCCATCCGAGACGGCCCGTGCGTCGCCGGCGCCGGGCTCGCCAGACGCGGAGCTCGCCGCGAGCAAGGAGCTCGACGAGCAGACGGGCCGCGTGCTGCGCTGGGCCGGGCGCGACCCCTCGGATTGGGTGCGCGCGCGCGCCGGAGCGGACCACAACGTCGTGATCGTGGGCGCGGGCCATAGTGGCCTCTCGATCTCATACGCGCTGAGGCGCAAGGGCGTCGGCAAGGTCGACGTGATCGATCGCGCCGGTCCAGGCCAGGCCGGCATCTGGCGCACGGTCGCTCGCATGCATCAACTGCGCACGCCGAAGACGATGGCGCCGGGCCCGGAAGGCGGCAACGTCGCGCTGAGCTTCCGAGCGTGGTACGAGACGTTGCACGGTCCAGCCGCGTTCGACGCGCTCGATCGAATTCCACGGCTCGCGTGGGCCGACTACTTGACCTGGTTCCAGCAGGTCACGGACACGAAGGTCCGCTACGGCACGCGCCTCGTCGAGATCGAGCCGCAGGGCGACTTGCTGCGCCTGCACTTGGAGTCCGGCGGCGTGGCGCGCGTCGAGACGACGCGCAAGCTCGTGCTCGCGAACGGCTACGGCGGCGCCGGGGGCCCCGAGATTCCGGACGTTCTGCGCGGGCTGCCGACGAAAGTCTGGACGCACTCGACGGGTGAGATCCCGCTCGACACGCTGCGCGGCAAGGTCGTCGGCATCATCGGCGCGGGATCGAACGCGTTCGACGCCGCCGGAGTCTCGCTCGAGGCCGGCGCGGCCGAAGTGCACATGTTCAACCGCCGGCCTTACGTCGAGTATCAGGGCCAGCCCGCGCTCGCGCCGCCGCGGCCGCCCGTCCCGCCGGTCGACCGCGGCTACCCGAACGTGCTCGAGCTCTCGTACGAGCTGCCCGACGCGATGCGTTGGCGAAATTTCTTGCTCGGCGAGCGTCGCGTCGCCTCGGTTCCGATCGATTCGCTCGAGCGCGCCGTCGCGTTCAAGAATTTCCACATCTACTTGAGCACGTCGCTCACCGACGCCGCGCTCGCCGGCAACGGCAAGGTGACCGCGAAGGCGGGCGGTAAGACGATGCGCTTCGATCACCTGATCGCGGGCACGGGCTACCGGATCGATCTCGCTGCCCAACCCGAGCTCGCGCGAATCCACGACAAGATCGCGCTCTGGAGCGATCGCTACAAGCCGGCGGCCGGCGAGGAGAACGCGGGCGGCGGCCGGCATCCCTATCTCGGCGCGGGCTTCGAGTTCTTGCCGCGCGAGCCGACCGGCGCCGAGTACCTGCGCAACATCCACTGCTTCAATCTCGCCGGCGAGCTGAGCTTCGGCATCCCGGTCGGCGACGTGCCGAGCATGGTGGATCACCCGCGACTCGTGTCGGCGATCGCGCGCGACCTCTATCTCGACAGCCTCGACGCGGCCGCGCACGAACGCTACATCAACGCGCCGCTCGTGCCGTCGGATCCGGCTCCGTATCAGCGGGCCGTCGAGGGGCAAGCGAAGGCAGTCGCATAGGGCCGTCGTGAATTCACGCGAAGAGTTTGCGCGCGGCATGCGCGAGATTGCCGGGCCGTCGTTCGGCATCTCCGCGTGGGCGCTCGTGACGGGCGTCGCGATGATCAAGAGCGGCCTGACCATGCCCCTCGCGATGCTCATGAGCCTCGCCGTCTACGCCGGCAGCGCACAGCTCGCCGCGCTGCCGTTGATCGCTGCGGCTGCGCCGCTCTGGGTGATCTGGGCGACGGCGGCCTGCATGAATTTGCGCTTCGTGATCTTCAGCGCGCACTGGCGCAAGTACTTCGGCCAGCTGCCGCGCGCGCGCCGGCTTGCGCTGATGTATCTCACGGCCGACCTCAATTACGTGCTCTTCGTGCGCCGGTTCCCGGATCCGAAGCCGGCACCAGAGCAGCTGCCGTACCTGCTCGGCAGCATCGCGTGGAGCTGGCTCAGCTGGCAGATTCCGGCGCTGATCGGCATCGCGCTCGGCGATCGCGTGCCGACCGAATGGGAGCTCGGCTTCGCGGGCGTGCTCGCGTTGCTCGGTCTCGCGTACTCGACGCTGTCGGGGCGCAACAGTTGGATCGCGGGGATCGTCGCAGCGGCCGCGGCCGTCGCGGCGGTCGCGTTGCCGCTGAAGCTCAATGTCGTCGTCGCGATCGCGGCCGGCGTGGCAGCCGGCGTGCTGCTCGATCGGGGCTGGCCCATCACGGCGGAGGCGCGGCGCTGATGTCGTCCACGCAGGTGCTCATCGCAATCATCGGACTGACTGCGATCACCGTGATTACGCGCGGCTTCTTTCTGCTCTCCGAGCGGGAGTGGCCGCTGCCCGCGTGGGCGAACCGCGGGCTCCGCTACGCGCCGCTCGCGGCGCTCGCCGCGGTGATAGCGCCTGAGGTCTTGCTCACGGACGGCACGCTCATCGACGGGTGGCGAAGCCCGAGATTGTGCGCGGCGCTCGCCGGGACGGTTTACTTCTGGTGGCAGCGCGGCATTCTCGGCACGATCGTCGTCGGCACGGCGACGATGCTCGCGCTCAAGCTCGGCCTCGGCTGGTAGCTGGCTGGCATCGGCGCCACCTGCGGGCGGTGAGTGCGCGAACGTCGCTCGCGCTCCCTACGGTAGAATTCGCACACTGTCGAGGCCGACGCGGTGTCGGCCCGCGAACAAGGCGGGGATCCCAAGAATGAACAGGCTTTCGCATTTGCTCATGGGCGCGGTCGCGAGTGCGACCGTCATTTCGGCGGCGCCGGCTTTTGCCGGCGGCGAGGCTGGAAAGCTCGTGCTGCGCGATCTCGGCGCGAAGTATGTCGGCTACACGACGGAGCCCGGCGAGAACGGCTCGGTCAACGTGAGCAATGCGATGTTCGTGCAGTACATGCTGCCTGCCGAACGCAAGCACGCGTATCCGCTCGTGATGATCCACGGCGGCGGCGGGCAGGGCACCGATTGGCTGCAGACGCCCGATGGACGCGATGGCTGGGCCGACTACTTCGTCGCCGACGGCTGGGACGTGTACGTCGTCGACCGGCCGGGCCACGGCCGCTCGCAGAGCAATCCGAGTTGCGGCAGCGGCAGGGTCGGCGTCGCGAACAGCACGCTGATCTCGCGGCTCTCGACCTCCGATGCGACGCTCTGGCCCGGCGGCGCGCCGACGCCGACGAACCCCGCGGTCATCGGCTGGACCGCGAGCTCGACCACGGCGCCGTACTGCGGCGACGTCGTCGCGGCGCAGAAGATCTCGGCGCTGCTCGACGAGATCGGTCCCGCCGTGCTGCTCGCGCACTCCGCGGGCGGCGGTAGCACGTTCCGCACCGCGGAGCTCAACCCGAAAAAGGTCGTCGGTATCGTCGCGTTCGAGGCGGCGCTCAGCAATCCTGCGGCGCCGGGATTCAACAATACGGCACCGGTCATCGCCAGCTGGAAGACCGAGCCCGCGTTGCCGAGCACGTTCACGCCCGTCGATCATGGCGGGTGCCCGATGCAGGGCGACAAGCCGAGCAAGCTCGTCAACTTCGCGAAGGTGCCGATCATCCTCGTCGCCTCGGAAAAAGGGCTCTTGAACGTGCCGTCCGGGTTCGCCAGCTCAAAAGAGGCATTCGCGGTTCAGGACGTGCTCAAGTGCCAGGCGTCCGTATGGCAGCAGGCCGGGGCGGATGCGAGCTACGTCTACTTGCCCGATCGCGGCTTGAAGGGCGGCGGCCACTTCGCGATGGCGCAGCTCGACAATGCGAAGTACGCGAAGGTGTTCATCGATCTCGCGACCGAGGTCGAGAAGAAGGCGAAGAAGTGACGAACGATATGCATGTGACTCGTGTTCAAGAAATCCCTCCGCGGAGGGATTTCCCGCGATGAGGGTGCGCGGGCGATGAGGATCGACTTCGTTTCAGATGTCGCATGTCCGTGGTGCGCGATCGGCCTGAATTCACTCGAGCGCGCGCTCGAGAACGTCGGCGGGGAGATCGGGGACGTCGAGCTGCACATGCAGCCGTTCGAGCTCAATCCCACGATGGCTCCCGAAGGCGCGGACGCGGCGGAATACTTCACGACCAAGTATGGCGTGAGCGCGGAGCAGATGAAGGCGAATCGTGCGCGGATCGTCGAGCGCGGCGCCGCCGAGGGTTTCGTGTTCGGGCCGCGCACTCATATCTGGAACACGTTCGACGCGCATCGGCTGCTGTTCTGGGCCGGCGCCGAAGGGGCCCCGGGCACCCAGCGCGCGCTGAAGCACGCGCTTCTCGGCGCGTATCACGGCCAGGGCCGGAATCCAGGCGCGCATGACGTGCTGCTCGAGCTCGCGAGCAAGGTGGGATTGCCCGTCGAGCGAGCGCGCGAGGTGCTCGAGCGGGGCGAGTTCGCGGATGCGGTGCGCCAGGCAGAGCAGTTCTGGCAGCAGCTCGGCATCAACGGTGTGCCGGCGGTGATCATCGACCGCAAGCACCTGATCTCGGGCGGCCAGCCGCATCAGGTGTTCGAGCAGGCGCTCCGTGAAATCTCCGCTAAAAACAACGCCCCGAAAGCCACTTAGGCGACTAAGCTCATGTTTAGTCGCACGGCCTAAAATCGGCTCGCAAAACGAGCGTCGCGGTCGCGAGATCGTCGCGAGCCGCGCACAGCTGTAACGAAAACCATACGCATCGGTAATTAAACTGCAGTGCTCCCCCTGTAGGTTGCGCAGCTTGGCCGCACTCAGGGGAGGCTCATGCCATGGCTACTGCAAAGCGAATCCGCTTCGTCATCAGCGCCGTCGTCGGGGGAGGGCTAGCTGCGACGAGTTACGCTCAAGAAGACACTGCCGCTAAACCGGCGGTTACCGAGCAGAAGGGTCTAGAGGAAATCGTGGTCACCGCCACGAAGCGCGAAACCAATCTCCAAGACACTCCAATCGCAATCACCGTGCTCGACAACGTGTCGCTCGAAGACCGCCACGTGCAGAGCTTGCTCGATCTCGCGGACGGCAGCGTTCCGAGCCTGCGCATCGCGACCTTCGAGGCGCGCCAATCGGCGCTGACCGTCGGCATCCGCGGCATCGTGCCGCTCGACGCGAATCAGCCGGCCCGCGAGCAAGGCGTCGGCATCTACGTCGACGGCGTCTATCTCGCTCGGCAGCACGGTCTGAACGCGGCGTTGCTCGAACTCGACCACATCGAGGTCTTGAAAGGGCCGCAAGGCACGCTGTTCGGGCGTAACACCGAGGGCGGCGCCTTGAGCTTGGTTTCGAAGGTTCCAACCGGCGAGTTCGCGCTACGCGCGAACGCCGGCGTTGGCAGCTACGACAGCCACAACTTCGACCTGCACCTCGATCTCCCGAAGGTCGGCAACGTCGCTTTCAAGCTCGACGGCGTGTCGCAGTATCAGGATGCGACGACGAAGGACCCGTTGCCGGGTAGCACGGGCTGGTACTACTTCGATCGCACGGGATTTCGCGCGGCAATGCGCTGGGATCCGTCCGACACCTTCACGCTGGACTACTCGTACGATACGGGTAAGGACAAGAACACCCCGTTCTACAGCCAGCTGCTGAACTACAACCCCCTCGGCCTCGTGGTCGGCCCCGCGGGGGGCACGTTGCCCGCCAACCAGATTCGACCGCTGCCCTCGATCGTGACCGTCGCGGGAACGGACAGGATGACCGATGCCGACATCGGTGTTCCGCAGGAGCCGAGCATCGACGAGACGGCCGGCCACACGCTGCGCATGAGTTGGAAGGCGTTCGACGCCGTCGAGTTGCGCTCGATCACGTCATACCGGACCGTGACCGCGACGCAGTGGGACAACTCGGGCGGCGCGCACCGCGTCCCTGTCTTCACCTCGAATGGCGCCTTCAGCCGCTACAGTCTCGCGGACCTCGATCAGGACCAGCAGAGCCAGGAATTCCAGGCCGTCGGCAGCGCAGGGCGCGTCGACTACGTCGGCGGGTTGTACTACTTCAAGGAAACGGCTCAGGACGATGCCGCGACTCCGAGCACCAACAAGTGGAACGCTGACGGTACGGCCTACTCGATCCTCGACTTGACGCCGACGCTGCCCGGACACCGCTCTCTCGATCGCGCGAGCATCGCTCACGCCGAGAGCTATGCGGCGTACGGCCAGGCCACGATCAACATGCGGCAGGACAAGCTGCACCTCACGCTCGGCGGGCGTTTCACGCACGACGAGAAGGACGGCAAGCTGTTCATGGTCAATAACGCGCCAACGGACTTTGCGTTCGACGAGAGCGACGATCACTTCGATCCGCTCGTAACGCTGGCTTGGAGCGCGAGCAGCAACGTCAATCTGTACGCGACGTACTCGAGTGGTTACCGAGCGGGTGGGGCGAGCTCGCGCTCACTCACCTATCGGTCCTTCGGGCCGGAAGAGACGGACTCCTACGAGATCGGCGCCAAGACCGAGTTCTTCGACCACAACGTGCGCTTCAACGTCGCGGCGTACACGATGAATCGTACGGGCAGTCAGATCGATTTCAGCCTCGTGACGCCGACGGGCCCCGGCGCGACGCGCAACACGCTCGAGACGATGAACGCTCCGGGCACCACCGAAATTCACGGCGTCGAGCTCGAAACGACTTGGCGCGCGTCGGAGTCGGTGACGTTCTCGGGCTCCTACGCGTACACGTACACGAATGTCCCGCCGACGCTCAATCCGTTCACGAACGTGGTCCAGCCCGTGTTCATCGTGTTCACGCCGAAGAACGCGGCCAATCTCGGCATCGACTATGAGACGCCGATGAGGGGTTTGTCGTTCAAGATGCACTTCGACGCGAGCTACGCCGACGCGACTCAGACGTTCGACCAAACGCCGGTCACGAACGACGCCGCGTTCCTGCTGAACAGCCGTTTCGTGCTGTCGGACTTCAAAGTCGGCGGCAGCGGCAAGATGCAGGTCGCGTTGTGGTCGCGCAATCTGCTGAACAACGAGTACGTCTACCGGCGCGATCCGGCGAACGAGAAGACGCTGGGCTACTACGGCAACTTCGGCGCGCCGCGGACCTACGGTCTCTCGCTCAGCTACGACTTCCAGTAGCCCGCGACTCTAGACTCGCCCCGTCGACCCGGGCCCGCGGCGCACACGCTAACCACGTGTGCGTCGCGCCTTCGCGCCAGCCGCGCGCCGGGAAACGCTTTCTCGCCACGCTATGTAGCATTGCGATGGACGCCTCGCGACGCGCTCGGCTATCGTCTGCGAGGTCATGCTCTCTCTAATAAGAAGAACAATTCTCCTAGTCTCGATATGTCTAATCGCCGGTACGAGCGCGCGCGCTAACGAATTCGCGTGGGAGCTGTCCGGGCTCGCGGGCCAAGCGGATCTCGATCCGCTGCTCGACGCGAATCAAACGACGATCACCGCGACGTATCACTTCGCCGGCGTAGACGACACCAAGGGGCCGTTGGCGCTCGCGTCGTTTCTCGACCCGCAGACGCGCATCGCAGCATCGATCGGCCGCAACCGCGAGACGTCCGAGATCACTCTTCCTCCGGGCGTCGCGCTCACGATCCCGGATGTCAAATCCGAGTCGCTCACCTACGCCGCGAGCGGTCGGTATGTGCTGCCCGGGAAGAAGTGGTATGCGGGCGGGCGCTACGCGCAGATCGACAACGACATCGAGCCGGGCAGCTTGCTCACGGATGCCAGCAGGCATGGCGCGGCGGTCTTTGCGGGCCGCTATTTCGGCGTAGCGACGACGCTCGACCTATCTCTGGACCGTGCAGTGGACGAGACCCGAGGGACCGGCGTCGCCTGCGTCAACTTGGTGTTCTGCGCGGCGGTAGTGCCGCAGAGCGTAGATCAAACGAGAGATACGGCGACGCTCAGCGTGCTGCACATGCGGCGCTTCCGCTCGTTGACGTACACGCTGGGTGGCTCCGTGGCGGACTCGAGCGGACAGGCCGTCATTCACTCGGGCGCGTTCGATTTCTCCCTGCCGGCGTCGATGTTTCCGCCCGGCGTCGTCTTTTTCAAACCGCCCGTCATCAAGGTGCCCGCGCGCACGACGGAGCTCGGCCTCGATCGCTATCTCATCTACTCCGTCGCCGCCGAGCTGTTCCCGACGCGCAAGCTCGGAGTGCGGATCGGCTACGCGGGCTGGGACGACTCGAGCACCTTCGATTACGCCTACGACGTCGCGGCGACCTGGTTCGTCTCGCGTAACGTCGGTCTGCGGTTCGCACTCGGCCGTCAGCACGCGCACGCTAACCTCGAAGACACCGACATCGCGGCCGTGCAGGCGACCGGTCGGTTCTAGTCGTTCGGCGCTGCGCGGCCACTCCGCAAGCGGGTGTCGCCGCGCTATGTAGCATTGCTATGGACATGTCGTCACGCGCTCGGCTATCGTCTGCGCCGGCATGCACCCGCCTCCGAGACCGTTCCTCTTCCTCCTGATGTGCATAGGCACTGGAAGCAGCGCGGGCGCCGCCGACTACGCTTGGGAGCTATCCGGATTAGCGAGCCAAGCCGATCTCGATCCGCAGCTCGAGACGGACCTCTCCACGGTCGCCGCGACCTACCACTTCGCCGGCGTCGACGACGCAAAGGGCCCGTTCGCGCTCGCGTCGTTCCTGGATCCGGAGACGCATATGGCAGCGTCCATTGCGCGCGAGCGGCAGACGTTGCATGCAATCGCCGTTCCGGGCCTTCCGGCATTTCCGGACGTCGTAACGGAGTCGGACACTTACTCGGTGAACGGCCGATATGTTCTGCCGGCGAAGAAGTGGTACGCCGGCGCGCGCTACTCGCAGAACGATCCTGACATCGCGGTGAGCGGTCTGTTCACGGACGCGGAGATGCATGGCGCGTCGGTGTTCGCGGGTCGCTACCTCGGTGCGGCGACGACGCTCGAGCTCACGCTCGATCGCGCAGTTACCGACACGCAAGGGACGGGAATCGCGTGCGTCGTAAACCTGTATTGCGCCGCGATCGTGCCGCAAAGCACGCATCAGACGAGAGATACGGTAAGCCTCGGCGTCGTGCACATGCGGCGTTTCCGGTCGGTGACGTACACGCTAACGGGCTCCATCGTCGATTCGAGCGGGCAGGTCGTGATTCACACGGGATCGTTCCAGTTGCCCGTGCCGTCGCCTCTGCTGCCGCCGGGAGTGGTGCTAGGGCCTTTGCCGAGTGTCACGGTGCCGGCGCGCACGACGGAGCTCGGCCTCGATCGATTCCTCGTGTATTCGGTCGCCGGCGAGCTGTTCCCGACGCGCAAGCTCGGCGTGAAGATAGGTTATACGCATTGGGACGATTCCAACTCGCTCCCCCATGGGTACAACGATTTCAACTCGCCCGACTACGGCTACGAAGTGGCTGCGACCTGGTTCGTCTCGCGCAACGTGGGGCTGCGGTTCGCGCTCGGTCGCCAGCACGCCCACTTTTTCGAGGAGGGCCGCGACACCGACGTCGCGTCGCTTCAGGCGACGGGCCGCTTTTAGTTGCCTCGCTCGAACGAATTCAGACGCGGAGTCCGGCGGCGTCAATGCTTCAGGACTTCCGACTCCGTGCCGGCTGCCGCGCCCGACGTACCGGCGCCGCTCGGTAGCGCGGCACCGCCGTCGAGCGAGAACAGCCACACGCTGTCGCCGTGCTTCGTGCCGGGAAAGAACGAGCCCGCCGACAGCGCGACGATGTACTGCTTGCCGTTGCGCTCGAAGGTCGTCACGGGCGCGTGGAGGCCGGCGTCCGTCTCGAACTCCCAGAGCAGCTTGCCGTTCGCTTTGTCGAGCGCGGTGAGGCGGCCGTCCGTGCGGCCGATGAGCACGAGACCGCCGCGCGTGACGATCGACCCCGCGTAGCACATGTCGTTCCACTGCTGGCGCCACGCGAGGCGGTTCGTCTTCAAATCCACGGCGGCGAAGATGCCCCGGCGCTGCGCGCCCGAGCGGGTGTACTCGCCGCCGAAATAACGCGTGCCGGGCTTCGGCATTTCCCATTCGACGCCGCCTTCGCGCGTCGAGTACGCCGCCGCGCCGTCGTTCGCGCAGACGTAGAAGAGATTCGTCTCGGGATCGTAAGAGCTCGGCGGCCAGTTCGCGCCGCCCGTGCCGAGCGGCTTCACGATCACGGGCTTGTCCCAGAACGGGGTGAAGATCCGGCCGTTGTTCACGAGCTCGAAGCCTTCGGGAACGATGTCGAGCTCGTGCGGTATGACGTCGTCGCCCAACGGAAAGGGTTGTGTCGCGGCCGTCGCTTGGCGCGGCTCCTGCGGCACTGCGCGCTCCTCGATGCCGACGAGCGGCTTGCCGGTCTCGCGATCGAGGATGTAGACGAATCCCGTCTTGCCGACCTCGGCGATTCCCTTGCGCGCCTTGCCGTCGTAGACCGCGTCGAACAGGATCACGGGATTCGGGGAGTCGTAGTCCCAGAGATCGTGATGCACTTGCTGGAAATGCCAGCGGTACTTCCCGGTCTTCGCGTCGATCGCGAGCATCGAGACGCTGAACAGGTTGTCGCCGCGGCGCACGGAGCCATTCAGGTCCGGACCGGGATTGCCGGTCGAGAAATAGACGAGGCCCAGGCTCGGGTCGACGGCGGGCGTCTGCCAGACGGCGGCGCCACCGTACTCCCACGTGTCGTTGTCCGCAGGCCAAGTGTCGTGCCCGAGCTCGCCGGGACCGGGGATCGTGTAGAACGTCCAAACGGGCTTGCCGGTGCGCGCGTCGAACGCTTTCACGCGGCCGCGGCTGCCGCGGTCGCCGCCCGCGAAGCCCGTGATCACGAGGCCGTCGTAGTAGAGCGGCGCCGTCGTGATGCTGAAGCCGTTCGCGTTCGTCTCCGCCTGGACGGACCAGACGACCGCGCCGGTGCGTTGGTCGAGCGCGACGAGCTTGCCGTCGAGCTGGCCCGCGTAGACCTTGCCGTCGCCAAGAGCGACGCCTCGGCTCATCCAGCCGCAGCAGACGACCGTGATGCCCGCGTCGAGATGGGCTTGGTAGGTCCAGAGGATCTTGCCGGTATCGACGTCTAGCGCGAACACGTCGTTCGCGCCGGTCGCCACGTAGATCACCCCGTCGTAGACGAGCGGCTGCGCTTGTCCCGAATACTTGCTCTCGGTCCCGGACCCGTTCAGGTGCGTGCGCCACTGCGGCTTGAGCTGCGCGACGTTGTCACGGTTGATCCGCGTGAGCGGCGAATAGCGCTGGTTGTAGACGTTGCCGCCGTTCGTGATCCAGCTGTCGGTGGGCGAGGCGGTGAGCTCTTTCGCCGAGAACGCAGGCGCGAGCGCAGACGCGTGCTGGGCGGCGCCCGCATGAGGAGCAAGCCCGCCGATTGCCGCGGCGAGCGAGGCGAGCGCCAGAATCATCCGCATCGATTTTCCCCCGGACGGACGGCCGTCCCGTGCCTTACTCTACACGGCCTGCGAACCGAGCTCGCGCTCGTCTAGAATTCTTGCGAGGCATGAAGGGGGTAGGAACGATGAGAGCTCACAAGCTTGGGTGGATCATGCTAGCGGCCGTGTTGGCCGCGCCCGCGACCGGCTTTGCCGCGGACATCTCGTGTTCACGCGGCGGGCTGCAGCGTGCGGTCAATTTGTATCTCGACGCGCAAGCGAAGGGCGACACGTCGGGCCTGCCGCTCGCGAAGGGTCTCGGCTACTACGAGAACGCGGTCCCCGTCGCGATGGACATGGGGCTGATCCACAAGGCGATGAAGATCGACCATCATCGAAGCTTGCTCGATACCTCGACGTGTCAGGCCTTCACGGAGTCGATCGTCGCCGACAAGGACAACCCGTACGTGCTCGGCACGCGGCTGCGCGTGAATCACGACAAGATCGCCGAGATCGAGATCCTCTGGACGACGACCGGCTATTGGCTCTTCAACGCGGACGCGTATTTGAAGTATTCGTCGATGGAGAACTGGGATCCGATCCCAGCCGCGAAGCGCGATACGCGCGACACGCTGGTCGGCGCCGCGAACGCGTACCTCGATGCGTTCCTCGAGGGCAAGATCGATCTCGTGCCGTGGGGCTTCCCGTGTCAGCGCACCGAGGGCGGCGCGTACACGGGCAAAGGCACGCCGACCGACAGCTGCGAGGTCGGTGTGCCGAGCGGCGTGAACATCGCAAACCGGCGCTTCGTCGTCGACGAGGTTACCGGGTCGATCGTCGTGTTCTGCACGTTCGGCGCCGGCGGCCCGAACGGCGGCACCGGCTCGGCCGACACGCACCTGTTCCGGATCGAGAACGGCAAGCTGCGTTACGTGCACACGCTCACGCATTTGCTCCAGAAGGATTTCCAGGGCGGCGCGCGCCAGCCGCCGCCGCCGTCTCAATAGCGCGCGCGGCGAGCTCGCCTCTTGATCAGGGCGCCCTGCGACGCGACGCTCAAGAGTCGCCGGAACGTCGGGCATTCCATGTGGCTCGGCGCCTTGCATGCAACGGCATGCCGGAGCCCGTCGCGCATGGCCGTGAGCTCGCGGACCTTCTTGTCGATCTCGTCGGCCTTGGCCGCGAGCATCTGCCGGTCGATCCGCGGCTTACCGTCGGACGCGAACATTTGCGCGATCTCGTCGAGCGAGAAGCCCGCCGCGCGTCCGAGCGCGATCAGCGCGAGCCGCTCGACGACTCCGACGCCGAACAGGCGGCGCAAGCCGCGGCGCCCGGTCGACGCGATCAGCCCCTTTTCCTCGTAGTAGCGCAGCGTCGACGCGGGCACGCCGGCTCGCTGCGCGACCTCGCCGATGTCCAGGTCTCTCATGCCTTGACTTCAAGTCGACTTGAAGTGGCAGAGTGCGTCATCGAGACTTGGAACGCAACCCGGAGGGAAGAGACATGACCGCGACGCAGAAGGCAGAAGAAGACCAGGCCGCACTCTGGAACGGCGCGGCAGGGGCCACTTGGGTCGAGGCTCAGGAGCCGCTCGACCGGCTATTCAGTCCGTTCGAAAGTTTGTTGGTCGAGACGGTTCGCGAGCGCGGCGCGCGCAGCGTGCTCGACGTCGGCTGCGGCACCGGCGCTACGACGCTCGCGATCGCGCGCGCGCTCGGCGCCGGCGGTCGCACCGTCGGCATCGACATCTCCGAGCCGATGCTCGCGCTCGCAGCCGCGCGCGCCGAGCGCGAGCGACTCCCTGCAGTTTTGTTCCGCGCCGACGCAGAGACGCACCCGTTCGAGCCGGGATCCTTCGACACGATCGTCTCGCGCTTCGGCGTGATGTTCTTCGCGGATCCTGTGCGTGCCTTTGCCAATCTGCGCACCGCAGTGCGCCGCGGC
>Ga0157374_10001955_pt1 | contig 17297 bp, 17 predicted proteins | sample M25metaG_FD_115308 | JGI IMG/M metagenome (GOLD analysis project Ga0157374, IMG submission 115308) | Miscanthus rhizosphere microbial communities from Kellogg Biological Station, Michigan, USA - M2-5 metaG | ecosystem: Host-associated > Plants > Roots > Rhizosphere > Soil | place: USA: Michigan...
AGTCTCTTCCGCCGAAGCCCTTTGACCCCGTGGGTGTGGCATTCGTGGTTGGGTCAATCTCCGCGCCCGGAATGGTGGAGTCTATGGAACATCACCTGCCCAAAAACGCTCCGCTCCGGGCTCTCTTCCTTGGGCAAGGCCCTGGCGATAGCAGTCCGCAGCCCACCCTAAACATGCTGATGCGACACGGTGTTCGCTCTTGCCTGGAATATGCGAAGACCGGTGACGTTCAGAAAGCACGCCAGCTTTCCAATCGCGATTTGTCACCGCACGTGTCGTTTGTTGACATGGGCGGCCATGGTTATGCGGTCGTGCACGCAGCAGCGGACCGGCTGGAAACGGAATTCATCTGCCTGCCGCGTCCCATCGTTCGCCAGGAGCAGCCGGATGGAGGACCTATGCTCTATCGCGTTCGACACACTGCAAGACTGTGGCGCAAGCAGGAACGTCCGAACCTCGAACAGAAGGTGATAGAAGGCAATCCTGCCTTTTCGATTTAGGGGCGGGGCGGGTGGCCCATTCAAGCCCGTTGTGTCTAGTCCCATGACACCCTTTACAAAGTGTCCCGGGACATCCTTTACAGTGGTGAGGGAGAAGATTGATCTGGCAGCCCTCAGCTAAATCAGTGCGAGAACTTTACCTCTGACTCCACTCCCGCATAGTTGTAGTTCTCTCCATAAAGATCGCGGAAAATCTTGAAGGCGAGATTGCCGGTGCAATGTGCAGGAGCCACACGGCGCACGCCGAGATCGTCTTTCATAAGTTTGGCGATGCTGGTGATGTAAGCCGCGTCATATGGAAACAGGTGAAATCCGCCTTCGACCAGATCAATATTTCCGCCTAGGAATTGTTTGGTGGCGCGAACGATCTCTTCGACTTTGCTGTGCGAGCAACCGGTAATCAGGACGATGCCTTTTTCCGTTTTCATGGCCAGCGAAATTTCAGGAAAGCCCTGGAAATCCGGATGCCCCGGCTCGTTCGGCGGATAGGCGGTGAAGTCGCCCATCATGACCGAGCGCGTGACAATCAGGTACATGCCCGGAGCGATCTCGCGGCTTGTGGGAACAAACTCCGCGTTGGTTGCCGCGTGAAAACGTTCGCCGGGTTTGTAGTCGATGGAATTAGTTTTGCCGCCAAAATACAACTGCTCCGGCGGAAGCCCAGCCAGAGACTCCTTACTATCGTGCGAAACTGTCATATGAACCGGTGAGCCGAGCGCAGAATCGGCCGGCAAATACGCCTTGACCGCCGGCTTGATCTGCAACATGTAGTCGAAGCCCGAAATGTGATCCACGTGGCGGTGCGAGAGAATCGCAATATCTACTTTGCTGAGATCGACGCCGAGGGCCTTCACGTTGTGCTCAAAACTGGTCGCACTGTTACCCGTATCAAAGAGGATAGTTTTGCCGTTGTAATGAACCAGCGCAGAAAACCCCCAGTCGAGAACTGTTCCTTTCTTCTGATAGCCGAAAGCGTCGTAGAGATTCAGAATGGAATTCTGGTCGGAGGAAGCCAGCGTGCTGGTGGCGTGGTTTAGCGCCAGGGAAAAGCAGATGAGTGACAGAAGGGCAACGCGCAAAACAGTTTTCATCACTGCACCTCACAAAATAGGGCGCCACATATATTGCATGTGGCCTGCCTTGAATCGATTCCTCAATTGCTTTGTTCAATGAACCCGGGCCGACAACCGTCGCTAAACGTAGACCGCGAAAATCTACTCCGTAGAGCCGCCGGTAGCACAGCCCAGGATTTTCTGAGAACAGCTTGGCTAAACCCGGCTTCTGCAGTGCAAAACTCCGCAGTACAACCCTCGCCGCCCGGCAACCCTCCAAGTGGCGTACATCATGTAAGGCGTTAGCTGCCTTGGGAGCTCGCCATGGTTCGCATTTGCGCACTTTGTGTTGTCCTGCTTTTTCCCTTCCTCGTCAACTCCCAAATTTATACAAAGGGTATCGGCACCAATACCGGGTACCCAAACACCAAGGTTATAGCGGGTGATCTCAACAACGATTCCGTTCCCGATCTTCTGATATTGAACCAGGCCAGTCTTGATGCCTTACGCATGAATACAAAAGGTGAATTCGACGACATCATGTTTCATCGCACGGAGATGGATGCAAGAACCACCGACATCGCGACTGCTGATTTCAATCATGACCATAGGTTGGACGTTGTGATCACTACAGAAGACAGTGCAATCGGTGGCAATGGGGTCATTTTGTTCGGCACTGGTCAAGCCGATTTTGTGCGGCAACCGACATTCGACGCTGGTTCCAACCCTTTCCGCGTCGGAGTCGGAGATTTCAACGGCGATGGCACGCCTGACATTGTGACCGCATGGCTCCAGGTCAACGATGCCAACGATCCCAGCGCAAAACAAACCAATAAAATCCAGATCTCATACGTAAATGCCCAGGGACGTGTCTCCAGCACGAAAATACTTTCGGGGCTGGGCCACCAGGACGGTTCGCTCGAGAAAGACCGCCGCTTGGTCAAACTGGCAGTAGGCGACTTCAACGGTGACCGCCTTCCCGATATCGTCTTTATCGAACGCGGTGGCGACGTCGGCGGTATTCCGACTGGGGACATTTATGTAGTCATGAACCAGGGTGGAGGTAATTTCAAAACCATCTTCGTCTCCGAGCAGCACGAACCTGCCGACATCGGAGTTTCCGATGTTGATGGTGATGGCTTCGACGACCTCATCTTCACTGTGGACCGGTGTGGTTTTGACCTCTCATGTTTTCAGCCGACACTGGGCATCGCGTATTACCACAGCTCCGGCAACGGTCAATTTCAAGCAGCTGGCGGCACTTCCTTCCCCGCCGACGGGTACCGCGGCATTCTGCATGAGCCCCACGTTGGGGATCTCAACGCTGACGGCCTGAAGGAAATCACCGTGGGAGCTACCATCCCCGACAGTTTTACCGGCGGTGGCGCGCTTCTGGCCTGGTATCCAGGCCCGGATGGACGTTTCGATAGCGGCACTCAGGTCAAAACGTTCCCCGCAGTGGGTGCCGATGTGGAGCTTACTTCCGCCTATCTCCTCGACGTAACTCAGGACGGCTTGCTCGATTTCACTGCGGCAGCAAGTGGCCTCACCGTGATGCAGAATACCTTGCCCGTCGTAGGTTGCCACGCGCCCGCGCAACACCGCTCGCTGCGCCTGTGCCTGCCCAGTGGAGAAACCATCACCAGTCCTGTACAAGTTCGGGCCACGCCGAAAGCCCCGTTTCCCATCGAGGCCATGAAGATTTATGTGGATGGCGTTGTGAAATACTCGACCAAAGACAATTTGCTCAGTACCCGCCTCGGGCTCCCGCCCGGCAATCATCGGATGACGGTAAAAGCCTGGGACCGTCTCGGCCCCTATTCACAGATGGTAAACTTCACCGTCTCGGAAGCCTGTGTGCTCCCCGGCACCGATCGCACGGTGAAAATCTGTACACCCACAGCAGAAGGAATTTCCGGAAGCCCCGTGCAGATCAAAGCCACAATCAGCGATGCCAGCCCACTGAAATCAGCACAGATTTATCTGGACAACGTGCTTACCTTCAGAACAGGTTCCACGCATCTCGTGGATACCGCTCTGCCAATGTCATCGGGTAGGCACCGCATCACGGTAAAGGCTTGGGATGCCGCCGGACAGTTCTCGCAGACGTTGATTGTAAACGTGCCTTAGCTGCAGACCTAACGAAGACCCGTCGCTTTGTTCCTCAGCGCGGGGTTGGGCGCTGTCATCGTGAATAGTGGAATTCTGCCGCATCTGAGTGTGTACATGATGGAGCCTCGCTGCTCTCGCCAGTGTGCCGTGACCAAGAGTTTACCGTCCGTCTCCAGAAGCTAGCTGTTCATGATTGACGCGATCAGGCGTGGTTGTTGAAAAAGTCACGGTGATTAGCAGGCGGAGATGTGGCAGAAACATGTTACAAGGAAGAAATCTTGTACATGCTTTTCTGCATTTCCATTCTCGGAGGCCTGTGGATCATGATGGGGCAGCATTCCCGGGTTGAAGCGTTGTTCTACTACTTCCGTTTGGAAGATCAGGTTCCTGAAAACCATCTGCTGCGGTTGATCGACAAACACATCAGTTTTCGAGTTCGTCCGGCAGCGATTGAAAGATAGCTACAGTGAGACCGGTCGGCCCTCGATTGATCCTGATCTGCTGCTGCGCATTCTGCTGATCGGTTATCTCTACGGCATCACCAGCGAGCGCAAGCTGGTGGACGAACTGCGCATGCACTTGGCTTGGCGCTGGTTCACTGGGCTGGGGTTCGATCAGGAGATTCCGCATCACTCGACGTTCTCCAAAAATCGACACGGACGGTTCCAGGAATCGAAGCTGTTCGAGCAGTTGTTCGAGCAGATCGTGCGGCAGTGCGTGGAAGTGGGATTGGTGCAGGGCAAGCACCTGTCGGTCGATGGTAGCTGCGTGGAGGCGAACGCGGCCAAACAGAGCCGCATTCCGCGCCAGCAATTGGCGGAGGCAGCACAGGTCCATCGCACCGTGCGCGAGTATTTGAAGGAAGTAGAAAAGCAAAATCCTGTGGAGGAGCCGGTGCATGAGCAGGATCAGGTATCGACGACCGATCCCGATTCCACCTACGCGACCCAAGGTGGAACTCCGGCACGGCTGGGATACTACGACAACTATCTGGTCGATAACGACAGCTGTGTGACGGTGGGAGTGCAGGCTACGGCGGCGCGCATGAGTCAGGAGACCGTCGCCGCGCAAGATATGCTGACCAGTTTCAGAGAGTGGCAAGGACGAGAACCTGAATCGGTGGCAGCCGACACCACCTACGGGAACGGGGAGTTCTTACAGTGGTTGGCGGATCGCAACAGCACTCCGTATATGCGAACCCGCGACAGTATCCACAGAAAGAGGAGCCCATTGTTCGCTCCCGAGCGTTTCACTTACGAACCAGAACATGATCGCTATATCTGCCCTGCCGGTCAGCCCCTGAACTACGGTGGTCGAAGTCATCGCAATCACGCCTGAAGCTACATTGGCACACGGAAACGGTGTGGCCCCTGTCTGCTCCGACCGCAGTGCACCAGTGACCGGCGCGGCAACGCGCACGCGACTTAGCCAACACGCCTGAGTTTGCCAAAGCACAGCGGCAAAGAAAAAAGGTGGAAGCCTTCGCAGAGCTCAAGAATCAGATCGGACTGCGTCGCTTGCGCTTACGACGCATAAAATTCGTTCGGGAGCAGTTCTTTCTGGCCGCGGCGGCGCAGAACATCAAGCGACTGGTTCGCTTCCTAAGTTCACCAACCGCTCCGCAGGCCCTCACCACCTAGAAAAAAACAAGAAAACGAAAACTCAGCCGTACCACCCCAGCCCGCACAAGATCACTCCAAGCACTGAGTTCTTCAACAACCACAGGTGTTTACACTCACAACCACTATTCGGTTCAAAAGTGCCGGGATGGGTATGTCTACAAGTCCCTGAAAGCAGGGCACGATTTTATTGGTCGTCCCTGGCAGAAGATTTTCGAACTCTGTGCAGCCTATTCAACTCAATGCCGCGGCATTAGCTTTCACATCATCGGCCGCTCCCCGGGTCGATCTGTGCCCGGATCTCTCCGCCCTGATGTACGGAGCTGTGCACATTCGCATATGCGCGACCCGCATGTATTGCGGCGACCAGCTCCGCGAATTCACCTGTTGTGATTCCCTGAACCGCGGGACCGATCACATCGGCGGCCGTGATGGTGCCCGCGATCGTCGCCGGCCCGGCAGGACATGCTTGCGTGCCGACAGGACCATTGCCTAGATTCGTGCAGAGGAACACACTGATGCCACCGTTCACTCCTGCCTGTCCGAAATGGATGTGGGCTTGCTGCACATCTCCTGCCAAAGCGGTGTAGCTGAGCTCATAGGTGATGGAAGGTCCGTCGTTGCTAATGCGGGCATGAAACGCACCACTTGCGCTGGTTGAGATCGCAGGCACTTCCTCGTAGCCGGTGAGAGTTTCCTGGAAATTCTTGACTCCGCCCTGCGCGAACATCGCACTGGGCAGTAGGGCGAGAGCTAGACACCAAACAGCAGGTTTCATGTTTCGCTCCATTTGGATATCTCCTGTATGTTGTTTTGCGGTTTAAGTGCAACCGCATCAGGCTTCGATCATCGTGGATTCGTGAGAAGGGCGGAACAACTGTCACTATGTACAGTTTCCATTCAAATCGAGGGCTTCGGTTCAGAATTTTATTGGTCGGCCCTAGCAGACGATTTTCGAACTTTTCTTACAGCGAACAGCGAAACAATTTTCCCGTCGCCCAGCATATTATTTCGATGGAACCGAACTTTAACTCCCTTGCACGCCTCTTTAAATAAGCATGCACGATCCAGCGCATTCGAAGGAGTCTCACATCTCCGACCAGACCCTTCTCGTCCTCCTCGCCCAGACCGGCGACCGGACTGCACTGGAACAGCTCCTTCGTAACTGCCACGCGCCTTTGCGCCGCTACATTACCCGATTAGCTGGCGCCGATCTCGCCGAAGACATTCTCCAGGAGACTTCAATCCAAATTTTCCGCAAGCTCCAGTTCTTGCGCGAGCCCGCTGTCTTCCATGCCTGGACTCTCCGTATTGCCTCGCGCATCGCTATCACCCACCTCAAACGCGCCCACCGCTGGCAAACTCTCGACGACGCTCCACTCGGAACCGCCACTCCCAGTTCCGACCTTGGTGAACCATCCGCCGCCTTCCTCTCACTTCTTGACAACGTCTCGCCCGCCAGCCGAGCTGTCCTGCTTCTCCACTACCAGCACGATCTTTCACTCGAAGAAACCGCAGCGATTCTCGACATTCCTGTCGGCACCGCCAAGTCACGTCTCCACTACGGAGTCGCGACCCTTCGTAAACACCTCACTATCGAAAGGAAACCAGCATGAGCCCCGAATCCAACTCTGAAAACACGAACGCCGAAATCGCTTTTGTCCAACAAGCCCTTGCAGCCGCAGACAGATCAGAACGCTTTTCCCGAATCATTGTCGTCGTGCTTGGCATTCTCGCCGTCGTCGCCTTCTTCTGGATGCACCTCCACATGTTCCAGGCGGAAAGCTTCCACGGATTATTGCATTCGCTGCTTCGCGTCGATCTCTTCTTTCTCGTCCTTATTTTCGCCCTCACCATGTACGTCCGTCAGGCGATCAATCAAAGCACCCGCATCATCCTTCGAGCGCTTGCCAACACCCGCAACCGTTGACTTCACAGCAGACGAAAGCGCGGACAGCTCTGGTCCGCGCTGGAGGTGGCCCATTCAAGCCGGGTTTTGTGTTCAGTCTCATGACACTTTGTAAAGGGTGTCATGGGACTAGACACCGGTTTTGGCTTGAGTGGGCCATTTTGAATGCTCAGTATGGCCGGGTCTAGCAGATGAGTTAGATGTATTTGGAACTGCCGAAACCAATCACGATTGATCTGGATGTAGTGTTTCAACTTCTCGGGTAGATATTCCTCCGCGTAGATAGAACGAAGGGAAACAAAGCGTGGAGCCCACAGCTAAAGGCTTCTCTGTATGTTCGATAACAGATAGCTTTTTTACACTTCCCTGTAAGTCCCGCGAGTCCCAAAATTTTAATCGATCTGTTTCTGTACGATAACCCTTCTTGGGACAACGGAGGGAGCGGCTATACGTATGCATTCGACGCAAGGAGATGAGCGATGAAGGCGATTGTGGTGACGGATCAGGCTGCGGGAACGGCCGGGGCGAAGCTGGTGGAACGGCCCGAGCCGCAGGCAGCGATAAACGACGTCGTTGTTCAGATTCATGCGTCGGGATTCACTGGAGATGAGCTGACGTGGCCCTCGACCTGGACCGATCGCATCGGCCGTGACCGGACACCTTCAATCCCCGGACACGAACTCGCCGGAGTGGTTACCGCTCTCGGCTATGGCATGACGGGGCTGTCGATTGGACAGCGTGTGTTCGGCCTCACCGACTGGTATCGCGACGGCACGCTGGCGGAGTATGTGGCCGTCGAGGCACGCAACCTCACGCCGCTGCCGGGCGACGTTGACTTCACGGTGGGCGCGGCCCTCGTGATGCCGGGCCTGACCGCGTGGCAGGGACTGTTCGATCATGGCCGCCTTCGCGCGGGGCAGAGCGTTCTCGTGCACGGTGCAGCCGGCGTAGTCGGTTCGATGGCGAGCCAACTTGCACGTGAGGCCGGAGCGTATGTGATCGGCACCGGGCGCGCTGCAGCCCGTCAGACGGCTCTTGATTTCGGCGCGCAGGAATTCGTCGATCTCGATAACGACGCCCTGGAAGACGTCGGCAAAGTCGATCTGGTTTTCGATGTCCTCGGCGGCGACATCGCGAAGCGGTCTGCGGGCGTGATTCGCACCGGAGGAACGCTGGTGACCATCACCGGCCCGACCGAGTCGCGGCCCTCTGGCGGCCTGACTATCGACTTCGTCGTTGTACCCGATCACGCTCAATTGCGTGAGCTCGTCCATCGGGTCCGGCATGGTCTGCTGCGGACAAACATCGGCAAAGTGGCTGCCCTCGACGATGCCGTCGCCGCCTTCAATCGGACCGAGCGGATCAAGGGAAAGACGATCATCCGCGTTCGTCCGTGAGGATTCGGGGGTTGAGTAATTTTTTGATCTGAAGGGCAGACCACTTTAGCTGCTAACCGGAAGATCTACAGCAAAGTGATGCTAACCTGTCGTCCCTCGAGGTATACGTTAAAGTCAGTTCCGCGTTCGAACACCAGCGTTGTCGGAACCTCAGTTTCTGGAAGTTCGCAAGCCTTTACCCAATATGCAAGAGGGTAGCCCACCTCCGAACCAAGTCCTTCCTCTATATTAGAAAGCACGCGAGTGACTACCGCCTGCCGCTCTTGCGAAGGGTTCTCGGACAATATGAACTTGAAACGTTGTCCTATTTTAATTTCAGATTGCATTTGAACTCCTTGATTTGTTTTGTCAGCAGTGGAGAGATTGGTCGGCCCTGCACACGTTTGTAGAACTTTTCTGTACAACATCGACATTTTGAATTGCCGTTCAGAGAGTCAACGGCGGGCCAACGTTAACAATTCCATACTTCCGGCGCGCTATCTCTTTATCTTCGGGAGTGCCGTTGCCAAAGTACTGGCCACGACTCTCCAAGTCGCGAAAAAACTGTTCAATATTTTCCGCGGGAGTGAATGCCACGAGCAGGCGACCCGGGCCGCTGCCGTCATAAACAAACGCGTGCGGCACGCGCCGCGGCCCCAGCACGGAATCACCCGCGGCGAGCCGGAAACGTCTGTCGCCGATCTCGACCACATACTCTCCAGCCAGACAATAGAACCACTCGTCTTGCGCTTCGTGATAATGCTTCGGTGGGCCAGCTCCCCGCCGCGTGATCGGCTGTTCGGTCATAAAGAGCGCGCCTTGCGAATCCCGAGTGGAGACCTTCACGTTGACGAGATCTCCACCGGGCAGCTTGATGACATAGTTGGAGCGATCCACGCCAGCGGCCACCTTCGCAACCTCTGGGGTCGGCGACACAAGCTGCGCTTGCGCCGCCAGTATAAAGGGAAGAGTGAATAGTGACTTAGACAACGAACGACGTGAGATATCCGCTTTAGACATTAAAAATCTCCTTTGCGTCGCGCAGAAGAGTTCCTCGGGATAGGATGCGATACTACACCTTTATTCGCTGCGCAAAGCGGTCATAGGATGGACGCTCAAGGCGCGCCGTGCCGGGATGTAACCCGCCAGCATAGCCACCGCCGCAAGCAACAATGCCACACCAATCAGTGTTACCGGATCGGTAGGCTTCACTTTGAAGAGCAGGCTCACCATCACCCGTGTAAGCGCAATCGCGCCGACAAGCCCGAGCGTAATGCCCAACAGTCCAAGCTTCACTGCATCCTTCATGACCAGCCGTAGGACATCGCGATGCTGCGCGCCCAAAGCCATGTGCACTCCGATTTCGTGCGTGCGCTGATTCACGCGATACGCAACCATCCCGTAAATGCCCACTCCGGCCAGCACCACCGCTAGCACGGCAAAGCTCCCGAGCAACAACATGTTGAAGCGCTCTTGCGCGAGCGAGACCGCCAACAGATCGTCCATGGATTGAATGTCACTTAATGGGATCTGGCTATCTAAACTCCAGACCTGCTTTTTCACGTCCTCGATCACACCTGCTACCGGAACTCGCGTGCGAATCACCAGCGTCATCCACTTCCGCCATGCCTCGTCATTCTGGCTGAATGGCTGGTAGATGGCGGGATCCACTGGCTGGTTCAGCCCGGAATGCTTCACATCACTCACAACGCCAATGATCGTCATCCAGTCGTTAGGATCGTCAGCTCGCGCCCAGTTAATGCGGCTTCCAATAGGGTTCTGGCCGGGAAGAAGTTGCCGCACGAATGTCTCGTTGACGATCGCCACTCGCGGTTGTCCTTCGCGGTCCATCGCAGAGAAGGCACGTCCCGCGTGAATGGGAATCTGCATCACGCCGAAGTACTCACCCATGACCGATAGCACTTGCGCCATTGGTTCGGTTCCCACCGCGGTCGTGGGTACTCCGTCGATCACGACGCGATGGCCTACAAAATTTCCCGCCAAAGGAAGGTCGGTGATCATCGCCGCCTCGACTCCGGGAAAGGCGTTGATCCGCGCCAGCAACTCCCGCCGGAAATTCGTCTGCATGGGAATGTTCGGGTAGCGAGTTCCCGGCAACTGAAGGTACATGGAGATGACGTTCGACGAATTGAATCCCGGATCAACGGAGCGCAGCCGCAGAAAACCTTTGATCAGCAATCCCGCGCCTGCCAGCAGAATGAGCGCGAGTGCAAGTTCCGCAGTGACCAGGAAGCTACGCAAGGGGCTGCGCGAAACTCCGGTGGTCGTAGTGCGTGCGTTCTCCCGCAACGCTTCCGCAATATCACCGCGAGCGGCGGACCAAGCCGGCAGAAGTCCGAACAGCAACCCCGTCAGCAGCGAGATCGCGAATACGAACATGAACACCCGCACGTCCATCGGAATTGCGTCCATGTGATGCAACTCCGCCGGTTTCAATGCCAACAACAGCGTCGTACCTGCCTTCGCGGCCAATAGCCCTACAGCTCCACCAACCAGCGCTATCAGGGTGCTCTCAGTGAGCCTTTGGCGAATCAGGCGGCTATTCCGCGCGCCCAACGAAACGCGAATCATAAGCTCACGCTGGCGTGTCACGGCCCGCGCCATCAGCAGCATCGCGAAATTCGCACAGGCAATCAGCAGCACTAGCCCAACCGCTCCGAACAGAACCAGCAGCGCCGGGCGTACATCTCCCACTAGCAACTCACGCAGCGGTATTAATAAGGTGCCGCGCTCCCTCTCAGTGTCTGGAAACTCCTCTGCTAGCCGACGGTCGGCCTGTGCTATATCCGCTTGCGCCTGCGTGAGCCCCACGCCGGGCTTAAGCCGCCAATAGGTATGCATAAAATGCACGCCGCGCTCCGGCGCTGCCTCGGGATATCCCGTCCACAAGGAAACGAAGACATCTGCAAGTTCCCTCGGTAGAGCGAAATTTTTAGGCATCACCCCGATCACTGTGAAACTGTTGTCGCTCAGCCGGATCGTTCTGCCCAACACATCAGGATCGGCTCCCAGGAAGTCCCGCCAGAACGCATAACTCGCCACGACATTCGGTGGACCACCTTTCACATCTTCATTGGCTGAGATCCAACGGCCCAACATCGGCTGGACGCCGAGTGTTGTAAATAGACCCCCATCAACAAGAGCGGCATGCACGCGCACCGGTTCACCCTTCCCGGTGAAGTCCATAAGCGTGATATTGACACCACCGCTGCTGGCAAACGAGTTGGTCCGTTGTTGCATGTCTTTAAGATTTGGGAGCGCCTCGTTTTGCCTTGCAGCCAGCAACTCCTGCGGGTTGGAATATGGGAGCGGATTCAGCAAAACCGTATTGACTACGCTGAAGATTGCCGTGTTAGCGCCAATCCCGAGTGCCAGCGTCAGCACAGCGCAAGCAGTAAACGCGGGTGAGTGAAGTAGGGTACGAGCGCTGTAGTGCAAGTCTTGCACCAGCGACTCAACCAGGCTGACACCGCGAGCCTCTCGGCAGTCATCCTTCACCTTGTCGAGTCCGCCAAACTCCAGGCGGACGCGACGCTTGACTTCCGCTTCGCTCATCCCCGACTTCAAATATTTGTCGGTCTGTTGCTCAAGGTGAAAACGCAACTCGTCATCGAGTTCATTTTCCACGGCAGGATGCCGCATCAAGGCACGCAGGCGAAAGAGTAAGTCGTGTAGGAACACGCGGCCTCCTAAGCAGTTTCGAGGATCTGGCTAACGGCTGCCGTCAGCTTCTGCCAGGCGTCCTGTTCGATCTCAAATTCACGTCGTCCGGCTTTCGTGAGCTCGTAAAACTTTGCTTTGCGATTGTTCTCTGATGTACCCCAGCGGGCTTTGATCAAACCGCGGCGCTCCAGCCGATGCAGCGCGGGATAGAGCGAGCCCTGCTGCACCCGCAACACGTCGCTGGAGATCTGCTGGATACGTTCAGAAACAGCCCAGCCGTGCAGCGGTTCAAGCGACAGCGTGCGGAGGATAAGCAGGTCCAGCGTGCCCTGCGGAAGATCAATGAATCGAGACGGCATCACGCTCTCCCCTATTACTTCTACAAGAAGCTATCTCAGTTGTTGTAGAAGCGCAAAGGGAAAGAGGCTGATACGCAGGTGAGTAACCCGCGGTCAACGCTGTGATCTTCCGCAACTAACCTAAAATGCAGCCGTGAAACTCACGGAACCCGCGGTGTGATTATCGAAACTGTCCACCACCACAAAGCTGGCAACATGATTCCCACGCGTGAGCGTGACCGTTGCTTTCAACTGGTCTTCCAGGTTTTGTGCAACTTTCTTTCCATCGATCCAGAGTTCCATACGTTTTGCGATGCCGTTAAAGGCGCTGCCCGACCCCACAAAAGTAAAAGTCTGGCCGACAACCTGGCCGTTTCTCGCCGGCGCACAGATATGCACCACAAGCTGGTTCGCCGGAGGCAACGAGCAGTTCGTCGCTGTATTCGTGTTCTGCAACACCTCGATTCCTCCATCGTTTGGGGCGCCGCCGGTGTTCGAGAACTGCGTCCACGCCAAAGCAACGTCATGTCGCGAGTCCCCATCCAGATCGCGGATGAAAGGGAATACTGGGCCGGTAAAAGTAGGAATCTGCTGCGGCCCTATGAAGTTACCATTCCCTTTCCCAAGGAAAGCGCCCGCAACTTGTCCGTTAGAGGTCAGTGGATCAACGCCAACCAGAAATATGTCATCCAGGAGATCTCCATTCAGATCGCCTGCTGTAACCTGCTGATAAGGAATGCTGGCATTGGTCTGGAGAATGTTTAGACCTCGAATCAGCAGGCTGCCGCCTGAATACCGCAGCGTGTGCAGTTGCGTGTCATAACCTCCTTCTGATGTATGTGTGCTTGAGAGCGCTACCAAGCCTTGAATGCGGGTTTGGAAAAAATCTCCGACCGCCAGTGAAACGACACCACTCAAGTTTGCAAAAATAGGGCTCGCGAAACCGCCAGTTTTCTGTCCGAGATAAAGCGCGACTTTATCTCCCGAAACCACGGCGAAGTCCTGATGTCCGTCAGCATTAAAATCTCCAGCGACAATGGGACCGCCGCCATCAGGCAGCGTTGCGCCCCGCGTAAAGGAGCCACCTCCGTCTCCAAGAAAAATCTGCGTATTGCACGGCGGGGTGCCAGGCTGGCTGCAGGCTGAAACTGCCAGGTCGGGCAGGTGGTCTCCGTTGAAATCAGCCATCGCGATTGACATAGCACCTTGGCCAACATCAAGCGATTCACCCTTGGTGAAGGTCCCATCGCCGTTCCCAATGTATATGTCCACACCACCGAAAAAGAGCATGGTGCCTATATGCAAAGGAAGCACAGCGAGATCAAGCTTCCCATGACGGCTGAAGTCAGCAGCCACGACTTGGCCAACGTTACCGTCGTTAATACCTTGGTTGACGGGAGCTGCATACCGTCCTTTTCCCAGGCCTTTGTAAAACGAAAAGCTGTGTTCATTAACGGTCACTAAATCAAGAATTCCGTCATTATTAAAATCTCCGGCGACAATACCGTCGACACTACTATCGCCAGACGGAACAATAGTTTGGGTAAAGTTAATTTGCGCCAGCGCTAAAGTGGGAACCACTGTGAGGCAGATTGAGAAGCAAAACATGCGGGCAAAGCGGAGCATGAGGATCCTCCATAAACGCAGCGGCATCATGGCCGCTGCGGGTTAGCAAACGAAAGAACGAATGCAGTCATTACTTGGATAAAACGGTGATTGCGCGTGGATTGTGAACGGAGTATGGCGAGCCCGCAGCCTGCTTATGTCCAGTCGCAGTGATCTTGAACACGTAAAGCAGACCGGCAGGGCTAATGCCGTACAAGTGATCGTGATTGTCCCAGAGTATTTGTGAAATGTTGTGAATGGCGAGCAATCCTGTGTAGGCCGTAATTGGATTAGCCCCGTTGAAGTGAAATATCTGCAAACCGCTTGTGCCTGCCAGCGCCAGCAAATTACCGGCAGGAGAGGCCACCGAGTTCCTGATGTCCCCCACGGCGGAAGTCACCATATTCTTGCTCGTGCTATTCGTGGAGAGGTTACCGGAATTGTCGACACTGTAGACAGCCAACCATGCAGGTGGGGCGGGCGGTCCCGAAGTATTGGTTTCGAGATACATGGCAACCGCCAAATGGTTCGCAGGATCAGCGGCACCTCTCACCGGACAAAAGTCGCCGTTGGGATAACTGGGAATTGGCTCTGTCGAGTTAAATCGTGTCAGAGTCCCGTCCGCGCTGCGCTTGAGAGCATAAAAAAATGTCGTATCCTGAAAACAGCTGAAGCCGTACGCATAGAGATTGTTTCCAGTAAAAATCAGGTCACCGTATGCGATGTTGGTGGAAGTAGACCCAAAAAAACTGAGGCTGCCATTATTGGAATTTTTGGCAAAGAATTGAAACTCGTTGTCTCCGGAGCCATCGAGCGCCAGCGAGTAGAGTGTGGAACCAGAATGGTCGAGCGTCAACGCGCCACCCGTTAGGCCCGAAAATTCGTAATATTTCGCCGCGTCAACCGATGAAACCTGCTTGAGAGCGCCGGTCGAGGCTATCGAAAACGTGTAAATGTTCGTTCCATCTGAAACAAAGAACCAATTCGTGGTGTGCGCCATCGCGTATAGAGTCTTGTTGGTTTTCCAGAACGGTGAACCTGCCAAGGGCGTGAGAGCTCCAGTGGAGTCAGCCTTATAGCCATCAATCTCGTAACTGTTTGCAGCAGGGTTGGTGATCACATATACGTAAGCATTCGGGGAAGTCGTTTGTTGAGCATAAGCCAGGCTCGCGAATAAAGTGGCGATTAGGCAAACACCAAGTGTCGCAGATGATTTCATAACTGATTTACTCCTGATTCGTATCGGCGGAGACAGCACGCGTGGCGGTCGCCCTATGCAACCGAAGGTGATGCTGAAAGTAAAGTTCGTTGTTCGCTGAAAGAAACAGCTGGTGAACAGGCGAAATTAATAATTTGCCGCACATCGTAAGTTCCAAAACTTCACGGAACCCGGGACGGCAATTAGATATGTATCTTGTGACCACGGGTTGCCGTAATGTTTTGTAATCGCGGAAGATTAACTAATAGACGACGGCTACTTAGGGAGAAACACGTAAGGTAAGTAAAAAATCAGAATGTAAACGGTGAGAATTGAAATTCCGCACGAAGGCTAAACATTAGTTCACGGAATATTGATCGGCCCTAGCAGACGATTTTCGAACTTTTCTGCTTAACCCCGATATTTTTGAACTAACCCTTTCAGCGGTTTAAGACTGAATTATGCCGAATGGTTACACTCTGGCAGACGATTTCCGAGCCCGGACCAAGTCTTAACTTCCCGGTTGCCGACCATCCGGGATTTTAGTCATCACAAGGGCGTTTGATGCAATGTTTGTCGATCGCACGGGGCTAGTTCGTGCGCCAAACTGTTGCGTACTTCTTCCGATATTTGGGGTCTTCTTCTATAGCCATTAGTCGCTCGGCCGTCAGCCGAAGTTGTTCGTGGTTGACGAGATCGAAAACGCGCCGAAGAACGACCAGAATGTCGTACCGAATCAAAGTACAATTCCTCTCGGCCTTGCACTCTTTGAATCGAGCCTCCAAACCCCTCAACAGCGCTTTGCGTTGCGGTTCGCCGGCTACGCCGACTTTCCACAGGGATTGGAGGCAATGCCGTGCCGTGACGAACCGCTCATCCTTCGTGACTTTCACTAGCGCGGCCAGATCCTTTAGCATGCGCTCCTTCGGGTCACTTTTGGCCAAATTGGATAGCACCTGTGCGGCAATCGACCGCTGCCTACTGTCGCCGTCCACGAGCGTACGTAGCAGATCCTCCCACACTTCATAAGCCCAACCCACAGGACTGTCGGTCGCTTTGAGCAGCGACTGGAATGCGTAATTCTGACGATCTGGAACAGACGAACGCAGATCTTCCAACAACTTTTTGTACGGAGCGGATGGAGCTTGCGGCATGGATGTCCTCTAGCCCTTTTGCGCCAACTGAATCAGATTCCCGCATGTATCATCTAGGACGGCGGTCGTCACGGGTCCCATCGTGACTGGCGGCTGCGTAAACACCACGCCGGCGGAGCGAAGACGTTCGTATTCAGCTCGCACATCTTCAACGGCAAACGAAGTGAAAGGAATACCATCCTGCACCAGGGCACTCTTGAATGGTCCTACAGCCGGATGGCTATCGGGCTCCAACACGAGTTCGGTGCCATCGCGATCATTTGGCGCAACTACCGTCAGCCACCGCGCAGCCCCTAATGGGATGTCGCTCTTCTTCGCGAAGCCTAGTCTCGTTGTGTAGAAAGACAACGCTTTGTCTTGATCATCGACAAAAATGCTGCTTACCACTATTCTCATTTCCGTGCTCCCCTCTTCGCCGGTTTTAGCCATCGCTCGACAAGCGTTTTGAGCGGTCTCGTGTGTAGATAGTGCAGTTTGTACTTACCCTGCCGGACCGTTGTCACCAGGCCCGCCGATTCCAGTACTTCAAGGTGCTGCGAGATTGCCTGTCGCGTCAGCCCAAGCTGATGCTTCATAGCCAAACGACTGCACAATTCGAAAAGGGTCTGGCCATCCCGCTCAACCAGTTCGTCAAGAATCGCTCGACGCGCCGGAGTAGCGATTGCCTCGAACACATCACTCACACATGCGATGATAGGCAAGTAGTGACTTGCCTGTCAAGTGGAGATTAACTTTTGCGGAAGCAATCCC
>Ga0157374_10001956_pt1 | contig 17281 bp, 9 predicted proteins | sample M25metaG_FD_115308 | JGI IMG/M metagenome (GOLD analysis project Ga0157374, IMG submission 115308) | Miscanthus rhizosphere microbial communities from Kellogg Biological Station, Michigan, USA - M2-5 metaG | ecosystem: Host-associated > Plants > Roots > Rhizosphere > Soil | place: USA: Michigan...
AGATTTCTCGAATAACTCATTTGCTTCTACCCAAAAATACAACGTGGCTTCAGGCTCCATGAAGGCGAAAACTCAATACAATTAGGGAATCCAATTATATTGCGTCTTAACCGAATGCCATTGGACGGCGTAGTGCCCCGCAAGTTGCTCAGTGTCATCTGCGATCAATACGCGATAAGGCTCGGGCAATTGATCCGATGTCAGACTATCCAGCATTTTCACCAGCGAACGCACATCAATCGGCTTTGTAATGTACGCGGCCGCACCAGCCCTAACCGCGGCGAGTCGCGCCGGCAAATCACCGCGCACCGAGGTAAACACAACAGGCACCATCAAACGTTCGGCCATCGCCAATTTTATGACTGCTTCGGCGCCGGCCAAATCCCCCTGGGGAAATACGATATCCATAACGACTGCCGCCAATTCGGGATCGGCAATCGCGCCGGCAAGTTTCTCAGGACTATCGAAGACCGTCACTCGAAAACCAAAGTGCCCAAGCTGCAACGCCAGTTCTGCCGCTAACGCCGCATCATCCTCGACAAGATAAACAAGTTTTTTGGAAACCCCTGGCGCCATTAGTCTAGGCACAGTCGGCGAGGCCACAGGCTCTGCCGGTTTGAGCGCTATGCTATGAAGTATTTGAAGCAAATCGGCGACATCTTTGCTTTCTGTTTCATTCAAAGATCTGCCGACATTAAGCGCACCATCAACCAAGGTCTCGATTTGCTGGGCTATCTCCGATAAGCCGGGAAAACCGAAAGTCGCCCCCGATCCGGCTAAGTTATGCGCGAGAAATCGCAATGTTTGCAGTGCGCCTTCTTCGCTATCTCGATTAGAGAATGCCTGCCTTATCAACTCGAGTTTGCCCGGTAATTGACGGGCATAGTCTTCTCGTAGCATGCGTAACTGTTTAGCCATATCGGGTGGTAGATTCACAGTGTCGGTCATTTTTTTAAGGCTGCCCAAATATTACGCACTTTAGCAGCGAGCGTCATCGGATCGAAAGGTTTCGATATCACATCCACAGCGCCCATTTCTTTATAGCGAACTATATCCTGTGCCTGCACTTTTGCGGTCATAAATACAATGGCCGTTTCCTTCGTTTCCGGTAGACCGCGCAATGCAACGAGCGTGGATGGGCCATCGAGCCCGGGCATCATGACATCCAACAAGATAATATCAGGCGCAAATGCCGATGCCGTATCAAGAGCTTCCTGGCCTGAGGCGCAGATTTTGAGCTTCAAGCCCCCCACCGTCTCCAATGCAATTTTAGCCACGGCCCGAATATCGGGTTCATCCTCGACGTAAAGAACGCGTAGCGCGGATTCCGTTGTCATACCCCCCTCCCGCTTTACTTAGGACACCCTTTTCATGTGCAACGTCTGAATCACCTCCAGCAACTCAGGGTTCGACACATGGGACTTCACCAAGGTTGCCGTAACTCGCCCCGATTCCGCCGGAGAAAGCTCAACGCCTGAGAATACCAGCACATGTGGACGAGGCACCAATTTATCTATTAACGGCAACAAATCCCAGCCGGAACGATCAGGCAATTCAATATCCAAAATAATCAGATCGTAGTTGCGCGTAGATAAAAGCGCTGCCGCCTCCCGAAAATTAGCAGCCCATTCAAACCCTGCCACCTCTGCACACAACGACGCAACAACATGACGGACGTCGGGGTCGTCCTCCACATGGAGAGCCAAACCTTTACCGCCGGAGGCAGCATGGGCACCGCGTCGAATAGCACTCACTAAAAGATCTTGATTAACAGGCTTAGGAATCCAATCCACTACGTCCAACTCGCTTTGCTCTCCGATTTCATCCGCACTGGCAGGCGTAGAAAAATTTCCCGATACCACCACAACAGGCAAATCTCGAGTAGAAGGGTCTGCACGCAACTCACGCAAAAACTCCTTACCATCCACATCAGGCAAGCCAATGTCTAAGGTCATCGCGGCAAATCCGCCTCCCGCAAGCAAGCGTCGTGCAGACGCAGCGTCATACGCCGGCACAGCAGCGTAGCCGACCTTATCAAGCATCATGCAAAGCAGCGCAGCGATATCGGCATCGTCTTCGCAAACTAGGATTTTCGTGGGCATCGGTGTCGCCGACGGAAGCGTGGGAACAATCGTGGCATCTTCTTCCCATTCGGGTAATTCAAAATAAAAAATCGTTCCTCCGCCTTCACGCGGCATAAAACCAATATGACCTTGCATAGTTTCGATAATTGCCTTGGAGATAGACAACCCAAGCCCGGTGCCGTCTTTTTGCCGAGTATCGGATGCGTCCGCTTGAGAAAATTTTTCGAATATTCTTGCCCGGAATTGTTCCGGTATGCCCGGCCCGCGATCGGCAACGGTAAAATGGACCATCCTGTCCTTTCGACTAAGCCCCAACTCTATAGTACTGCCGGCTGGCGCGAATTTCGCCGCATTGGACATAAGATTGGTCATGACTTGCATAAGCCGGTCGGCATCCACATTAGCCCAGGCTCCAGGTAATTGCGTGGCCACCACGAAAAACACGTCGAAGCGGGCTGCAAACGATTGATTAGCTACCACCGCTTGTTCCATTAATGTCTGCAACTCCAATGGCTGCAAGTCGAAATGCATGCTGCCGGATTCTATCTTCTCGATATCAAGAATATTGCTGATAAGGCGAATGAGCCGCTCGCTGTTTTTTTTCGCAATCTCCACCAACGTTTTGCCTTCTGCCGACAAGGCGCCGGCTGCACCTCCCATCAATAATCCGAGGGAACCCAAAATGGAAGTCAACGGTGTACGAAGTTCATGACTTACCGTTGCGACGAATTCGTTTTTCATTCGCTCGACATTTTTCCGTCCGCTAATATCTTCCAACGTACCGACATAGCCGATCAATCGTCCATCGTTCCTCATGGCTGCGGCCTTATAGCTGACCCAGATAACGGATCCGTCCTGACGCAAGAATCTGCATTCAGCAGAGAGAGTGCTGTTATGCAGAATGGCCTCTTTCCACAAATCGAGAATCCGCTTTCGATCTTCCGGATGTATACCTTTTGTCCATGGCGATCTTGCCATCGACTCGGCTGAATAGCCGGTGATTTCCTGAAACATGGGATTTACGTGCAAACAAATTCCCATTTCGTTAACAACAAAACTACCAAGCGGAGACGCTTCGTCCATTGCCTCGAAATGTGCCGCCGTGTGCTTCAGTTCCTTCGTTTGCTTTTTGACGAGATCGGCAAGACGTTTGCGCTCGGTCACATTACGGTAAGCCATCAAACCGGAAGCGCCGAAAACTAATAAAAGTGCGAAAGCGCTATAAATCAGCAAAAAACGTTGATAGGCGAATTGCTGCTTCAGCTCAATATTGAAACGGTCTGACAAAACGTTGCCGAATGCGTCTAACTTCGCAACGATGGGGACTTGAGAAATGTCGTAGAGCAGTTCGATTTGCTTAGGCCGTAAACGCAAAATAACTTCTAAATGAACGAGCAGATTGTCTACCGATTCACGTACAGCCACTGGGTAAGCCAGCGTACTTTCCCGCAATTTATGGATGCCCGCATTGATCTGGCGTGCCAGTTCGGCGTCGGGAAGCGAGTTATAACGCATCGCATCGCCTAAAAGAATGCCGCCGTTATTTTCTAAACGTGCCAAATTGCGGTTGTCTCCTTTAACGGAACGGATTTGCTCCTGGATTTCTTTGAACGCAGTGGGCGCGTAATGAAGCGAATTTTTCAATAACGAATCTTGTGTCTTAAAACGATCTATCAGCTCGGTTTTATTCTCAATAACCTCGTGAATCTCCTTAATCGGAGCACGTAGGGACGGATCATTTAGTCGATCGATATAAACATCAAAAGCCGATAGTATTTCCGAAAAATGGGGCAATGGACGGGTTAACGAATCGTAGGAACGGACAATTTCTGTTTGCGCCCTTAAAACATCTGTATTCCAATTGGAATCCATCTGTTTTAAGTCCTTCAACATATCTAAAGCAGCCTTCTGGTCCTCAGTACTGACCGCACGGCTATGGAAATATAAATAAAACCACCCGGACGTAAGCCCCGCGAGAATGAAACCAACCAGCAGTAAGCGGAATGAGGCTTTCATGTAGATATGCTTTGAGTTAACACCATGTTGGACGGCGATGAATCGGCGAAGCGTTTTTTACGCAGAAGTACCCAAAAATCCAGCAAACAAGCGCCGCGCAGTAGAATATTGAACTCGATCCAGCAAAAAATCGCTCGTCGCTTTGTTGCACCTGGCGTTTTATCCGAGTAAGCACACCTATCCATCTAATACTAATCGGCAATTAATACTATTCCTGAAACTCAATTTGACCTATCGAAGGAAAACACAGCCTTTTTCTTTCTAAATCTCATGGTTAAGTAGTCAAGTACCGAAAAGCAACGCTCCAGCAGTCTGACGTCGCCGGCAAGTATTCGCTATAATTCAGGGTTTTAACGTTTGCGGCGAATAAAGAGCATGGAACTGGCCAAGAGTTTTGAACCCCACGCCATCGAATCCCACTGGTATCCCCTGTGGGAATCGCGCGGTTATTTTAAGCACAGCGGCGATAGCGGCCGGTCCCCTTACTGCATTCAGTTGCCGCCGCCAAACGTCACCGGCACGCTGCATATGGGCCACGCCTTCCAGCAAACGCTAATGGATTCCCTGGTCCGCTACCATCGGATGCGCGGTTTCAACACAAACTGGGTCATGGGTACCGATCATGCCGGCATAGCGACGCAGATCGTCGTCGAACGTCAGCTTCAAGCCCAAGGCAAAACCCGCCATGACCTCGGTCGAGAAAAGTTCATCGAACGCGTGTGGGAATGGAAACAGCAATCGGGCTCGACCATTACCCGTCAAATGCGACGGCTCGGCACCTCCGGCAACTGGACCTTTGCCGATACCGAAGGCCAAAAGGCCGGTTACTTCACGATGGATTCGACAATGTCTCGCGCCGTGGTCGAAGTCTTCGTACAACTTCATCAGCAAGGCTTGATCTATCGCGGCAAACGATTAGTCAACTGGGATCCGGTATTGGGCACGGCCGTATCCGATCTGGAAGTGGATAGCGAGGAAGAAGACGGCAAGATTTGGGAAATCCGCTATCCCTTCGAAGAGGGCAACGGCAGCATCGTTGTGGCGACCACACGGCCGGAAACCATGCTTGGCGACGTGGCCGTGGCGGTAAACCCGACCGATGAACGCAACAAACATTTGATAGGCAAACAAGTCGTACTGCCGCTCACAGGACGAACAATTCCGGTTATCGCGGATGACTATGTCGACCCCGAATTCGGTACCGGCTGCGTGAAAATCACGCCGGCGCACGACTTCAACGACTACAAAATCGGTCAACGCCATGGCTTACCGCAAATCAATGTTCTGACCTTAAAGGCGGAAATCAATGACAACGCGCCGGAAGCCTATCGCGGCCTCGACCGCTTTGAAGCTCGCAAACGAGTGCTTGCCGATCTTCAATCTCAGGAGCTACTCGTTTCCGAAAAACCGCACAAGCTAAAAGTCCCCCGATCCAGTCGCACCGGCGTTATCGTCGAACCCATGCTGACGGATCAATGGTTCGTGAAAATGGACGGCATGGCTGAACGCGGTCTCGCAGCTGTAGCGAACGGCGATGTGAAGTTTTACCCGGAACACTGGACTACGACCTACAACCATTGGCTGGAAGGCATTCAGGACTGGTGTATTTCCCGTCAATTGTGGTGGGGACATCAAATTCCTTGCTGGTACGATGATCAAGGTCATCCCTATGTCGCCAACGACGAAGTCGGTGCAAAGGCGCAAGCCGCAGCCAATGGTTACACCGGCCAACTCACACGCGACCCCGACGTGCTGGACACGTGGTTTTCATCAGCCTTAGTGCCCTTTACGTCTCTTGGCTGGCCGGATAAAACAAAAGAGCTGGCTACCTTCCTGCCTTCCTCGGTTCTGGTAACCGGTTTCGACATCATTTTCTTCTGGGTCGCTCGGATGATCATGATGACCTTGCACTTCACCGGCAAAGTGCCCTTCCACCATGTCTACATCAATGCCATCGTGCGTGATGCCGAAGGCCAGAAGATGTCGAAGTCCAAGGGTAATACTATCGATCCGCTGGACTTGATCGACGGTATCACGCTCGAAGATTTAGTGGCCAAGTCGAGCGTCGGTTTATTGCGCGCCGATCATAAAGCGAAAATCGAAAAATACATTCGATCCCATTATCCGAACGGCATTCCTTCATTCGGTGTCGATGCCCTCCGTTTTACGTTCGCATCATTGGCGACATTTGCCCGCACGCTGAATTTCGACTTGAGCCGATGCGAAGGCTATCGTAATTTCTGCAATAAGTTATGGAACGCCACGCGCTTCGTGCTGATGAATACGGAAGGCAAGGACTGCGGCTTAAACGAAAACGACCCGGTTCAATTCTCGCCGGCAGACCGTTGGATCGTCAGTCTATTGCAGCGCACGGAAATGGAAGTAGAAAAAGGCTTCGCCGAATATCGCTTCGACAACGTAGCAGCCGCGATTTACAAATTCGTTTGGGACGAATACTGCGACTGGTATGTTGAAATCGCAAAAGTCCAAATGCAAACCGGTTCTGAAGCGGAACAACGCGCAACACGGCGGACATTATTGCGTGTGCTGGAAACCGTGTTACGGCTGGCGCATCCGATCATTCCCTTCATCACCGAAGAGCTATGGCAAAAAGTCGCGCCGCTTACAGGACGCGCCAAAGGCGATGGCAGCGAAACCATCATGCGCCAGCCCTATCCCGAAGCGGATGCGACAAAGATCGACACCGAAGCCGAAGCATGGATCGCAGTGTTCAAATCATTGACCGATGCCGTACGCAATCTACGCGGTGAAATGAGCGTTTCTCCCGCCCAACGCGTGCCGCTTATCGCTAGCGGCAATTCGGAAGCATTGGCAGGATTCGCACCATACTTGAAAACACTAGGCAAACTGTCCGACATGGAAATCGTGTCAGGCGAGCTGCCGCCGGCCAATGCGCCTGTGGCCGTGGTAGGTGATATGCGATTGATGCTGAAAATCGAGGTAGATGTCGAAGCGGAGAAAGAACGTTTATCCAAGGAAATCTCTCGCCTCGAAGGTGAAATCGCCAAAGCGGAAACAAAACTCGGTAATGCCAGCTTTGTCGAACGCGCACCGGCACAGGTCGTTGCGCAAGAACGCGAAAGACTAGCGAGCTTTGGCGCAACATTGGAAAAACTGAAGAGTCAGTACGAGCGTTACGGGCAGTAGTAAACCCTAAACGAAGGATCTATTTTTTCACTGGCTATGCGCAGATAAAAATAGATCCTTCGCGCTATTCAGAATGACAATAAAGCCACATGTCATTCGAAGAACAAAGGAAATTCCGCCTTTCTGGAGTCATTGACCGACATGGAAACATGAAACGGCATTTTCTTATTCTCATCTCGCTCATTTGTGCAACGCTTTGCGCAAACGTATCGAATACATACGCTGCCGATCCCAATAAAATCGTTCGCTTCGCCTTCCCCAGCGCGGAAACGCGCTTTGATCCGGGGGCGGAAGCAGATCAAGTCAGCTTGTCGATTTGTGAAAATATTTTCGAGTCGCTACTCAAATACGATTACTTAGCAAGACCAGTCAAATTAGTGCCGAACACCGCCGAGCACATGCCCGAAGTGCGAGATAACGGCGCCACTTATATCATTCGGGTCAAGCCCGGTACTTACTTCACGCCCGATCCCGCCTTTGGTGACAAACGCCGAGAATTAACGGCGGCGGATTACGTATTCAGCTTGAAACGCATCATCGATCCCAATGTTCGCTCCCGTTGGGGATTCCTCTTGGAAGGCAAGCTCATCGGTTCGGATGAAGTGTTGGCTCGTGCGAAACGCACAGGGCGCTTCGATTACGATGCCGCCATGCCTGGCCTCGAAATTATCGATCGCTATACGCTGGCCATTCGTCTCAAGCAACCCGATTACAACTTGCTCTACATGCTTGCAATGCCGGCCACCAGTGCGATGGCGCGCGAAGTCGTCGAACGCTATGGGGCCGATATAGGTGCGCATCCGGTAGGCACAGGCCCTTTCGTGCTTACGGACTGGCGACGCAGCAGCAAGATCACGTTAATGGCCAATCCTGGTTACCGCGGAGAATATCTGGAAACACGCTATGCCGACGATACACCAACAAACCGGCAAATCGAACACGACATCGGCGGCAAACGTTTACCCTTAATCGGTCGTATCGAGGCTTATATCATCGAGGAAGATCAGCCGCGCTGGCTGGCATTCCTGAATAATGAGCATGATTACGTCAATCCTATTCCGCGCGACTTCGCTGATCTCGCAATGCCCGGCGGTAAAATTGCCGCAAATCTCGCGAAGAGAGGCATTTATGCCGTTGTCGATGAAGAGCCTTATACCACTTATACGATGTTCAATATGGCGGACTCGGCAGTAGGCGGTTATACGCCCGATAAGATAGCACTGCGCCGCGCAATTTCTTTAGGTTATGACATCGATACAGAGATTCATCTGTTACGCAAAAATCAGGCCATTGAAGCGCAGTCCCCCATTCCACCAGGCATGGCCGGATTTGATCCCAACTTTCGCAATCCTACCAATGCATATAGCCCTGCTAAAGCTAAAGCCCTACTCGATATGTTCGGCTATCTCGATCGTGATGGCGACGGTTATCGCGAGCGCCCCGATGGACAACCGCTATCGATAGAATTCGCTTCCACGCCGACACTTGCCTCTCGCCAGCTCGATGAACTGTGGAAGAAAAATATGGACGCCATAGGCATCCGATTAACGTTCAAAAAAGCACCTATGCCCGAACTACGCGAAGCGGCACGATTGGGCAAAATACAGATGTTTTCCTATGGATGGATCGGCGACTACCCGGACGGAGAAAATTTCCTGCAGCTCTTCTATAGCAAAAGCATTGGGCAAACAAATTATTCGCACTTCAGTCTGCCGGCCTTTGATCGCATTTACGAAAAAGCGCGAGGCATGCCGGATTCACCGGAAAGAACAGCGCTATATAACGAACTATCCAAACTCATTATTGTATATGCGCCATGGCGACTCGGTGTTTATCCACGCCAGCATCATCTCGTCCAACCATGGATAAAGGGGTATAACAAACATCCGATGCAAAATACATCATGGCTATATATGGATGTGGATCTGAAGAGTGAAGGACAAGCACCGGAAAAATAAAGGTATTAAAAAACGAAGAAAAACCAATTCATTAATTGAGCATCATGGCTCTTCTTACACCATGGATTTATTCCCTTTCAAAACAAAACCCATTGATTCCAATAGCTTCTATTGCCACATCTGATTAATTATCGAACTAGCGATGACTAGTTGAAATCTCTTCAAAACCTGTGATTCAGTTAACGGCACAGGAGGATCGCAATATCTATACTTCGGGCTAATAACTAAGGAAGTACGATCTTGCCCACAAACGAATACATCTTTCCGCTACTGCTCATTCTTTCAGGAGTGATCGTCTTTGCCATCTGCGCCGCTAAAATTCTCGGCGAATCGAAGAGACGCGCCAATGAATGGCTAGAACAACAAATGCGTGAAGACCCCTATTCTCAGGCTCGGAAAAATACTTACGAGCGTTAAAGTCCATATTACTTGCTAAAGCTGCCCGCAATCTCGCCGATGGCTTTGTGCAAATAAATCATCTGGATTGGTGAGCCGCCCCCTTCACCGCCAAAAATACTTCCCGCAGAAAAAAGACCAGGCAAGCGATCAACGTCAACATTGCCAAAATAAAAAACACTGCAACAACTCGCGCCAATTCCACAGATAACAAAGCACCTAAAAAAGCAGAAGCTACTACAAGACATATCATTAACGCAGCAATGACCGCAGAGAGAATCGCGAAGTAAATAAGCTTGATGCGTCGATGAAGCAAATGCAGTTCGTTCTTTGACGCATCATCTCCCGCCACAACGTCATGTAGTCGATTCAGCACAACCCGTCTGCGATCTACGATACGCCCCAGTCTGTTGTTCAGCGCTGTAATTAAGGTCGCAATCGCTGTCAATAAAAAAACAGGAGCGACAGCTAACTGAATAACTCTAGTGATGTCAGAAATGTGAGATTCCAATTTTTAGATATCAGATGTTATTAAAACGTAAATTTATTTTTCGCTTCCGATCAAATAAAACGGCGCCCAAAAAAATGGATGTGGAAAGCGCTTCTTAGTTTCCATCTGCGCCATGCGCAATGCCTCTCGCTTATTTTCGCGCGCAAGATGTAAATAAAAGCGCTCCATCAAGTAAGCAGTCGCTGTGTCCTCCACATCCCACAATGACACAACGATACTACTTGCACCAGCATACAAAACGCCTCGGCTCAACCCGACGACATCATCGCCGCTTGCAATCTTGCCTAAGCCGGTTTGACAGGCGGAGAGCGTCACCAGATCAGCATTCAACTTTAGGCTATAGAGTTCGGCAACCGTTAAGCGCCCGTCGTTTTTTGCATCTTTGGCCAACATCAGTGCTGATGCCAGTGGTGTTTCGGCCATAAACTCGCCATGAGACGCGATATGGATAATCGGGTAATTAGGCGCGGCTTCGATGAATGCGGTTTCGGTCGCCGCACCTCGAATCAAGAGCTTGGACTTCGGCGCTTTGCTAGCTACGGCCTCGGCCTCAACCTGCGCGCTAGGCAAATCATATTGCTTGTTACCAAGATCGGGATTGCCTAATACCAGCATCGGCGCTCCCGGTGGTGCGCGGCGTGGATGAATGTATTGCAATACGCTCGCGCTAGGCAACGTGCGTAAACCGAAACGATCGACCAAATAGTCCTTGCCGTCATTCAACGACGCGAATGACAAATAATGTAAAGGACCATGCGGAACAATTAGCAAATTTTTGGTTTTCAACTCGCCGTCCAATGGACGGATGAGACGATCATAAAGATCGCGCAAAAGCGCCAGCGAACGAGCATCTCGACGTTCCATCATCTGCCGCATTTCTTTTATCCGGCTTTCCAGATCTCCGACAGCAAGCGGAAAACTCCGTATCGAGTCGCGTGTAACCACAAATGCAAAACCATCGTTACCGCGCAAGTAATATTGAATCAGCGTTTCATCAGTCCCGATCAATTGCTCTATACGATCCAATCTGACATGGTCAACCGTCACGAGTGAAGCCATTTCCGGTGCCGATTGGTGCAATTTCTCCGCAGCTCGTACAACTTTCCCACGCCGCTCACCGCCGACTTCCACACTCGTTGCCGGGCGCTGCACTCTCGCATCAGCTTCCGCTTGTAAATAAGCAGACAACGCAGAGCCGGCATCACCGCTTGGTTTAGCAAAATCCGCAGCGCTCACCTTTGCAGCAAGCATATCAATCAATGCGCGAGACTTAGAGCGTTCTACATATTCGAGCGCGCGATCGGCTTTTCCCGTTTTCAGCAATAGCCGAATGACCCGTTGATACACCTCTTGTCGATTGCCAATGAAGCCGATTTTATTTGCTTCCGTATTGATTGTGGCACGCTGAACTTCGAGCACCTCGATGGCCCGTTCGTAAAAACCGATAGCACTATCGATCTCGTTCTCTTCTTCAGCAAGACGGCCTCGGTCATAAAGCGCCAGCCAATAAATTTCCCCGTTTGCTTCGATCTCTTTCACTTTCAACAAACGGTCATAACCTGCTTTCGCCTCCGCCGTTCGACTGGTTTCCTTTAGCGCCTTCGCTAACATGTAGCCTCGCGGCAATTCTTGCCACATCCAATTGCTTTTGCCACTCGCACTCGCGCCGGAAAAGAAATTGTCTAACAACACTTGAAAGCTGAATATCTTGCTGTTGCCCTCCAACGCTTGAAGCGCACGGTCCCATCGCCCCAATGCGATATTAGCCCGTGCCAATGCATAGGCTTTCGCATTAACGTAAGCATTGTTAACAGGCCAGGACGTATCGATTTTCTCGATACGAGCCGCATAATCCGCCGCCGCTTGGGAATCGCCGGCGAATACGGTGGCCAATGTCAGCATAGCTAACGAGTCGGCCTCGATATCCTTGTCGTCGCTTTTTTCTCGCTCGTACCAGTTCAATGCTTGCTGTGCAGCGGCCTTCGCTTCGTCATACCGACCGACATCGATCAACGCCTCGGCTCGCATCAGATAAATAACCGGCGTAACATCATCGAGTCCGAATAATCTCGTTTCTTTGTTACGGCCACGCGCCTGCTCTTCGAGGGCGGCCAGACAATCGAATAATTTGCCGTAACTCTTTAGCTTGGAATAGGCATAACACAATGCATGACGATCGGGCGTAGCAAGGGTCTTTTTTGCGGCGTCGGCTTCTAGTGCTTGTGCCAATTCATCGAAACGGCCTTGGCCAGCCAATTCAATTTGCTCGTTGCCCGAAATAGCGAATGCTAAAGAAGGAACAAAAGCGAACATCACAAGAAAATTCGTGAGTCGCGAACGGAAAAATAAGTCGATGATTTTCATTCGCCGATTCAACTGGATGAACTTAGCTCGGCACACCGCTCCGTGCGATGGCCCGAGCTAGAACGATCTGCTTAGAACCAATAACCCAAGTTCAAAGAAACCCCCTTGGATTTGGAGGAATGCAAATAATTTACGCCGCTACGGAAATAGCTGCGTGAACTGCCTTTACGCTTATTCGTGCCCAGCGATATACCGATCTCATCATAGTGCTCGATGTACAAGGTATCGCCAAAGAATTGCGTATCGGTTAATGAGTACTCGATCGACATAGTTCGACCACCCAGAGAAATGGGCTGCGAAAACATCACACCGTTACGAAATGCCGTATTGCTGATACCGGGGTCATAACTGTAATCGCCCGACTTGACCTTGAGGGTCGTGTAGTAACCGAGCATATTGCCGATCGCAACGTCGAAGTTATCCCGGTGAATGAGGTAAGTGCTGGTAAGCGAAGCCGACGTAACGGATGCTAAAGCGCCCAGATCCGATGAGCCCACGACGGCAAGATTAATCGCCGGCGCTAGAGCCCAATTATCGTTCACCGGGAATCGATATGCGCCTCCGATAGCGAAGCTATAACTTTTGGAGCCTTCGGAATCAATGACGGTAATAGGAAGATTGAATGTGAGCTGTCTTCGCGGATCGAGATCGTTACGGAATGTATAGGAAAGCGGCAACGTATAAGCTCGACTCGTTTGTCCCGCTTGACGATATTGGCTAGCACGAACACCAATGCCGACAAGATTGTTAGTGGACGATGAGCCGTCATTGCCTTTGATATTAGTCACCTGATCGCTGAAGGCGTTAGAAAAATCTTGAGCGACCAACTGCGACATCAAACTATTAGGATTGCCGGCAACCGGGTCTACGGGCGAAGAAGCAGCCAATTCCTTGCTCATTTGGCCGAGAATATTATTGCCATTTTTCTTGAAATAATCCTTGAGCAACTGCTGACTCTCGTCGCGAGTCGCACCTTGGAAAGTCTGCGTAACGCCCAGCTTGGGAATATTCAACACCAGTTGCGTCGAATTAGCCGCAGGATAAGCGGCAGACATCGCCAAGCCGCGGTAATCAAGGGATACGGTAGCCGCTTCGGTGCCCGTATAAGCCGGGTTAATGTTGCTAAACCCGTTGTTGGAAAGCGAATCGAATGCGTCTTCAACGCTGGTAAACGATGCCGATGTGTGTGTACCCGATACATCAGTAGTGACCGAAAACACGCCGGCATGGGCGACCGTAGCAGATGCTAATGCAACAACGAACAAGCTCGGTTTGAACGACAATTTCATTGGGTGCCTCCCTACGTAAGTTAAGAGCTTTAACAAACGAATGAGCCGCAATCATGTCGCCGAGCGGCTATTTCTAAAATTCACCGCTTCGGCTTTGCAGTCGATATTTTCAGCGGCTTCATTCTACGGCAAGCAATAACGATTGCGTTCAATCATTCGAAATTTAAAGCGCCTTATATTTACAGATCATCCTTTTGGCGCAGTGACAGCGGACACCATCTCAGGGCAGAATTGGGGTTGGGCATTCATCGGTTCGACCGATCGCCTTTCTTACGATCTGGAGAATAAATGCAAGCACCGTTAATTCATCGCGCGCTGTGTCTTCTAGCTGCTGCGTTACTCGCATCCATGTGCATTGGTTGCGCACCCACCGCACCTACCGAGCCCCCCGCCGAGGTGAAGCAGGAGCCGGTCAGCGCGCCGCCGGGCCCCAAGCCGGAGTCTCCAGAGGCAAAACTACAGTCGCAAAAACTGGCGCAAGATGCGCTCGACTTGCTGCAAAAAGGGGAAGAATCGACTGCGCAAGAAGGGCTCGAACGTGCGTTATGGCTTGACCCAAACAACGAACTGGCTCGCAAACTCATCGCTCAAATAAGAACCGATGCAAATAAGGAGTTAGGTGCTACATCGTTTGCCTACACTGTGCAACCCGAAGATACCTTGAGCAAACTTGCCCAGCGTTTTCTCAATGACCGATATCGTTTTTATATTCTTGCGAAATATAACGATATGCGCGTGCCCAATAAACTGGCCACCGGTCAAACTATTAGAATTCCCGGTACTGAACCCAAAACCGCTGCTGTTTCTAAATCACCGATGAGAACCATTGAACAACCGGGAAAGTATGTGGAGTCTCCAAAAGCCATAGAGCCTCCCAAATCCGTGAAAGAGCATGAACCGTCCTCTCCCAGCCAGCCGAGCGTAGCCGCCGAATCGGAAAGTAGTAAGCAGCAAGCGACTATTCAGCGCTACCTTCGGGAAGCCGAGATAGCCTATCGACGGCAGGACCTAAACACTGCAATTCAGAAATGGGATCAAGTGCTGCGGTTATCTCCGAATAATCAGCAAGCCAAGCTGAAACGCGAGAACGCCATAAGGCTCAAGGAAAATATCGAGAAGATTAAGTAATACTAAGCGGCTTTTCGTCTGAAATAAGACGCGCTGAATTAAGCTTGATATTTTTATCCATCGACTTGCAAAACCAATCTCATCGCCTCGCCGAAATAGACGGTGTGAAGTTTGCCTATATGGAGTCAAACGGAACGGTAACAATAAAATCAAAACCGCAGAACTAGCGACGGTGGAAAACCAGTTAGGGGAATTCAAAATATCCGAACCCATGCTTCACAACAGCGAGAGAGCGCACTGAATCGCATGATAGAGAGCGTCGATATCAAAAAACCGGATAAAGAATTAAATAAAGCCCTTGAAAGAAAATCGGAATTTCTGAGTTCACAAAGAAAAACGATAGGAACTTCGCAAGAACAACAGCAAACGCTGATATCACAAGTTGGACCACTTGAAAAAGCTCGAGTATGCCGTCGAAAGAGAAGAGCTAGCCCTTTTAGCAAATGCCATGGCCTCGGCGCCCCCCCCAATTACATCTATCCAAGCAGTATGGCAACTCTTGATAGAGACAAGCAAGTCGCCATCCATTCCATTTTTACGTCGAACTCACGTTACGGTGAGGCAACGGGCCGGCGGTTTTAATTGTCGATTAACAGTGCAGCAAGTCGGTCAAAGCATCCGCCGCCACCGCCTTGCTGTAATAAAATCCTTGCGCGGCAAGACACCCATGCGCCTTGAGAAAGTTGGCTTGTTGCATAGTCTCCACGCCCTCGGCCAGCACCTTCAAGTGCAGGCTATGCGCCATTGCGATGATGGCAGTAACCAATGCCGTGTCGCTTGAGTTGATGCCAATGCCACGCACAAACGACTGGTCCATCTTGAGCGCATGCACTGGGAAGCGTTGCAAATAGGCCAGGCTTGAATAGCCGGTCCCGAAATCGTCGATCGACAGTTGTATCCCCATCTCGGCGAGTTGCCTGAGCGTGGCGATGTTATCTTCGCTACGCTGTAATAACAGGCTCTCGGTTATTTCCAGATCAAGCGCGGTAGCAGGCAGGCCAGTTTCATTGAGAATATCTTTTATGGTGGCGAGGAAGTTCGGTTGGTAAAACTGCCGCGCTGACAGGTTGACGGCTACACGCAACTGCGGATAGCCGTTATCGTGCCAGTATTTGAGTTGCTGGCATGCCTGACGCAATACCCACTGCCCGATCGGCAGGATTAGACCGGTCTCTTCGGCAGTTGCGATAAATGCGCCACATGAAACCGGTATTTCCGTTCCGGGTTGCTGCCAGCGCAGCAATGCTTCGACTGAAAATATCGTGCTGGTTTCGATATTCACTTGCGGCTGAAAATGCAGTGTGAATTCATCCAGCACCAAGGCCTGGCGCAAACGATTTCCTAGCTCAAGGTGTTGCTGCGCCCTTTTGTTAAGATCTGGCGTGAAGAATTGATAAATACCGCGTCCTTTTTCCTTAGCGTAATACATTGCCATATCGGCTGCGCGCATCAGGCTTTCCACATCGGTTCCATCGTCCGGATATAGCCCGATGCCGATACTTCCACCAACATGCAATTCGTGGTTAGCAACGACGAATGGTTGGTCCAGCGCATCGAGTATCTTTTGCGCCACCAATGCGGCATCGTTGCTGTTATCAAATAATGCAATGCTCACTACGAACTCATCGCCGCCCAGACGGGCTACGCTATCGCCTTCGCGCAAGCACTGCTGCAAACGGTCGGCGACCTGTTGCAATAAATGATCGCCGACATGGTGGCCGAGCGAATCGTTGATATGCTTGAAGTAATCGAGGTCAATGAACAATATTGCTAATCGACTCTTGTTGCGGTGTGCCAGCGCAATGGCTTGCTTGATGCGATCTTGCAGCAGCACGCGGTTGGGCAAGCCGGTCAGCGCATCGTAATGCGCCATGTAACGAATCCGTTCTTCTGCCTGTTTGCGCTCGGTATTCTCCTCTTGCAATCTTTCATTGGCTTGCATTAGTTCGGTCGTCCGTTCCATCAGTTCAGCTGTTCTTTCCTGAACCCGATGTTCCAGGCTTTTTTGCAAGTTCCGCAACGACAAGTGGGTTTTAATTCGTGCCAGCACTTCTTCTGCTTGCAAGGGGCGGACAATATAATCGATGCCGCCGCTGGAAAAGGCTTTCATCTTGTCCAATTCCTGGTCTGCCGAACTGATGAAAATAACGGGAATATCGCGCGTGCGCTCCTCCGCTTTGAGTTGCTTGCACACTTGATAGCCATTCATGTCTGGCATGATAACGTCCAGCAAAATGAGGTCGGGTAGAGTCGATTGCATAAAGCGCAGAGCCGTTTCACCATCGGTGGCAGGGTGCACGATATAGCCATGCTCGCTCAGCATGTGCATCAGCAAGCGTAGATTGGCCGGCGTATCGTCGACGATCA
>Ga0157374_10001957_pt1 | contig 17280 bp, 13 predicted proteins | sample M25metaG_FD_115308 | JGI IMG/M metagenome (GOLD analysis project Ga0157374, IMG submission 115308) | Miscanthus rhizosphere microbial communities from Kellogg Biological Station, Michigan, USA - M2-5 metaG | ecosystem: Host-associated > Plants > Roots > Rhizosphere > Soil | place: USA: Michigan...
CGGTGGCGTAGCCGGAGAAGAGGACGCGGTTTTCGGAATCGCGAATGGCCCGCTGGACCTTGCCGAACTTCGTGGTAGTGAGCCATTTGCAGACGACGTAGGTGGCGAGCACCAGCAGCACGGTCGCGATGTAGAGCCCGCGCTGGGTGGACGGATCGTTCACGACGAAGCCGGTGAAGGACTTCGGCGCGATGGAAGCGGGATAGGCGGCCTCCAGCAATTCGCGATTGGAGCGCAGCATGTCGGTATCGCGCGGCTGGGAGGCGGCGAGCTTCTCGACCGCCGGGTCGAGCTTGATGCCCTTGAACCGGGCCGGATCGTAGATCGACTCGGTGGCCAGCTCATTGTTCAAGTTGGTCGTGAGGGCGGCAAGGGCATCGGGAGCGCTGCTGGCGAGCTTCTGCTTCGTGTCGTCACTCATTTTCGACCAGAGGAAGCTGGAGACGGGATCGGCCCCGGCCTTGAGCTTCGCCTCGAAGTCGGCGGGCGCCTTGATTTCCGAGCTGGCGAGCTCCGGCGTGCCGAGGAGGTATTTGAAATCGGTGAAGCCGTTGTTGCCGCCAAAGGTCATGTCGTTGCGCAGGAACATGATGTAGGCGGCGTAGGTGAGCGCCTGGGTGAGAATCGAAAAATAAACGCCGCGGATGCGGGAGCGGAAGGCGAGATAGCCGAAGCCGAAGGCCAGCAGGCCGGGCACGAGCAGGACCATCGCCAGGGCAAACCAGAAGTGCGCGAACGGCACCCAGTGCGCGGGCAGCTGGGGATAGCCGAGGAACACCATGAAGTCGGGCAGCGTGCTGTGGTACTGCCCGAGCTGGGCGATGTGCAGCATGAGATACATGCCGAAGGCGTAGCCGCCGAGGGCAAAGAAAAGGCACTGGCCGAGGCAGAGCAGACCGGTGTAACCCCAGAGCAAATCCACGCTCATCGCAACGACGGCGTAGCAAAGGTATTTGCCGTAGAGGCTGATCGTGAAGTTGCTCACCACCCCGTAGGCATTAAGGATGGGGAGGACAAAGAGGGCCACGATCGCCACGATGGCGACCAGCCAGAGTTCAATTTTGGAAATGGCGCTACGCATGGTGATTTATCCTTCGAGGCTGCGGCTGCGGGTGGGGAAAAGGCCGCCGGGTTTCCACTGGAGAAAGAAGATGATGCAGATGAGCACGGTGATCTTGCCGATGACCGGCGAACCGAACACCTGCTGGAGCACCTGGTCGGCGGTGCCGATGCCGAGCGCGGAGTAGATGCAGCCGACGATGTTGCCCACCCCGCCGACGACGACGGTCATGAAGCTGTCCACAATGTAGCTCTGGCCGAGGCTGGGACCGACGTTGCCGATCTGCGAAAGGAAGGCCCCGGCGAGCCCGGCCAGGCCTGAGCCGAGGGCGAAGGTCATCATATTCACCCGATTGGTGCGAACGCCCATACAGGAAGCCATGGCGCGGTTTTGCATGACCGCGCGGATGAGCAGGCCGAGCGGGGTCTTGGTGAGGAGGAGCCAGACGCCGATCACGATCATGATCGCGAAGGCGATGACGAAGACGCGATTGTAGCCCATGCCGACATCGCCGAGATAAAAGCTGCCGGAGAGCCAGTTGGGCGAATTGACCTGCACGTTATTCGCGCCGAAGACGATGCGGAAGCACTGCTGCATGACGAGAGAGACCCCCCAGGTGGCGAGCAGCGATTCGAGCGGACGGCTGTAGAGGAACTGGATGATGCAACGCTCCAGCACGACCCCGGCGAGCGCGGCCATGAGGAAGGCCAGCGGGATGGCAAAAAGGAAGTAGCACTCGTAGAAGCCGCCCGTGGCGTGGACGCCCGGGAGGTGGATGGGGATATTGAGGCCAAAGGGCAGCGCGATGTTGGTGACGAAGCCGTCGCCGAATACGTTCTGCACCACGTAGCAGGTGTAGGCGCCGATCGCGATCATCTCACCGTGGGCCATGTTGATGACGCCCATGAGACCGAAGGTGATGGCGAGGCCAAGGGCGACAACGAGGAGGATCGAGCCGCTGCTCAAGCCGCGGAAGATGGTGCCGTAGAAGTTCACCCAGCCGATGTGGTCATTAATCCGCACCTTGGCGGTCTTGATCGCGTCCTGCACGTCGGCATCGCCGGGATCCGCCTTGGCCGCACGCTCGAGGTCGTCGAGGCTGCCGCTGGCGTTCAAGTCGGAAATCTGCTTGATCGCGGCGAGTTTGGTCGCGTGATCGGGGCTGATCAACTGGATGGTGGCGATGGCCACCTTGAGCCCTCTTTTCACCTCGCTGTCGGTTTCCTTGTCGAGGCGTTTCTGGAGGACGGGCAGGTATTCGGTCTTCTGGGATTTGCCGAGCTTCTGGACGGCGGTCTTGCGCTCGTCGGCGCTGGGATTGGCCAGGGCGAGCACGTCGAGCGACTGCTTGATCGTGCTGCGCAGCTTCATGTCGCTCTCGGCCGTGGTGAGATCGTCGGAGTTGAAGTGCATCTCTGCGCCCTTGGCATCCTTGACGACCTGGCCGTTATCGACCCGGAAGCCGCGTTGCTTGCCATCGGCGTCCTGCTGCTCTTCGAGAATCATCGGCACCTTGGTGCCATCGGTGGCGGTGTAGATGTAAATTTCGTCGCGCGTCCAGGCGGTGAGGACGTCCACGACGGTTTTGGAACCGGTTTCGGAAAGGTCGTCGAGGAGCTTCGCCTGTGCGTCGCCCTGGCTCAGAATAGTTTGGACGAGTTTTTGCCGCACGGCGGCGTCATCGGTTTGGGTATCCGCCGCGCAAGCAGGCAGGAAAGTAAAAAGAAGCAGTCCCAGCGCGGCCACTGCACGAGATAAGAGTCCAGTCATAAGCCTGAGCAAAGGGAACCCATGCCATGGCACGGAATTCCCGGTGGTTGAAGTGTTCGCTCTCGCGAACGGCGGTTTAAAAAATGGGGGGTACAGCAAAACTGCCGGGAACCGGCCGGGATTGCTCCCGGCCGGAACCATGGCAGTCACATCAAATTACTTCTTGGACAATTCGTCATCCAGGCTCTTGAGCATGTAGGGCTGGCCTACTACGTCGTCGAACTTCTTGATGATCTTGAACTGGCCGTTGGCCTTGGTTTCGCCAATGTAAACGGTCTTGGTCACGTAGTGATCTTTCTGGACGGAGACCTTGCCACCGGGGCCCGTGAAGCTCACGTCGCCGGACTCAAGGGCTTCGCGAACCTTGTCCACGTCGAAGGAACCGGCTTTTTCCACGGCCTTCTTCCAGAGGTAAACGCCGTCATAGGTCAGCACCATCGGGCTATCGACCACGCGGTTTTCCTTCTTCACGCCAACGGTGTTGCCGTCCACCCAGGTCTTCCAGCTATCGAGGAAGGCCTTGTTTTCCGGCGACTTGATGGACATGAAGTAGGTCCAGCAACCGAGTTCACCCACGAGGTCCCTGGTCGGCAGCGCGCGGAGTTCGTCTTCAGCCAGGCTGAAGGAAACGACCGGGCAGTCGGCCGGGCTGAGACCGGCGGAAGCGATTTCCTTGAAGAACGGAACGTTGGAGTCGCCGTTGATCGTGTTGATGACGCAGGCGTCGCCGGAAGCGGCGAACTGCTTGATGTCGGCCACGATCTGCTGGAAGTCGGTATGGCCAAACGGCACATACTTGCCCGCGGAGATCACCTTGTCGCCGTCCTTCTTCAGACCGCCACCGATGTTTTCCACCGGGATGCCCTTGGTCTGCAGGTACTTAAAGAGGATGAGGTTGGTGGTCTGCGGATAAACGTAGTCCGTGCCGACGAGGTAGAATTTCTTCTTGCCCTGGGCAAGGAGATAATCCACCGCCGGGGTGGCCTGCTGGTTGACCGCTTCCGCCGTGTAAAAAATGTTTTTGGAGAGTTCTTCGCCCTCGAACTGCACGGGGTAGAAGAGGAGACCGTTATCCTTCTCGAAAACGGGGAGGACCGACTTGCGGCTCACCGAGGTCCAGCAGCCAAACGTCACGGCCACTTTGTCCTGTTCGAGGAGTTGCTTTGCCTTTTCAGCGAAGAGCGGCCAGTTGGAAGCGCCGTCAACGATGACTGGTTCGATTTTTTTGCCAAGAACGCCGCCGCTCTTGTTCACTTCATCAAAGGCGTAGAGCAAAACGTCTTTCAAAGACGTCTCACTGATCGCCATGGTGCCACTCAGGGAGTGAAGGACACCAACTTTTACTGTGTCTTCGGCATGAACGACCGAAGAGAGGGTGAGCCCCGCCGCAGCGAGACATCCGATTGCATGACTGAATTTGTACATAGTGCTTTTGTGGTTATGTCCATATTCAGCGAATCGAGGGAAAAGGGAGAGAGAGGAGGAGGATGCCGTGGTTCCCTATACTTCCCCCGGGCGGGGAGCCCGGAGGAAGCAAATAGAAAGCGTTCTAAGAATTAGAACGTGAGACCGAAACCGCCCGAGAAGACGAAGTCGTTGTGGCGACCGAGGTCGGCCGTGGCAACGTTGTCATGCAGGTAGTAGTAGGTCGCGCTGCCGTTGAGAGCCCAGCTGCCGAGGCAGGAAGGGATGAACGAGAGAGCATAGGAAGCGTTCGCGCCAGCCGAGAAGTAGCCGAAGCCGTCGCCAGCGTAGAAGCCATGCGAGCCGAAGCCAACCGTCAGCGGGAAGGAAACCGTCAAACCAGCGAAGGTAGGCAGCGCCGGAGCAACGCCCACTTCATAGTAAACGCCCTTGGTGGAACCCAGACCAGCCTTGTTCGAGAGTTCGAACAGGGTCGTGAAGTGCGGGTGGAGCGCGAAGGCGCCCAGCCACTGCGAGTCGTCAACCGCGAGGTTCAGGTTGATACCCTGGAAGGTAGCAAACGCATCGTTCGGGCTGAGGTACGCATAGTAGCTCGGCGTGAAGGTGAAGATCTTCGCGAAGGTGAGCGAGATGCCACTGGTGACATCGGACTCATACCAAGCCGAAGTGGACGAGCCAGTGCCGATGGCACCGGTGTGCTCTTCGTGCGCGCTGTCCCAGACACCCAGGTTCAGGGTCGCCGAGTTCAGGAAGCCGTCACCTTCATAAAGCTTGAAGTAGAGATCGGCGTAGGGCTCGATGATGAAGCTCTGGTTCTCTTGGAGAATGCCGCGGGAGAAGTAAGCACTCACCACGTTGACGCCGAGGTCACCCGTGATGCAGGACTTGGTAAGCTCTGGAGCCAGAGGCTTGACTTCCTTCTTCGCGTCAGTTGTGTCGGTGCCGGCGAAGCTCTTGCTGGTCGAGAAGCTGACCAACGCGAGCGTTGCGCAAAGCATAGCAACTTTCAGGATGTGTGTTTTTACCATGTGTGTTGTTGTCTTGGTTTTGTTTAGGGCCGAAGAAAATCGGCAGCGCCACTTTAGCAATCCTCCTGCCAGTGCGAAGCACATTTTTCCTTAAACTTTGTAAAGCATTGCCAGCGAGCTACTTAAAATTTACAAGGGCACGCCGTTTTTCTTTGTAAAGTCCTCGCTCTGTGACTTCTAGGCGAATTTTGTCCAGCTTTGGCCAAAAAGCACCAAACCCCGGCTCGATTCCCCGCGGACACGGAATTTTAGAAATGTGAGCGTTTCCATAGCTGCTAGAAGGTGACTAACGGGCTGTTTAACGCCACCCGCGCGCCAGCGCTTGCTTCTGGAGGGAAAATCCTCTGCCTCGAAAATGAGGTGGAGCAGGCCACCGGATGCTCCGCAAGTGGTTCGCCCTCAATCCCCTCAATCCCCTCAATCCCCTCAATCCCCTCAATCCCCTCAATCCCAACGGGATTGTGTCCCAAAGCCCAGGGTTGCGCACCGCGCTACCCTGGGGAAACCCGACCCATTAATATCAACCGCAACGCGGTTGTGGCCCGTCGGGGCGTTCGGTGCTCTCAACCGGGCCGCAACCGCGTTGCGGTTGAGAGGTATCTTATGACCGATTCCCGGGGTAGCGCAGGCGCGCAACCCCGGGCTTTGCGCCAGAACGCCGTTGGCGTTCTCCAGCAAAATGGGCCCCACCATTTTCATGCCGCGTGGGGCCCCGCTCCGGGGCATGGGAATCTCGAAAGAGAAGAGGTCGAATTGCACTGGAGAAAAGATCAATCCGGTGACGATCCGGCCTTTGGAAGGAAGCAGGAAATCCAAAAAGGATCATCCGTTCACCTGCCCCCGCTTTCCTGGCCTCCTGGCTTCCTGCTTCATCTTTTCTCCAAAGCAAGGTCGAATCAGGAAAAGAGAAAGAAGCGAAAGCCACCTATGGAAATAAAACCCTTCCTTCATTCCTGATTCAAACAAAAGAGCGCAAGACCAAGAGCATGAATAAGAAGCGCCGGGCGAGGATCCGCCCTCTCCTTATGGATGCGGCGGAATCGGGGCCATCGCCCCGCTGGCCAGTCCCGCCTGGTAATCGCTCCAGCTCAGCTTTGGCTCGCCGGTCTCGATCGTGGTCATGGTAATACACTCCTGCACAGGGCAGACGAGCGAGCAAAGGTTGCACCCGACGCAATCCGCTTCGCGCACCTGCGGCACGGGCTTGTGCGGGACACGACCGGGCCCGAGACCGATGCCAAGTTCGTCGGGGGATTTGAGGTCGATACACTGGTGCGCACCGTCCTCGCAGGCGATGAAGCAGAGGTTGCAACCGATGCACTGGTCGTAATCGATCCGGGCGACGCGCTTGTAGTGCAGGTCGAGCACCTCCCAGCGGGTGACCTTGGAAACGGCGCGTCCGCACAGGTCGTCAAGACCGGTAAAGCCTTTGGAATCAAGGTAATCCGAAAGGCCCTCGATCATGTCCTCGACGATGCGGAAGCCGTAGTGCATGGCGGCGGTGCAGACCTGCACATTGGAGGAGCCGAGCGCAATGAACTCCGCGGCATCGCGCCAGGTGCCGATCCCGCCGATGCCGGAAATGGGCAGACCCACCTCGGGATCAGCCGCGCAGCTTTGCACCATGTTGAGCGCAATCGGCTTCACCGCCGGACCGCAGTATCCGCCATGGGAACTAAGGCCGCCGACGAAGGGCTCGGGAACGAAGGTGTCCAGATTCACCTGGGTAATGCTGTTGATCGTATTGATCAACGAAATGGCGTTGGCCCCGGCGCGACGGGCGGCCCGGGCAGCGGCGGTCACATCGGTGATGTTCGGCGTCAGCTTCACAATCACCGGGATTTGCGCCACTTCCATGACCCAGCTGGTGATCTTCTCGGCCACGGCGGGCTGCTGGCCCACGGCGGAGCCCATGCCGCGCTCGCACATGCCGTGCGGGCAGCCGTAGTTGAGCTCGATCCCGTCCGCCCCGGCGTCCTCGCTGCGTTTCACGAAGTCGTGCCAGTTTTCCCGGGTATCCACCATGAGGGAGGCGATGACGGTGCGATCCGGCCAGCGCTTCTTTACCTCGGCGATTTCGCGGAAGTTGGTCTCCGGCGCGCGATCGCTGATGAGCTCGATATTATTAAAGCCGACCATGCGCGTGCCGTTCAGATCCAGCGACGAGTAGCGCGAACTCACGTTCACGATGGGCTCGCCGATCGTCTTCCAGACAAACCCGCCCCACCCGGCCTCAAACGCACGATGGGCCTGATAGGCCGTGCTGGTGGGCGGACCGGAGGCGAGCCAGAAGGGATTGGGAGAAATGATGCCGGCGAGGTTGCTGGTAAGATCGGCCATGGGACGGAAACTCAATAAAAACGGGGAGTGGGACGGTCGGAACCATCGCGCCAGGTAAGGGTGATGAGCGATTGACCGGTTGCGCCCTTGCGCACATTGAACTTGGCCCAGATCCAGGCCAGCGACTTGCGATCCAGGTCCCGATTGCCGGTTTTCTGCTTGGTGATGACCTTGGTAATCACGCCTTCCTTATATTGGATGAGGAAATCCCCGGTGTGAATCCCGGCGGGCACACTGGCAGAGATGGGTGCGGGCTTGGTGGCCGGCTTGGTCTTCTCCCCGGGAGCGGCGGCTGGCCCGAGATCATCCGGCAGGAAGGGAGTGAGCGTGATGACGGACTTGGGCGTAGCCTCACTGGTGGCGGCGGGTTTGGGCGTGGGAGAAACGACCGCCTTGGGCGGTGCGGGCTTGGTTTTGACGACCGGCTTCGGGGTCGCTTTCGGCGCGGGCTTGGGCGTCGCTTTTGGGGCCGGTTTGGGAGTCGGCGTGGGCGCGACCTTCAGAACCGGCTTCGGCGTGGGCTTGGGAGCCGGGGTCGCCTTGGGCGTGGGCGGGTAGAGATAATGCGTCTGCGTGTCGTAGTGGGTGACACAGGCACTGAGGGAAGTCAGCACGAGCGCCGCGAGGGCGGTGCGGATGACGCTGGCTTTAATGGAGATGGCCGGGGGCTGGGTGGTGGGCTGTTTCATGGTGGGACGTGGTGGTGGTGGTGGAAAAAATCAGGAAAGCAGTTCGTGGACGCGAATCGGGGATTCAATGCCGCTGCCGAGGGGTTTCCTTTCTTTGAGCCCGTGCCGGGATGGCTGAACCGGCAGGCTGGAAGTCTCGCCGGTGAGGAGGCGGTGGATGCCATGCGCCGCCTTCTTGCCTTCGCCGACCGCATTCACGACCTCGCGGCCGCCGTTCGAGCAGTCGCCGCCGGTGAAGACCTTGGGGAGACTGGTGGCCCCGGTGGCGGGATCGCTTTCGATGGAACCGTCCGTCCGCAGGCGCAGGCCGGGGAAATGCTGCTGGAGCCAGCTCGATTGCTTCCCCTGCCCCACGGCCTTGAGCACCATGTCGCAGGGGATGACGGTTTCACTGCCGGAAATCACCCGCACCCCGCCCTCGGGCGTGGACTCGGTGCGAACGACGCGCAGACCGGAGACCGCGCCCCCCTCGCCCGCCAGAATTTCCACCGGAAGCGCGTGGAACAGGAACTGCCCGCCATCCTGCTTGGCCAGCTCATATTCAAAATCATAGGCGGACATGTCGCCCTCGCCGCGGCGATAAACGGCGGTGACCTCCTGCGCGCCAAGACGCCGGGCCTGGGTGATGGCATCGATCGCGGTGTTGCCCGCGCCAATCACCACCACCCGCTCGCCGACGGAGACGGCGTGCAAGGGCAGCGAATGCAGGTGCTCGATGAACGTGAGCGCATCCAGCACGCCCGGGATGTCCTCGCCGGGGATGCCGAGCTTGCGACCCGCCGCAAGGCCCACGCCGAGGAACACGGCATCAAATTCCGCGCGCAGTTGCTCGGTCGTGATTTCGCGGCCGATTTCCACGCCACAGCGCACTTCCACCCCGAGGCTCTTCACCAGTTCCACCTCGTGAAGGCTGATCTCGGGCTTCATCTTGTAAACGGCGATGCCGTAAGTGTTCAACCCGCCGGGCAGCGGCTTGCGCTCAAAAATGACCACCTCGTGCCCGAGTTGCGCCAGTTCGGCCGCACAGCCCAGACCGGCCGGACCGGCTCCGATCACGGCCACGCGTTTGCCCGTCTTGCGCGCGGCGGGCTTCAGCACCTGGATGTCGCGCTCCGTTACATAATCGGTCGCGTAACGCTGGAGACGGCCGATTTTAATCGGGTCGCCCTCACGGTCGAGCATCACGCACGCGCCCTCGCACAGCACCTCGGTGGGGCACACGCGGGCGCAACTCGCACCCAGCACATTGGCGGTGAGGATGGTACGCGCGGACCCGGTGAGATTGCCGGTCGTGATCTTCTTGATGAAGGTGGGGATGTCGATGCCGGTGGGACACGCCATGATGCACGGGGCATCGAAGCAGAACAGGCAGCGGGAGGCCTCGGTGAAAGCTTCCTGTGGGGTGTAGGCCGGTGCCAGTTCCGCCATGGCGGCGGCCAGCTCATCGGGAGATTTTTTTGGAGACCCTGTCATTAAAATTCCGAGTAAAACCTTGCAGCATAATTACCGGCTCATTACGTGTAAACAACAAATCAGAGAACCCGAAAAATTGCTTCCCGATTCATGAGCTGGACCCTCGAAAAAGTAAACGCCCTGCCCACCGCCGAGTTTAACCGCATTTTCAGCCCGGTTTTTGAGCGTTCGCCGTGGATCGCGGAGCGCGCGGAAAAGCAGCGTCCCTTTGCCAGCGTCGGGCAACTGCACACGGCGATGAAGGCCATCGTGGAAGCCGCGACGGCTGATTTGCAGCTGCAACTCATTCGCGCGCACCCGGATCTGGTCGGCCGCGCGGTGCTCACCGCGGAGTCGCAGGGCGAGCAGGCCGCCGCGGGGCTTATCAATCTCTCGAAGGAGGAGGTCGCCCTTTTCGACCAGTCCAACCGCGAATACAAGGAGCGCTTCGGCTTCCCCTTTGTGATCTGCGCCCGCATGAACCGGAAGGAAGCCATCCTCCAGGCTTTCCCCGTCCGTTTAAAAAATGAACCGGCCACCGAGGTGAAGACGGCGCTGGAGGAAATTTACCAGATCGCGTGGCTGCGACTCACCGATCTCGTCAGCGAATGAGCGCGAAACTGAGCACCCACGTATTGGACCTGGTGACCGGGAAACCGGCCGCCGGGATGCGCATCGAGCTCTGGCAGCGCGCGGCGGAAACCGGCGGACGCACCTTGCGCAAGACCGTGCTCACCAATGCCGATGGCCGGACCGATGCCCCTTTGTTCACCGCCGAAGAAATGGCGGCGGGCGATTATGAGTTGATCTTTTTTGTGGGCGATTATTTTGGCGACCGCACGTTTTTGGATCGCGTCCCGGTGTGTTTCCGGATCAGCGATGCGGCGGCGGGCTGCCACGTTCCCTTGCTATGCACACCCTGGGCTTACAGCACTTATCGCGGGAGTTGATGGAGCGCTGCGACACGCTCGCAGCCATCACCGACGAGCCGGGCATCATCACCCGCACCTTTCATTCCCCTGCCATGCAGCGCGCGAATGCGCTCGTCGGCGGCTGGATGCGCGACGCAAAGCTGGAGGTGCGCGAGGACGCCGCGTTCAATCTCATCGGGCGCTGGAGCAGCATCGCGCCGAAGGCGAAGACGCTCCTGCTCGGCTCGCATCTCGACACCGTGCGCAACGCGGGCAAATACGACGGCCCACTGGGCGTGCTCGTTGCGCTGGCGGCAGTGGGGATGCTGCGCGAGCGCAATGTGGCAATGCCGTTTCACCTCGAAATCGTGGGTTTCTCCGACGAGGAAGGCGTGCGCTACCAGACCACCTACCTCGGCAGCCGCGCGATGGCGGGCACGTTGACGGATAAAGACCTCGCAATCGTCGAGGAAAAGGGAATTGAGAAAGCGAAGCGGGCGGCGAACGAACTGCTCGCCTATGCCGAGGTGCACATCGAGCAGGGTCCCGTGCTGGAGGCGAAGAAGAAGGCGCTCGGCGTGGTGACCTCCATCGCCGGGCAGAGCCGGCTCAGCGTGGAATTTGCAGGCGTCGCCGGTCATGCCGGGACGACCCCGATGCGGTTGCGCCGCGATGCGCTCGCCGGGGCGGCCGAGTTCATCAGCGCGGTGGAGCAGACGAAGATCACCGCCACCGTGGGCCAGCTCCAGGTGGCGCCCGGGGCGAGCAATGTGATCCCGGGACACGTGAAACTGAGCCTCGACGTCCGCGACCAGAGCGATGCGAAGCGCCAGGCGGAGGTGAAACGCCTCCGTAAAAAAGCGCTCGCCATCGCGAAGAAGCGGAAACTCAAGCTGCAATGGAAACCGGTGCAGGAGACGACCACGGTGCCCTGCGATGTGGCTTTCACCAAGCTCATGCGCGCCGCCGCCGACAAGCAGGAGAAGCGCCCGCCCCAGCTCGCCAGCGGTGCCGGGCACGACGCCGCCGCCATGTCCGTCCTCTGCCCCGTGACCATGCTCTTCGTCCGCTGCAAAGGCGGCCTGAGCCATCATCCCGACGAAGCAATCAAGCAAGCGGATGCCGGCAAGGCCATCGGAGCGCTGGTGGATTTCATTCTGAAGTGCAAGGATCTCTACGTGTGAGCGACCACGCCGAAATTCTCGAAGGCTCACGCGCAGGCTAAAAGCAAGCCATCGCGGCGGTCGGCAGCGCTCAATTTGCCGGATTGGAAATCTTACTCTTTGTCTTGCTCCTGCTCTTGCGCTGGAAGTCGCGGGTCCGAGCAAGAGCAGGAGCAAGACAAAGCGGAAAGAATTTTAAACGGAGCCACTACCCGGCGGTCTATGCCCATCGTCTCTTCCCTCTGAGCGATTCTGCGCCCTCGGTGTCCTCCATGGCCCGTTTTCCTTCGTGCCTTCGGGTCTTCGTGGTGAAATACTCCGGCCATGCCTGATTACGATTTGCTGGTTCGTGGAGCGGAACCGTTTGGATTCGTCGCGGTCGTGGATGAGAAATTTGTCGCCGTCGCGGCGGAGGGCGAAGGATCGGCCGCCCTGGAGATCGATGGACGCGGGCTGGAGATTTTGCCGGGGGTAATCGATGCGCACGTGCATTTCAACGAACCGGGACGGACGGATTGGGAGGGGCTGGAGACCGGCTCGCAGGCTTGCGCGGCCGGCGGGACGACGACCTTTTTCGACATGCCGCTCAATGCCCATCCCCCGACGGTGAATGCGGAGGCGTTCGATGAAAAGCGCGCGCTGGCCGAGGCGAAATCGGTGGTCGATTTTGCGCTGTGGGGCGGACTGGTGCCGGGAAATCTGGATGACCTGGAGCCGCTGCGAGATCGCGGGGTGATCGGCTTCAAGGCCTTCATGTCGAACAGCGGGATCGAGGATTTTTCCAACGTGGATTTGAAAACGCTGTGGGCGGGAATGAAGAAATCAGCCGCGCTCGGGCTGCCGGTGGCCGTGCATGCGGAGATCGATCATCCGGAGTTGAAGCACGGGAGCACGATCCGCGATTACCTGGCCTCACGGCCGATTTCGATGGAACTGGAAGCGATTGGCGCGGCGCTCGACATCGCGGGGGAGACGGGCTGCGCGCTGCATATCGTCCACGTGAGCAGCGCGGAGGGCATTGAACTGATCGCACAGGCGAAGGCCAACGGACTGGACGTAACGTGCGAGACGTGCCCGCACTATTTCACACTCACCGACGCGGACGTGGAACGGATCGGCGCACTGGCGAAGTGCGCGCCGCCGATTCGCAACGCGGCGGAACGCGCGGCATTGCTGGCTAAAGTCCGCGCCGGGCTGGTGGACACGATTGGCTCCGACCATTCTCCATCGCCCATGGCGATGAAGCAGGACGCGGATTTTTACAAGGTCTGGGGCGGAATTGCCGGGTGTCAGCACCTGCTGGCCCTCGCGCTGAATGCCAGACTCACGCCGACGGAATGCGCGGCCATGCTGTCGGGCAACGTCGCAAAGCGCTTCGGCATCGCCGGACAGAAAGGCCGGATCGCCGTGGGGCTCGATGCAGATTTCGTGCTCGTGAACCGCAGTGGCGTGACCCGGGTGGAAACGGAGGGATTGCGCTACCGGCATCAGGTGACGCCCTACGCAGGAATGCAGTTGCAGGGCCGCGTCGAGAAAGTCGTCGTGCGCGGGATGGTGGGCGGTGGCCAGGGACGGCTGGTCAAAAGAGATTGCCCATCTTAATGCGCTTTTTCGGAACTAATTTCCGAAAGCTTCCGTTGGTTTTGCGCCCCTGCCAAAAACGCTGTCATGCTGAGCGGAGTCGAAGCATCTCCATCTATTTCTGCCCTGGGAAGATGAGGCAATCTCTTTCGGTAAAGAGTCCGTAAACCGCCCGGAAACAGGGTCCGCGAAAAACGCCAAAAATCGCGAAAACCAAAGCGCCCTTTTTCGCGAATTTTCGCGTCTTTCGCGGACCAAAAATTTCTTCCCCGCCGGTCAATCCCGCCCCGCGGGTTCGCGGTCTCATTTTGAGCGATGTTCCAGATGCCCAGCCCTTGGAATCCACAACGGATTGACGGGGAATCCAAATCATCGTATTTTGGAAGCATGAAAACCACGGTGGATATTCCAGAAAAGGAGCTCCGCGATGCCATGCGCTTCACCAAGGCGAAGACGAAGAAGGAGGCAATCGTGAAGGCGCTGGAGGATTTCAACCGGCGGAAGAGGATGGCGGAACTCACGAAACACTTCGGAACTTTTGAATCGCTCATGTTGAACGAGGAAATCGAAGGGATGGAAACTGACGATTCCAAGAGCTGGACGAAAGGCTCCAAGACTTATCCGCCCAAGCCCTTATGAAGCTGGTCGATACGTCGGTATGGGTGAATGCGCTCCGACGGGGTGGTGATGAGTCAGTCCGCGAACGGCTTCGCGCCTTGATCAATGAGGGGCAGGTTTGCTGGTGTCCGGTGGTGAGGCTGGAATTATGGGCCGGGGTGGGTCGTGATCCCGAGCGAAGGGTGTTGCGCGAGTATGAGCAAGTGATTCCCGAACTGCCGATCAATGACGAGGTCTGGCAACTGGCTTGCGAACTGGTCGATCGCTGCCGGAAAGCCGGGAAACGCGCCCCCGGAAACGACATCCTGATTGCCACCTGCGCCCGCTACCATCGGGTAGAAGTCGAGGCGGCCGACGCTCATTTCGAGTTTCTGATGGCCTTGTGAATTTTTCACCACCGGCGCGCGCGAGCACGGGATTTTCCCCCCTTCCGAAACTGGTCCCCAGCCCGCTGTAGCGCAGTCTGTGACGGTCGCTCAAGCTCCCCCATCCGTCCCCATCCGCGGTTATAGCCTCTCTGACTCGAAAATTCGGGGTCGGCCACTCCTGTGAAGGGCGTCCTCATCGGTTCGCCACAAATCCGCTCAATCCCAACGGGATTGTGTCCCAAAGCCCAAGGGTTGCGCGCAGCGCTACCCTGGGTCAAATCCACCCCACAAAATCAACCGCAACGCGGTTGTGGCCCGGGGTAGCACCGGCGCGCAACCCCGGGCTTTGGGCCGGAACGCCGTTGGCGTTCTCCAGCAAAATGGGCACGGACATTTTCATCCCGCGTGTGCCCTGCCGCGAGGCATCGGAATCTCGAAATTGCTTTGTAGAAACCACCCGGCCGAGGGGCCTCAAGGCCTGGCTGTGAAGCAGGAAGCCAGAAATCCAGAGGGGATTTCCTTCCTCTTGTGAATGCTTTTTCTACCTTTCTGGCTTCCTGCTCGATCATTTCTACAATCCATCTCGAAATCAATTTCCGAAAGCTTCCGTTGGTTTTGCGCCCCTGCCAAAAACGCTGTCATGCTGAGCGCAGCGCAGCGGAGTCGAAGCATCTCCATCTATTTCTGCCCTGGGCAGACGAAGTAATTCTTTCCGGGAAAGCGTCCGTGAACCGCCCGGAAACAGGGTCCGCGAGAGATGCTATAAAAACCCTTTCCCCTTCCGGTTCTTTGCGTGTTTCGTGGTTAGAGCGTCTCTCGAAATAAATTTCCGAATGGAGTGTGCGTCCACGGTGTGGCGCCTTCCAAAAACGCTGTCATGTTGAGCGGAGCGAAACATCTCCAATTATTTCCGGGCAGCCAACGGTTTCTTTACCACAAAGTAGTTTCTCGCTTTCCCAGCGCAGAAATGGATGGAGATTCTTCGCTGCGCTCAGAATGACCGTTTTTGCAAAGAGCGGGTGCGCGACGACGCGCGTTTTGGAAATTACTTTTGAGCACCGCTCTAATTTTCCACCAGCGCCCCATTTTTTTGCGGGGAAATGTTTTCATGGGTTGATTTCCGGGGGCAGACGGGGAAAGAGTGACGGCTTAGCCATTTACGTTTATGAAAACTTCCCTGGGTCTCACGCGAACGGTGGTAAGGTCGAACTACGCGCTCATTGCGCCGGATGGCTACGTGCCGAGTGTCGTCCCGGGCTGGGAAAAATGCGTGGTGAATGTGATCCTCTCCGCCGCCCTGGGCGCGAAGCTCGGGCAATGGCTGGTGACGCTGGAGAAGGACGGGCGCGGACGCGGCGAGCTGTTCGGCTATGAGCTGTTCGTTTTCGTGATTGAGGGCAAGGTGACGGTGAACAAGACCGCGCTTACCGGTGGGGGGTATGCCTATCTGCCCCCGGGAACGAATTTTGCAATCCTGTCGAAGAAGGCAGGCACGAAGCTGCTGCTCTTCCGCAAGCGCTATGAGCCGCTGGCCGGCGCGGAGGCTCCGGCCTTTTTCACCGGCCACGAAAGCGACGTCGCGGAGACGCCGTTTCTGGGCGATCCACGGGCGCGCTTGAAGACACTCATCCCCGATACCATGGGCGCGGATATGGCGGTCAACATTTTCACCTACGATCCGGGGGCGACCCTGCCCTTCGTGGAAACGCACGTGATGGAGCACGGCATGCTGTTCCTGAACGGCTCGGGCGTTTACCGGCTGGGCGACGACTGGCATCCGGTCGATGCCGGGGACAGCCTGTGGATCGCGCCCTATTGCCCGCAGTGGTTCATCGCCGCCGACCCCGGGCCCGCCCGCTACATCTACTACAAAGACGTAAACCGAATTCCTCTATGACCAATGCCCTGACGCCGGAAGAACTGGGACCGATCCTCACCGAACTGGGAGCCGCCAACCGCGAGTTGCTGGCCCGCTACCCCGGCGAATCGAACCGCCGCCAGGCGGTGCATGTGGTCTATGGCGGCGCGCATTTGTTCAAGGCCGATTCCGCGCAAAAGCTGGGCGTCGTCGCCCTGAAGTCGCTCGACGAATACGCCCCCACCTCCGAAAAGCTGCGCGAGGCGCTGGGCACCAACTGGAGCGACGAATTTGCGACCACCCTTTACGACCGCGTGGTGGAAAAGCTGCAACGCGAGCCCACCGAGGATTTCCGCCTCGATTTCGAGGACGGCTACGGCAACCGCCCCGACGAGGAGGAGGACGGACATGCCGTCCCCGCCGCCGAAGAAGTCGCCGCCGGGCTTGCCGCGGGCACGCTGCCGCCCTTCATCGGCATTCGCATCAAGCCGATGAACGAGGACCTGCACGCGCGGAGCATTCGCACCTTTGAGCGGTTCATCACCGCGCTGGTCGCGAATACCGGAGGCGCGCTGCCGCCGAATTTTGTGGTGACGGTGCCAAAGATCCAGAGCGTGGCCCAGGTCACCGCCGCCGTGAAGGTTGCCGCGCTGCTCGAGCAAAAGCTCGGCCTCGCCGAGGGCGCGCTGCGGCTGGAGCTGATGATCGAGACCCCGCAGTCCATCCTCGATCACGAGGGGCGCTCGCCGCTGCTCAAGTATATCGAAGCGTCGCAGGGCCGCTGCTCCAGCGTGCATTTCGGCGTGTATGATTACACCGCCTCCTTCGGCATCACTGCCGCCTATCAGGCGATGGGCCATTCCGCCGGCGACTGCGCGCGCTCCGTCATGTGCGTCTCCCTCGCCGGCACCGGCGTCCACCGTTCCGACGGTGCGACCAACATCCTGCCCGTCGGCACGAACCGCGGCGAAAACCTCACCGAAGCCCAGGTAAAAGAAAACTTCGCCGCCGTGCACG